>OBYI01000090.1_pt1 | contig 111114 bp, 108 predicted proteins | sample 1476711 | NCBI WGS metagenome assembly OBYI01 (sample SAMEA2580190, study PRJEB22360) | human gut metagenome | biome: human gut; feature: human-associated habitat; material: faeces | place: Denmark | collected 2008/2010
GATAGAGGCTACGGTTAGCGGCTTGAATTTGGATGACCATGCTAAAAAGATGCGGGAGAAGCAATATCAGGAAATGGTAACACGATATGGAAATGAATTTATGGCCCAATTGAATAGAGGAAATCCATATTCTGTAAAAGAGGCGAATGAAGCGCTTAATAACTTAGAACAGTATGTTAAACTTTCTGAACATATAAATACACCATTGGCTACGGTGTTATTGAAAGTATTTCTAGAGTGTCACTATGAAAAATATGGAGTCGTTCATATTGACTATGCCAAAAAAAGATATCCAATACTTGAATTTGGACCACAGTCCGTTGTGAATAAGGTGTTGCGAGAAAACCGATCTATAAATATGTTTCTTGTCCGACAGGCACTGGAACTAGAAGGAGATAAGGAAATAACTATGCCTACTCATAAAGACTCAAATAGCTTTTATGAGTATGGTACGGATCTCGCGTTAGGATTAGGGCGCGCTACTTCGATTGTGACAATCTATAAAATAGATCCGTTTACCATTGCAGCTAAAATAACAATAACGGATAATTGGAATCATGATGAGGACGAAGCCAATAAAGGAGGAACTTTCTTAAAAGATGCCTATGTAGTGCAACAGTCAGGGTTAAGGCAAACTTATGCCTTTAAAACAACATATGATGTTACCTTTTCATTGGCAGAATTATATGGGGTGAAATAGAAATGACAATTAGGATGAGAGCATGGAGTTTGTTGACGGTAATGGCATTTATTATTTTATATGGTATGTACTGGTCTACCGTGAATGTTATACAGGTAGATAAGGTAAAATACTTTGGGATGATGCGGTATGAGATGGAATCCGATAGAAACCTTATTCAGCATAACGTCTATGTTGCCATAGAACCATGGATATTTGCCTACTATTTCGAGTCACCGTACTTATATACCTATGGAATATCGGGATACACCAAGACCAATGTAGTCCCCTTTGGAAAAGTCGAGAAGGTTTATAACCGGAGCTATTATCAAACCGTGTCAGAAGAATTTACGGGACCGTTCGAAACTACGTTGCAGCGGTTTAAGGATAAATTCGGGGGCCAGTTGATTTTGAAGGATTCTTTACAGGACGTGTCAGAAGGCGATCGGCAGATATACCAAACCTTAAGAATCAAAGGAGAATCCGAAAAGATCTGGTATTTTGACGAGATCCTTCGTCGTGGATTAGAAAAACAAGAGGATATCTCTGCTATGAAGACTTGTTTGGAGGAATTATAAAAAACTCAGGGTGTATCCTTATCAGAACAATGCCACTGGAAGTAGTTTTATATATGTATCGACCTTTACAAAATTAAAAAAGGAAACATGGAGATTACGGTCACTATCAGCAAGGGGAAGATAGAAAGCGACTACATAGGCGTAATCGAATAGGCCGGCATCTATGCGGGAGACGGCGCCTTTGCCGTAAACGTGGACGATACGGCGCGCCTTAATCCCTACCCATATTTCAAGGCGATTATGTGGAGGAAAAGTTAAATGAATATTGAGCGAAGGCCGGTGAAGGCGGTAAAGGTAACGGTATATACCCTCTTGGTTATTCTGTGTTGGCTTGCTATCGGCTTTGTAGAATTGGATTCCATAAAATATTTTGGCCTGCTGCGATATAAATTTATTTCCAATATTACGCTCATTCATGATGAGGCAAACGTTGCGGTAGAGCCATGGGTATTTGCATATACCTACAGTCCCCCGTATTTATATACCTATGGCGTATCGGGATATACCAAGACCGATGTACTTCCCGGCGGAAGCGTAGAGAAAGTATATAATTCGGTTTACTATAACTATGTACCCGACGAATTTATGGGGCCATTTGAAACTACATTACAGCGGTTTAAGGATAAATTCGGGAAACAACTGATTTTAAGGGACTCGTTGCAAGATGTGTCGGAGATGGATAGACATATTTACTTAGGGTTAAAAGAAGCTGGGCAAGAGCGTAGAACGTCTTATTTTAGAAGGAAATGTATTCATTTTCCGGACAAGATAGATGAGTATTTGGAGAAGGAGCGAGGATTAGATTCTCTATAGCCGGGAGTAAAGAGAGAAGTACATTCCACAGCGAAATTCGCTATGAAAGCGCGATTGCAATTATTCTTAGATGGAAAAGAAAAAAGAATTAATAGCCATCTTGAAATCAGCCGTTTAATAGAAACAGGGGACGAGATAAGTGGGTAACACTAGAGACAACAACGGCTCGGAAAAAGCTGCTTCGTGGCATCACTTGGCAGTAACAACGAAATCCTGTCTTAGAGAATTAAATATTGTATATGGCATATCGATTATTTTAGGAATTTATATTTTACTGGCAAATTAGAAAGAGAAAGGATTTACTATTTTTTAGAGACGGAGGACGAGTCATAATGCAATATCGCTCAATCTGCATCGCCATTTTCTTTGCAACCTGCTGTACATGGATACAAGCCGCTTCACCTTCCATGCCGGTACGGCAGGAACAGCTTGAGCAGACGCGGCAGGAGGCGCTTATTCGTTCGGAACGGAGGCTGGCGCCGCAGGCGGTAATCGGTACTGCCGCAGTTGAGCATCCGAGTTCGACGGCTTTGCCGGGGGGAACTTCCTTTTATATCCGCTCCATAGAGGTGGAACATGCGGACAAGGAGTTTTCCTTTTTGGCACATAGGGCACAGGCCGGGAGGCAAATGGACAGCACTGCCATTCAACAGCTTGTAGATGAGCTGAATACGGTGCTTCTCGAAAAAGGCTATGCCACCTGCCGCGTACTCCTGCGGGAACAAAATCTGCAGGACGGTGTGCTGCGCCTGTATCTCCTTGCAGGACGGCTGCGAACGGTCCGTTACAGTGAAGACAGTGCCCGTGTGCCGTGGCGCTCGGCCTTTCCTATACGGGAAGGGGATATTCTTAACCTTCGCCTCATAGAGCAGGGGCTGGAACAGATGAAGCGGCTGTCTTCCCAGGATGTGGCCGTGAAACTCGTGCCTACACAAGACCCGGAGCTTACGGATATAGAGCTTACGGTCAAGCGTACTCGTCCGGTTCACGGACTCTTATCCCTCGATAACTCCGGACTGTCCGATACGGGGAAAGTACAGTGGAGCGCCTCTGTTTCCATAGATCAGCCTTTATACGCCAATGATATCCTGTCTATCGGTATAAACGGAGACGGCATGCGTGACGGCTACCTGCGCGGCACACGGGGACATAACCTGTACTACCGCATTCCTCATGGCAACGATACATTCTCCTTCTTTTACAGCTATTATGATTATCGGCAGCACGTGCGGCAACGGCCTTATTCCTTTATCAGTACTGGCAAGACGAAGCGGAGCGGCATTACGTGGGACCATGTCCTGAGCCGGACGCGGCGGCAAAAGACGAGCATGGACGTAAGCCTTACGAAACGGCATTCGCATTACTACATTAACGACATGGAGATTCCCGTACAGGCTCTGCATACGACGGCCTTGGAGGTAGGGATATCCCGCCGCCTTTACACGGGCAAGGATACGGTCTATACACGCTTAGGGTATCGGCGGGGTATAGGTCTTTTCGGAGCGCAGGCGGAATCGAAGGATACGGACGCCCCAAAAAGCCGGTATCACATGTGGCTCATCGATGCCGAATATACACATCCCTTTACGATGGGACACCGGCCGGCTGTCTTTTCCTCCTCTTTACACGGGCAGTGGACGACCGGCGGCGACAGACTGTACGGCGTGGATATGATCAGCATAGGGAACCGGTACACGGTGCGGGGGTTTGACGGGGAATATACGCTCATGGGAGAAAGCGGCTGGTACGTGCAAAGCGAAGTTTCTTCCTATATCCCGGCACTGCACAGCTCCGCATACGCCGGTATCGATGCAGGTGCCGTATACGGACCTTCGGCACGGATGGGGACAGGCAGAACCCTTGCCGGTGCTGTCGTGGGCATGCGGGGAGATATTTCGCCCGGCTTTTCGTATGACGTTTTTGCAGGGACGCCGCTATACAAACCGCAAGGGCACCGAACGGGCAGAGCCTTCGGTTTTACGCTCAGCCGGAGGTGGTAAATATGCAAAACAGACGACACGCAATGGTGCATGCCGTCTGTTTTCGTTTTTCAGCCGCGAATGTATTCGGACAGGTCCCGGGTACGTTCCTGGTTTGCCATGGAGAAACCGCCCTTTTCGATGCTGTCAAAGTCAAGTACGGTATCTTTGGTATCCGGCGGAGTCAGTTTTTTTACTATGCCGTAGGGCTTTTGCAGGGATAAGGTACGGTCCTTGCCGGAGAGAAGCCAGAGGATTTTATATCCTGCCGGTGCGAGAGTCATTTTTTCTTCTCCCTTGCCGTCCGTAAAGTAGACGAGGGCGTCCGGTTTTTCTTTATTGGCATAGGCGATGACCGGTGTAAAAGCCGTGCCGCCCCGCTTGGGATAGCGTTCCTCCAGGTCGCGCAGCTCGGTGACCGGATAGATGCGGCGAATTTCATTGTCGCATTCAATGACCGTAATGTCGTGGTTATAGGTCCGGACGATTTGCAGGACCTGTTCCATAGCCTGTGTGAATTCGCTGTCGCTGATACTGCCGCTGATATCGAGGGCAATAAAGAGCCTGGCCTTTCTGCTGCGCAGATCCCCGCGCAGGTCGAGGCGTTCCGGCTGGCGCCTGTTTCGGCGCGTCGTCGTCTTTTTCTTTTCCGCCGCCACGGAGCGGACGATTTTTTTTAAGTACTCGTACCAGGGGCGCTCGTTCCGCTGCTTGGAAAGTTCCGTCAGGAGATTGTCCAAGTAGGACGAAAGCTTTTCCTTCCGTGCTCCGTCGGCGGCCTTTTTTGTAAACCGAATGAGTGTCGCCTCGTCGACTTTATCCGATTCTTCCCAAATGTCGTGGGTTGTTTCCGGATTGAAGCGCATGGGCACGGCGTCTTCGGACATGCTTCCCTCGTCAGGTGCGTTGCGGCCTTTTTTGCGCCCGTTCAGGGCGAGCTGAATTTCTTCCGCGTAATACTCGAAGGTCTCGAAGAGCGGCATGGTAAGGTTATACTGCAGGTTGACGAGGGGCAGCGTAACGGCATCTGCCGGCAGGGGAGAAAGGTAGGTATTGACGACGATGTCCATGGCCATGTTCAGCGCCAAGGGGGAATATTCGTTGCGCAGCTGTTTTGCCCGCAGCAGGTGGAGAGATACGATATGCAGTATTTCGTGCTTAATCGTGCTTTCCATCTGTTCCGGTGCGAGCGGCAGAAAGAGGAAGGGATTAAAGTATATGATATACTTGGCTTGTTTGAAGTTTGTCCCCGTCGGACTTTCCATGTCGCAGCGAATATCGCGGCCCATATGAAAGAGAAAGTAGCCGAAGAAGTTGTCCGAGTCTTCCATGAGGCGGAGATTTACGGCGTTGATGAGGGCGAAGAAGCGCCGGCGAAAGTGCGGCGGCACGATGAAGCTTGCCTGCGCCTTGCCGTCACTCATGTCGACGAGGGTACAAAGCTCCTGATAAAGGAGAATCGATTCACTTTCCGGAGAGACGGTCCGTTTCATAGTCTTTGCCGTTTTCTGCGAAAGGCCGCAAAATAGGCGTCAATAAAGGCATCATTTTCTGCGGCATATTTATAAATGAGAGGCATGTTGTTGCGAATATCCTTCATGATGGCGACCATCAGATCGACCGGGTAGGTTTGCAAAAAGAGAACCAGTCTGTTTACGGCTTTTGTGCTGTCGACGGAGCCCTCATCCAGATGGCGGCGCAGTTCGTTTAAAATATTTTTTGCGCTGATGTAGAGGCGCGTATGGGTTTCATCGGCAACGGCCGCTGCAATATTTCCGGACAATTCGGCACCGGAGAATACGTCTTCGTACGTGAGGAGAGGCTTGTAGGTGCTTTCAATAAAATTGAGAAATTCTTCCGCAATCATTTTGCCGATATTACCGCGAATGACGTTATAAAAAACGGAACGGGGAATAGTGTCCGTATTTTCTTTATATAAGGAATAGAGCTTGGAAATACGTTCATAGCTGCGCGGTGTCGCGTTGATATCGTCTTCGTTAAGGCTGTTGAGGTACTCCGGATAAGTGGAGATAAATTGACATACCCGTTCTTCAATGTGATTGTCGGCAGCCCAGCTGAGCCATTGAATCGGGTCGGCTTCCATGTAGAGCCAGACGAAGCGGTTCTTTTGGGCGTCATCCATGTCGACGGCTTCATACTCGTACGTGTCGGACGGGTTCATGGCGGCGACGATATGTACGTCCCGGCGAAGCCGGTAACCGTTGATTTCACGGTTCAAGATAAGGTTCATCAGTTCCTGCTGCACTGCATGCTCACAGCGGTTTATTTCGTCGATAAAAAGCAGAACCTGATGACCGGCCGACAGCAGTTCGTCAATTTCTTTCAGTTTGTGGTGCACTGCATATACGGTCGTTTTTTCGCGCGTTGCGGCGGACGTGTCCGTTTGTCGGAAAAAGTCTTCAATCAGGGGCAAGCCACCGATTTCTCCTTCTTTCAGCAGGTTGCCGTCGATCGTTACCAGTTTATAGCCGTTTTGCCGTGCCGTTTCGACGGCCAGGGCGGTTTTGCCGATGCCCGTCTTGCCGACGAGGAGCGGTACCTGACCGGCGGCCAAAACGAGTTCCACGCTTTTTAAGGTGTCTGTAAAGTTCATACTGTACCTCTAAGAGAATTTCAGTTTTTCGTCGACCGCAATGCGGCGCGCCTTTTTGCTGCCGTATTCGTCGATGAGCGCAATTTTGTCAATGGGCATGGTCGAAACGGTTCTGCCGATACTGCGGCAGTTGATGAAATCGCGGATGTACTTTTCGTCCACGTCCGGATTCGCCACGGCCTCCTGCAATGCGTTTTCCACGGCGTCGACGGCGACGGCAAAGCCCGTGGGCATGTATTTTACGATAAGCGTGTTTACTTTCATGAGAGCGAGAAATTTTTCCGCAGTCAGATTTTTTATAAAACGCAGGGCCTGTTCATCATTCTTTACGGCAATGCATTCCGTACTGAAGGCGGGCTTATCGATGTAGCGCAGGGCAGCGTAGTTTTGTGCCGCCGCCGCTTCCTGAACGGCAACGGATGGAGAATCAATATATTTTACGGCGTCGTAATTTTTGCGGATTGCCGTGAGCTGCAGTTCTTCGTCGGCGTCTTTAATATACTTTAAAGCCCAGCCCGAGTAAGACAGGGCCAGGCGTATAAGCCGGCCCGACGGATGCTTGATATATTCCAGATTGGCCCAGCTCTTTTTTACGGCTTTTTCCGCCAGGTGCTCCGGCGGATCCGGGATGAACTGAACGGCTCTTGCTTCGTTTTCAATAGCCGCTTCCTGGACGGCGAGAGACGGATTTTTAATATATTGCAGAACCATACCGTTTTGTTTAACGGCGGCGAGCATGATTTCTTCCGTCGGATTTTCAATATGTTCCAGGGTATACGGGTTGCGCTTTACCATTTCCAAATAATTTACATTATCCATAGAGTCTCCCTGCATCTGAGATTATACGTTTAATTCATTGCCAGTATTATAGCACGAGAGGCGGAGAATAACTATATGTACAACTCTCCTGCAGCAAGAGGGGCACACGTATTTTTTAGATATAAAAAGGCCCGGCAGGCCTTTTTTAATTACTGAAATCCGTATCCAAAACGGCAAACTGCCTGTATTCGGGAATGCGCTTTTGCAGTTCTTTTTCGATGCTTTCCAGCGCGCCGCGGGGATCCGGCTCGTCAAAGTCGAAGATGAGGTCGTAATAAATCGTTTTCTCGCATTCCTGTACATAGAAGGCATGGATTTGGAGTACGTGAGGATACAGACTTAAAATATCATCCAGTTCTTTTTTGATCTGCAGCGCTTTCAGGTCATTTTGATTTTCCGCATACACGCCGATAGTCATGACGATGCCGAATTTGTCGTAAATATCGGAAGCAATGCGCTTGTTTAAAGGATGTACGTCGGCAATGGTCAGCGTATCCGGAAGGGAGATATGAACGGAGCCGATCGTTTCTCCCGGGCCGTAACTGTTTAAAATAAGATCGTATACGCCGCCTACGTGCGGGTAAGAAGCAATTGTTTCCTTCAGCTTGCGGATCAGCGTATCATCGGCGCGAATACCGATAAGATGATTATACATATCGTGGACGATACCGATGGCCGCTCTGATGATACAAATACCGATAACGGCGCCGACGTAACCTTGGATATCGAAGCGGAAGAAATATACGAGAAGGGACGAGACGAGTGTGGCACCTGTTAAAAAAGCGTCGTAGAGCGCGTCAACAGCAGAGGCGGAGAGTGCGTCGGACTGCCAGCGTTTTCCTTCCTTGCGGAAATAGAATCCCATGAAGATTTTCACGATAACGGCTGCGGAAATAATGAGAAGATCCGTTAAAGCAAAGGTCGATGTAACGGGATGAAGGATATGTTCGGCCGATTCCTTCAAAGAAATAAGACCTGCACTGAGGATGATGAATGCGATGGCCATGGTCGTTATATATTCGATGCGGCCGTGGCCGAAGGGATGTTCTTTATCGGCTCTTTTGCCGGCCAGCCTGGTACCTGCGACGGTCAGGACGGAAGAAAGAATATCCGTCAAGTTGTTTACGGCATCGAGGATGATAGCGATAGAATGGGAAGACAGGCCGATGATCACCTTGAAGATAACGAGCAGCATATTGCTGCCTATGCCTTTCAGGCTGGCAACAGTGATGCCTTTATTACGCATTGCCGCCTCTTCGTTTAATTGCATGCGTATTACCTCTTTTCAAGAACACGGGACAGGGGAAATTAAAAATAAATTTTCTATAAGTATAACAGAGGCTCCCTTAGAGGAACAGTGTTTGAATTCGGCTTTTTGCAGACAATCTGAAAGGATGTATAAAAAAGACAGGCGAAATGTGTTTGCGCCTGTCTTTAGGAGAATGGTTGAGATATTGAGATTATTTTTAGCCCAAGATGGCTTTCAAATCCGCTTCCGGCGTGCTTGTCGGGTGGATATTGAAGTTTTCTACAAGGTAGTTGAGGACGTTCGGTGATACGAAGGCCGGCAGCGTAGGTCCGAGATAGAAATTCTTGAGGCCCAGTGCGAGCAGCGTCAGGAGGATACAGACAGCCTTTTGTTCGTACCATGAGAGAACGAGCGTCAAGGGTAAATCGTTTACGCCGCAGCCGAAGGCTTCAGAAAGGGCGACGGCAACTTTAATGGCGCTGTACGCGTCGTTGCATTGGCCCATATCCATGATGCGGGGCAGACCGCCGATAGAACCGATATCGAGGTCGTTAAAACGGTACTTGCCGCAAGCGAGGGTCAAGATGACCGTGTCCGCCGGGGACTGCTTAACAAATTCCGTATAGTAGTTGCGGCCCGGGCGGGCACCGTCACAGCCGCCGACTAAGAAGAAGTGCTTAATGGCACCGGCTTTGACTGCGTCAATGACCTTGTCGGCCACGCCGAGAACGGTGCCGTGAGCGAAGCCGGTCATGACCGTATTACCACCGTTGATGCCGGTCATAACATGATCTTCCGTATAACCGCCGAGCTCCAACGCTTTTTCGATAACCGGCGTGAAGTCCTTGTTGTCGTCGATATGGACGAGCTCGGGGTAGGACACGACTTCCGTTGTGAAGACGCGATCCGCATAAGAGGGACGAACGGGCATGAGGCAATTCGTCGTGAAGAGGAAGGCGCCGGGAACGTTGGCGAACTCTTTCTGCTGATTCTGCCAAGCCGTGCCGAAGTTGCCCTTGAGGTGTTTGTATTTCTTCAGTTCCGGATAACCGTGAGCCGGCAACATTTCACCGTGCGTGTATATGTTAACGCCTTTGCCTTCCGTCTGCTTTAAAAGAAGTTCCAAGTCTTTCAAATCATGCCCCGTTACGACGATGAACGGGCCCTTTTCAATAGTCAGGGGGACCGTTGTCGGTACAGGCGTGCCGTAGGCCGTCGTATTGGCGCGGTCGAGCAGTTCCATGCAGGTTAAGTTGACCGTACCCGTTTCCAAGACGACCGGCAGGAGCTCTTCCATGGTCAAATCTTCGCCGAGCGTGCGCAGGCCCTTGAGGAAGAAGTCGTCCACGCTTTGATCGGACCGGCCGAGCATGAGGGCGTGGTATGCATAGGCGGCCATGCCGCGCATGCCGAAGAGAATAAGGGATTTCAAAGAACGAATGTCTTCATCGGCTTGCCAGATTTTTTGTACTTCATAATTGGCGGCAGCACGATCCGTTTCCGTAGAGGACGGAAGACTGCCGTTCACGGATTTACCGCTCAAAAGAGCCGCTTTTTCCGCGTTTACCTTATCGATTATGACGTGCATTGTTTCTTCGTTAAAGTTGACGTTCGTTATAGTTGTGAACAGGCCTTCCAGGACGATACGATGCGTGTAGGCCGTCGGAGCGGCCGTAAGACAGACACGGGCCAGACCGATTAAGGCACCCGTCAATTCATCCTGAAGATTTGCGACTGTCGAAGACTTGCCGCATACGCCGGCGCAGCCGGTGCACCCGGTACCGCCTGCCGTTTGTTCACATTGAAAGCAAAACATTTTCCGTTCCATGTCAAAAACCTCCTGTACGTGTGACTGATTGCGATTTATCTGGGGAAAACTACGGTTAAGAGCATTTTGAAATCTTCCGGCGCATGTACGGAATGAGGCTTCGTTGCCGGCATGACGAGGGATTCGCCGCTTTTAACGATATATTCCTTGCCGTCAACGATGAAGCGGCCCGTTCCTTCGAGAACCGTGACCAGAGCGTCGCCTGCAGAATCGTGTGTACCGATTTCTTCCCCTGCGGCGAAGGCGAAAACCGTAATGCTTACAGCGTCGTTTTGTGCCAATGTGCGGCTGACGACCTGCCCCGGAGCAACCTGTACCTGGTCGGCAAGGGCCAATACTTCTTCATGCGCTATATTTTTGATATATGCCATAATGGGCACCTCCTAAAGAAATACGGATGAACAGAACTGACTATTTCTCATTATGGACTCAAGTATAATTCATAAATTGAGAATGAGCCGTTGTATTTATAACATAATCGAAAAATTCATAGAAAAAATTCTTTTTTCCGCTATAATAGAAGCAGTTATTGATTACGGCAAGGTAACGCATAAAGGACGGAAAAGAAAACGTATGAACGGGTATAATAGCATGCGCACGATATGCGCCGTTTTAGCCGCGATGCTTGTGTTGTCCCTGCCCTGCGGCAGTTTTGCCGCAGCAGCGGAAAAGGCGAACAGGGACGAAAAGGGAGAAACGCCGCTCGTCAGTATTGTGAAGACCGGTACGGTTACGGTTTCCAAGGAAAATCCGCCGGCAAAAGCAGCCATAGAACCGGCGCCTGTAACGACGGCGACGAAAGAAAAAATAAGTATTAATCTGGCCAGCAGGATTCTTACTTTGTATCGGGGCAACGTGCGGGAGAGGAGTTATCCTGTCGGCGTAGGAAAATATTCTACACCGACACCGGTCGGGTATTATACCGTAGAAAATAAAGAAATCAACCCTACGTGGATTGATCCGGACGATACGGATGTGAGCATTCCGGCTGGTGGCGCCAATCCCTTGGGCTATCGATGGATCGGCTTTTCCGGAAATTACGGTATTCACGGTACGAACCGCCCCGACACGGTGGGACATTATGCTTCCAACGGCTGCGTGCGTATGCGGGAATGCGATGTGGAAGACCTGTATGAACGCGTTCGCGTCGGTACAGACGTGGAAGTATATTATAATCGTATCGTTATTGAGGCGTCACCGGATCATACCGTATCGTATTATATATACCCTGACGGCTATGAGCGGCAGCCCTTGACGGTGGCGGCCGTCAAACAGGCGTTGGCGGGATACGGCGTCGACACGTTTGCCGAAGACGGAGCCGTGTATGAAAAGATTATAGCTTCCGACGGTAATCCTGCCTATGTGGCCAAAGCCTACGATCTGGTCGTGGACGGCAAGAAGCTTTCCCGCCGCGCTCTCGGCAAGGACGGGATTGTCTATTTGCCGGCACAGGTTATTGCCGACGCTGTCGATACGGCTCTGGTATGGAACGGCAGCAGAGGCATGCTGTCAACATCTTACGGAGAAGCACCGGGGGTCGTATGCAGTGATATTCTTTATGTGGCCGATATGTATGCGGGCGATATTTTTCCGTTGACGGGAGCGTTAAGGAACGATTTTGTCTATGAAATGAAGGCGCTCGAAAAATCTGAATAAAGTATTTTTACAGAAAATAATTCTTCTCTATAATGTAGAATGAATTTTTTTTCATACTATATCTTCCAAAGATGGCGAAGACTTTGCTTTTGGGGTTGCCGCGACCTTTGTAATAGGTGTATAATAACCATCCCATAGAGATTTTAATAAAATTTATCGTTTGGAAGAGAGACGTATAAAATATGAATAGAAGAGAATTTTTACGGCGAACCTTTTTTACCGGCGTCGTGACCGTTTTGTCGTCGGGTATTGTCGTTCCCGCCATGGCTGCCGGTAAACAGGCTAAATTGACTGTCAAAGAAAATCACTTTAAATTTCAGGAGCCGCTGGTGAGAAGGGCTAAAACCGAGGCCGTTATCGTTCACCACGTAGGCGGGACGGATCAGGACGTGTCGGCCGCCAAGATCCATCAGTGGCACTTGGCCAATAAATGGGCAGGCATAGGCTATCATTACATTATTCATAAAAACGGTACCGTTGAACGGGGGCGGCCTATGAATGCCGTCGGTGCCCATTGTTATAACCATAATCACAATACGGTGGGGGTCTGCTTTGTCGGTGATTATGAACGGGCCGTGCCGACGGAAGCGGCCATCGCTTCAGGACAGATCCTTCTGGCATATATCTGCAAGACCTACGGCCTTACGCCGGGGACCAAGACGATCGTCGGTCACCGCGATCTTTGTGATACACTCTGCCCGGGCCGCAATCTCTATAGTGAACTGACGGCTATTCGCAGCGGCGTGGCTAAATATTGTTGACCGCTTTACTCTCGAATTAACCGAAAAAGGCATAGACACAACAAGCCGTTGTGTCTATGCCTTTTATAGTTCTTCAGCTATGAAAGACTTTCCAATTCTTTTTTCTTGCTTTCCGTTCCCAAAGAAATAACGATGATTGAGATGATGACGAAGACAGAAGCGAAGATATAGAAAATGCCGCTTATATCCCATGATGCGCTGAGAAGTGCGCCGACCAGGAAAGGAGCCGCCATACCGCCGATTCGCCCGAAACCGGCTGCCCAGCCGCAGCCGAGACCGCGGATAGACGTAGGATAGAGCTCCGGTGTATACGTATAGACAACGCCCCAGGCACCGAGGTTGAAAAAGGACATGGAGCCGCCCCAGAACAGCAGTGCCGTGACCGAGCCGGCATGGCCGAAAAAGTAACTGGAAATACCGCTGCATAAAAGGAATAATGATAGGGTATATCGTCTGCCGAGGCGATCGACGAGCCACGCGGCAGAGTAATATCCCGGCAGCTGGGACAGTGTCATAATAAGCACGTATTCGAAGGTCTTGACGACGGCAAATCCTTGTTTAAAGACGAGAGACGGCAGCCACATAAAGATCCCGTAGTAGCTGAATACGATGCCGAACCAGACCGCCCAAAGCATAACGGTCCGCTTGATAAAACGGTCCGACCACAAGGTTATAAAGGACGGAGAAATATTCCGCTCATGTGCTGTCAGGTCTGTCGCCGTAAACGGCTTGAACGGCACGCCCGACTTTTCTTCCAGGTCCGCAACGATACGGCATGCTTCCTGTGCTCGCCCTTCTTTCAAAAGGTAACGGACCGATTCGGGCAAATGCGAACGGATGATAACGGTATATAAGGCGGGAACGGCGCCGATAATAAATGCGGCGCGCCATCCCGTAACGGGAATGATGCAGTAGGCGATAAGTGCTGCCAGGAGCCAACCGATGGCCCAGAAGCTTTCGAGCATGACCATGAAGCGGCCACGTACGCGGCCGGGAACATATTCCGTTACTAATGTTGCCGCTACGGGAAGTTCTCCGCCCAGGCCGAGGCCGACGAGAAAACGAAAAACGAGTAAGCTTTCATAATTCGGCACGACGGCACAGATACCGGTGGAGATACTGTAGAGCAAAATCGTCAGGGAAAATACTTTTTTTCGGCCTATGCGATCAGCTATCGTGCCTGCAATGACCGCGCCTAAGGCCATGCCGACGAGGCCGATGCTGCCGAGCATTCCCGCCTGTGCGCCGGTCAGCCCCCATTCTTTGATCAAAAGCGGCAGGACGAAAGCGATAAGCCCTGTATCCATTGAGTCAAAAACCCAGCCGACACCGGCGACGACGAGCAACTTGTAATGAAAAGAGCTGACCGGCAGCATGTTCAAGCGATCCAACATAGTTAATTTCTCCTTCCCTCATACGTTTAACATGTGTAAAGTTATCTGTATACATAGAGTATATACATAAGAAGATAAAAAAGCAACGGAAATATTTCCGTTGCTTTTTTATGAGTAGAGAAATCCTTCTTTTTCCAGTGCTTTTAGTATTCTTTCCATTATTTCCGCCGTCGGGGCCTCAATGAGATGTGTATGGATACCGCCGCTGATGCTGCTGAGGACGGCGGCATTCGTATTTTTCATACGCTTCATATAGCGATTGACATCGTTTTCCGAGGTCAAATGGAGACTGCCCTCGAGATTGCCGTATACTCCGTGTTCGACTGTTACATTGTGGACGGTGCCGCCGTTTTTTATAATCGTGAGCAACTCCCGCTCCGTTTCTGCCTGACCGTGTTTACAGACGATCGTCCGTTTGATGCCGCTCACGTGACGACGCAGGAGTTGATAGCCTTGCGGCGTGGAAATGACAGGTGTGCCTTCCGCGCGGAGCCGTGCGATATCACTGACGATGATCTGCCTCGTAACATGGCAGATATCGGCCAGTGACGACCCGGTGAGGGGTGTGTTTGCCCGAGAGAGAAGCTCCATGATACGAAGCCTTCGCTTACTTGTATTCATATGGTTCTCCTGACTTATAAAGTATGGTTCTATCTTAGCACAAAAAAACGCATATTGTCGAAAAGAGGAAAATGCAGCTTATCAATAATGCAATAAAAAAAGATATTCATGCGTTTATAGAAAAATGAACGGGGAAATCGGCATATTATTTGCATAAAAATGAATTGAACCGGGCTGAGCGGAATTTGCAAATTTACTGCATAAACGCTGTAAATCTAAATATATTAGAGAGAATTCGGAGAAGAATTTTAATGTGAAAGAAAAAGTATAAAAACTACATATGTACCTGATGTGGCAATGTGGACGAGTTTATAAAAACATACTATAATCAATATATATGAAACCGTAATAGCGAACATGCATTTATTTAATAGCCGGATTGCTGTTATGGGGTGTATTTAATTTTTATGTAAAGGAGTTGAAGTATCGTGAGTGAAGGAAAAAGGCAAATTGTGCATGAAGACCTGAATCGCGGCCTTCAGGAACGGCATATTCAGCTGATAGCGCTTGGAGGGGCTATCGGTGTCGGCCTGTTCCTGGGATCCGCGTCGGCGATTGAAAAGGCCGGTCCCGGTGTTGTTCTTGCCTATATCATTGCCGGAATTGCCATCTTTCTCGTTATGCGCGCAATGGGTGAAATTACGATAGAATATCCCGTTTCCGGTTCGTTCAGCGCACATGCTTACCAGTTCCTGAATCCGTTGGCAGGGTATGTTTCCGGCTGGAACTACTGGTATGTATGGGTCGTCACGTGCATGGCCGAAATAACGGCCGTCGGCGTATATGTCCATCTTTGGCTGCCCGATTTGCCGCAATGGATATCGTGCCTTTGCGCATTGGCCCTGATGACATGCGCCAACTTGATTTCCGTTAAGGCCTACGGTGAGTTTGAATTTTGGTTTGCGCTGATCAAGATCGTTACAATCATCTTTCTCATTATAACCGGTGCAGGCATGATCTTCTTCGGCCTCGGCAATGACGGCGTCGCAGTCGGGATCTCCAATTTGACTGCACACGGCGGGTTTCTTCCCCATGGATTCGGCGGTGTATTCGATACGATGCTGATGGTTCTCTTTGCCTATGTAGGCATTGAAGTTATCGGCGTCACGGCCGGTGAAGCGGCCAACCCGGAAAAGACACTGTCTGCGGCAATCGATAAGGTCCTCTATCGAATCCTCTTATTTTATGTCTTAGCGTTACTGGTCATTATGTCTATTTATCCTTGGGATCAATTGGGACATGCGGGAAGTCCCTTCGTCATGGTCTTTGAAAAGCTCGGCATCAGCAGTGCCGCGCATGTTATTAATTTCGTCGTCATCACGGCAGCCTTGTCTTCGTGCAATTCCGGTATTTACAGTACGGGCCGCATGTTGTACAACCTGTCCCTCCAGGGCAAGGCGCCGAAAGCCTTTGCCACGGTCAGCGCCAACAAAGTTCCTTATAAAGCATTGGGAATTTCCGTTGTATTTATGCTCATCGGCGTTGCCTTAAATTACTACCTGCCTAAAGATGTTTTCGAAATTGTCACGTCCGTCAGCGCCTTTGCCTGCATGGTGACGTGGATAATGATTCTCTTCTGCCAGATGAGCTTCCGCAAAAAAGTCGGCAGTGAAGGAATTGAAAAAATTCGCTATAAAATGCCGTTTACACCGTATTCCAACTATCTCACACTGATATTTTTTGCCGTCGTTCTCATGTCGGCCCTCTTTAGTGCGAATACCCGTATCGGCATCATTGCAACGGTTATCTGGCTGGTATTTCTCGTATGCGTCTACTATATTGCAGGTCTTAATAAACAGGAAAAGGTAGAATTCTCCCGGTATGAAGAAGAAAAATAAGGGATGCCGACGTCCGTTAGAAAGAGGTGATCAAAATGAAATGGGATGAATTTATTTCAGATAATGTAAAAGCAATCAAACCGTCAGGTATTCGTAAGTTCTTTGATATTGCCAACCAAATAGAAGGCGTATTGTCACTGAGCATCGGGGAACCGGATTTTGCAGCACCTGATAAAATCATCGATGCGATGATAACCAGCCTGAAGGAAAAGAAAACGGGCTATACGGGAAATTCGGGCCTGCCCGAATTGCGTGCCGCCATTGCGGAATATTTTGAGGCCCATTACGGTGTAAAATATGACCCGGTTAGTGAAATCATCGTTACAGTCGGCGTATCGGAAGGTTTGGCCATGGCACTTCTGGCCCTTGTGGAACCGGGAGACGAAGTGCTTATTCCCGATCCGGCATATGTCGCTTACCCTGCCAGCGTACAGCTTGCAGGCGGCGTTCCCGTTATGGTACCGACATATCCGGAAGACGATTTTAAACTGTCGGCGGAAGCACTGGAAAAGGTCGTTACGCCGAAGACGAAAGCCCTTGTTATCGGCTATCCCAATAATCCGACCGGTACGGTTATGACGGCGGAAGAATTGTTGCCCATTGCAGAATTTGCTCGGAAGCATAATCTTGTCGTTCTGGCCGATGAAATTTACTGCGAGTTGGTTTACGGAGGCACGCAGTTTACGACCTTTGCGAAATTGCCGGGCATGAGAGAGCGGACGGTCGTCTTCAACGGATTCTCCAAGGCATGGGCTATGACGGGGATGCGGCTCGGTTATGTGTGCGCGCCGAAAGAAGCGATTGAACCTGTTTTAAAGCTTCATCAGTATGCGATCATGAGTGCGAATACGCAAGCCCAATACGGCGGTATTACGGCGCTCAAGGAATGTGCCGCAGAGGTGGAGGAAATGCGTCGATCCTATGACGAACGGCGTAAGGTCATCTATCAGGGCTTGAAGGATATGGGCTTGCCCGTATTTGAGCCGAAGGGCGCTTTTTATATCTTCCCCGATATTCGCTGCACGGGCATGACGTCTTCCGATTTTTGCGAAAAACTCGTACAGGAAGAAAAGGTCGCCGTCGTCCCCGGTTCGGCTTTCGGCGACTGCGGCGAAGGGTTTGTGCGGATTTCCTATGCGTCCAGTATGGAAAACATAAAAGAAAGCTTGGTGCGCATGGGCCGATTCGTGAATAAGTATAGAAAATAAAATATACATACAATAGAGGCGGTAAGGAAATGGACCTCGTGTTCATTTCCTTACCGCCTCATTTTTTTGTCTGCAGCAGCCGCGTGCTGCGCGTTTTATTAAGATGCCTCCGGCGCCGCTACATAGGCGAGGGGGTTGTATTTTTCTTCCAGTCGTGCGAGCATGTCCAAGTATTTGACGACGAAGCCGGTTTTTTCGTTTTCGTCGGCAATACGGCGAACTTCGTCATTTATTTTTGTCTTGATTTCTTCGGATAATTCACGGTTTGCAAAGGGATAGACGACGTTGTTTTCTTTTTCCACATGGACTTGCAGGCGGTTGGCGTAGGCCATGATTTCCGTTAAAATATCAAGCTTATATTCCGTGCGCGGATCCTTGTCGTATAATTTCAGCGCTTCGTCAAGGCTGCGCACATAACTGCGTGCCAAATCGTGTTCGACGAGCATGCCGTGCGTAATAATCGTGTTGGCAACGGGCCCCATGTGTTCAACCATTTCCGGGAAGAGCACGTGCTCTTCTTTTTGATGATGGTTGGCGTCGGCATAATTACGGATAAAATCAATGATGTCCGCGAAATCCCGTTGATTGATTGCCGCTCCGTCCAGAATGGAACAGCACATATTTTTAATGACCCGAAGCATGCGGGAAATATTGGCATGCTCCTCAATCATAACATCCGTAGCGTACATAACAATACCTCTTTTCGTAAAATTTACTTGCTGATTTCATACTGCCGCCCGCCGAGGCTCTTAAGCTTAAAGGTACTGCCCGAGAGAAGACCTTTAATCAAAGCGCTGCGCAGTTTATAGTAGCAATCGCTCTTACCGTTCCAAAATTCGCCGTGCAAGTCCTGCGTCTCTTCCCAGATGACGGTGTCCGGTGTACTTTCGACGACTTTCATAACTTGGTCGCAAGGCATACCGTTGAGTAAGGTGTCGTCCAAGAGATGAAAGGCTTCCGGTGCCGTTACGGGAACTTCCGTAACGGCCGCTTTGCCGAAGTTGCAGGCGACTTCTTTCAGATCGGCAAAGCGGACAGTGCCGGTTGCCGTAAGCGTTGTCACCAAGTCGGCCAGGCGGCCTTCACTGTCATGGATACGGTTTTGAAGCCAGCCGTGAATGTTGCTGCCATCAACGGCTTCGGCCAGGTCGCGCCGTTCCGCCGTTTCGTATGCTTTCACTTCACCCGCCGTGAGCCAGCCGTTTTTTACGGCGTAGGTGCCGATGGCGTCAATCAGCCCTTCTTGCAGTTGAATCTTTTTATATAACCAAAAGTGGACGGGGCCTAAAAATGCGCTCATTAGAAAATCCTCCTACTGCTTATTTGCCTGAATGGCAACGTTTACGGCCGTCGTGATTTTAGCGGGGTCAAGGCCGTGTACCATGCAGGCATTGGCGAGGCTTTCCTGCTGTGACGACGGGCAGCCGAGACAGTGCATGCCCTGAGAAAGCAAGGTGTCTATGACTTCCGGATGAAGGCGGACAATGTCGCCGACGAGCATATCTTCCGTAACCGTATCGTTCATATCTTCAAATTTTTTCAAAACTGTTTTTAACATAGTGAGTTCCTCCTTTAGATATTCCCGTAATGCGGGGCTCTTCATTTCTGAGACCAGTATAGCGCAGTCCGGTGTCTTTGACGGTTGTAAAAGCAACAGGCAAAAAATTCTCTAATGCCGTAATTGCATAAGATGATTTTATGTTTTTGTAAAAAGAATTGAAATAATATTTTTTTTTCGGGCCATTCGGCCATATTCATGCGAAAGTGGTCGTTTTTGCAAAGAATAGAAAACAGGCGACCGATTAGAAGAATTATATAAGTATAAAGGGCATTGGCAAAATCTTTTAATTGAAAGAAAAAGGAGAAGAAAAAAATATGGGATGTATAAAAACACAGCCAAGAACTTTATGAGAAACACTCATATTCTTGACCTTGCCTGTCCAGAATAATAAAATGTAGACAATAACTGTTATTGAATAGGAAGCGATATCGTGTTAATGAATAGAAAATCAGATTATGCCTTACGGATTCTTCGGTCGCTGCAGGACGGGAAGGTACGTATTGCACCCGTATTGGCGGCAGATGAACAAATTCCCCTGGCCTTTGTGTATAAAATACTGAAGCAGTTGTCCAAGGCCGGTATTGTCGGCTTGGAACGGGGACCGAAAGGCGGCTGTTGTCTCCTTGTAGATTTAAAAGAGGTCTCTCTCTATGACCTCATCATCGCCATGGAAGAGGCTGTACATGTTACAGGCTGTATGCGCAGCGACTACGACTGTGAGTGGCAGAGAGTGCATGGTCTGTGTCGAATTCACGGAAACTTGCGCGCCATTCAGCGGGAAATTGAAGAAAAACTGCGTGCTACGAGCCTGATGACCATTATAAACGGCAGTTACATACATCAGTGTGAGGAGGTTTGACATATGTTATTTCAAACGACGGAAGCGCATGAAGCGCTTCGCAAAGAAATTCGGACTTTTGCGGAAAAGGAAATACGGCCCATTGCTTTCAGCCTGGATCAAAACAATGAGTTTCCCGATGACGTGGTGAAGAAAATGGCCGCCAACGGCTGGCTAGGCCTGCCTTATGAAGAGAAATACGGCGGCGCCGGCAGGGACATACTCAGCTATGCTATTGCCGTCGAAGAATTGTCCCGTGTCGACGGCGGCATAGGCGTCATCCTGTCGGCTCACGTATCCCTCGGATCGTACCCTATTGCGGCCTTCGGGACGGAAGAGCAGAAGAAAAAATACTTGGTGCCTTTGGCGAAGGGCGAGAAATTGGGTGCCTTCGGTTTGACCGAAGAAAACGCCGGATCCGATGCGGGCGGTACGGAAACGACGGCTGTCGATAAGGGCGACTATTATCTCCTGAACGGCGGCAAAATCTTTATTACGAATGCACCGAAGGCGGATATCTACGTTGTCTTTGCCGTTACGACACCTGACATCGGCACAAAGGGCATATCGGCCTTCATTGTGGAAAAAGAGCGGCAGGGTTTTGAATTCGGTGACCATTACGATAAATTGGGCATTCGCTCGTCGTCGACGGCGGAACTCATTTTTAATGACGTGAAAGTACCGAAGGAAAACCTTCTCGGCAAAGAAGGACAAGGCTTTAAAATCGCCATGGCGACCTTGGACGGCGGCCGCATCGGCATTGCGTCTCAAGCCTTGGGCATTGCTCAGGGCGCTTATGAAAGCGCTTTGGATTACGCTAAAGAACGGCACCAGTTCGGCGCTCCCATCGGCGTACATCAGGGCGTGTCTTTTAAGCTCGCCGACATGGCTACGAAGCTGCGCGCTTCGCGCTATCTCGTTTACTCGGCGGCCGAACTGAAGGAGCAACATGCGGCCTACGGCATGGAGGCCGCTATGGCAAAAATGTACGCTTCCGATTCGGCTATGGAAATCACGAACGATGCGCTGCAGATTTTCGGCGGTTCCGGCTTCCTCAAAGGAATGGATGTGGAACGGGCTTACAGAGATGCGAAGATTACGACGATTTACGAAGGAACCAACGAAATTCAGCGCCTCGTCATTGCGGCTCATCTTCTGGGCAAGCTCGGCAATTCCGGTCATGAAGTACGGCCGGGCGCCGCTAAAAAGGCGGCTCCCGTTACGGGCATCCGCAAGGGCAAAATCATTACGGAAGGCGATAGTAAAGCCAAGGTGGCCGAACTGGTCGCGGCCCTCGTCAAAGACGGCTATGATTTTTCCGTCGGTATTCCTGCAGATACGCCTATTGCGCAGGCTGAACGCGTCGTCTCCGCCGGCAAGGGCATCGGTGATAAAGAAAATATGAAACTCGTTGAAGACCTCGCAGCCGCCGCCGGCGCCGCCATCGGCTCGTCACGCCCCGTTGCGGAAACGCTCAAGTATATTCCTTTGGAACGGTATGTGGGCATGTCGGGACAAAAGTTTACGGGTAATCTTTATATTGCCTGTGGTATTTCCGGCGCCAAGCAGCATTTGAAAGGCATTAAGGATGCCTCTACAATTGTGGCCGTCAACAAGAATAGAAATGCGCCGATTTTTAAGAACTGCGACTACGGTATTGTCGGCGATGTCGGAGAAATACTGCTGCTTCTGGCGGACGCTCTCGGCAGAGATGAAAAGAAAGCGGCACCGCCTATGGTCAAGATGAAACGGCCCCTGCCGCCGAAAGCGGAGCCCATCGGTCCCGTATATGTCTGCAGCGGCTGTGGTTATGAGTATATTCCCGAACGCGGCGATGAGGAGGCGGATGTTGCACCGGGAACCTTGTTCAGTGCCTTGCCGGAAGATTGGGTCTGCCCGGAATGTGCCGAAGAAAAGGCCGCTTTTATTAGAGAATAATACAAATATATTATAGAGAAAGGAGCTTTTCCTATGTATTGCGTACGTAACATAACGGAAGACCTTTACTGGGTCGGGGCCAACGATCATCGGACCCATCTGTTTGAAAATATTCATCCCATCCCCTTAGGCGTTTCATATAACGCTTACTTATTGCTCGATAAAAGCACGGTTCTTTTTGACACGGTCGATTGGGGCGTATGCCGGCAACTGCTTGAAAATATTGAATACGTATTAAACGGCAGAAATCTTGATTATCTCGTCATCAATCACATGGAACCCGATCACGGTGCGAGCATTGAAGAAATTCTGCTCCGCTATCCGAAGGTAAAGATTATCAGTACGGAAAAATCCTTCATGTTCATGCGGCAGTTCGGCTTCTCCGTCGACAAACAGGAACTCATCGAAGTTAAGGAAGGGGACGTGCAATCTTTCGGCAAGCACAAAGTGACCTTTGTCGCCGCGCCGATGGTACACTGGCCCGAAGCGATGGTTACACTTGATCTCACGAACGGGGCTCTCTTTTCAGCCGATGCTTTCGGCTCATTCATCGCCTTGGACGGAAAACTTTTTGCGGATGAAGTAAACTTTGACCGCGACTGGATTGATGAAGCACGGCGGTACTATACGAATATTGTCGGCAAATACGGACCCCATGTCCAATTCCTACTCGGCAAGGCTGCAGCCGTCCTGGACAAGATCAAGTTTATTTGTCCCTTGCACGGCCCGGTCTGGCGCTCCGACTTCGCCTATCTTCTTGATAAATACCAGCATTGGAGCACGTACGAGCCGGAAGAAAAGGGCGTTCTCATCGTCTATGCATCCATGTACGGTAATACGGAAGGGGCTGCGCAGAAGTTGGCAAGCCGCCTCTGTGAAACGGGAATGACGAACGTCCGCGTTTGCGACGTATCGACGACGCACGTGTCCGAGCTGATTTCGCTGACCTTCAAATACTCACACCTGGTCCTGGCATCGGTGACATATAATTTGGGGATCTATCCGGTTATGCTGGATTTCCTTGAACATATGAAAGCGCTGCATGTACAAAACCGTACGATCGCCATCATGGAAAACGGCTCATGGGCCGTGAAGTCCGGAGACTTGATACAGCAATTTGTCGATAATAGTTTGAAGAATATGCTCGTTTTAAATGAACGCGTTACCATGGCATCTGCACTTCATGCCGACAAAGAAACGGAACTGAATGCTATGGCACAGGCCATAGTGGATTCCCTGACGGAAACGGCAAAATAAGAAATACAATAAAGGGAACAGCTTCAAGGGGTTTCTGCCTTTGGGAGCTGTTCCTTTTATTATCGGAGCAAATATTAAAAGTATACAAAATACATGCCGATACGGTAAAATATACATGTGAGCAATACGATCGGACTGAACAAGTTGCCTTACTGTCGTGCTTACATCCACAAGCATTAGAATGTCGAATGAATACATTTGTACGGCTTGATGAACTATGAATGAGAGGTATTTTGTATGGCACGAAAAACTTCGGAGTTTAATAAAGTACTTAATTTATGGGATATATTGGTATTGGCTTTCGGCGCCATGATCGGGTGGGCCTGGGTTGTCTCGACAGGCGATTGGATTATGCAGGGCGGAGTGGCAGGTGCCATGCTCGGGTTTGTTATCGGCGGCATTACGATTTTCTTTGTCGGCCTTACTTACGCGGAATTGACGACGGCAATGCCCCAAAGCGGCGGCGAGCACGTCTTCAGTTACAGGGCTTTCGGAAAGATCGGTTCCTTTATTTGTACATGGGCTATTATCTTCGGCTATACGGGCGTCGTTTGTTTTGAAGCCTGTGCGCTGCCGACAATTTTTGCATATTTATATCCCGACTTTTTGCAGTATTATCTCTATTCCGTCGGCGGTTTCGATATCTATGCGACATGGCTGCTCTTGGCCCTTGTTTTCGTTGCGGCTATTACGTATATCAATATAGTCGGGACCAAAACGGCGGCTGTCCTGCAGACCGTTCTCACCTTAATCATCGGTGCCATAGGTATTCTTCTCATTGTCGCTTCGGTTCTTACCGGCAGCGCAGCTAACCTGGAAGGACACCTTTTCCTCGGCTCGACGCCGACGGAAACGGTAAAAAATACACTTGCCGTTGCCGTCATGACGCCGTTCTTTTTCATCGGTTTCAACGTTATCCCCCAAGCGGCCGAGGAGATAGCGGCCTCGCTGAAAAATATCGGCCGAATTCTCGTTCTCTCCATCGTCCTTGCCGTTGCCTTTTACTCTTTCGTCATCGGGGCTGTAGGGTATTTAATGGACAGCAGGGCTATCTTTTCGTCCATGAACAGCGTCGGCGGTCTGGTTACGGCCGATGCGATGGCTATTGCATTTAACAGCGCCATGATGGCAAAGGTTCTCATTGTAGGCGGCATCTGCGGTATCGTTACGAGCTGGAATTCCTTCCTTATAGGAGGCAGCCGCGCTATGTACTCCATGGCCTGCGCCCATATGATTCCGCCGGCCTTTGCCAGGCTGCATCCGGTCTATAAGACGCCTGTCAATGCTCTGGTACTCATGGGAATTGTAACGATGCTCGCCGTTTTCTTCGGTAAAAAGATGCTCCTTTGGGTCGTCAATGCCGGCAATTTCGGTTGTGTTCTGGCTTATTTTATCGTCTCCGTTTCATTTCTCGTCCTGCGCATGAAAGAACCGGATATGGAACGGCCTTATAAGGTCGGGCCGTACAGGGTTGTCGGGATAATGGCCATTCTTCTGTCGGGATTTATGCTTCTTATGTACATCATTCCCGGTTCGGGATCGAACCTTATTTTGCAGGAATGGATCATGGTTTTGGGCTGGAGCGTGCTGGGCGCAGCATTCGGTGCCTATTGTAAGTGGCGGTATAAGGACAAATTTGCCGATTATATATATTTCGTTAAAACCATTGAAGAACCGCAGGATGAGCCGAGGGCGTTTTTTTCGGCAGAAGATGAGAAGCGGTAATATATTTTCCTTTTATATGCCATCCGTTTAGTATAAAATAAACTGGAAAATACATTAAAGTCTATATTGTTATGTAAGGAGAACCGCTATGTTGCGATTGGGAAAATCTGTATTATCCGTTCTTATGCTCTTGTGTTTTACTCTTTTTGCAGCCGGCTGCGGTGATGCGCCCGTGGCGGAAGCTTCGCCGGAAGTGACGGCCTTTTATGAAAAATTTACGGACATCGCTATGGATGAGGACTACGCCGCCCTTAAGACGGCTTTCGGAAGAGACGGTACAGTAAAAGAAGAAAAAGTATACGACGATGAAAAAGTCGTGACGTATGACTGGGACGGGCCGGAAGGCGCACAAATTGCCGTGAAGCTTAAAAATGACAAAGCCGTGTGGAAGGAAATTACGGGCTATCATCGTTACGACAAAGAGCGGCATGTAGTATCCAAGGATACGCTCAGCGCCATCCATGTAGGTATGACCTACGACGAAGTGAAAGATGTCATGGCCTATGACGGGACTTTGGTGCTCGAAAGCACAACCATGGGGCACATACATAGAGAATATGAATGGAGCAACGCCGACGGTTCGTTTATTCGTGTCGGCCTTTGCAAGGGTCAGGTCACATCCGTTAATCCGTCAGGCCTGCAATAGAAAAGAGCTTCCGGCCGGAAGCTCTTTTCTATTGGTCCTTCTTTTCCCATGCCAGTGATTTGACATAATGAATAAATTGTTTAACATGACTGGACTGCGTGCCGTGTTTGAGATATATCATGTAAAGTCGGCGCAGGGCCAATTCTTTCGGCAATTCGAATTTGAGGAGCGTACCGTCTTTGACGGCGGCTGTTACGGCCGCTTCAGAAATGACGGAAACGCCGACCTGGTTGATGACGAGATTTTTAATGCCTTCCGGTTCGTTAAGCCGTGCCGTAATATGCAGATTTTCCGGTGTCAGGCGGAGTTTTTCGAAAATAGTGTCAATATGAGACTTACTGCCGCTGCCTTTATCGCGTAAAATAAGGGGGCACTTGGAAATAATTTGGACGGCTGCGTTTTCTCGGGACCGCCATGCCCGAAAGGCAGGGGTGTTCGGTGTAATGACAACCATTTTGTCGAAGGCGACAGGTAAAAACTCTAACGAGTCTTCGTCGATTTTCATGCCCGTAAAACCTACTTGTGTCTGACCTTTGAGAAGAGAGGTAATGACGTTGCCGCTTACATCCTGCGTAATTGTAAAGGGGATGTCCGGATAAATTTTTCGGAAGCCGCGCAATATTTGGGGCAACAAATAAATAGACGGAATCGTTGAAGCGCTGATGATTATTTCGTGAGAATCTTCGTGCTGCCACTTGCTGAATAAGTCATCCCGCAGTTTCAGCATTGCCGTTGCCATGTCGTAAAGTTCCCTGCCGCGCGGGGTAATGCGAATCTGCTTGGTCGTGCGAATAATAAGGGGAGTATCGAGCCGTTTTTCCAAGGCCCGTATGTGCGTACTGATAGAAGGCTGCGACATATAGAGGATGTGAGCGGCCTTAGTAAAACTGCCATACTTGATGACGGCGACAAATGATTCGAGTTGCTTTAATTCCATGAATATGCTCCTTCTGATAATTGAGACGAAGTCATCATAGCATACATTCATAAGAAAAACAAATAAAACAAATATTAATGATAATAAATTTACCGATATAACTTGCAAAATTCGTATACTTTACTCATCATGTATAATTGTTATGAAGAGAGGAACAAGGGTTATTTATTATAAGGAGAAACAGCATGGAATATATAGGCATTGACATCGGTTCAACGTGCAGCAAAACGGCTCTCATGAACGCCGATAAAGAAATTTTGGATACCTTTGTTATTCCTACGGGCTGGAGCAGCTTGGAAGCATTAAAGGATATTAAGAAAAAATTGACCCGTAAGGGCTATAACTTTGACGATATGTATTGTATTTCTACCGGTTACGGCCGGCAAGCCGTCGAAGGTGCTCGGAGAAAGGTAACCGAAATTACGTGTCACGCCAAGGGTGCTTCCCTGCTTTATGACGAGACTGTCTTCAACATCGTCGATATCGGCGGTCAGGATACGAAGGTCATTGCCTGTTGCAACGGCAAGGTCATGGAATTTTACATGAACGACAAGTGCTCCGCCGGGACGGGCAAGTTTTTGGAAATTATGGCCAATCGCCTCAACGTATCACTGACGGAGCTGGATAATATTGCGCGCGAACATACGGAGAAGCTGCAGATCAGTGCTATGTGTACGGTCTTTGCCGAATCGGAGATAGTCTCTCTTATCGGCAGGGGGACGTCAAAGCCGAATATCGCCTGGGGCGTATTGCAGTCGGTCGTAAAAAAGGTGCGCCAGGAATACGCCAAGCTGACGGACGGGGAGAAACCGATTTTCCTGACCGGCGGCCTCTGCGATGACGAGTACTTTCTGGAACTTCTGAGCGAGTCCTTCGGCCGTCCCGTACGTTCTCACCATTTGGCACGCTTTGCCGGTGCCATCGGCGCGGCGGCTCTTGCCGTAGACGCGGGAGAAAACAGATAAATTGAATAAGGAGTTTTCATAAAGAGTATTGATAAATGCAGACACTTTTATTGCAAATCAATACTCTTTTTGATGGGGCATTATTACTATTGTTATACTTAAAAAAGCCGACATATTGACGGTATGACGTATTCTTTAGAGCGATGCCGCTTGAAATTGGGGGAACATGACATGGAACTTATAAAAGAATTGCCGCAAGTATTTGATGAATTTGCGGAACAGAGGAAAAACTCCTTTCTCGCCGTAAAAGAAGCAAAAGACAAGGGCATTCCCGTTGTCGGTTCGTACTGTACATACTTCCCGAAGGAATTGCCTATGGCCATGGGGGCGGCGACAGTCAGCCTCTGCTCCATGTCGGACGAAACGATTGAAGTGGCCGAACGGGATTTGCCGAAAAACCTCTGTCCTCTGATCAAGGCCAGCTACGGCTTTGCAAAAACAGACAAGTGTCCTTATTTTTATTTTTCCGATCTCATCGTCGGTGAAACGACGTGTGACGGAAAAAAGAAGATGTACGAATTGATGGGACAGTTTAAAGATGTGTATGTCATGGAACTGCCGCAGTCGCAGGGCGAACGGGGACTCGCCTTTTGGACCGACTCCGTGCGGCGGCTGAAAGAGCGCCTTGAAGAAAAATTCGGGGTTACCATTACGAACCAAGACATACGCCGGGCGGTTCACACGGAAAACGGCGTCCGCCGTGCCCTGCAGAGACTCTATCATATTATGAAGCACGATCCGGCACCTATTTCGGGCCACGACTTATTTAAGGTTCTTTACGGCAGTACATTTAAACTGGACCGTACGGTACTCGCCGCCGAATTGAACGGGCTGACGGAAAAGATCGAAGCCGAATACGCTGCAGGCAAGCGCCTGGACAAGCGGCCGCGCATCTTGATTACAGGCTGTCCCATGGGCGGCGCGACGGAAAAGGTCATTCAGGCCGTTGAAGATAACGGCGGTGTTGTCGTTTCCTATGAAAATTGTTCGGGCGCCAAGGCTATTGAACGGCTCGTCGATGAAGATACGGACGATATTTGTAAAGCCGTTGCCGAACGGTATCTCGGTATCGGCTGCTCCGTCATGACGCCGAACGACAACCGCTTCGAGCTCCTCGGCTCAATGATCGACGAATATCACGTGGACGGTGTCGTCGAGATGGTACTCCAGGCTTGTCATACGTACAGCGTGGAATCCAAATCGATTCACCGCTTTGTAACGGAAACGAAGGGCATTCCTTATATTTATATTGAAACGGATTATTCCAAAACGGATGTGGGACAGCTTAACACGCGCTTGGCGGCGTTCATTGAAATGCTTTAGGAGACGGCAACATGGGAGAAATAAAAGATTACCCTTGTACCTACGGTTCAAAGGAAGATTCCGTCGCAGGCCTTTTAGAAAAATGCGGACTTGCCGTACCGGACGTGTATCAACGGGCTGACTCCATGGTGAAATTGGCGCGTACCGTAAAAGAAGGCCTGCACGATCAGGTCGTGTATCTTCCCTTTGATCATGTTGTCGAAGCGGAGGCCTTAGGGGCCGTTATCAATTACGGCAGTGTCCAGGCCGGACCGCGGACGGGTGAATACGTTTGCACTTCCTTGGAAGACGTACTGAACCTGCCCGACATGGATGTCGCCCAAGGGCGTGTGGCGGAAGTGCTCAAGGCCTGCAAGATCTTGGCAGACGAGGGAGAGACGGTTGTTCTGGAAGTGTGCGGCCCCATTACGCTTTTAAACGGACTTGTCGATCTGAAATACGTGTTCAAAGGGCTGCGGCGTAAGCCGGAACTGATGGCACAGGTATTCGGCAAGACAGAAAAAAACTTGTTTACATACATAGAAGCGGCGGTGGCGGCAGGTGTTAAGATTATCAGTTACGCCGATTCCGTTGCGGGACTCAATATCATGGGACCGAAAGTGCTACAGGACTACACTGTTTCGCAGGTAGCACCGTTTCTTCGTTTCCTTGACGATATGATCGGCCGCAAGTCACTGATCCTCCTTTGTCCGAAGACGGCTTACGCTCTGGACGGTACGGGAACCGGCAAATACGTTCCCTTGGGTCTTGCCGATAGGCCCGGACTCACATACGAAGACGGCTGGCTGTACGGCATCGGCAAAGTCGGCTTTATGGGGCAGATGTGTATTAAAAATGCAAAATCCGTTGTTGCGGCAGATAAGATATATGAAATACGTTTAAAAGAGGAAGGAGAATAAAAGATGAGTGAAAAAACAGAGTTATTGCAGCGCATGTCGGACGATGTATTTGAAATGGATGACGAAGATATTATTCCCGCCTGTGAAGAATATATTAACGACGGTTACGAAGCGCTGGACGGCATTATGGAAGGCCTCGTCGACGGCATGAGCCGGGCCGGCAAACTGTACGAGGAGGAAGAATACTTTGTGTCAGACATCCTTTTGTGCGCCGATGCCATGTATGCAGGGCTTGATTTGCTGAAGCCCCATTTGGAACAAAAAGCGGAATCGGAAGTGCGGACGGCCGTTATCGGCGTTATTGAAGGAGATACGCACGATATCGGTAAGAACCTCGTCAAGACGATGATGGAAACGGGCGGCTATCGGGTTATCGATCTCGGTAAAGATGTGCCGCTGCAAAATTTTGTCGATACGGTGGAAAAGGAACATGCCGACGTACTGTGCATGTCCACGCTCATGACGACGACCATGGAAGGCATGGGTACGGTCATTGACATGCTCAAAGAACGGGGCTTACGTGATAACGTGAAGGTCATGATAGGCGGCGCGCCGATTACCCAGGTTTTTGCCGATAAAATCGGCGCCGATACATTTTCACCCAACGCCGTAGATGCGGTCAAACAGGCGGATCGTTTGTTGGGAATCGGTTAAGGCATGAAAGTAACCGTGAAAGGAGACAGGAGCCGTTCCGTTATGGAGCGGCTCCTTGTCGAAAACGTACCGCTTGCGAACAGTTGCAACGGCAAGGGGACGTGCGGTAAATGTAAGATTCGGGTCGTAGACAGTGCTGTAAACGAGATGACCGCACCGGAACGACGTCTGTTGACGGAGGAAGAACTGCAAAAGGGCATACGCCTGGCCTGCATGATTTACGGGCAGGACGAAGATCTTGTCGTCGAGACGGGAGAAGAAGAAACGGAGCATGTCTTTACAACGGACGGCTTCATGCCGAAGCTTGTGCCCGAGGTGCGGCGGGACGGGTACGGTCTGGCCGTAGATATCGGCACGACGACGGTAGTCATGTCTCTGATCGATTTACGAAGCGGTGCGGAAGCAGCGACGGCGGCCATGATCAATCCGCAGAAGCGCTACGGCCTCGACGTGCTGACGCGCATTACGTACGAGACGGAAAGCGGCGATGCCGGTATTGCCAATCTGCAGAGGGCGATTATAGGCGGTTTGAATGAGCTCATAGCCGACGTTTGCAGGCAGGCCGGTATTTCGGAGCCGGACATCATCGAAATTGACGTAGCTGCCAACTGTACGATGCTCCATATGCTCGCCGCCGTGGACGCACGGCCCATCGGCAAGGCCCCGTACAAGCCTGTTTTTGTGGAAGCGCGGCGATATAAAGCTCGTGACTTGGGACTTCGTTGTAAAGATGACGCGCTTGTGTATTTATTGCCGTCCGTTTCGGCTTATATCGGTGCCGATATTGTGGCGGGCGTGCATATTTGCGATTTACAAAATGCGGGGGATAACGTCCTTTTTGTCGATATCGGCACAAACGGAGAACTTGTCTTGGCAACAAAGCACCGCATGTACTCCTGCTCCTGTGCGGCCGGGCCGGCACTGGAAGGAATGAATATTACATCCGGCATGCGCGCGGCTGCAGGTGCCGTAGAGGATGTGCATATTGATGAGAATGGTATTTCTGCGGCCGTCATCGGCGGCGGAAAGCCTGCCGGTTTGTGCGGCAGCGGCATTCTCGCCGTAGTTCGTGAGCTTGTGCGTACGGGTATGGTCACAAAGCGGGGAGTTTTTGCCAAGCCCGAAGACTTTGAGGCAGGCGATTACAGGCGTACTATACTTCGGTATAACGGAACTAAACGGGAAGTCGTGCTCGGTGAAGGAAAAGACGGCAAAGAGCTTGTCGTCACGCAAGGGGATATTCGGCAGGTACAACTGGCGAAAGGAGCCATTCGTTCCGGAATTGAAGTGCTCATGAAGCAAGCCGGCCTTTGCGCAGAGGACTTGAACCGCATATTGATTGCAGGGCAATTCGGTGCCCATTTGCCTGCCGAGTCTCTGCTGGAAATCGGCTTATTGCCGCCGGTTGCACCGGAAAAACTGGTGTATGCCGGTAACTCCGCAAAAACCGGTGCCATGGCAACGTTGTTATCGGAACGGGCAAAGCAGGACGCGGAACATCTGGCTGCGTACATAAATTATATTGAGCTTAGCAACAGTGAAGGCTACGAACGGCTTTTTGCCAAGTGCCTGTTGTTTTAATTGCCAAACTGTTCCAAGGCAGTTATGTGACGCTTGATAAGTAAGGATAGCATACGGTGAGCAGGCCGCATCGGTCCTGCTCATTTCATAAGACGGGAGGAGACCAATGAAAATAACAAAGATTGATGTCATGTTGATTAATCCCCATGCGGAAGACAATAAACCTTGGACGCCGGTAGGTATTCGTGTATATACGGACGAGGGACTTTACGGCGACGGTGAAACGGCATTGGCATATGGCGCTGCTTCACACGGTGCGTACGGCGCGCTTTTGGATTTTTCCGAAAAAGTTATCGGCAAAGATCCGCTGGATACGGAAGTCATTTGGGAAGATTTGTATAAATCCACCTTTTGGGCACAAAACGGCGGCCCCGTTATATTCGGCGCCATTTCGGCCATTGACATCGCTTTGTGGGATATAAAGGCCAAGTATTTTAACGTGCCGCTCTATAAACTGCTCGGCGGCAAGATGCGCAATACATTACGTGCCTACGCAAGTCAGTTGCAGTTCGACTGGGGACCTGTTCGATTGGGGCTGAAATCGGCGCAGGAATACGCTGACGCGGCGAAAAAAGCCGTTGCCGAAGGGTATACGGCCGTTAAGGTGGACTTTTTCAACTTCGACAAAGACGGTAATCGTCTCGGCCATGAAATGACGACGCGGTTATTGCCGGCAAAGTATGCGAACATGATAGAAGAACGTGTTGCCGCCGTGCGTGATGCTATCGGTCACGATACGGATCTTATCATGGAGAACCATTCCAATATTGATGCGCAAGGGGCGGTGCAGCTGGCGCGGATAATGGAAAAATACAATATCTTTATGTTTGAAGAACCGTGCACGCCGTCGCCGGACGTAAATAAATTCGTTCACGATCATGTGCGTATTCCTATTTCTCAAGGCGAACGCATTTACACGCGCTGGCAGTATAAGCAGTATTTTAAGGACGGCTCTATTCAAATGATTCAGCCCGACCTGGGAACCTGCGGCGGCATTACGGAAACGAAGAAAGTTTGCGACATGGCACATGCTTATGACGTGGGGGTGCAGATTCATGTGTGTTCCAGTCCGCTTTTAACATCGGCAGCTCTTCACCTGGAAGCGACGTTGCCGAACTTTACCATTCATGAACATCATGTGTACAATTTGCATGAATATAATAAGCAACTGTGCATTCACGATTATCAGCCGGAAAAGGGGTACTTCTCGGTGCCCGAGATCCCCGGCATCGGCAATGAATGGAGCGAATTTACCTTTAACCACTGCGAACTGACGACGGTGAAGTAATATATGGAAAAAGGCGTAGCGTCAAAGAAGTTACGTCTTTTTATTTTAAATATAAATAAATATCGTCTTATTATACTAATTGTTTTATTGGCAGGTCCATAGAAACCGATGATATAATTGAATAAATGTATATATGTGCAGTCGGATTTGCTCGTAAAGCGGAGATTACGCATGTGTGTCGATAGTAAGACAGGGGGGGCTGTTTTTTGATTGAAATTTCAGGTCTGAAAAAGGCATGGTCTGACGGGACAATCGTTTTGGATGATATTAATCTGACTATTAATGATGGCGATATTTATGCTCTTGTCGGACGAAGCGGTGCAGGGAAATCGACACTTCTCAGGTGTATTAACGGTCTGACGGGATATAATGACGGTCATATTTTGCTGGACGGCAGGGAAGTAAAGGAGATGGGCTATACTGAATTGCGGAATGTCCGTCGGCGCGTCGGCATGATTTTGCAGAATTTTTCGCTTCTCGAGCGGCGAACCGTGTTTGAAAATGTGGCGCTGCCCATGCGGTGTTGGGGCTATTCGCAGGAAGAAATAAAGACAAAAGTAAAAGACTTGCTGGAGCTCGTAGGTCTGGCGGATAAAGCGGACGTTCGGCCGCACAGCCTGTCAGGCGGACAAAAGCAGCGTGTCGCTATTGCACGGGCACTAACGATGGAACCGAAACTGCTTCTCAGTGATGAAGCGACATCGGCACTGGATCCGAACACGAGCAGTTCCATCTTGAGTCTGTTACAAGAAATCAACCGCAAGACGGGGATTACGGTTATTGTCGTAACGCACCAAATGGAAGTGGTGCGCCAAATTTGCAACAAAGCCTGCATTCTGGAGAACGGGCGTATTGCCGCTGAAGGTACGGTTCAATCCGTATTCATCGAGCGGCCGTCCGCTTTAAAACGCCTGCTTGGCGAAAAAAACGATGTGTATGATAAGGAAAAGAGCCGTCTTCTGCAAATCTCGTACGATGCGGCCGACGAACGGGTTATGAATCTGTTGGCCGATATGGCACGGGAACTCAATGTTTCCTTCCGCGTTCTCGGCGGCGGTATTGAAACCTTCTGTGATGATAAGCTTGCCATTTTTCGACTTGGCGTGCGTCACGGTGATGCGGCACAGGTGGAAGCGTATCTTACTGCCAAGCCGTGTGAATGGCATTATGTAAAAGAATCTGAAGAACTGCGGGAGGTGATGTAAGATGCCTTTGCAAAATCTCTCTATAGGAAAACTTTTTAGCGTACTAATCGTGCCGTCTTTTATTGCTACTATGAAAATGTTGTTATGTGCCATGGTGTTGTCCGTGTTTTTCGGCTTATGCATCGGCTTGGTGCTGGCACTGACGCGTAAGGGCGGCCTTTGTGAAAATGCCGTACTTTACCGTGTGTTTGATATTTTTGTCAGTGTTGTGCGCTCTTTTCCGTTTATTATTCTGATGATTTCTATCATTCCCTTGACACGCCTTATCGTTGGCACGTCCATCGGCTGGCAGGCGGCTATTGTGCCGCTCACGTTCGCGTGCTCGCCCTTTATGGGACGCATTATTCAAAACGCCCTGCAGGAAGTGAACCCGGCGCTCTTGGAAATTGCGCAATCCTTCGGCGCGTCCAAAGCGCAGATTGTTTTGCAGGTGATGTTGGTGGAAGCGGTGCCGGCCATTGTTTCCGGTGTGGTACTTGCCATTATTAATCTCCTCGGTGCGACGGCCATGGCCGGTGCCATCGGTGCAGGAGGTCTGGGGGCAACGGCCATGATTTACGGCTACCAGAATTTTAACGACCTGGTTATGTATTCCATTTGTGTCGTACTGGTTGTCGTCGTATTGGCTATCCAGTACATCGGTGATTTTGTATATAATAAATTAAAGTAAAAGCGGAGGAAGAAAATGAGAAAAATGATAATTCGCTTCATGGCGGCAGTAATGGCCGGACTTATATTTATCATCGCCGGTTGCGGCAGCTCGTCGGACAACGCGTCCGGCAGCAGTAACAAGAAAGTAATTCGTCTGGGCGTACGCGCCGACGGTGCGGAACGGGCCGAATTATTGCGCGGGCCCTTGGAAAAAATGGGCTATACTTTGGATGTGACGGCCTTTGAAGATAGCGTCCTGCCGAACGTCGCCTTAGGCGAAGGCAGCATTGATGTCAACTGGTATCAGCACCTACCGTATTTGGAAAGCTACAACAAGTCGCAGGGAACGGATTTTGTCATGGCGCAGCCATACACCCATTACGCTCTTTTTGCACTCTATTCGTCAAAATACAACGACATCAAGCAGATTCCCGACGGCGCGACCATCGGTCTGTGCAATGATACGGCCAATCGTACGCGCGGTTTGAAACTCTTGGCTGAGCAGGGACTCCTCACGCTTGATTCGGCTGCAGAAAACCCGACGATTTACGATGTCAAAGAAAATCCCCATCACCTTAATCTCGTAGAAGGGGAGATGACGACTATGGCTCAGGCCATTAACGATTATGATGCTATTGCCTTGGCAGCGGCACACATGGCTAATGCCGGAAAAGATCCTGATAAATTCTTAGCTGAAGCATCGGACAGCAAGAAGTACGCTTTAGGCTATGTCGTTCGGTCGGCAGATAAGGATGCGCAGTGGCTTAAAGACTTAATCAAGGCGACGCAGACCGATGAAATGAAAGAATACTTCAAGCAGCATGATAAAGGTGCTTTAGTGCCGATGTGGTAGATGCGTGATACAGGTTCATGGTGGGAATTTACATATTCTATATAACTAAGGAGTGACGGACATGGAATTGATTAAGACCGAAATGACGCCGCGAGAACGACTGACCGCGTATGCGGCAGGCGAAGAAGTGGACCGTATACCGACGGTCCTGACGGCGGCGGAAACGAGTCCTTTGCGTTACGGCATTCAGAACAGGGATTACTACTTTTCCGCCGATCTTATGGTCGAGGTGGAATCGCATATTGCCGAGGATTTCGGTGCCGATAACATGGGTATGGGCGTCGGTTTGCGCGGTGTGGCGGAAGCCTTGGGCGTGCCTGTTGTGACGCCGGAAAACAATGTTTCTCATGTAGAAGGCACGGCCATTACGGATTATGCCGAGCTGGACGGCAGAAAGATTATGGACGTTACTAAGGACGGCCGTTTCCCCATTATGCTGGAAGCCTTTAACCGCTTGCAGGAAAAATACGGCAAGACACATATTGTCGGTACCGGTATGGGTGCGCCCTTTACCGTGGCGGCCTTCCTCATCGGTACGGAAAAATTCTTGAAGGATATGGTGAAAAAGCCCGATGAAGTCAACAAGCTCCTGCAGTACGCAACGGACAACGTCGTTGCCTGTGCGGAAGGCTTGTACAAGCATGCGGGCATTAAAGCATCCCTGGCGGAGCCGATTATTGCACGCAATCTTCTTTCGCCGCGCATGTTTAAAAAATATGCAGTTCCTTTCATGAAGCAGACCTGTGAACGACTGGAAAAGATTTACGGTTCCAAGCCGGGCATTCATATTTGCGGCACGACTCATGACCGGTGGGAAGAAATCGTCGACTTCGGTATTTCCGCTTTTTCCGTCGACAACATTGAAAGCATGAAGGATTTGAAAGACCGATACGGTGACAGAATCGGCATTATCGGCAATATCGACCCTGTCGACTTGTTGCGCAACGGTACGCCGGAAGATATGAAAAATGAAGTTGTCCGCTGCCTCCGCGATGCCGGCGACAATCCTCGCGGCTTTGTAATCAGCCCGGGCTGTACGACGCCGGTAGGCACGCCGAAGGAAAACCTCGTCGCTGTCATGAATGCCGCCGCCGTTTACGGCAAAGGTGCCAGAAAAGGTATGTATCCGAAAGGATTGAAACAAGCGAAATAAAGCAAAATTGAGCGTGCATCAAAAAAGGCGGTCTCTGCAAAGGAGACTGCCTTTTTATATGGAAAAATAAGGACGAACTATGATTTTGTCGGGTCGAGCATGTCGATCATGGTCTTTAAGTCGGCAGCCTTGAAAGACGGCGTGGCCGGTTTTTCTTCAAGTACTGTCAAAATATAAGCGAGAGCAGTGCCTACTCCGGAGACAAGACCGTCTTCGGCCAGATCAAATTCCGGTGTGTGATGGGGCGCGCCGCTGCCGACATGTTCGTCCTGAATGCCCGTGAAAACGAGGACACCGGGGTAGGTGCTTTCAATGAGAGCGAACGTTTCCGAAGCCATCCACATGGGGCAATCTTCATCGAGCGCATCTTTGCCGAGGGCTGTGACGACGGCTCGGCGGGCGAGATCAACACATTCTTTCGTATTGACCGCGGCCGGCATATATTGATCCTCCGTAAATTCGACAGTGCAGCCGTATTCTTCGGCAATACGGGGGAGCGTGGTCTTCATGAAGGTACGGAACGCCAGGCCGTCTTCGTTGCGCGTGCAGCGCATGGTTCCGGAGAAGGAAAGTTCCGACGGAATGATGTTCGGTTTCGAGCCGGCGTTTACGCTGCCGAAGGAGTACGTAAGGCTTTCTTCGGGGGCAACGGCACGCATGCGAAAGGCACGAACTTCATTGGCTATGGAAACAAAGGCTTCAATCGGGCTTGATGCCATGTCCGGACGGGAACCGTGGCCGCCGCAGCCGTGAATGGTGACGTTAAAAAAGAAAGCACCCGCCATGGCCGTGCCGTAGACGATGCCGACCTTGCCTGCAGGCAGTCGCCACATGACATGTGTGCCGTAGCACATGTCAATATGAATTTTTTCATCGTGCAAATATTGAAGCAGCGGCGAAACGCCTCGTTCGCCGAATTCTTCCGCTTCTTCAAAAATGAAGATGACCTTGCCGTCCCAGGCATTTTTACGGGCGGCGAGAATCTTCGCTTCCGTCAGAGCCATGGCCATGTGGCCGTCATGACCGCAGGCGTGCATGACACCCTTTGCTTTGGAGAGGACGACCTTCTTTGTCGTCAAGTTGGTTTCCTTTTCGTCAATTGCCAAGGCGTCGATGTCGGCGCGGACTAGAACCGTCCAACCCGGCTTGCCGCTGTCGACAGTGGCGACAACGCCGCCTTTGGGCACGCGAACAGTCGGAATATTCCATGCGTGAAGTTGTTCTTCAATATAGTCCATCGTGGCAAATTCCTGTTGAGATAATTCGGGATATTCATGGAAATGACGGCGCAAGGCGATAATCGTTTCCTTTTCCTGAAGTGCCAATTCCTTTACAGCCAACATAGTATACACCTCCGTGTGAAAAAAGCGACGAACTCATCGTCGCTTTTTGTTTGTTATCATATACTAATTTCGTTGTATTCGCAATTGATGTACCTAAACTTACAGTAAGCCGACAGATACGAAAAAGTTCTTATATGCCGCCGCCTTGCGTTCTAAGCCGAGCGGGTAGGCACGGGATGTGGACGGGAGTCGAGTCAGGGAAATCTGCCTGCCTGCACACGTAAACGTTACGACTTCATTTGTCTTCGGAGCCTTCGGCGCATTTTCTATGAGGGACAGGATGATTTCCGTCGCTTTACCGCCGGTCGTGCAAATATGGCGGCAGAACGGAATTTGCCCTAAGAGTGCCGTCAAATCTACCCTTTCGACGACCTTCAGGAATTTATCGGACGCATTTCCTTTTTCGCGAACGGCTCTGACGACGGACGGGCAGGACGCAATCCCTTTTTTTGTTAAAAATGCCTTGATTTTGTCTGCGTCAAAGGCGTGTTCCGCTCCTTTGCGGAAATGATCTTTGTCACCGAAGAATACAAGGCCGTATACGCGCCACATATCGTTTTGAAAATTCGGATAGTGAAAGTCCATGGCCCTTTTTTCCGCAGCCGGCGGAAAACTGCCCATCATAAGCACTGTTGCCTGTGGCGGCAAAAAGGGCGGAAAAGGGCGCAGTTCAATCGTTTCGGACATATGACAATCTCCTTGGTGTGTGTACGGCTCTATTTCATTGCCGTTTCAAGAGGAGAAACGGCATGATTGAAGGGGTGAGGCGAGTAGCTTTCGTAAATGCGACAAGCATCTACGCAGCGATTACAGCGGATACATTTATACTTGTCAAAGACCGGCATCACGCGGCCCGTTTCATCGGCTTTCATTTTCAGAGCGCCGACGGGACATAAGGCGGCGCAGCAACCGCAGCTGACGCAGCGCGTCTCATCCTTATAATAATCCGGAATGACTTCCCACATAGGTACGCCTCCTTTCGGACCGCCCGAGGCGGTATAGAGTATTATCAACCGGTGGTGCTTATATAATACTACAAAAAGCTAATAAAAAACGTGATAATTCCAACGGAAATTACTGTAAATCATTAATCTTTAACCATCTGTTCTTTTGTAGTACAATTCAAATGAAATTTTTATTGATCTTTATCTTGATGATATCAAAGCAGACAGGAGGACGTCATGAACAAGTTGTTCGGAAAAAGGTGTATTGCGCTGCTGACTTGCGTCGTTATGGCCATCACTTTTTTGACAGGCTGCGGCGCGGAACGGCAGGAGCAAACGACGAGTGCCGTGCAGCAACAGAAAGAAACTTGGACCTTTGTCGATCAGGCAGGCAATGAAGTAACTGTTAAAACACCCGTAGGTCGCATGGTTGTTTTGCAGCACCATTCATTGGATATCATTTGTCAGATCGGCGGTCAGGATAAAATCGTCGGTGTCGAAACTTGGAAGAATGACTTAGGCAGTTATCTTGACGATTTTTGGCCGGTCATTAAAAATTTGCCGACGCCGGGTACGCTTAAACAGCCGAACGTTAGGGAAACAGAAAGAAGCGCAGAATCCGCGTCTTGCCAATGCGGATAAGGACTATACGGACGGACTTTATCAGGCAATCTCTATTCTCGGCAAGTTGACCGGCCGTGATGAACAGGCAAAGAAACTGCAGGCCTTCTGAGAAGAAAGCCGCACTATGGTGGAAGACGCGGTCGGTAATATGGATGACGCCCAACGGGTCCGTGCTATTGCTGTGGAACGAAAAGACTCCATGTACGGATACGAATGTAACCATTATTCTGTCGGGAATGCTCGTAAGAGCTTTTTTTGCCTCTCTCGTGGCGCTGCTGAAGTTTACGGCCGATTCGGAAGAAAAGCTGCCGCAAATCGTCTATTGGCTCTCTTGCAAGTATCGGATATGCAAGCTTACTGCCGGTTTTGTCCCCTTTTCTGATTGCCTTAACCGTTTTATTCTTATATAGATGGCGCATTAATATTTTAAGTATGGGAACGATGGAAGCTCGGTCAATGGGGATAAATGTTTCGCAGGATCGAACTATGTCATCATTGCAGCTACTTTTTTGACGGCTCTTATTGTCAGCATTGCCGGCATTATCGGCCGGGTAGGTATCGTCATTCCCCATTTTGCGTGGATGTTGGCGGGCCCCGACTTCCGTCGTTTTATGCCCGTAGCCGCTTCAATCGGCATTTGTTATCTCCTTGTTATCGATGACCTGTGCCGAACTTTGACATCTCTTGAAATCCCTATCGGTGTTATTACGGGTATCATCAGTATTCCCCTGTTCATTTACTTCATTTTGCGTTTGCAGTCGGAAGGCATCGGCATCTTTATGACGACTCATTTTCCGGATCAGGCCTTATGTTCAGCATCGGAAACACTTATTCTTAAAGATACGAAGCTTTGGAAGCGGGGCCTTGCAAAGGAGATCATTGATGAGGCGTCAATGTCGGAATTATACGGCTTGCCCGTTCATATCGGTGACATCGGCAAACGGAGTGTCAGCGTCGCCGGAGATATTTAAGGATATAGGGCAAACGTGTCGGTTCTAATTCGAATAAGTAGGAAATAGTATGGAAAAAGCGCTGTACAAATCAGTTTGGCACGAGTGCTATAATAGGGATACCATTTGTTTGGGAGGCGAGGGAATTGGCGAATATCAAATTACCGGGAAAAGAGCATACCGCTCATTTTTATTGGACCCTTTTTAAATCTACCTTTGTTATCAGTGCTGTTACGGTCGGCGGAGGCTTTGTCATTATTCCTCTTCTAAAGGGAAAATATGTAGATGAATATGGGTGGCTCTCCGATAAGGAAACGCTTGACCTCGTTGCCGTCGCGCAATCCATGCCCGGTGTCGTGGCCGTTAATTCGGCTATCATATTGGGCTATCGCATGGCGGGGTTTCCGGGAGCCGTTACGGCTATGATTGCGACTGTGCTGCCTCCGCTCATAACATTATCCATTATTTCCGTTTTTTATGAATTTTTTATTCAAAATCATATTATCAAGCTTATTTTGCGCGGTATGCAGTGCGGAGCAACCGCCCTCATCGTCAATGTCGGCATTGATCTTTTTCTCCGTCAATGCCGAAGAAAGCTTGCTCTCCCGCTCCTCATTATTGTCGGTACTTTTATTGCCAATACGGTCTTTAGCGTAAATATCATGTATTTGATTTTGATCGACGGACTGATCGGACTCTTGTTCATGCGTTCAACCAAGTATAACTAGAGGAGGTATCGGATATGATCTATGGGCTGCTTTTTTGGGAATTTTGTAAAGTAAGTATTTTCTGTGTCGGCGGCGGCTATGCATCAATGCCTCTTATTCAGGCCGGCGTCGTCGACACGTATCATTGGTTGACAATGAGTGAATTTATTGACGTTTTCACGATTTCGCAAATGACACCCGGTCCTATCGGTATCAACGCCGCCACTTTTGCCGGTATGAAAACGGCCGGGCTGTTTGGCGGAATTTCTGCTACGGCAGGATTTGTCATCCCATCCCTGATAATAGGTGTCATCTTGGCAAAGATATTTTTGAAGTACGGAGATATAGGTCCGATCAGAGGCGTTTTGAACGGCCTGCGTCCCGCCGTTGTTGCTCTTATCTGTGCCGCTTCTATCAGCTTCGTTCTCCTTTCCGTGTGGAATACGGAAGATACTCCTCTCGTATGGAGCGATTTCAGCATCGGCGGCATCATTATTCTCGCTGTCGCCATTTTAGCAGTACGCCGCAAAACGGGTGTCATTCAAATTCTTGTCGGATCCGGTGTTTTGGGACTTGTCTTGGGGTTGTTGGGACTGTTGGATATTTAGTGTTATTTTGAAATTTCTTATCTATTCCGTTCAGGAATTTTCTCTTTTGACTGGTTGTCGACAAACATATATAGTATACTTATATAGTAAACTATATAAAAATAAAAACTGCAGCGGTCCGATTATATGTAAAGGTGGGAATAACCATGAAATGGCGGTTGTTGAATCAGTTCGGCTGCCCTGAGGGAACGTGGGGACGATTTATTATTCGCGCCATGAATATAGGGCATCGGCCTTTGTGGAATTGGTGCTTGGCTAAAGTGCGGATCGGTGAAAATTTTCGTTTGCTTGATGTAGGCTGCGGCGGCGGGAAGATGATCAGAAAATTGCTGGATCGGCATCCGACGCTGCTTGTCGACGCTGTCGATGTATCGGCGGAGGCTGTGGCTTACAGCAGGAAAGAGAACCGGCAGTACTTGGGAAAACGCTGCCGTATCGAGCAGGCCTGTGCGGAATCTCTGCCTTATAATGATGCGTCCTTTGAGCTGGTAACTACATTTGAATCTGTGTATTTTTGGCAGGATGTGCGTAAAGGTTTTGCTGAAATATATCGAGTTCTGAAGGAAGGCGGCAGACTGGTGATCGGCCTCGAGGCTGGAGACCCGTCTGATAAGACATGGTCTTCGCGGATTGAGGGGATGACCGTTTATTCTTCGCAGGAGCTTCGGGGCTATTTACGGGACTGCGGTTTTTTGTCCGTCCATATGGAGCCGGCAGAAATAATAAAAAGAGGGCGCCTTTGTATAATTGCCCGTAAGTAATACGTATCATACGTGCTTCACCGACAATGGATATGCAGTAATTCGAAGATTATTATTGTAATCTTTCCGGTCCGCCGGTAGGAAAGGGGTGAAATAAATGATCCGGGCATATAAAAAACTCCTATACTATGTTCCTAAAGAAAAGAAATTGGCGTATTTGGCTATAGTATTTACGATTCTGTCGACAATCACGATATGCGGGGCCTATTATTATACATATGAGTTCCTGCATAAACTGATCGTTTTGGAGCAGATGGAACAATCCCGGTTTTTTGCCGTACTGATTGCGGCAATGTTGGCCGGCGGGGCTATATTGTACTATTTTTCCGTTTTGTTCACTCATTTTCTGGGTTTCCGATTAGAAACAAATCTGAGAAAAAAGGGGATCGACGGCCTGGCGAATGCGAGTTTCCGGTTTTTTGATTTTGAAACTTCGGGAAAAATACGAAAAATAATAGATGATAACGCCTCACAAACACATATGATCGTCGCTCATCTGATACCGGATAATGCCGGTGCCGTCCTTACTCCCGTTTTCATATTGATTCTGGGCTTTTTTATCAGTGTGAAGGTCGGCGTCGCATTGAGCGTTTTGACGATCTCCGCAGGTATCCTTGTATATTTCATGATGGGTGATCAAAATTTTATGAGGATATATTACGCCGCCCTTGAAGAGCTCAGCAGTGCAACCGTCGAGTATGTACGAGGCATACCGGTAGTCAAGATCTTCAGTGCCGGCCTTGCCTCTTTTAAAGCGCTTAATAAAGCTATCAGAGATTATTCCCGTTATGCCTTTAATTATTCAATGAGCTGTAAAAGGCCTTATACAATCTTTCAACTGATCTTTTTCGGGGTAATACCCATTGTAATATTAGTTGTTGTCCTCTTTCTAAACCTGCAGGAGCAGCCGAGGGCTCTTGCCGTCGAACTGATCATGCTGCTCTTCCTGAGCGGCGTTCTGTTCAATACTTTTATGAAGATCATGTATGTATCCATGTATGCTTTCCAAGGAACATCTGCAGTAGAAAAACTTGAGCGGCTTTTTGACGAGATGCACCGTGACCGGCTTACCTTCGGAAGCAACACGGTTTTTAAGAATTTTGACATCGAATTTGATAGGGTGAGCTTTGGTTACCGTGATGAACCGGTCATACGGAACTTGAGCTTCAAGTTGGCGGGAAACAGGAGCTATGCCCTTGTAGGTGCATCCGGAAGCGGAAAGTCCACTATAGCGAAGCTGATTTCCGGTTTTTATAATGTTAATTCCGGTTCCATAAAAATAGGCGGCCGGCCGTTGGAAAGTTATACGGAAAAAGCGCTTATTCAAAATATTGCCTTTGTTTTTCAAGATGCGAAGCTGTTTAAAGATACTATTTTCGAAAACGTCAGGCTTGCCAATAAAAACGCATCACGGGAGCAGGTGCTGGAAGCTCTTTATCAGGCAGGCTGCGGCAGTATTCTCGATAAATTCCCGGAAAGAGAGAATACAATGCTCGGTACGGCCGGCGTTTATTTATCGGGCGGGGAAAAGCAGCGGATTGCCATTGCCAGAGCGCTTTTGAAAAATGCCGGTATCATTATCCTGGATGAAGCCAGCGCCGCCATCGATGCTGAAAACGAGCATGAATTTCAAAAGGCATTTTCTCGCCTGATGAAAGGAAAAACGGTATTGATGATCGCCCATAGATTGACCAGCATACGGAAGGTAGACGAGATTTTAGTGTTGGATAACGGCACAGTCATAGAAAGAGGCACCGACGAATTTCTGATGGGCAGGGACAGCAAGTACAGGGAGCTTCAGCAGCTTTACGGCCGGGCCAACGAATGGAGGGTAAAATGATGAAAGAGATGTTCAAAAAATACTTCGCGTTGACCGAGCAAGGGGCCGGGGATTTGGTAAAAGCGACCTTTGCATCCCTTTCCGTTTACATAATAAATATGTTTCCCCTCATACTTCTCATGCTGATAGCAGATGGACTCATACTGGGAAACACTAAAAGCGGGTATTTATATATCGTACTGTCTGTCGTGATCCTGATTGCCATGTATATATTGTTGAGTATACAGTATGACAGCTTATATAATGCGACTTATAAGGAAAGTGCCAATTTACGGATACAAATTGTAGAAATATTGAAGGAACTGCCGCTGTCTTATTTTTCAAAGCATGACGTCGCCGACATCTCTCAAACTGTCATGAGCGACGTCGAAGCCGTCGAACACGCCATGAGCCATGCCATGGCAATGACGGCGGGGTTCTTTATTTTTTTCCCTATCTTTACAGCGCTGTTGTTGTGGGGAAATGTATTCCTCGGCCTTGCCGTTATCCTGCCGGTTCTGCTGAATTTCATCCTTATATGGCTGTCTAAAAAGATGCAGCTGAGGGAAAATTTGAAATATTACAAAAAACTCAGGGATAATTCGGACTATTTTCAGGAAACCATCGAGCTGCAGCAAGATATCAAAAGCTTCGGATTGTCAGAAAAGATCAAATGCCTCTTGTATAAAAAAATGGAAGAAAGCGAAAGAATGCATATAAAAGCGGAACTTATGGCCTTCATTCCCGTCGCATTCGCCGGACTGATCTTGCAGCTTTCTCTTGCCGTTGTCATCATTACAGGGATTACCCTGTATGCGGCCGGGCAGGTCACGATACTTTATCTGATCGGCTATATACTGGCGGCAATGAAGCTGAAAGAATCTGCCGACGGCGTTAATCAAAATATAGCGGAATTATTTTATCTCGACGCCAGAATTAACAGGATAAAAGAAATCAGGGAAACGGAAATGCAGAAAGGTGAAGATACGGAGTTGTCCGGCTATGACATCGTATTCAAAAATGTGTCTTTTTCCTATGACGGACGGACGAAGGTGTTGGACGACGTTAGCTTCAAAGCCGCTCAAAATGAGGTGACCGCGTTGGTAGGGCGAAGCGGCTGCGGAAAAACAAGCATCCTGCGGCTTGTTTCCCGGCTCTACGATTATGACGGCGGCACGATAACGATCGGCGGAAAAGATATTAAACGGCTTTCTACAAAGGCTTTATTCGAAAAGATATCTATCGTCTTCCAAGATGTGACCCTTTTCAATACGTCGATTGCGGAAAATATACGGATCGGGAAAAAAGATGCGTCTTACGAAGAGATCAAAAATGCAGCGCGGCTTGCGAACTGCGAAGAGTTTATCAATAAGCTCCCGGACGGGTATGAAACAGTTATTGGGGAAAACGGGGCCCTTCTTTCAGGCGGGGAAAGGCAGCGTCTTTCGATTGCCCGTGCATTTTTAAAGGATGCTCCCATCATCATTTTGGATGAGATAGCTGCCGCCCTGGATGTGGATAATGAAAAAAAGATACAGGACAGTCTAAACAAGCTCATAAAGGGAAAAACGGTTCTTATCATCTCGCATCGACTGAAATCCGTTGAAAATGCCGACCGGATCGTCGTCATCGATAACGGGAAGACAGATGCCTGCGGAAAGCACGATGACCTTATACGCAGTTCAAAAGTATATGCAAGTCTGGTATATAATGCACGGCTGGCGGAAGATTTTGTTTATTGACCGTGACGGCTTTATTTCCGCGCAGCGGTCTTTCTTGACGATAAACTTTTGAATTTGCTATACTTGTTTCGTTGCGGAAGGGTGTCCGAGAGGTTTAAGGAGCTAGTCTTGAAAACTAGTGATACCGCAAGGTACCGTGGGTTCGAATCCCACCCCTTCCGCCATATTTATAAATAAGAAGAGGAAACACCTTCAGTCCATTTAAGCCGCTATTATGCAAGCGGCTTAAAAACTGCTTGGTGATTCCTCTTTTTCATTCCCTTAGTCTTTGCGGATGAGGTAAAGTTCGCAAAGATTACAAAAATATATTTTTGTATTATCGACAAGATGAACTCCGTGTCACAATAGATAACTGTCGCGTGTTTTTAGCCGACGGAGCTTCTGCAGCCTTGCTATTTCACTGCATTTATGTTATATATTTAACTGTATCTTTATATCTTTGGACAGGTTTTGCAGAAAAGGAGCAGTGATATGTACCACATACGTGTTCTTACAGGTCACCAGGATGAAGATGATTTTGGAGAGAGGTTGAGCGATATTGCCGATGTGGAATATTGCTCCGCCACAGCTGATGAAGAATTAATAGAACAATTGGATGATGCCGATGTGCTCATTTGTGAAGACGAAGTCGTGTCACAGGCCGTGTTGGCGGAACTGGATGATTTGAAATTTATCGTCGTGTTGGGCGAATCGGCTGCCAATATAGATTTAAAGGCAGCTGAAGAACACGGTGTCAAGGTTGTCTGCCTGCACGGCTATTTTGAGGAAGACGTGGCCGATCATGCCTGCGCCATGATTCTGGCCCTGCTCCGGCAAATACCGGAGTATGCCGGTGACGTGCGCAATAACAGCCGGTGGCAGTTCGGGGCAATTCCCTGGCCGCTCCATCGTGTCAGCGCCAACGTGCTGGGCCTTGTCGGTTTCGGCCGCGTAGGACAGGCCGTGGCTCGGCGCTTGCAGCCTTTCGGATGTAAGCTTCAGGCGTACGATCCTTTTGTCAGTGAAAAAATTATGTCCGACAACAGCGTAAAACCCGTGGACTTTGATAAATTGTTAAAAACCAGTGATTTGATTTCTCTCCATTTACCTATAGAAGAATCGACACGCAACATGTTCCAGGAGGAACAGTTTGAGCGCATGAAGCGGGGGGCTATGCTCGTGAACTGCGGCAGCGGCGGCCTTGTCGACGAAGCTGCGCTGTATCATGCCGTAGACGACGGACATATTCGCAGTGTCGCTTTGGACGTATTGACCATGGAACACCCGAGTGCCATGTTGCTGGAAATGTTGGAACGGCCCGAATTTTTATTGACGCCGGATGTACGGTGTCATTCCGTAGAGGCGGAAAAAGAAAAATATGATGATGCGGAACGGTTTATTCGCCTCTTTTTAGATGAAAAATACGAAGATATTCCCTTTTTGCGCCTTCCCGTTGAAGAATAAACGCGTGCAGGCGGCTGTAACGATGATTGGGTGTGAGGAGGCATTGCCTTGCGAATTTTAAAGCTGCTTTTTTGCGTATGTCTGACTGGCCTGTTTTTGGTCGGCTGCAGTACGGATACACCATCGGACGGAGCGACGGGAAAAGAAACGGCGCCCGGAGAAGTTGTCATGGCGGTGCCTGAAAACGGGATTCCTGTTCTCATGTATCATATGATCGGCGACATAGAAGATAATGATGCCGTTTTGAAGGAATCTCATTTGCGGGAACAAATGCGGTATTTAAAAGATAATGATTTTCATCCTCTTACGATGGGGCAGCTGTATGATTATGTCGTATTCAACAAGCCCGTGCCTGTAAATCCGGTAGTTATTACTTTTGACGACGGGTATGCGGATACCTATTCTGTCGTCATGCCGCTTATGAAGGAATTCGGCTTTGCGTGTACCGTCTTTATTCCTACGTATGATGCCGATCGAGGGACTCGTTTGACATGGGAACAGATCGAAGAAATGCAGGCTTCAGGCATGACTATTGCCGGCCACGGATACCATCATGAACGCTTGGCGGACATGAACGAAACCGTCTTAAACCAAGAAGTCGCCATGTGCCAAAAGGAATTGAAAGACCACTTGGGAATTACAAACGAATTTTACTGCTATCCTTACGGCTCGAATGATGCCGCATCCCAGGCAGTCATGAAGAAAAACGGTATTAAGTTGGCTTTTACGATGAACCCGGGCTGGGCAAAATACGGTGACAATCCCTATGCGATTCATCGTATTTGGATAGGTAATGCAGTGGATATTGATAATTTCAAACAACGCGTTACGACGGAACATTACGAAGAACGTTAACCGGCGCGGATCGGCATATGAGGTATATATGAAGATAGTTAAAGAAATCGGTAAATTTTTGGTGGTGACGCTCCTGTTTTTTGCGGTTACGTCGCCGGTCGTCGTGCTTTTCGGGCCTTTCGACAATATTAAGCGTACCGTTGTCGGCGCCATTTTGAAAAGCAGACACCCGCAATATATAACCTGGCTTTTTTCGCAGGACGAAATTGACAAGATTCTTGGCGGTATCAGTACGGCTCCGAAGCAGGAGCTTTTTAAGTTCACGACTCGTACGGATCCGTCTTTGAAATTAAAAAATATCGATTCCAGCCGCTTTAAGGGATTTTTATTGGAAATTCCGGATCCGAAGCGTGTAGAAATTGCAACGGCCGAAAATCTGGATGAAAAGGGTGATACGACGAGCGGTATCGCGCAACGCAATAACGCTGTTGCGGCTATTAACGCCGGCGGTTTTTATGACGCCAACGGAACCGGTACGGGCCGCAGCCCGTACGGCTTCATCATCCATGACGGCACCTTTGTCTTGGGGCAGCATGTGGCGGACAGCGAAGTAAACGAGTTTGTAGGTTTTACGAAGGACGGCAATCTTCTTGCCGGTAATTACAGTAAAGGCGAACTGATTTCACTTGACGTACGCGAAGGCATTTCTTTCGGCCCCGCCCTCATTGTGAACGGCGAAAAAATGATTACGAGCGGCGACGGCGGTTGGGGCGTCGGCCCGCGTACGGCTATTGGTCAGCGTAAAGACGGTACCGTTCTTTTCCTTGTCATCGACGGACGGCAGCCGTCCTACTCCATCGGCGCGACACTGCGCGATGTACAGAACATTCTTTATGAGGAAGGCGCTTATATTGCGGCAAACTTGGACGGCGGCTCGAGCTCGACCTTGTATATGAACGGCAATGTCGTCAATAAGCCGGCCGATTTGCTCGGCGAACGCATGATTCCGACTGCATTTATCGTGAAGTAGGGAGGGGCGGGAATGAAGTTAAAAAAAGTTTCACTCATGTTTGCCGCCGGACTCTTGCTGCAGGCGGGCATATATTATTACCTGGATAATATTCTCTTTGCGGCCACGTCGGATTATCAAATCGGCGGCACGAATCAGCAGGAGGCCCTCGGATTCGGCGTAGAGCCGGACGGGCAGGCCTATTATTCCTTTGATAAGCGCTTCATGGCCACCGTTGTCGGTGACAGAGTTACCATTTATCAGGCCGGCAAAAAGGGAGAACCGCAGCGCATCAGCTTACACGGACGGAAGCTCTCTTTCTTTGAATGGCTGCCTGACAGAAATTTGGCGATTTTTGCCAGCTACGGCCGCGACGACCGGACCGGCGAATACGGCGTATATATAGCGCAATATAATCCCTTGGCACCGGACAGAGAACTGGATACGGAGATTGAAAACGCGCCGCGAGACAGCAAAATCGTCGATGTGGCTTACTCCGTAGCGACCAATGTGGTCTATATGAAGCTGGAAGTGGATAAAGACAAGTACCGCATTTACCGTACCGATGCCAACTATGACACGCGGCGCATTCCCGTGCAAGCGGAAAATATCGGTAAAATTGCCGTATTTTACGATAAAGACGTGTTTTTTTACGATAATTTGCGTACGGGTATTGTTTACATGCTTGAAGGTGATACGGGAACGTGGCGGGAAATTTCACCGAACGGAAATTTCCGTCTCGTCGGCATAGACGGGCAAGAAATTTACATTGCCGAAATGAATGCGGACAATAAGGTGATTGCTGCGTACCGCGGTCGCTTGCGCAAGGGATTTACGAAGATTGCGACGTACAAAACACCGGAAGATTTCAGCCAAATAACCTTAGACAGTATGCATGAAGCCTCGGATAAGGTTGAAAATGCCGAAACCGATCGGTAAAGAAGGTGTAACTACATGGGAAAAAATAAGATACCGAAAAATCGTTCTCTTGCGGATATGTTTGCCGGAGTGGAAGAAAATATAACTTTTGAGACGGCTGATTGGGACGATGAAGCGGTGAAACCGAAAAAACGGGCCTTATCTGTAAAACCGCAAGACAAAGCAGCCGGTTTGCGAAAACAGTTCTTTACGGAAGACTTGCAGACAAAGGTCGGGGCGTTGCTGTTGGAAATTAAGCTGGCCTATTATAAAGACGGTGTCGGCGATATTTCTTTGGAAGTTGTAAAAGACGGCCGTAATATTGTTATAAAGACGAAACCGAAAGCGGGAAAACGCAGCGCAGCACATAAGGTGGAGATAATATGAAGGAGTATAAGAAAATACTGGTTCCTTTCGACGGCTCGCCATATTCCCGACTGGCCTTGGAGCATGCCGTGTATTTGGCCGGCGAAATGAAGAGCTCCGTTACGGTTCTTTATGTTGCATCCTTGACGTCGGCAATGACGCGTATTAACGGATTTTTCGGCAGCTATGATGCCGGCGCAATTGCAAAAAAGGTGCAGCAGAAGGGCGATGCCGTTCTGCGGGAAGCGAAAAAACGTATTCCTGCAGAGATCACGGTGGATGAATTATTTGAAATCGGCTCACCCGGGGCGGTCATTGTCTCTGTTGCGGAACGTTCCGGGACTGATCTGGTCGTTATGGGAACGCGCGGTTTGGGAGCATTGGCAGGTGTCGCAATGGGTTCTGTGAGCACGTATGTGTTGGAACACGTGAGCTCTCCCGTCATTGTCGTAAAGTAAAAAGTGATATAGTCGAGTGCGTTTCCGCAGAGCGGCGATGGCCGTAAGGCGGAAACGCGTTTTTGTATCCGTAAGGGCCGCAGGCACGGACGGATTGGAATATGCGAATAACTTGCATTTGCGTAAGCACGACTATATAATAATCTGACGAGGGGGAATTCCCGTGCTTGAGTTAAAACATATTTATTTTGCTTATGATTTGACGTCGCCCTATGTATTGAATGATATCAATTTAACCGTTCGTGACGGTGATTATATTTCCGTTGTCGGCGAAAACGGTTCCGGTAAGAGTACGCTCATAAAGCTGATTTTAAAACTGCAAACGCCGACACACGGCGAAATTTTCAATGATTTTACACGGCCCGCCTATGTACCGCAGCGTTTTGATGCTTTGAACAGCCAGTTTCCCATTACTGTATGGGAAGTCATGAATTATTACGGGAAAATCATGAAAATAAAGGACCGAAGCGCCATACGGCATTATTTGCATCTTGTCGGCATGGAAGAGTTCGTGCATGCCCTTATCGGTAATTTATCGGGCGGACAGTGCCAGCGCGTCTTTGTTGCGCGGGCCTTAATGGCACAGCCGGATTTGCTCATTCTTGATGAACCGTCTGCCGGCATCGACGTGCGCGGGCAGCGTGAATTATACGCTCTTTTGCGGCAGCTCAATGAATCTGGGATGACGGTTATTACGGTTGAACATAACTTGAGGGCGGCTAAACGCAATTCCGATTATATGTTCCATCTCGCTTCAGGAAAGGGGCATCTCTGTTCGCCTGACGAGTACGTGCGTGAATATATCTCGGCCAATACGGAAGGTGAGGCCTATGTTTGAGTACGGATTCATGCAGAATGCCGTTATCGTGGCCATATTGATTTCCCTTGTTTGCCCCTTAATCGGTATATTTTTAGTTTTGCGGCGTTATTCCATGATTGGCGATGCCTTGTCACACGCTTCGCTGGCGGGTGTGGCCGTCGGTCTTCTTGTTCACGCGAATCCGATTTTAAGCGCTTTCGCGGTTACGTCTTTTTTCGGCGTGCTCATTGAAGTGTTGCGTAACAAATTTAAACGCTATGCCGAACTGATTTTAGTCATCGTTTTATCCTTTTCCGTAGGTATCGCTATTACGATCATCAGTTCCGGCGCCGTACGGGCCAACGTAGAGTCTTTCCTCTTCGGCAGTATTTTGACGGTTACGGACGACGACGTCCTCTCCGTCATCCTTCTCAGTGCCGTGACTATCGGAACGGTGGTGCTTTTATTCCCGCAGCTGCTGATGCTGACCTTTGATGAAGATGCGGCCAGGATTGCGGGCGTGAAAAACCGGACCGTTAATTATATCTTTTCCGTTCTCGTGGCGGCGACCATATCCGTAGCCATTCGCATTGTCGGCATTCTCGTTATCAGTTCGCTTATTGCCCTGCCCGTAGCGACGGCTCTCCAGCTGCATAAGGGCTTCCGCCGTACTGTCGTGTATGCCGTCGTATTCAGTTTTTTTGACGTCCTTGCGGGACTTTGCCTGTCTTACGAAATAGGGACCGCTCCGGGGGGCTTAATCGCCGTTCTTTCCGTTATTGTCCTCCTCGGCGTCATTATGTATCAGCAAGTGTGTCAAATTATGGACGGACGGCCCAAGGAGGTGTAATGTTATGGAAGAGGACGTAAATTGCGCGGAATTATTGCACCGCTGTCATTTGAAAAGCACAAAGCCGCGAAATGCCGTACTCACCGTCTTGGCGGAGCGAAAAACTGTATTGACGGCGGAAGAAATTTACCGCATTCTGCTGGAAGGCGGGGGAACTGCCAATCTTTCCACTATTTACCGCGTATTGGAGCTTTTTACGGAAAAAGGTCTTGCCACAAAGAGTTTTTTTCCCGATTTGCGCAGTTACGCGTTTTCCCTCAAGTCCAGGGGCCATACGCACCGCATTATTTGCATGCGCTGTCATAAACATGTCGATATTTCTCACTGTCCGCTGAGTGAATTTGAACAACATGTAGCGGCAGATACGGGATTTGAGATTATAGGTCATAACCTGGAGCTTTACGGCTATTGCAGTGATTGTTCTAAAAAAGCGGATCGATAAGATGGAAAATGATACCCGAAAAATAGGCACAGCCTGTCGTGAAGTCATGAAAAGATGTACAAAAAACGCATATCAGCGCTGCCGTGCGTCTTGCCCGGTATTGTGAACTTGTCGGCAGGGCGGCGGCACGGTTTGGAAAACATGACGACGACGTGTGATATGGGCCGTCTGTATGATGTGGTGACGGGCGGAAATGAGTGAAAGTCGTATTGTATGCTATAATGGGCTATATAGAGATATTTGGACCTGAAAATAGCAGGAGAAGGAAGGAAACAGTGGCGGAAGAAATGAAAACGGGAGCGGCGCAACGGACACCGTGCGTTCATATTAAGGTAAATCCGAACCCTGTTATGGATGATGATTACGTGCAGCCTTTGGCCGACATATACAAGGTATTGGGAGATCCGACAAGGTTACGGATTTTACGCGTTCTCTTGCATGACGAAGTATGCGTTTATGACATATCAAGACAAATCAATATGGGCCAGTCGGCAGTTTCCCATCAATTGCGTATTTTGCGAAACGCGCGGCTCGTGCAGTTCCGGCGTGCCGGTAAAGAAGTGTACTATTCGCTTGCCGACGATCACGTATACGCTTTATTGGCAGTAGGCTTGGAACACGTTTCCGAATAGGTGTGACAAACATGTATATTTGGCTCATGAGGCATGGGGCGACGGAGCTTTCCAAGGGTGCGGATGCGGAGTATAGATTGTCCGCACGCGGTGTTGCCGATGTAAAAGCAATGGCGGCAATCATTCGTTCCTATACAGGAAAAAATGATATTGCCGTATATTCGAGCTTGATTACGCGCGCCGTTCAGACGGCGGAAATCATGGCGGCACAATTGGGTGTGCATGAAGTGCGGCGCCATGAGACCTTGATTGACGGTGACATAAGCGGATTTTATGAGCATGTTTTGCGACAGACGGCGGAAAAAACGGTGCTTTGCGTAGGCCATTCGCCTTATTTGGAAGAATGGCTGCGGTACTGGACCGGCGCGGAAATTGATTTTTCCCATGCTGCCGCAGCTTTTGTCGACTATAAACAGGGCGGCGACAGTGTCGGCACGGGGCAATTGCTTTTGTATGTGCAGCCCGCCGTCTTGCCGCTTTTGAGACAACAGACGGAAAGGAGGGATTCGGAATGAAACACGTCTTATCTATTGCCGGCACGGACCCGTCAGGCGGAGCCGGCGCAGCGGCCGATTGCAAGACCTTTTGTGCGCACGGCTGTTTTGCCCTCAATGTCATTACGGCAGTAGTTTCTCAAAATACGCAAGGTGTTCGCGATTATATGGATGTGTCGCCTGAATTAATCGCATCGCAAATCGATGCGGTCTTTGAAGATATTTCTGTAGATGCCGTAAAAATCGGTATGGTCAGTGTACCTGAGACAATACGCGTCATCGCGGCAAAATTGTTGCAGTACAAACCGGATATTGTCGTCATCGACCCGGTCATGGTGGCAACGAGCGGTCACAGACTGTTGGCGCCGGAAGCAGAAAAAGAATTAAAAGAAGTGCTCTTGCCGTGGGCAACCGTATTGACACCGAATATTCCGGAAGCGGAAGTGCTGGCAGAAATGAAAATTAAGAACTTCGGCGACATGGAAAAGGCAGCTCGTAAGATTGCCGCCTTCGGTTCAAAGGCGATCCTGGTCAAAGGCGGGCACCGTGCGGACGATACTACAGATATTCTGTTTGACGGTAAAGAATTCCACTATTTTAAGGGGAAACGCATTGAAAGCACGAGTACGCACGGTACGGGCTGTTCTCTTTCCAGCGCCATTGCGTCCGACTTGGCCAAAGGTATGCCGCTCGTCGAAGCCGTAAGGGAAGCTAAGCGATATGTCTTTGACGGTATTTCCCATGCAGAGCCGATCGGAAAAGGACACGGACCGATTCATCATTTTTATGAGCTTTATAAAAAAGCGGGTATATAATTATAAAGGAGAGTAATCATGAAACTTATGACCCATGTAAAACGCGGTTGCTGTGCCTTGGTGATGCTCGCCGCTTTGTCGGGAACGGTAATGGCAGCGACGCCGAAGGAAGTACTCAGTGAGGCTGCCGGTAATTTGGCATCTCATCCGGAAGGTGTGTATACCTTACATGTAAGTACGCAGATTCCCTTTGCCATGACGGCTGCCGTAAATGAAACATTATCCGTACAAATGACTCCCTTTCGGATTAAGGGACATGCGGATGTAAATTCCACGGGTCTTCTGTCTTTTTCAGGCCGTGCCGATGTGTATGCCGAACAGATAGGAGACACCTTGGCCTATTATTACCATAAAAATGATGAGCGGTGGAAATCAGGCACAGAGAAACTGAAAGATGCCGTGCCCTTGGCGGAAAAGGTCGGTAAACAGAAAGTGACTGTAAATCAGTGGGCCAATGTCGAAGAAATACGTCCCAACACATATACGACGACCGTCGATTTATCACAGCTTGATGTCGACAGTATGGCGGAGCATTGGAAAAACTCCCATCAAGCGGCAGGTGTAAGCGAGAAAGACATGGAAAATGCCTTAGGCATTCTGAATGCGATCAAACAAAGCGGAAGTGTTACGGCAACGGGTTACGTTGATCCGGCAATTCATAAAATTACACATGTTGAAATTCCCTTGACGGGACAGCTGCGCGGTATTTTAAATTATGCCCTGACTATGAGCGGTTCGCTGACACCGGAAGAACAAGCTGTCGGCCGACAGATAGCCGAATACAGTACGGGTATGTTCACTTTGGATTATACTGAATTATCGGCTGACGTGGATTTACGTGTACCCGACTATGTAAAAGAGCAGGCCGGCCGCAGATAAGAGAAAAATGTCCGTAAGAGTTCGCGCCAAATGAAAGGGGTTCCGCTTAAAAGCTCTGGAATTGGGTATAGCTCTGTTATCCGATTGATATTGACAGGAGCCGTAAAAAAGTGGAAAATATGATAAACCGTAAACGGACGTGACTTTTTATAAGCCCGAAGGAGGGCCCGGATATACAGGATGTTTTGTTTAAAACTATATAGGAGGTAAAAGTTTTGGCTAAGAAGGAAAAGCTTATGATTATTCCCTTAGGCGGACTCGGGGAAATCGGCAAGAACATGACGGCTATTCAGTTCGGTGAGGATATTATTGTTCTTGATGCCGGCTTAGCGTTTCCTGATGATGACATGTTCGGAATCGACCTTGTAATTCCCGATATAAGCTATTTGATTGAGAATAAAGATAAGGTGCGGGCTGTTGTCATTACGCACGGACACGAAGACCATATCGGCAGTTTGGCGTATTTGCTGAACGAAATTAATGTGCCCGTGTATGCAACAAAGCTTGTTTGCGGCCTTGTTGAAGGAAAACTGAAGGAAAATCATATCGGTCAGTACACGTTAAATGAAGTGCGCCATGGCGATGAAGTGAAAATCGGTTGCATGAAGGTCGGTTTTATTCATACAAATCACTCCATCCCCGATGCGAGCGCCCTTTATTTTAAGACACCTGTCGGCACGATTGTGCACACAGGGGACTTTAAAGTCGATTTGACGCCTGTTGACGGCCTGCTCATGGACATGCACAAATTTGCGGAACTGGGCAGGCGCGGCGTACTGCTCTTAATGTCGGACAGTACTAATGCCTTACGACCGGGATATACGGAGTCGGAACGCACTGTAGGTGAAGCCTTCCGTAAAGAGTTTAAAGAAGCGACGGGACGCATTATTTTGGCGACTTTCGCCTCTAATATTTCGCGCATTCAGCAGGCTGTCAATACGGCGGTTCTGTACAAGCGCAAGGTCCTTGTCATGGGCAGAAGCATGGTTAATAATGTACAGATTGCATCGGAGCTGGGGTATTTGAATGTACCTGACGGTGTGCTTATTGAAGCGGATGAATTGAGCCGATATACGGCTGAGCAAATTCTTATTTTGACGACAGGCAGTCAGGGTGAACCGATGGCCGGCTTGTCCCGCATGGCGTCCAACAACCATCGCAGCGTCAGCATTATGCCCGGTGATACGGTAATCATTTCGGCAACGCCCATTCCCGGCAACGAAACGGGTGTAGGCCGGACAATTGATAATCTCATGCGCCTCGGTGCAAAGGTAGTTTTCGGCAGCAATAAGCGGATCCACGTTTCCGGTCACGGCAGTCAGGAAGAGTTGAAGCTTATGCTCGGCCTCATCAAGCCGAAGTATTTTATTCCCGTTCACGGTGAATACAGAATGCTCAGAAAACACGGCGATATTGCTGTCGAAATGGGTGTAGAAAAAGATCACGTTCTCATTGGCGACAACGGGCAGATTTTTGAATTTACATCCCGGTCCGGACAAAAAGCGGGCCGTGTTAATGCGGGACGGGTTTTCGTTGACGGCCTCGGGGTCGGCGACGTCGGCAATATTGTTATCCGTGATCGTCAGCAGCTTGCTATGGAAGGAATGGTTATTGTTGTCATGACTTTGGCTCAAGGAACAAGTCATACATTGGCGGGACCGGATATCGTTTCGCGCGGATTTGTGTACGTTCGCGATTCGGAAGAGCTTATGAAAGAGGCTCATGAGAAAGTGGCCGCCGTTTTGGAACGATGCGAAGAAGAAAAAATTCGTGAATGGTCGGTCATTAAGTCGCAAGTACGGGATACGCTCAGCCGGTATTTGTTTGAAAAAACGCGGCGGCGTCCCATGATCTTGCCGATTATTATGGAAGTATAAAATTTAACGGCACAAGAGACAGCGGAGGCGGCGTCCTCCGCTGTTCTGAGTTGTAAAGAAGACATGAAGGAGGACTACGGTGGAAGAAAATATAAGGTCTGTCCCCGGGGCGGCACTCATTACGGGTATTTTGACCGTATTGACCGTGCTGTTTATTATCTTGCCGGTGACCTTTCCTTTCAGTTTAATCGCTTTTTCTTTGGCTGCGGCAGTTGTGTTTGCGGTTTTCGGCCTTTATCGCACCTTCGGTTTTATCGTTTTCACGGGAATTGCTGCGGCCTTGGTGTCAACGGCGGCAACAGCCCTGTTTTTATTGGCCGTCGGCGCCCCTTTCGGTGTATGTATAGGCGCGGCTTTTCGTTACGGCTGGTCGCTAAAAAAAATGCTTGCCGTGACTGTAGGCTATATGACCGTCGTTATGACCGCTTTTTTTGTGATCTTATATGTGACCATGGGTTTTAACCTTTTTGCAGTTACTCGGGAAAGTCTGGCAGCGGCTTTTGAGCAGGCGCTGCAAAATGCGACGGCAGCCGGTGTTTCCGATTTGGAAATTATGAATGTGAAATATAACATAGTCGCTCTTACGGATGTCATTCCCCTTATGATCCCGTCAGCCCTCGTTATTGCCGTCGCCGTCATGACATATGCGGAAGCGAAGCTTACGCGGCTTCTCTTAAACTTTTCAGGGCTTGAAGTCGCGCCGCTTCTGCCCATCCGTTATTGGGAAATGGGAAGGCCTGTGTTATACTTATATGTATTAGCGCAAATCATGCAGTATTGGGGAACGACGCGGGAAATTATGCTTCTGAACGGATGCGGAATAAACTTGGATAATCTCATGTTTTTCCTCATTTCCCTCAATGGCTTGGCTGTTATATTCTTTTTTTTACAGCGGCGATTTATAATGAGCACATTCAGCCAGGGAATACTTATTTTCGTATATTGGTTTTTACCTGTGCCGACGCAGTACATAACATTTCTGGCAGGTATTGCGGATATTATTTTTACGTATCGCCGTAAATATCGCGTCAACTGATGCGTAGGAGTGGAATATGCTTAAACACCTATTTTCAGGTAAAGCTGAATTTGTATACTTGGCGGTCATTCTTATTCTTGTGGCCTCGTTGGCTTTTTACAATTGGGTTATTGCCGTATTGGCATTGATTTTAATTGCAGGCGTTCTCGTATTGACTCATAAAAGCGATACGGAGCGCAACCGGGAAATAAGCCGTTATTTTGATGCCATTTCGCAAAGCGTCGATCAGGCAACGACTTATGCTGTTCAAAATCTTCCCATCGGCATCGCCATTATTGATAAAGAAACGAGTCTTTGCTGGGCAAACAGCGTTTTTCTCGATTGGGTTGGTTCCGTATCCGAAAGTGATCGGCTCGATCGGGTCATGGATAATTTGCAGATTGAGAAGATGTGGACCAAGGCGGGATACTTTTTTGAAGTAATTGACAGCCGCACGTATCGCGTCGTGTATAAGAGTCTCTCAAGCGAAGTGACTGAGGGAGACGGTTATCTTATCCTTTATTTTGACGATATTACGGAGACGGAGCAGCAAAAGTCCTTGTGCCTGAAAGCGGTTCCCGTTTTCGGGGAAATCGAAATCGACAACATGGAAGAAGTTGCCAAGGGTATGTCGGCCGTGCAGCAGGCGACACTGTGGACGGACGTCAATAACTGCATTGTCAGCGAATTGACGGCCCTGGGGTGCTACATACACTCGTACAGCAACGGCAAATACTTTGCCTGCCTCAGCAGGGAAGCACTTGATACGCTGAAGGAGGAGAATTTTTCCTTCTTAGATAAGATTCGGACCATTCATACGGTCAATCGCATTCCCGTTACGATCAGTATGGGCGTGGCCGCCATTTCGGAAGAGCTCATCAAGTCGGGCAGGACCAACTTTGACGGCTTGGCGGAAAAATCCCGCGCCGGTTTAGATCTTGCGCTCGGCCGCGGCGGCGATCAGGTCGTCGTTTATGAAGATGACGGCGATGCTCATTTTTACGGCGGCAAGAGTCAGTCTGTCGAAAAGCATACGCGTGTACGTGCGCGCGTTGTGGCTCAGGCCATGCACGAACTCATTGCCAATTGCGATTCCGTCCTCATTATGGGACATACGCGCGAAGACTATGACTGCCTCGGTGCGGCTATCGGTGTAGCCCATATGGCCCGTCTGTCGGGTCATCCTGTGCACATTGTAGTCAGCGACCAAAATGATGCTGTCCGGCCTTTGACAGAACAGCTGCACGCCGACGAGGCCTTTGACGATTTACTTATTTCGGCTGACGAAGCGGCGCGGATTTGCACGGAGCAGACACTCCTTTTTGTCGTCGATACGCATCGTGGCGACATGACGGCCGCAAGTAATCTTCTCGACATGACGCCGCAGCGAGTGGTTATCGACCACCACCGCCGCTGTGCGGAAATCATTAAACGTCCCCTCTTGACGTATATGGAAACGTCAAGCTCTTCTACGAGCGAACTCGTTACGGAGCTGATTCAGTACTATCAGGAAGACGTGGAGCTCAGTAAGCTTGAGGCGACGGCCCTCTATGCGGGCATTGTTGTCGATACGAAGAACTTCGCCGTACAGACGGGCGTACGTACCTTTGATGCAGCCGCTTATTTGCGCCGCTGCGGCGCAGATCCGGAAATTGTGCGCAGCATTTTCCGTTCTGATTTCAATACGGTTAAATTGAAGGCGGAACTTATTTCGAGGGCTGTCGTTCGTGACGGCGCCGTCATGACCGACTGCGGCCGGCTGGAAGAGAACGCATCCATGGTGGCGGCCCAATTGGCAGACCTGCTGGTCAATATTAAAGACGTAAAAGTAAGCTTTACTTTTTATGAACTTCCTGAAAACACTATTGGTATCAGCGCCCGGTCCAAGGGTGAAGTCAATGTGCAGCGTGTTATGGAACTTATCGGCGGCGGCGGGCACAGCAACGTTGCCGGGGCACAGCTTAAAGGCATGACAACGGAAGAAGCGCAGGCAGCCGTGTGGAAGGCGCTGAAGGAAGTTACGGAAGAAACGGAGGTTGAGCAGGCATGAAAGTAATTTTATTGCAAGATGTAAAGAAACTCGGTAAAAAAGGTGAAATCGTAGAAGTATCCGACGGGTACGGCCGTAATTATTTATTGGCCCGAAAATTGGCTGCACCGGGAACAACTGAAAATATAAACGATGCAAAGCAGAAAAAAGCGGCAGCTGCACATAAGGCGCAAGTTGCGTCGGATGAAGCGGTTGTCCTGGCCAGCGAATTGAAGAAGGTGGAGCTGACGATACCCGTTCGCATCGGCAAGGAAGGTAAAGTCTTCGGCGCCGTTACGGGCAAAGACATCAGCGATGCGGCAAAAGCGCAGTATGATTTGGAGCTGGACAAGCGGAAAGTGGAAATAAAGGAGCCCATTAAGGCATTGGGGACATACGAAGTCGTCATTCGCGTGCATCCGACGATTACGGCGGCTATTAAAGTTCATGTTGTCGAAGGATAAGGGTATGAAGGAATTGCTGGAAAAACTCCTGCAGCGGCAGAAATATTTGGAGCCGTCGGCAGAAGAGGAATTGCGCCGACAGGTCAATGTACTGTATGGTGCCTTTACGGGTCTTATCGGGCCGGAAAAGATGGTTCTGCGGGCCGGTAAGTATTCCGCTTTGGCGTATATTCACTCGGCCGATCCGCGGCGCCGTCTCGTCGGGCTGCAGCGCCTTATTTATGAGGACACGTCCTATAAAAACGTGCCGACTGATGAAGAAGTTGTAGTCGTCCTCGATGATTTGGAGAATGTACTGGCCGAAATGCTGGCGCGTCAAGCTGTAGAGGAGCGTCTGGAGAAAAAGATTTCCCGCCGCATGGAAGAAAAACAGCAGGAATATGTGCAGGAAATTAAAATGCAGATTATTCAGGAAGAGCAGCAGGATGTAGAGACGCCGCAAACAAAGCAGAAATTGGAACGCCTCGAAGCGTTGGACAAGGTGAAGCTGACCGCGTCGGTTATGGAAAAAGTGCGCCCCAAGCAGTTGGATCGCATTGTCGGTCAGGAACGCGCCGTTGAAGCGATGCGCGGCAAACTGGCCTCCGTTTATCCGCAACATATCCTTCTCTACGGCCCGCCCGGCGTAGGTAAGACTACGGCGGCGCGAATTATTCTGGAAGAAGCGAAAAAGCTTACCTATACACCGTTCGGCAAAGATGCCCCTTTTGTGGAAACGGACGGTACGACATTGCGCTGGGATGCTCGCGATATGACTAATCCCCTCATCGGATCCGTGCATGATCCCATTTATCAGGGTGCGCGCAGGGATTTGGCGGATACGGGGATTCCCGAGCCGAAACCGGGTCTTGTGACGGAAGCGCACGGCGGCATCCTCTTTATTGATGAAATCGGTGAAATGGATCCGCTCCTGCTCAATAAATTATTGAAAGTACTGGAAGACAAGCGAGTTCAGTTTGAATCGGCCTATTATGACGAAACGGATCCGGCTATACCGACGTACATTCGCAAGCTCTTTGCCGAAGGTGCTCCGGCCGATTTTATCTTAATCGGTGCGACGACGCGCAGCCCCGGCGAGATTAATCCGGCTATCCGTTCCCGTTGCGCAGAAGTGTTCTTTGAGCCGCTCACGCCTCAGCATATTGAGCAAATCGTTGTAAATGCGGCCAACGATTTGCACGTGAACCTTGCCGATGGCGTTGCATCCTATATCAGTGAATTTACGGTGGAAGGGCGAAAGGCTGTCAATATCCTTGCCGACATGTACGGTTATGCAGTATACACGGCAGGAACGGCAGACGGCATCACTATTACGAAAGATACGGCAAGGCATGTTGCCCGTATCGGCAGGCATGTACCGTATGTTACGGAAAAGGCCTCGTCTATGCCCGTAGTAGGCAAGGTTTTCGGCCTCGGTGTAGCCGGCTACTTGGGCTCGGTTATTGAAATCGAAGCGGTCGCTTTTCCGGCACGACAGCAGGGAAAGGGGTATTTCCGTTTCAACGATACGGCCGGCTCTATGGCCAAAGATTCCCTCTTCAATGCAGCTGCCGTTGTTCGCGCCGTAACGGGGAAAGAATTGTCCGATTATGATATTAACGTCAACTTTATTGGCGGCGGGCAAATAGACGGACCGTCGGCCGGCGTTGCCGTAACGGTTGCACTCATTTCGGCCATAACAGGCAGGGCAGTTCGCCAAGATGCGGCCGTAACGGGAGAAATTTCCGTGCGCAGCCGCGTAAGAGCCGTTGGCGGTGTGTTTGAAAAGGCTTATGGCGCCGCCAGAGCAGGTATGAAAGAAATGATTATTCCTTCTGAAAATAAGGACGACATAGGAGCGAGTCATTTGCAGATGTCCATACATGCCGTTAAAACCGTTGATGAAGTTCTTGCCTTGTTGCTTGTCGAGTAGGAGCCGCGTATGGAACAACGTATACCGCCTCAAAATGTAGAAGCGGAACAGGCTGTCTTAGGTGCCATGCTCATTGAGCGCAACGCCGTAGTTACAGGTCTGGAAATGCTGAAGTCCGATGATTTCTATCGCGACACGCACCGCATTATTTTCGAGGCTATGGAGCACTTACATAAAGAGAATAAAGAAATTGACGTAATTACCTTGTCCGAAGAATTGCGGCGCATGAAAAAGATAGACGAGGCCGGCGGCTTGGAGTATGTGCTCAGCCTGCCCAATCTTGTGGCGACGGCCGCTAATATTGAATACCATGCCAATATCGTTTCGGAAAAAGCGTTGGCCCGCAATCTTATTCATACGTGTACCGATTTGGCTGCAGAGGCATACGGCGGCGAAAAGGAAACGGAAGAACTTCTGGACAATGCGGAACGGAAAATCCTGCGTTTAGGTGATAAACGGCGACACGGCGATTTTGCTTCCGTCGGAAAAGTCGTCGACGTGGCCTTGGATAAAATAACCAAGCTCTATGAAAATAAAGAGGGCTTGACCGGCCTGCCCACGGGATTTCGTGATTTTGATCGGCTGACGTCGGGCCTGCAATCTTCCGACCTGGTTCTTGTCGCAGCCCGGCCGAGTATGGGAAAGACCGCTTTTACGCTGAATATTGCACAAAATGTCGGCGTGCGGCAACGCAAAACAGTTGCTTTTTTCTCCCTGGAAATGTCGCAGGAACAGCTGGTTCAGCGCCTATTATGCCAACTTTCACACGTCGATTCGCAAAAATTGCGTACAGGTCAGCTGAATACGGATGAGGAATGGGCGAAGCTGACGGAGGCATGCAGCAAGCTCTACGACGCGCCCATTTATATTGATGACACGCCGGGTATCGGCATTGCGGAAATGCGTTCTAAAGCAAGACGGCTCAAATCGGAGAACGGTCTCGACTTAATCGTCGTCGATTATTTGCAGCTCATGCAGGGGCGAAACGCGGAAAGTCGGCAGCAGGAGATTTCCGATATTTCCCGTTCTTTAAAAGCCTTGGCGCGAGAATTGAAGGTGCCGCTTATAGCGCTTTCGCAGTTGAGCCGCAGCGTTGAATCCAGGCAGGATAAACGGCCCATGCTCAGCGACCTGCGTGAATCGGGAGCACTCGAGCAGGATGCGGACATCGTCTCCTTCCTCTATAGGGAAGATTATTATAATAAGGAAACGGAAAATCAGCATATAACGGAAGTTATCGTTGCGAAGCATCGCAACGGCCCGGTCGGTACGGTGAAGCTTTATTTCAGGGGTGAGTACACACTGTTTATGAATTTGGATACGCAGCACACGGAGCCGCCGCAATAAAAGAAGCACGTTCAAGACTATTTTTTGAGCGTGCTTCTTAAGTATTCGGCATTGCGGATAAGTATTTTTTTTCCGCGCCATGAAAAAGCTCTGGCACCGTAGCGTTCTTTAAACTCTCTGTTTGTCATCGGTTTCAATTCGGTTGCATCCAAATAGGGAAGCAAGTCTTTGCGGAACTCCGGCAGAGGTGTTACGGCGACGGACGCATTGTGCGGGCAGACGCGTTGGCATTCGTCGCAGCCGAAAATATAATCGGTCTTGCGGATTACGGCGATTTCTTTTGCCGTAAGGTCTCCTTTTTTCTGTGTTAAATAGGACTTGCACAAGCGATAGTCGTATGTCCTGTCAAGTGCTAAACAGCGGCCCGGACAACTGTGACTGCAAGCACGACAGTGCAGGCATTCGCCTGCAGACGGACTGTCCGGCTCAAAGAAGCGGTTCACTAAAATGGTGCCGATAAAACAATAGGAGCCGTACTTTTCGTTAATAAGGCATTGGTTGTCGCCTATGAATCCAAGACCTGCCATGCGTGCCAGCAGGCGATCCGCCAGCGGTGAAGTATCGGCAACGGGCATATACGTGAGCGTTGCGTCATCGGACCGTAGGAAGGTGCCGATTTTATGCAAATATGATTTTATAACGTTGTGGTAATCCGGGCCGTGACAGTACAGGGCCAGATTACTTTCAGGGGGATAGCCGTAAAAGTAAGGAAAGAGAACCACAATGAGGGATCTGCAGTCCGGCATAATACGCCGCGGGTCGTACCTGCTTTTGTCTTGCCCCGCGGCCAGAGGGCAAATGGGAGACTGCAAGTCTTCCGGCGGTAAGTCGACCGGTGCGATGCCTACCGCGTCCAGACCGAGAGAAAGACAGAAGTCCTTTAAAATCTCTTTATTCATATGTCGGAATCGCATTCAATGGGAGCTGTTTCAGCAGTTTCGGAGACGATATAGCTGTAGGCGGACGTATAACAGAGGTGGAGATGCTCTTTCATGGCTAAAAGGGCCTTGTCCTCATCACCGCGTTGCAACGCGTCGACAATGGCTTCGTGTTCCTGGGCCGCTTCCTGTATGCGGTTTGGGCGACTGTACAGGGAGTTTATGCCGGTTCGTTTTATCTTGTCGCGAATCTCGTCTACCAGTGTGCGAAGTAAAGCGTTTCCCGTAGCGGTAACAATGATATTGTGAAATTCCGTGTCGCTGAAAATAAATTCGTTGTATGTGGGCAAGGCACGCTGAGCCAGTTTTTTTTGCTGATTAACGAGTAAGCGCAGAAGCTCCAGTTGATCTTTCGTGATTTTTTCACAGGCCAAACGGACTGCCAACTCTTCCAATGCCGTTCGAATTTGAAAAATATGGGTCAAGTTTTTTTCGTCCAGGTTGCGAACGACAATTCCCTTATGCGGCACATAACGAAGCCAGCTTTCTTTTTGCAGCTGCTGCAAGGCTGCGCGCACAGGTGTACGACTTACGCGCAGTTCTTCCGCCAAGGCGCGCTCTGTCAGAATATGACCGCCTTGATATGTTTGTTCAAGCAATCGATTTTTTATGATTGTATAGACCTGATCCTTGAGGGCAGGCATATTATTTTTTTTCATCATACACTCCTGCTATGTAATCCATATATAAATATCATATACTATAGAGGCATGCCTTGCAAAGTCCGAACGGAGGCGGAGATAGTGAAAGCGGAAGAATTACAACGGCGGTTTTCTTGCGGCGCCGTAGAAAAAACATATGAAAACGGGCGACTGGTTGTCTTTGTTTTGCAAGCCGTGTTCGCCGTTGTCGGTATTTACTTTTTTTGCCTTTTTATGCGTGAGACAAGTGCGGGGCATAAAATTTATTTGCTGGCAGGGCTTTTCTTTTGCTTGCTGCGTATTTACAGGCAGCGTGATATTGTCTGCTACGTGACGGAAAAAGGGCTTGTCGTGCGAAAGCAATGTCATTCCTTATATGAATTTTTTTCCGAGCAGATAAAAGGGACCGAGTATTTAGTGTTTATTCCTTATAAAATTATTTTCTCCGTATCCCCCGAATGGGCTGATTTTGAACTGGGGCAGCCGGAAATCGGCGGTATCGTTATTCAGGCGGTGCGGTTACGATTTCTTTCAAAGGAAGCAAAACAAAATATTTTAGAGAGAATACGACATGAACAGGAAAGAGAGGAATAAAAAGAAGAATAAGAAAGAAATGAAAATATAATAGAAGATAAATAGGATTGATATAATGATTTTTTAATATAAGGAATCTTTACTAATTTAACATGATAAAGTAAAATAAAATACATCTTACAGGGAAGACCTTCTAAAGAGATTGGCCGGCACAAGGTTCTTACCGGAAGTATAGTAAGTTCAGGAGGAAATCATCATGAATGTGAAAAAATGGATAATAACGGCAATAGCAGCAACAACAATAGCCGCGGTACTTACAGGATGCGGCAGCGATTCGGCGAAAACGGAGCAGAAAATGCCCGATAAAATCGTTATCGGCTTCGATGACAATTTTCCTCCCATGGGCTTCCGTGATGACAGCGGTCAAATCGTCGGGTTTGATATTGACTTGGCTAAAGAGGCGGGCAGCCGTCTGGGTGTGCCCGTAGAATTTAAGCCCATTGACTGGGACAGCAAGGAAGCGGCCTTAAAAAGTAAACAGGTAGACCTTCTTTGGAACGGCCTTACGATTACGGACGAACGAAAGCAACAGATTGCTTTTTCCAAGCCTTACATGAAAAATGCACAGCTCCTTGTTGTACGTGCTGATGCGAATATCAACGACAAAGCCGGGTTGGCCGGCAAAGTCTTGGGCACGCAGGAAGGCAGCAGCGCCGTAGATGCCTTAAATAAGGCATCGAAATTTAAATCTTCCTTGGGAAATATTAAAATGTACGGCGACTACGTGGCGGCTCTGATGGACTTGGAAGTAGGTCGTATTGACGGGGTTCTCGTAGACAGCGTTGTCGGCAGATATTATATGAGCAAGAAACCGGGACAGTTCAAGGTGGTCGATCAAAATATGGGCGATGAAGAATTCGGCATAGGCATGCGCCGGGAAGATACGCTCTTGAAAGAAAAACTCGACGGTGTTTTAAAACAATTGAGTGAAGACGGTACGATGACCAAGCTGTCGCAAAAGTGGTTTGGTGAAGATATTACGATAAAAGTTCAATAGTAATTTATACGTACGCATATGAGGGGCGCTTATGTCCCTCATTTCGTTCGTTTACACAACGGGGTGTTTTTAATGGATTATATGCTTGCCATTGTGCCTTCCATTGCCGAAGGCCTACAGATTACGTTGAAGATTTTTGTCATTACCATCGTTCTCAGTTTGCCTCTCGGCATTTTCATGGCTATGGCGCGTCTCGCGCCGTTCGTGCCGCTGCGGAAATTCATGGCCGCCTATATTTATCTCATGCGCGGTACGCCGCTCATGCTGCAGATTCTTTTTATCTATTACGGTCTGCCCTTTCTTGTGTCCGGTCTGCGATTGCCTGATTTTCCGGCAGCCATCATCGCCTTTGTCTTTAACTACGCCGCATACTTTGCGGAAATTTTCCGCGGCGGTATTCAGTCCATCGACAGGGGGCAGTATGAAGGTGCCAAGGTCTTGGGTATGACATATAAGCAGACCATGCGCCATGTCATTTTGCCGCAGGTTATTAAACGCGTATTACCGCCTGTAGCCAATGAAACGATTAATCTTCTGAAGGATACGTCTCTCGTGTATATTCTTGCTATGAACGACGTCCTGCGCATTACGCGCTCCATTGTACAGCGCGATTTCGATACGACCGCCTTCGTAGTAGCCGCCGTATTTTACCTGGTATTTACCTTCGTACTGACACGACTGTTCATGTATCTTGAAAACCGCTTTGCCGTATATGAGGGGTAGGAGGAACTGCAAATGAGTTTTATTGAAATGAATCATATCGGAAAATATTTCGGAACTCTGGAAGTATTGAAAGATGTTTCCCTCCATATGGAGGCAGGTGAAGTCGTTTCCATCATCGGTCCGTCAGGCAGCGGTAAGAGCACGTTCTTGCGCTGTCTTTGTGAATTGGAAACAATCGATAAGGGCGAAATTGTTGTCGGCGGTGAAGTGATGGTCCGGCAACCTGAAGGCGGTCGGCATTCCGTATATGCGCCGACGGCGAAAGTTCGCGCTATTTGCCGCCGTATGGGCATGGTCTTTCAACAGTTCAATCTCTTTCCGCATATGACGATTTTGGCCAATATTATGGAAGCGCCGCGCATTGTAAAGGGGTTGCAGGACGAAGAAATCCGACCGTTGGCGGAAAACTTGCTCCGCAAGGTCGGATTGTGGGAAAAACGGGATGTATATCCGTCTCAGTTATCAGGCGGCCAAAAGCAGCGCGTCGCTATTGCCCGCGCCTTGGCGATGAATCCGGATATTATGCTTTTTGACGAGCCCACATCGGCGCTCGATCCGGAATTGACGGGCGAAGTGCTGCAGACGATTAAACAACTGGCTGATGACGACATGACTATGCTCATCGTAACTCATGAAATGGCCTTTGCCAGAGAAGTGGCGGACCGGATTATATTTATGGCTGACGGTATGATTCAGGAAGAAGGTACGCCGGAAGAGATTTTCGGTCAGCCAAAAAATGAACGGACAAAAAATTTTTTAAACTCTATGCTGCACTTCTAAGGGATTACAGCAATTCGGGTGTTGCTAACAGCCCCAAGCACGGTTCTACCTGAACGCCTTCACGATAATCGGAGCCCGACTCGTGCGTATAGTCGAGGACGCGCGTGAGGAACTTTGTTGCCGTTTCGGCGGCCGTATGAAGGTCCATGCCTTTTAGGAGCAGCCCCGTAACGGTGGAGGTAAAGAGGTCGCCCGTACCGCAGGTTGCGAAAGGTACCTTATACGTCGTCGCTTCGTCAAAAGATTCACTTATACTGTCATAGCTGATATTCTTTATGCCCGTTTGCGTAGGTACGCTCGTAATAATGATCCGCTTCGGTCCGTGCTTGGACAAGTCTTTACATTTTTGCAGGAGCGATTTTGTTGTCGGAATACCTGAAATATGCGGATCTTCGCCCAAGAGGAGGGCCGCCTCCGTATAATTCGGTGTAATCAGTACGGCATCTGCAATAAGGGTACGCATGGCACCGATGATGGATTCGTCGAAAACAGGATATAGTTCACCGTTATCGGCCATTGCCGGATCGACGACGACGAGCGTGTCGTCGGCAGCAAAATGGGCAATTGTTTCTTTTACGAGCGTTACTTGGGCTGCATTTGCCAGGAAGCCGCTGTATATGGCGTCATACTGGAAACCTAATTTTTCCCACATAGCGAGAAATTCGGACATTTGCGGTGTCAAGTCGGTGTTTGTAAATTCGCCGTACGTCAAATTATTGCTGAAAACAGCTGTCGGAAAAGGACATACCTGACTGCCGAGCACGGAAATGACAGGAATAGCCGCCGTCAGAGAGCACCGGCCGAAAGAGCATAAATCGTGTATTGCCAAGACTCGTTTTGTAGACATATATATCACTCCTTAAGAAAAAACTGTACTTGTATTTTATGGAAAAATAAGGGGTTTGTAAATGGACAGATAAAGAGACAGAATGTCTTTATCTGGAATGTTTCATCTACCGCAGTGGTGATTCATATGATACAATAACATAAATTTGAAATTCCCCTGTTTGAGAGCAATGAGCCCGTATCGAGGTAGCCCATGGATAAAGAGAAGCAGCAAAATGCGCCTTTTGTGACGGCGTTGGAAGAATATTGCAAAAAAAATTTTTTCGCCTATCATACGCCGGGCCATAAGCTGGGACAGGGAATTTCCGCTTACCAAAAAAAACTCTTCGGTTCGGCATTGGCGCGGGATTTGGGGCTCATGTATGCGCTTGATGATTTATTCGATCCCACCGGCCCTTTAGGCGAAGCTATGGAACTTGCTGCCGACTTGTATGGTGCCGGAAGAACCTGTTTTTCCGTCAACGGAACGACCGCTTGTATTGAAGCCATGATTTTGGCTGTTTGCGGCGAAGGCGATGAACTTATTATCTCCAGAGAGGTTCATAAGAGCGTCATGAACGGTCTTATTTTGAGCGGTGCGAAGCCCGTTTATATGAAGAGTCGTTTTGCCTTTGACGAGCAGATTTCCCTGGGGCCGGACTTGGCGGAATTGAAGCGGGTTATTGCGGCACATCCGGCAGCCAGGGCCGTCCTGTTTACGTATCCTACATACGACGGCGTGTGTGTGGACTTAACGGTTCTTGCGGATTATGCACATGAGCAGGGACTCGTGGTTCTTGTCGATGAGGCGCACGGAGCTCACTTCGGTATGCATCCCGGTTTGCCGTCGTCCGCTTTGTCGTGCGGCGCCGATTGCGTGGCGCAAAGTACGCACAAATTGGCAGGTTCTTTGACACAGACATCCATGCTTCATTGCCGCCGCGGCTTTGCGCTGACCGACAAGGTGGTTGAGGCAATGTCTTTTGTGCAGTCAACGAGCCCTCATTATTGGTTTCTCGCCTCTTTGGACAGTGCGCGGCAGCAAATGGCGCTGGAAGGGCACGGCCTGCTTGAACGGACATTGACGTTGGCAGCCGCGCTGCGCCGTAAATTAAACGAGATCCCGGGTATAGTTTCTTTCGGTAAGGATATTTTAGCGAAATATGGCGGTCTCGGCGGGTTCGATGAAACGAAAATCTGTATTGACTTTTCCGGCTTGGGCTTGACCGGAGCGCAGGCGGAACGGCTCTTGCGGCAGGAGAAGATAGAAGCGGAACTGACGGCAGGCAATCATGTCCTGGTACTGATTACTCTGGGTGACACTGTGGAAAGTGTAGCTGCCTTATATGAAGCTTGCCTCAAGATAAGTACAATTTGCAGTGAAGCCGAGCAAAACGGCGCCGTTGCGGAAATACCGCTGCCGGAACCTGTCGTACGTTTATCGCCGCGGCAGGCTTGGCAAGGCGAGACGCAGCTCGTGCCGTTGGAGCAGGCTATAGGCAGGATAGCGGCGGAGCCGGTCCTCTTTTACCCGCCGGGCATACCTGTATTGGCGCCGGGTGAAGAAGTGACGGAAGCCTGTGCCGTGTATATTCGCAAAAAGACAAGTGAAGGCTATGGAGCGCACGGCTGCGCTGATAAGACGGGGAAAGCTTTGCGTGTAATAAAGAGACGGGAGAAGTAAGATGGCAGGAAAACTGATTATTATTGAAGGCGGCGACGGCAGCGGCAAGGCGACGCAGACTGAATTATTGCACAAGCATTTGGAAAAAGACGGGTTTCCCGTCATGGCTGTAAACTTTCCCGATTATGACAGCGAGTCGAGTGCCCTTGTGAAAATGTATTTGCGCGGCGACTTCGGTACACATGCCGATGCGGTGAATCCCTATGCGGCTTCGGCCTTTTATGCGGTGGACCGGGTCGCTTCGTATGAACGCAAGTGGAAGGCTTTTTTTAAAAGCGGCGGTATCGTCCTGGCCGACCGCTACACGACGAGTAACATGCTTTACCAAATGATTAAAATTGATGCTGCACCGGAGCGGGAAGCGTTCCTCGACTGGCTGACGGATTTCGAGTTTCATAAACTGGGCTTGCCCGAGCCGGACGGCGTGGTGCTTCTCGACGTGCCGCAGGATGTGTCGGCGCGGCTCATGGCGGCAAGAGCAGGTAAGACAGGCGGACAAACGGGGGATATTCATGAAAACAACCGGAGCTTTCTTGATAAATGTCATAAAGCCTATGGAGAACTCGTAAAGAAATACGGCTGGCATGTAGTGAATTGTGTTTACGACGGTACTCTGCGTCCTGCCGAGGCCATTCATGAAGAAGTATACCGGCTTATTAGAGAAAGGTATATTGACAAGGCTTAAAATACTATAGTATAATAATCGTTGTCATGCGGAAGTAGCTCAGTGGTAGAGCACCACCTTGCCAAGGTGGGGGTCGCGAGTTCGAGCCTCGTTTTCCGCTCCATTTTTCTCTTTAGAGGAAAGCAAGTATTCCTCAATAGCTCAGTTGGTAGAGCAATCGGCTGTTAACCGATTTGTCGTAGGTTCGAGTCCTACTTGAGGAGCCACATAGGGGTATCGCCAAGCGGTAAGGCAACGGACTCTGACTCCGTCATCGTTGGTTCGAATCCAGCTACCCCTGCCAAATTTATGATCCACTAGCTCAGTCGGCAGAGCACCTGACTTTTAATCAGGGTGTCCCGAGTTCGAATCTCGGGTGGATCACCACAAATCTTTCATGGCCCCTTGGTCAAGCGGTTAAGACACCGCCCTTTCACGGCGATAACATGGGTTCGAATCCCGTAGGGGTCACCACACTCGGGCGATTAGCTCAGCTGGGAGAGCGCTTGCCTTACAAGCAAGATGTCGGCAGTTCGATCCTGTCATCGCCCACCAAATACGCAAAAAGAACTATCTATCCTTTCCGGTAGATAGTTCTTTTTGTTGTTGCCGTAACACCTTAGCGGATACTCGTTCGTTTGTTGCCGACAACCATTGTCGGACTGAGGCTTCTATAGGCCATATATGTGAAAAAAAGAAAACCGAAGAGAAAGACGAGGGCGTAATCCCACGTCATTTCGGCGGACTGATTATATACATAAATGCAGCCGCCCGTCAGACAGAGACTTGCGTAGAGGGCGCATGTGGCACACCAGGTCCGCTGGCCGCGGTCGCGGAATTTGTAAAAATCTTTGAACTTTATGCGTAAAACCAGTGTAGAGGACAGTAAAACGGCGGTGATAACGGCTGATGCGGCGACGGGCATTTGGAAAAAGAAAGCGGCCAGTAGTATAATCATAAGGAAGAGCGTCCACAAGAAAATACTCACCTGCAAGTACACTTCCTGCTGAAAATTTACTTTTTCATACGGTTGGCGGCGGCGTGTTCCGGGCATGAGAAACTCCTTTCAAAAAGCATGATATTGCAGTTATTATACCATATTTTGCCGTAGCATACGGCGGAGGAGGCAAAAATATGAAAGCCGTAAAAACATACGATGTTATTATTATCGGCGCCGGTCCGGCCGGTATTTTCACCGCTCTCGAGTTGGCCGGCAAGGGGCTGAAGATTCTGATGGTCGAAAAGGGGCAGGATATACGGGAGCGCATTGCGACGAGTCGAAATAAGAATGCCTTGCCTAAAGATAAGGTGCGCAACGTCGTCTGCGGTTGGGGCGGTGCCGGCGCGTTCAGCGACGGAAAGCTGACACTTACGACGGAGTTCGGCGGTAACCTGGATGATTATTTGTCCAAAGAAGAGTTGGCCGAAAAGATTCGATATGTCGATAAAACGTACTGTCATTTCGGCGGAGCCGGGCGAAAAGTGTACGGCGATGAGCATGCCGACCTTATTCGTGACTTGAAACGCAAGGCTGCCGCGGCAGACCTGCGGCTCATACCGGCGCGCATTCGCCATTTAGGAACCGACGTGAACGGTGAAATTTTGACGAATATGCGCGATTTTTTGGCAGATAAGGCGGACATTATGGCGGATACGGCTGTTGACCGGATTATAGCGGAAAGCGGCGTCGTCAAGGGTGTCATCATTAAGGATATGTTTTACGGCTGCCGTTATCTTGTCGGCGCGCCCGGGAGAGAAGGGGCGGAATGGTTTGTTAACGAAGTGTCGCAACTTGGGTTGGAATTTACGAGTAATGCCGTCGACATCGGCGTTCGCGTAGAAATGCCGGCGGAAGTGCTGGAGTCTATTACGGATGTCGTTTATGAATCAAAGCTCGTCTACTTCAGTCGCTCCTTTGATGACCGCGTACGAACCTTTTGTATGAATCCCAACGGCTTTGTCGTAACGGAAAACAACGATGGACTGTTAACAGTCAATGGCCACAGCTATGCCCATAAAAAGAGCGGGAACACGAATTTTGCCGTCCTCGTGTCGAAAAAGTTTACGGAACCTTTTCGGGAGCCTATTAAATACGGCAAGTATATTGCCAATTTGGCCAATATACTCGGCGGCGGCGTTATTGTACAGCGCTTGGGCGATCTGCTTGACGGGCGCCGCTCGACGGAAGAGCGAATTATGCGCGGCCTCGTGCGGCCGACTATGCCGACGGCAACGCCCGGCGATCTGTCGCTTGTCCTGCCCTATCGCCATTTGCAGGATATTAAGGAAATGCTCGCCGCTCTCGACGAGGTTGCGCCCGGGGCCAATTCGCGGCATACACTGCTCTACGGTGTGGAGGTTAAGTTCTATTCAAATCGCCTTGAACTTAGTGCAAATCTGGAGACGAAGGTGCACAACTTCTTTGCTATAGGTGACGGTGCCGGTATTACGCGCGGCCTTGTACAAGCGTCGGCTGCGGGAGTAACGGTGGGACAGGTCATTACGGCTCGGGAAGAATGTTGAAATTCCCGCAAAATTTAAGAAGTGAAAGAAAATTATTGATATCTATAATTCCACAACCGGAATTATAGATATTTTTTATATATTATGTACATAATAATGATAATAGAAGATAATGAAAACACCGGGTTTCTTGACCCTGTGAATATGGGAGAGGAGTAACAAATATGGATTTTTTGAAAGATCGGATTTCCAGACGGCAATTTATTAAAGGTGCCGCTCTATCCGCCGCTGCAGCTTCAGCCGTGCCGAAGCTGATTTCCGCCGGATACACGCCCTTTAAATCAGACTCTCTGGAAGTTTGGTCCTGCGGAGGTTTATCGGAGGCTTTTATTGAGGCTAACGAAATTTACGAAAAGAAAACGGGTCATAATATTCAATATACGGGTGCGTTTGCCGGTGCCTTGGGTAAAGCACTTTTATCGCTAAAAGGACAGACGGAAATTTTCGGTGCCCGCGGGCTGGAGCTGGCTAAGAATATGCGCAAGAAAGGTGTAAGCTTGGCTTTTAAACCTCTCTGTTTTACGGATTACGTCATTGTTACGCCGAAGGGAAACCCTGCGGGTATTCGTGATTTACAGGATATGGCCGAACCGGGAGTACGCGTTATGCTTCCCTTAGGGGCTTCTCCTCCGGGCAGCGCTTCCGTTCAGGGAATTATGAAGAAATCGGGGCTCACGGACGCATTTATGCAAAATATGATCGTCAACGAAACGTGCGTCATTAAAATGATGTGCGGCCTTATTGAGGGAAAGGGCGATGTATCGATTATTGAAAAACGGTTGACTACGCACGATCGGTTTAAAGATAAAATCGAATACATGCCGATCGATCCTAAATTTATTCCGCCGGCACCGTTAACGTTTACTATTAATGTGATGAAATATGTTCAAGACAGGGCGTTGGCAGATGACTTCGTTGATTTTATTCGTTCCGATGAAGGCCAGGCCGCGTTTGAGCACAACGGGTTTACCTCCGTTCATTCACCGCGGGGCTTGGATTTAATAGAAAGGTTCGGCGTAAAAGATGTCTAATAAAGAGAAAGTAAATACATTTTATCTTCCCAAGCTGCGCCGCTTAGTACAGCTCGTATTCCTTGCAGTTATGGGTAAATGGATATACTACGGGATTTTCCGATGTCCCTTTATTGTTCCCTTCGTCAATTGTGAGCGATGTCCCGTCATCACCTGTTGGGGGCGTATTACGGCATATTTCTTCGGTTTTTGGCTCTTTATACCGCTCCTTGCCATCTTCTTGGGCCGTGCCTTTTGTGGCTGGCTCTGTCCGAGCGGTCTTGTCAATCAAATACTCGGCAAGCTGGCGATTACAAAGCTGAAGATACGCGATAAGCGCATGAGGTTCGCTCAAATCGGCATGGTCATTACAATTCTTATCGGCCTGGGCGTATACTTCTGTCTTGATAACCCGCGGGTCATGATTCCTATGCGTACGAGTGATGAGTATTTTAATGCGGTCATCATGTCCGTTCGCTTTGCCGATTGGTATTGGGCCGTACGTACCGTAATGGTCGTGTCGCTGATTGCGGCTTCTCTCATTATTGCCAACTTCTGGTGCCGTTTTATCTGTCCTGTCGGCGGCGCGATGGAACTTATTCGTAAAATTTCCTTTTTCCGCGTATATAAGACGAGCGCTTGCGACAATTGCGACGCTTGCCTGCGTACATGCGAAATGGGGACGCGTCCTGACGAAATGAACTGTACCAACTGTGGTGATTGCCTGAACGTATGCCATAAGAACGCGATTAAGTTCGGCAGAAAGGGTAAGGAATAATGACGGACATAAGGGGACAAAGTTTTTTAAATAATCATCCTTGTTTTAATAAGGAGGCGTCCGCCAATTGGGGGCGCGTTCATTTGCCCGTCGCGCCTGACTGCAATATTCAGTGCAACTTCTGCAACCGTATGTATGACTGTGCCAATGAAAATCGTCCCGGCGTCACACAGCACGTGTATACGCCGGATGAGGCGGTGGATATGCTGGAAAAACTTTTCGCCAGGCGACAGGATATTTCCGTCGTCGGTATTGCCGGACCGGGAGATCCCATGTGTGATGCCGATAAGACGATTTCCACCTTTGAGAAGGTGCGTGCTCACTTCCCGCGAGTTATGCTGTGTCTTTCCAGTAACGGACTGGCCTTGCCGGAATACGTGGACGAGTTGGTCGAAATCGGCATCAGCCATGTTACGGTTACGGTCAACGCCGTTCGTCCTGAAGTAGGTGCCGACGTATACGCGTTCGTGCGTCATGAGGGCAGGACTTACACGGGTATAGAGGGCGCAGAAATTTTGCTGGATCGTCAGGATGAAGCGATCAGGCGCTTGAAGGAAAATAAGCTGATCGTCAAAATCAATACGGTTGTCATACCGGGTGTCAATATGGAGCATATACCGGAAATTGCCGCCAAAGCATCCGCCTGGGGAGCGGATATTATGAACTGTATCTCTATGATTCCCGTTCATGATACGCCTTTTGCGGGGAAAACGGCGCCGACGGATAAAGAACTGCACCGTATTCGTCAATTCATCGGCCAAGTAATGCCGCAAATGACTCATTGCTGTCGTTGCCGTGCCGATGCATGCGGAAAGTTGGGGGCAGAATAAAAAAAGACCTATTCCATAGGAACAGGCCTTTTATATGACTGTTAGTCACAAATGGCATGAAGTGCTTTTACGGCCGTATCGATTTCACTTTCCGTGTTAAAATAACCGAAAGAAAAGCGCACCGTGCCGCTCGGGAAGGTTTGCAGCGTTTTATGTGCCGACGGCGCGCAGTGCAGCCCGACACGGGTGAGGATGCCGTATTCCGATTCCAAACGAACGGCGAGTTTCGCGTTGTCCATCGTTGTTGAGGCGATGGAAATGACGGCTGTGCGATCGGCAAGGCTTTGCTTTCCGGCGAGGTGAATATGCTTGACTGCAGCAATGCCGGCGAGAAATTGTTCCGTAAGAGCCATTTCTTTCTGATGGATTGCGGTCATGCCCGTTTCGTCAAGAAACTTCAGGGCTGCGTGGAGACCGACGATACCGGGGAGATTCATTGTTCCCGATTCGAATTTATCCGGCAAAAAGTCGGGCATTTCTTCCGAATGGGAAAGGCTGCCCGTACCGCCGGCAATGAGCGGCGTCATGGCTTTGGCCACTTCATCGCTGAGAACGAAGCCGCCGATGCCCTGGGGACCGAGAAGTCCCTTGTGGCCCGTAAAGCACAGGACGTCAATGTGCATCGTCTTCATGTCGATGGGCAAGGTGCCGGCCGTTTGGGCGCTGTCGACAATGAAGAGCAGGTTGTGCTTTTTACAAAAAGCGCCGACCTCAGCAAGCGGCATGACCGTACCGCAGACGTTGGACGCATGGGTCATGATAATTGCTTTTGTTTCAGGACGGACAAGCCGCTCCATTTCTGATGAAATAAGAGTACCGTCGACTGCACAGGGAATTCTGTCGAAGGTCAGCCCGTCATGACTGAGCTGCACAATAGGCCGCATAACCGCATTGTGCTCCATAGCGGAGACGAGGAGGTGGTCCGTCTTGCCGAAAAGTCCTTTGATAACCATGTTCAGGCTCATGGTGACATTTTGCGTGAAAATTACGTTTTTCACATCCTTCCCGCCGAAAAGGTCGGCAAGGCGGCGGCGCGTGTTGAAGACGAGTTCTTCCATGTCATATGCAGGCGCGTACGAGCCGCGGTTGATGTTTACCCCGTGGTTTTTGATGAAATCGCTCATTGCGTCGGGAACGACTGCCGGTTTTGGGAATGTCGTTGCCGCGTTGTCTAAATAAAGTTTTTCCATTTTCTCTCTCCTGTTTGTTGATTTCTCTTTACCCGTTCAGTATAGTGTACAGGCCGGAGATTTTCAAATATTTTTATATGACGGTATGGTGTGAACGGTACCTGACCGCGATTTCGAGAGGAGGATTTATCTTGGGAATTACACATGAGAAACGCGCTATTATTATTGCCGGTTTGATTATCGGCGCCATTGCGGGCTTTTTGGTCCTTGCGGGCAACCCCGCCAACATGGGCTTTTGTATTGCCTGCTTCATTCGGGATACTGTAGGCGGTTTGGGGCTGCACCGTGCCGCACCGGTACAATATATTCGTCCCGAAATTATCGGTCTTATTTTAGGTGCATTTATTTTGTCGGTTATTCGCGGTGAACATGTGTCTAAAGGCGGCTCTTCACCGATGACTCGTTTTATTTTGGGAGTCCTGGTCATGATCGGGTGCCTGATGTTTCTCGGTTGCCCTTTCCGCTTGATTCTTCGCCTTGCCGGCGGTGACTGGAATGCAATCTTGGGATTTGTCGGCTTTGTTATCGGTATCGGTATCGGGACGGTTTTCTTAAAGAACGGCTATTCTCTGAAGCGCACGTATAAATTGACGAAACTCGATACGGCCGTTATGCCCGTATTACAGGTAGTATTGCTGATTTTTGTCGTTACGGCCCCGGCTTTCATTTTCTTCAGTGAAAAGGGTCCCGGTGCCATGCATGCGGCTTGGGCGGTATCTTTGATTGCAGGCCTTGTTGTAGGCGGCTTGGCGCAATATACCCGTCTTTGCATGGTAGGCGGTATTCGTGATATAATCTTATTCCACGAAACAAAATTGATACTGGGCTTTGTAGCTGTATTGGTTGCAGCTTTTCTTGTAAATATTTCCTTCGGTAACTTCCATCCGGGTTTTGCCAATCAACCGATCGCCCATACGGACGGCTTGTGGAATTTGCTCGGCATGGCTCTTGCAGGTTTTTGCAGCATCCTTCTCGGCGGTTGCCCGATGCGTCAGCTTATTTTGACCGGTGAAGGAAACTCCGACTCGGCAGTCACCGTTCTCGGACTTATTGTCGGTGCGGCGTTCGCTCATAATTTCAATTTGGCGGCTTCCGGCGCCGGTCCGACGTTTAACGGTCAGGTCGCCGTTATCATCGGCTTTGTCGTTGCTTTTATTATTGCTGTTGTCAATACACGTAAGCAGAGCGCATAGAAGGAGGGATCACGATGATAGATGCACGCGGATACTCTTGCCCCGAACCTGTTATTATGGCGAAAAAGGCTTTGGAGTCACAGGAACAGGAATATGAGATGATGGTGGATACACACACGGCTATGGAAAATGTTACGCGCTACGTATCTAACCACGGGTATACAGTGAAATCGGCGCCTGAAGGCGAAGATTTCAAGTTGGTGTTTACTAGAAAATAAGTGAGAAAACAGGTGTAATCATGCAATATATCGCTACTTTTTACTCCCATTTCGGGGCCATTCGTTTTAAGAATGAAGCGCATCCGTCGGTAACGGACATTCAGTTAATGCCCGTGCCGCGGGACCTGAGCTCGTCTTGCGGCACAGGCATCCGTTTTCAGGCGCCTGACGATTACACGTACTCCGGCGACGAAAGTGGCGAAGTCGAACAAATTGTCCGGCATACGGAAAACGGCTATGAGCAGATTTACAGTTCGACATAAAGGGTGTGATTACAATGAGCGACATTAAATTAACGTCAATGGCTTCCTGCTCCGGCTGAGGCGCTAAGGTCGGTGCCGGCGTGCTGGCACAAATGTTGGACGGGATTCCCCGCCATCACGATGACCGTTTGATTGTCGGCTACGATAAGAGTGATGATGCGTCCGTGTATGTAGTTCGCGACGACTTGGCAATTGTTCAGTCCGTAGACTTTTTTCCGCCTATTGTGGACGATCCGTACATGTTCGGTCAAATTGCGGCAGCCAACTCGTTGAGCGATATATTCGCCATGGGTGCGGATCCGAAACTGGCCATGAATGTCATGTGCATCAATTCCGCCATGGGGCAGGACGCAGTTCGGGAAATTCTTCAAGGCGGCTACAGCAAGGCCTATGAAGCGGGCGTACTCATTACGGGCGGGCATACAATTGAAGACAAAGAACCGAAATACGGTCTTTCCGTAACGGGGTTCATGCATCCCGACCGATTGCTCAGCAATTCGTCGGCTCGCGAAGGTGACGTTCTGCTCCTGACCAAACCGCTCGGCGTCGGCATTTTGATGACGGCTGCAAAGGTTGGCCTCGTAGAACCGGCATTGGAACGGCAACTTTTCAAGGAAATGGCGGAGCTCAATAAATACGGGCGCGACATTATGATTAAGTATGACGTTCACAGTTGTACGGATATTACGGGCTTCGGCCTCATGGGACATGCCTATGAAATGGCATCGGGAAGCGGCATGACACTTCACTTGGACGTGAAGAACATGCCTTACCATCCGGAAGCCGTCGGTATGGCGGAGGAAGGCTTTATTCCGGCCGGCGCGTATCGCAATCGCGATTACACGAAGGGGCACGTAAAGATTGCCGGAGATATAAGTGAAGCGGTTATGGATATTCTTTATGACCCGCAGACTTCCGGCGGACTCATGATCGCAGTCAGTGAAAAAGATGCGGTTGCCTTGGAAAAAGAATTGAAAGATAATTTGCCGTGCGGCCAAATAATCGGGTACGTAACGGCAAAAGAAGATACGGCTATCGTAGTCGCGTAGTCATATCGGCGGCAAGGGCATACGTCACATTGCGGATGTATGCCCTTTTGTGTTTGCAGCCGTGTGTTTTGTATTGCCTATTATATGGAAATATAGGATAATAAAAAACGACGAGTACAAGGAGTGGGGAGGGAGAATTTTATATAAAAAACAATAGCCGCCGTGTTCGGCAGTTTTTATTCAGATGCACGGTAATTTTGACGGCGGTGAAGAGTGAATTGCCGCAGACGATGAATAAATTGCAGCTCAAGAGCAAGGTATTTGATTGAAAAGGAAGAAATTGGCCGATACCGGCTGACGCCGGGAGGTTTTGCAGGATATCCCGGAACAGGCGGAAGATGACAACACTATGTTTTAAGTGAGTACATACACGGCTGCTTTGCAAGTAGTCGTGTGTATTTTATTTATTATCACTTCGTGAAAAGGAGAGATCGGCGTGATTGAACGATATACCAATGAAGAAATGGGTCATATTTGGAGTGAACAGAATGAATGGCATACGCTGATGCAGGTGGAAATCCTGGCCAGTGAAGCACAGGCGGAATTGGGAAATATTCCGAAGGAAGCGGCTGAGAAAATCCGTGAAAAAGCGTCCTTTTCCGTAGAGCGCATTCATGCGATTGAAGCGGAAACGCACCATGACATTGCCGCCTTTGTTTCCAACCTTTCCGAAAATATCGGTGAAGCGGGGAAATACGTTCACCTGGGTCTCACGTCGACAGACGTGAAGGATACGGCATTGGGATATATGTTAAAAGAGGCGTCGGAGATTCTGCTGAAGGATTTGGAAGCATTTCGCCTGGTTTTGCGTCGTCGCGCCGTCGAGTTCAAGTACACGCCGATCATCGGTCGAACTCACGGCATTCATGCGGAGGCGACGACCTTCGGCCTGAAGCTGTGCATGTGGCTTGCCGAAACGGAGCGCAATATTGAACGCATGCGACGGGCAAAAGAGGTCATATCGGTCGGGAAAATATCCGGTGCTGTCGGCACGTACGCCGATGTGGATCCTTTTATTGAACGGTATGTCTGCGAAAAGCTCGGTATTTTGCCGGCACCCGTTTCTACGCAGACACTGCAGCGTGATCGCCATGCCGAATTTATGACGACCTTGGCCGTTATTGCCGCGTCTATTGATAAATTTGCCACGGAAATCAGACACTTGCAGCGGACGGAAGTGCGCGAAGCGGAAGAATATTTCAGCCCGAAACAGAAGGGCTCGTCTATTATGCCTCATAAGCGAAATCCCGTTACGTGTGAACGCATGTGCGGTCTGGCCCGCGTCATTCGCGGCAATGCCCAGGCGGCATTGGAAGATGTGGCACTTTGGCACGAACGGGATATTTCCCACTCTTCCGTAGAGCGCATCATTTTGCCGGACAGCACGATTGCCCTCGATTATATGCTTACGACCTTTACGCGTGTCGTCGATCGCCTTATCGTGTATCCCGAAAAAATGATGCAGGACCTTGAGCTTACAGGCGGCTTAATCTTCAGCCCCATCTTATTGAATAGGCTCGTCGAAAAGGGCGCCGTTCGCGAACAGGCTTACCGCTGGGTACAGCGAAATGCCATGAAACGGTGGCTTGAAGGAGAAGATTTCCTGGAAAATCTGAAGAAAGATGAAGATATTGCAACAGTTATGACGAATGAAGACATTGAAGCGTGCTTTGATGTTAATAAAATGTTGCGCCATGTAGATACAATCTTTGCCCGCTTCGGATTGTAAGGAAGATGCAGAAAGGGGAGAAGTACGCATGTATTTTGATAATGCAGCTACGACAGCCCATAAACCGGAAGTAGTTGCCAAAGCCGTATATGAAGCGCTGACAAGCGGACAAATGGGCAATCCTTCACGGGGTGCTCACGGCTATGCCTTGCGCGCTTATCGCACGGTCCTGCAGGCGAAAGAATCTATAAAAGAGTTGTTTCATGCCGGTGACGCCTACGATGTCGCTTTTACGTATAATTCGACAGTCGCCTTAAATGAGGTCTTAAAGGGGTTGCTGTCTGCAAGGGACCATGTCATCTCCACGACATGGGAGCACAATGCGGTTTTACGGCCTTTGTATCAACTGGAAGATGACGGCCTGTCCGTCGACTTTGTTCATTCCGACGCGGAGACGGGCATTCTCCACTACGATGAATTTGAAGCCTTGCTCCGGCCGGAAACGAAGGCCGTCGTTTGCAATCATGCTTCCAATTTGACCGGTAATGTTCTTGATTTAAACCGTATAAAAGCTTTCTGTAAGGCACACGGACTCATGCTGATTGTCGATGTTTCGCAGACTGCCGGCGCTTATCCCGTAGATCTGTCCGATAATGTGATTACGGCCGCCTGCTTTACGGGACATAAGTCGCTCTACGGTCCTGGCGGGACGGGCGGTGCAGTCGTGCGCACGGATGTGCAAGTAAAGCCGCTTATTACGGGCGGTGACGGTGTGCACACTTTTGACAGGGGATTTCCCCATGCCGTTCCCGGCGTTTTTGAAGCCGGTACGGCCAACATTGCCGGCATCGCCGGCCTCGGTGCAGGCGTGCAGTATCTCCTGAACAGAGGCGCCGAAGATGTCGCACAGGTACAGAAGCGTCTGTCCGCCCTTTTTGTGGACGGCCTGAAGCAAATAGACAACCTTCACGTATACGGCGATTTTTCAGGTCCGCGCGTTAACGTCTTTGCTCTTAACATAGGCGAAGCCGAATCCGCCCTGGTGAGCGAACTGCTCTGGGAAGATTTCGGAATTGCCACGCGGGCGGGATTTCACTGCGCGCCGCTCATGCACAAAGAGCTGCGAACGGAGGCCCGCGGCGCCGTCCGTTTTTCCCTCAGCCTTTTTACGACGGAAGCAGAAATAAAAGCTGCGCTTGCGGCACTGCGCGATATAGCGGCTCGGTAAAGCCTGCGGTCAGGGAAATATTATGAGACTTTTAGAATCCATCCCCGTTGCAGGCGGCGGGATAGCCTTAGCTTTGGCAACGATGAGCCGTTTGCTTGAACCGTACGGACGGGGCTTTTCTTGTGCTTGCCTGTACACGGCAAGCCTGCTTTTGACGATCGTTCTCTTACGCTATCTTCGGTATCCCCGGCTCTATAAGGAAGATGCCGGACATCCCTTGTCGGCACCGATCATGCCGGTTTTGCCGATGACCGTCATGTCGCTGTCGACGTATACCGTGTCTTGGTCGGACTTTGCCGGCCTGCTTTTATGGTATGGCGGACTTATTTGGCACGGCAGTCTGATTTTATCCTTTACAAAACGATTTATCGGAAAATTCAGATTGGAAAACGTACTGCCTTCGTGGTTTGTCATCTATGTAGGGATTGTTGTTGCTGTTGTAACGGCTCCCCCGGGTTTTGTTTCTTTCGGACTGATGACGATGCTGCTGTCATGGGGCTTGATCGCATATGTCGTTATCGGAGCTCTTATTATCCGGCGCCTTCGTGTCTTGCCGCTAAAAGAAAGGGAACAACCGACACTGGCAATTTTTGCGGCACCGTCATCTCTTTGTCTTTGTGCTTTTCTTCATACGACAGGATTGCCGGATATGCCTTTTTTCCTGCTTCTTGCCGTACCGGGACTGGTCTTTTATGGAATGAGTCTCGCCTGTATTGTCCGCCTCTGCAGAAACGGAAAATTTTATCCGACATTTGCCTCTTTTACATTTCCGCTTGTCATCTTCGCCGTAGCGGCTCGTGATGTAAGTAAGATTTTTTTCCAAACCCCGGCGGCAATAGGAATAACGCTCGTGACGACGGCTATTGCCGGTATCGTTACGTTGGGAGTTCTTCTTGCCTTCAGCGTACATGTTTGGCGAAGAAATAATGAAAGATAGTTATACAAAAAAAGACGAGTCACGGCTGCAGACAGTCGAATCTCGTCTTTTTTGTATATAGTTGTTTATTCGTAACGCAAAGCTTCGATAGGGTCGAGTCTGGCCGCTTTTCGTGCCGGATAGATCCCGAAAAAAAGACCTATACCGACGGAAAAGGAGAAGGAGACGATGATCGGTGAAGCCGTAATGACAGGTGTAAAACTGCCTGTCTGCTTGACGAGTTCCACGATGGCGATACCGATAAGGATCCCTAAAAGACCGCCGATGACGCCGATAATGATCGCTTCGATGAGAAACTGTATCATAATGGTGCGATACGTTGCACCTAAGGCCTTGCGAATGCCGATCTCCCGCGTACGTTCCGTGACGGAAACCATCATTATATTCATGATGCCGATCCCGCCGACAATGAGGGAAATAGCAGCTATGCTGCCGAGGAAAAGAGTCAGCATGGCTGTCGTGCTGGTCATTGTTTCCATCAGACTCGTCAGATTTCGAACTGTGAAATCATCCTCTTTTGTACCCGTAATATGATGCCGTTGGCGCAATAAGGTCTCCACCTGACTTTGTACTTCATCAATTTTATCGGGACTTGAAACTTGAATGTTGATAGAGCGGAGATAGGTGATACCCATGAGCCGTTCCTGTGCCGTCGTTAAGGGGACGAGGACGACATCGTCCTGGTCGGAGCCCATGGAAGACTGCCCCTTTGTTTCAAGGACCCCGATGACCTTATAAGGCTGATTATTGATACGGATGTTCTTACCCACGGGATTTTCTGTATCAAAGAGATTTGAGGCTACTGTTGAACCGATGACGGCTACACGGTTGCGTGAATCCAAGTCGGATTGAGTAATAAAAGAGCCTGTTGTAACGGTTAGGGAACGGATATTCAAGTATTCCGGAGTTACTCCGTATACGGAGGTATTCCAGTTTTCGTTGCCGTTGACGATTTGATAGGAGTTGTTGACTGTCGGAGCTACATAGTCGATATTTTTGATCTTCTTTTTTATTGCTGTCGCATCATCATATTTCAGCTTTTTACCCGAGCCGGCAGCTGTGCGGATACCGCGGGAATTCGATGAACCGGGAGTAACGATGAGCATATTGCTGCCGAGGCTGGCAATCGAATCGGTGACCTCTTTCTTAACTCCCATGCCTATGGAAATCATGACGATGACAGCTCCGACGCCGATAATGATCCCGAGCATTGTCAAAATAGATCGAAGTTTATTGGAAAAGAGCGCCGTTAAAGCGATGGCGATGCTTTCTCTAAACAACATCCATGACCACCCCTTTCCCGGCATCTTTCGTGATCACACCGTCACTCAATAACAGCTGCCTGCCTGCACAAGCCGCAATTTCCGGTTCATGTGTAACCAGGATGACCGTTTTCTTGTCTCTATGCAATTCTTCGAAAATATTCATAATTTCTTTTGTCGACTTTGTATCCAAGTTGCCGGTCGGTTCATCGGCCATGATGATGTGCGGCTCGTTGACGAGAGCCCTAGCGATGGCGACACGTTGTCGTTGGCCGCCGGACAGCTCGTTCGGTTTGTGGTGGGACCATGTATCAAGACCGACGGCACGAAGTTTTTCCATCGCCCGTTCAGTTCGCTCTTTTTTGCTGATACCGGCGTATACCAGCGGGAGAGCTACGTTGTCGAGTGCGGATATGCGTCCGAGAAGATTGAAATTTTGAAAGACAAATCCTATACTTTTGTTTCGGGTAAATGCCAGCTCATCATCCGACAGGTTGGCAACTTCTTCCCCGTCCAGCTTGTATGATCCCGCAGTGGGGCGATCCAGGCAACCGAGAATATTCATCAACGTCGACTTGCCTGACCCGGACGGGCCCATGAGCGCTGCGAATTCTCCCTCCTTTATCTGTAAGGTGATGCCTGCCAGAGCGGCGAAATCTTGCGAACCTATGCGGTAAGTTTTACGGATATCTTTTAAATCAATCATTATTTTATCCATCGTGTACTCCTTGTCTTACATCGGCGGCGGTCCCTGGTCATTATTTGACGAAGATTTACCTGCCGACGTGTACGTGACGGATACTTTGTCTCCTTCGGACAATCCGCTGATTATTTCTACATATTCGTCGCTGTAAATACCTGTTGTAACATTTACGGCTTCCGTTGAGCCGTCGTCCTTGACGAGCAAGACGTAAGAACCGTTGTTATTTGTCTTGAGTGCGGCAATGGGAATGACAAGGGCATTGTCTTTTTGAGAGGTATTGATATCGACACGTGCCGTCATACCGAGGCGAAGATCATCGTTCGGATCGTCTACATCCAAGGTGACATAGTAATAAATAACACTTGCCGAAGATGACGATGAAGATGATGTCGTTTCGGAAGAATCCGTCGTATCCCATGTATTGCCGGTGTCTGTTTGAGAAATTTTGGAGACACGGGCCGTGAAGGTCTTGTTCGTATACGTATCGACCGTAAAGACGGTATCCTGACCGACTTTGATTTTACCGATATCCGTTTCATCGATCTTGGCTACGATCTGTTTGGTTGCCGTGTCGGCAATGCGCATGATGACCGTCGGATTACTGTTGCCCTGTACCGCCATTGTGCCGGGAGACTTCGGTTCGCCTACGACGGTACCGCTCATGGGTGCGGTAATGACCGTTTCGGCAACATCCGACTCGGCTTCGCTTAAGCTGCTGATAGCCGTATCATAATTAAACTTTGCGTCGTCGTAATCCTGCTTGGAGCCGGCTCCGGTTTCGTAGAGATACTTAGCCCGTTCATATTTTAATTGTGCATTCGTTACCTTGAATTGAGCCTGATCTCTTTTTGCTTCGAAGTCCTTGCCGTCTAAAGTGGCGACCACTTCGCCTTTTGTGACGCTGTCATTTTCCTTGACCGTTACGGTACTGATACGGGCCGTAATCTTCGGCGATACTTCGACGGAGTTTACGGGGCTGATCGTACCCGTAGCTGATACGGTTGCCTTTATATTCATCCTTGTGACGTCCGCCGTTTCAACGGCTTTCATATTTTGTGCCGTCACTGTATGTTGATAATAGAGATAGCCGCCTATTGCACAGATATGGATAAGAAAGATCACTATTAGGAGTTTACGTTTCTTTTTTAGCTTGTTTACATCAAATTTCATTTCATCACCTGTAAGGGGAGATAGATCCCGCATATAAAAGACTGATTAAAAAACTTGAACATTAGTATATCATAAGGAATGGCTCTAATTAAAGATTTTTCTGCACAGGACGGCAAATTTAGTTAACTTGTAATAATTCGGCAATAAAATATTCCTGTAACGGCGTCAGTGCAAAATAACTGCGGGGATATTTTAGTTGGGCAAAGAGTTTTTTTCTCGTTTTCTTCTCCTGGCCAATATACGGAAGAAAATGCCGCAATCAGACGATTGTGCAGGCACAGCTTGCTTTTCCATCTCTTAACGATTCTTTCGTAACATGTGTTTGACTGACCCATAAAAATATGTTTTCTCCGGACGAAGTGTGCTACAATAAAACGGATATATTTATTATTGAAGTGACCCGGAGGCATGACATGAAACAATATATTACGGAACACCAGTCCCCTTATCTGGATTTGTGTGCAGAAGTATCGGAAATACTCTATGAAGGAAAGTCGGATTTTCAGGATATTGTCATTGCGGAAAGCAAAGAATACGGTCGCGTGCTCGTGTTGGACGGCGTGTTTCAGACGTCGGACAGAGACGAATTTATGTATCACGAAAATATTGCGCATATTCCTCTCTTCCTGCATCCGCGGCCGAAAAATGTCCTCATTATCGGCGGCGGCGACGGCGGCACGGCAAGAGAAGCCGTGCGGCACCCGGAAGCGGAACGCGTGACGATGGTCGACATTGACGGCAAGGTCATCGAGTTGTCCAAGCAATACTTTCCGCGCATTGCGTCGGCCATGTTGGAACAAAATCCGAAGTTGACCGTTAAAGTCGGCGACGGTATTGCTTTCATGAAGGAAGCGGAAAATTTGTATGATGTAGTCATTGTCGACTGCTCCGACCCCGTCGGCCCCGGCGAAGGGCTGTTTACGCGCGAATTTTATAAGGATACGTATAAAGCCTTGAAAGGAGACGGTATTTTCGTGCAGCAGACGGAATCTCCTTTTATGCATCGTAAACTGGTGAAAGAAGTGTTCGACGCAGTAAGTGATATTTTCCCCATTACGCGGCTGTACACGGCTTTTATTCCTCTCTACCCTACGGGGATGCACTGCTTTACGATGGGCTCCAAGAAATACGATCCCCTTACGTGGGAACCGAACAGAAAATGTATCTTCCCGACGCAGTACTACAATGAAGGTATTCAGAAGAGCGCTTTTGTATTGCCTAATTTCGTTAAAGAACTGTTGTACGGAGAAACGGGGAAATAAGGCGTACAGGCTTGACAGAGACTTTGTCTGCATGATAAGATGACTAGGTCATCGACTTTTTGATGATCTATATGGCGGGTATGGTGAAGCGGTCAACACGGCGGATTGTGGCTCCGTTATTCAAGGGTTCGATCCCCTTTACTCGCCCCATAGGGGTATAGCCAAGTGGTAAGGCACCGGACTTTGACTCCGCTATGCGCTGGTTCGAATCCAGCTACCCCTGCCAGCTATGATCCACTAGCTCAGTCGGTAGAGCACCTGACTTTTAATCAGGGTGTCCCGAGTTCGAGTCTCGGGTGGATCACCATAGACTGTAAATACGAACTCTTAATCTTCACAGGATTCTGTAGGATTGGGAGTTCGTATTTATAATTGTACTGAATTTCGACGTATTCATCATAGATAATTACGCAGCGGACAAGGGACGACAGTAAAATGTTTTTATACTTGTTCGCCGTTTTTAGTTTTCGGGTAATGCTATAAAAGAAGAATTCAATATGTTCCTCTGTCAATTCCATGTCGCCGTCCAGCAGTTCTTCGCGCGAAAGCTCTGCTTTTAGGTCTTTTAGGCGTTTTTCATAGCTCTGGACATGATTTATTATGGTATCGGAAACAAGCCCGCTCTCAATCGCTTGGACGCAATTCTGAAGTTTTTTATTGGCGTCCGCTATCTGATTTTTTAAGGACTGAATGACAAGTGATACTTTTTTCTGTTGCTGCACAACTATTGCTTGCTTAGCGATAGCCTTTACAGCTTCCGGAGTAGAAAGAATTCGTGTGGTCTGTTCGCAGACATTATCCTCCAGAATATCTGCGCGTACATTTCTTAAATGGCAGCCGTCCTTTTGATGATGTTTTGTACAGGTATAGTAGTAATAGGATGTTCGATGCTTTGATGTCCCGGATGTTCCGCTCATTTTGCTGCCGCACAATCCGCAGTAAAGCTTCCCCGTCAAAAGGTAGTTGTCACTACATTTTTTGATATGATTTTCCTTATTGTACTTCAGCTTTTCTTGAACTGCTTGGAAAACTTTATCGTCAACGATAGGCGGAATAGCATTAGGCTTCCGAATCTTGTGCCAAATGAACGTGCCGGTGTACCGTTCGTTATACAAGATAGAGCGAAGGCTGCTATAGCTGAAAGGACGGCCGGTGGAAGTCAGGTAATGATGTTGATTTAATTCACGGATAATTGTCGCCGGCGTATGGCCATCCAATACCATTTGATAAATTTTCCTTACAATGACGGCATTCGGCTCATCAATAATTAGATGATGGCTTTCATCCAGTTTATAGCCCAGAGGAACCGGGCCGCCCGTCCATTTGTATTCAAGCGCGTTCTCCGTCATGCCGCGCATGACATTTTCTGCCAGCTCTGCAGAATAATATTCCGCCATACCTTCAATGACAGATTCCAATAGAATACCGCTTGAGTCATTGGCGATATTTTCCATAGCAGAAACTACTTTTACACCGTACTTCTTGAGTTTGTGTTTGTACTTCGCACTATCATAACGGTTCCGGGCGAAACGGTTTAACTTATATACAAGGACATATTCAAAGTTTTGTGTGGCTGCGTCTTGAATCATCATCTGGAATTCGGGGCGACGGTCTGTTCGTCCGGTCATAGCTCTATCCACGTAAGTATGTAAAATGGTCAGCCCGTTTCTGCGAGCGTAATCTTTACATACCCTAATTTGCCCTTCAATAGATTCTTCCCGCTGCCGGTCAGAAGAGTACCGCGCATATATTACTGCCGCTTCAGACATAAAAAATCAGCCTCCTATGTATGGTTAATAAGGGGCTGATTGTGATACAATGATACTATAATCAGCCCTTGGGTAGGTGGATTATATTGCCGAAGGATGGTGGTAACATCTTCGGCGCGTCCCGCATTCTGTTTTCAGCAGAGTGCGGGATTTTCTGTTTCAGTTGTTGTAAAAACTGCAATAACTGGACAATTGTCAGTCTGTAAAATAAATATTAGAAACGGTTATTTCTGATACTTAGCGTTTTTATTGGTTCGCGGCCTCCATGGCGATAACGAATTCCATGGCGGGAGGTTCTCCCAGTTTGAAGGGAAAGACATATAATTTGTATCAATTAAATAATTATCTTTAATCAAATCTCTGATAAATCTCAAAAATGGATAATTGGGATCAATTGTTTTGAGTAACTCATCCATCATAATAATGGTGTTATAAAGCTTTGCGCTTGGGATTGTTTTATCTTCAGATATATTTATATAGTGAAATTTTTGAGCAATTTTTTTCGGTGGGGAAAACCGTTTAACGATTTTGCGATTCCAAAGGCGACCGTTATGTGCACAAATATTTCTGACCTCATTCAAATGAATTAGAAATGGAATCATAACACGTTCATCAAAGCCAAAATCTTTAAAGATAGCATTTCTGTCTTTGGCTGCTGCCAAGAAACGAATCCAATTCACCACTTCCCCGAAAGAAACGATAAGGGATACAACCCATATAGGTGGAGTATCTAAATTTCGATATTTATCGCGATAGTGCTTAGCATATAAAGCGTTGCTTCTATGGTAATTGCTGCGCAATTTATCATACATGCAGGGATTATCATTTGAGGAGTTAAAAACATCGGACACGAATAACTCCGGGTTCTCATGCGCATGTGCACCGTATGCAGTTCCCAGATATTGCGACCAGTGAGCCTTTACCGATATTTCTATTTTTTCAATACCGGTCCAAATTAAACGACGAAGTTTCTGGTCAAAAATATAGGTATGTTTTATCTTTTTCCATAAAGTATTGGGTACGAAGCGACTAGAACGCCCGGCAACGCCGCAATGTTTTTCTTCAAACACAAACCAATAACCGCTTAACTTATAATAAGTAACGTTAGATAACCAAGTTTTTAACTCATCTACTTCATCTGTTGAAATAATAAGCCCACGTTTTTGCAATAAGTCAACCTGTTCATCAATAGAGGTTGCTTGTTTGTTGAATGTATACTTGTTGACCATATAATCGCCTTATGTACAAAAAAAGACCCATCCTGGTGCGCTGGTTTTTCAACCTGTAGCGTGATGGGTACTGGTATTAGTATAATATCACGCCTACTACTAAAATGTCAAAAATATTTTGTGGGAAAAATTAATTGATATGTTGGGTTACAATAGATGTGAGATCAAGGAGGTATACAGAAGCGACCAAATCCCTTAGAATGCATTTAACACAAACTCATTACAAAGGAGATCGGCCGCCATGACTAGTATAACACACACAAAGCGTTATTTGCCACATGAACTTGACACTGTCCATGGAAGCAGTTCTCCTTTACAAAAAATGGCTTTATTGATATACTGAACAAGTAACTCATGCGGATGTAATTCAGTGGTAGAATACAAGCTTCCCAAGCTTGGTACGAGGGTTCGATCCCCTTCATCCGCTCCAGAACAAAAGGTTGCCATGACAAGATACCAAATCCGTCATGGCAACCTTTTTCAAAAATGTCTGCTTTCTTTCAACGCTTTATACTGCTGCAGCAAATCGGGAACGGTTTTGCTGCCGTAGAGGTAGTCGGGACAGGATTTCTTTGCTTTTTCGACGGCTGCCTTCAGATCGTAATAGACCTGCCATTTTGACTCGACCAGCTCTGTGCCGGTTTGCCGCAGCAGGAAGGCCGGATGATATGTGGGCATGACGGGAATATCTCCGTGCTCGAGCCACTTGCCGCGATTGCGCATAATGCTTGCAGCCTGTCCGTAAAAGTATTGAAAAGCCACCTTACCGAGACAGACGATAACCTTAGGATTTACAAGTTCAATCTCCCGCACCAAGTGAATGTTTGCGCAGTATCTGCCTTCTTCCAGTGTCGGCGTGCGGTTGTTGCGGGGGCGGCATTTGACGATGTTCGTCACATATATGCGGTCCCGCGTCAGACCGACACTCCACAGCGCTTTATCCAATAGCTTTCCCGACGGCCCGACGAGCGGGACGCCGTATTCATCTTCCACACCGCCGGGCCCCTCACCGACGAACATAATGGGCGAATCTGCAGGCCCGGAGCTGCGCGTCGGGCCGCGATTTCCTTCATGACGGAGCGGGCAGGAATCACAGCGCGTCAAGGTGTCAAGCCAATCTTGCCAAGAAGCTGTCATGGGCGGACACGTCCTTCCGTTAAAATAATATCTTCCATGACCAGATTCGCAAAGGCCGCCTCGGTCACGGCTTGTATGTCTTTGGGCTCAAGGAGCACCTGAATACCCCTTTGCCCGGCGCTGATACTGACGATATCGGTATTTATTGCACTTGCGTCTATATAAGTGGGAAAGAGTTTTTTCATACCTACGGGTGAGCAGCCGCCGCGGATGTATCCGGTCAAAGTCGGCAGTTCTTTGACATGAACGAGGCGCACATTTTTATTGCCGCTTACGTGGGCGGCTTTTTTCAAATCCAGTTCTTTATGCACGGGAATACAGAAGACGACAGGGCCGTTCTTGTTTCCTTCACCGACGAGCGTTTTGAAAACACGGTCGGGATTGAGCCCGGTTGCGGCTGCGGCATGAAGACCGGATAAATCGTCTTCTGTATATTCATATGTTTTGACTGTATATTCGATGCCCGCTTTATCAAGTATACGCATAACATTGGTCTTTTTTATTTTTGACATGAGCCCGGCCCATCCTTTCAGTATGTCCTTACTATATCATAAACGGGGCGTGCCTGCCATGTCCTGTTGCATAGCCTGTCCTCCTTTCGTATAATAAAATTACTAATAATTTTTTACGTAGAGCAGGTGATATGATGAAAATAAAAATCATTCAATTTGCCTCCCGCCTCGGCGACGTCGACTGCAACTACGCCGCTGCGGCCGAGCGGATGGAAGCGGCCGTACAGGCGGATAAACCCGATGTTGTCGTTTTGCCGGAAATGTGGAATACAGGTTTTTATCCGGACGATGTATTGCGTGCCGCCGATGAAGGCGGTGTACGGACGCAAGCGTTTTTATCCGCCTTTGCGGCGGCGCATGAGGTTAATATTGTCGGCGGATCCGTTGCCGTTCAGGAGAACGGGAAGGCATATAACCGTATGTATGTCTATAACCGCGGCGGCAGCCTTACGGCAACATATGACAAGGCCCATTTATTTTCTCCGGCCGGGGAAGATAAAAAATTCACGCCGGGCAACGCGCCCGGTCTTTTTTCCCTTGACGGCGTGAATATGGGTGCCGTTATCTGCTATGACCTGCGTTTTTGTGAATGGGTGCGCCTGACCGTTCTGGCGGGGGCTCAGGTTCTTTTTATACCGGCGTCGTGGCCGGCGGCGCGTATCGACCATTGGCATCTTTTGGGGCGGGCTCGGGCCGTTGAAAACCAATGCTATGTCGTTATGGCTAACGCAGTTGACGACGTAAAAGGGAAAATCGGCGGCGGCGGTTCGGCCGTCTTCGGCCCGCTTGGTGAAACCTCGGCAAAGGGCGGCGACGCTGAAGATATTATAGAGGCGACAATAGAGCCCGCGGAAACGGGGCGAGTGCGGCAAAAAATCACGGTTTTTGCGGACAGGAGACCGGCTCTGTATGAAAAGACTGCAGCAGGAAAGAACACAGTATAGGGGGATAGGCTCATGGGGCTTCAGGAAGCGCTTGCAGAAAAGATAGACAAAAATAAAGAAACGGCCTTTGCGCTCAATTACGCCATTGCCGCCGATCCGGAACTGTCCGGCGAGGAATATCGTGCCTGCGCGGCTTATGTGGAACTTTGTAAGAACCGCGGGTTCGCAGTGGAAGAGAAATTTACAGGGCAGGCGACGGCCTTTCGTGCCGCCGTGCGCAGAGCAAAAAAACCTGTCATGAAGGTGGCCGTACTCGCCGAATACGACGCACTTCCCGAAATCGGGCACGGCTGCGGACACTCGGCAAACGGCGCCATGAGTCTCCTTGCCTGCCTGGGTCTGAGTGAGCTCGGTGACCTGCCTGCAGATATCGACCTCATCGGCACTCCGGATGAAGAGCTGCGCGGCGGCAAGGTCCTCATGTGTCGGGCCGGCATTTTTAAAGACTATGATTTGGCACTGATGACTCACATATCGGCCAATGAGACGGAACCGAATGAGAATTTTCTCGCTCTCAGCTGTTACCGCGTCGTTTTTCACGGTCGGACGGCTCATGGCGCCAACGATCCCTGGAAGGGCCGAAACGCGTTGAACGGGGCCATGCTCGCCCTGCACGGCATGGACATGCTGCGCCAGCACATTCGGCCGGAAGCGCGCATAGGTGCGTATATCGTCGACGGCGGTACGGCATCAAATATCGTGCCTGACAGAGCGGAGCTTGAATGTACACTTCGCTACACGTCGCGGCCTTATTTAGATGAACTCGTAGGCAAAGTCATGAACTGTATCAAAGGGGCGGCTATTGCAACGGATACGACATATGACGTCATCTCCATGGGTCTGGATTATGATGAAATGCTTTGGAATGAAGCGGCTGCGGGCCTTGCGGAAGAAGTATTGCAGGAACTCGCCGTGCCTTATACGGTAAGCCGCCGCGCCGGCGGCAGCTCCGATATCGGCAATGTGAGTCACGAATGCCCGACACTGCATATTCGCCTTGCCGGAGGGAATACGTATTACCCCGGCCATTCACGGGAAATCGCGGCGATGGTACAAAATAAGACAATTGAGCCGGTCATTATGCGCGGTGCCGAAATTATGGGCAATGTCGTCTTGAAATTGGCGGCTGACGCGGACCTGCGTCGTGCTGTCGCCGACGAATTCGCCAAAGAACGGAACAAAGAATAAGTATCGCTCCTTTGTTGTAAATCCAATGGACGAATACTCTTCTAAGACGTATACTCCGACCATAGAGATGATAAACTGTTTCATTACGGAATTAATTTTTGCGTAAGGAGTGAAGTCTTATGACGGATAAAGCACGTGTATTTGATGTAGATGTAAAAAAATGTGAAGAAATAGTTCGCATCAAAATGGACTATGTAGCAGGGCGCCTGTCCTTTGACGAAGCACGGCGGGAACTGAAATCCAAATTTGACTATGTGACGCCTGAGGAATTTGCATACGGCGAACAGAAGCTGAAAGAAGAAGGCATGGCGGACGAAGAAATGCATGACCGCATGAATGACATTATCCGCCTCTTTGACGGTATTTTGCGGCAGCCGGCCTTGGAAGCGCTTCCTGAAGGACACCCCGTTCGCACGTTCATGGCGGAAAACGCAGTCATGGAAAAGATTGTCGGCCATATGAAAGCGCTCCTTGCCAAAGACAAATTTATTAAAAATGAATGGCTTGAAGTGTACGATAAGCTTCTCTTGTACCAACGCCACTTTGCGCGCAAGCACAATCAGCTTTTTCCCTTCCTTGAACGGAAGGGGTTTGACAGGCCGACGGCTATTATGTGGAGCTTTGACGATGTCGTGCGCAATGTTATAAGCAAGGGTAAAAAGCTTCTCGATAAGGATGACGAAAAAGCGTTTCGTGAATTGCAGCCCGAAGTTATCGAAAAAATAGAAGATATTATGCTCAAAGAACGGACCATTCTTTATCCGACGTCGCTGAAGCTTCTGACGGAACAGGAGTTTCGTCAAATGCGTATCGGTGAAGAAGAAATCGGCTTTGCCAATATAGACGAGCCGCAGGGGTTCCTTCCGGAAACAAAGCGGGATGAAGCCGTACCTGCAAAGGTTATGGCAGAAGGGCCGACGGAGGGCTTTGCGGACGAGTTCAATGCGCTCCTGCAAAAGTATAAGATCGGCAAGACGGCTGAAGAAATACTGGACGTTGCCAACGGCAGGCTTACGCTGGAACAAATTAACCTTATTTACCGGCATTTACCTATGGATCTGACCTTTACAGATGAAAATGATATCGTCAAATTTTACACGGACACAAAGGAACGTGTCTTTGACCGCAGTGCGGGGATCATCGGCAGACTTTTGCAGAACTGTCATCCTCGCGAAGTATGGCCCATCGTTAATCGCGTTGTATCATCCCTGCGCTCCGGCGAAAAAGACAAAGTTCAATTTACATTAAAGAAAAAAGGAAGAATAGTCCATATCGAATATATCGGTGTCCATGATGAAGCAGGCAATTTCCGCGGCGTATTGGAAACTATGCAGGATGTGACGCCCTTTGCGAAAGACGGTGAAAGCATCGCTGCAGAACAACGCAAAGAAGCGGCATCGCCTGTAACGACACCGACCGCCGCGGCACCTGCGGAAACGAAACCGTCCGCCGGTGTCGATGATTTGACGACCTCTATCACGATGGCAGGGTTATTTGACAAGTACCCTTATTTAAAGGATTTCTTTGTTGAACTTTCACCGGTTTATCAGAAATTGAAAAATCCCGTTATTTTCGCCGCTATGGGCAGATTGGCGGATCTCGGCATGGCGGCACGTCGCGGCGGCTTTGAACCGGACGAGCTGTTGGAAAAAGTAAAGGCGGAAATAAGAAAACACGAAAAGAAATAGTGTAGTGACACAAAATGATGCCGTATCTTGGTGATGCGGCTCTTTTTGTTTTTCAACACAATCAGGACAGGTAAATTTATATATTTTGTCAATAAATGAGATTGCATTTCAAAATTATGGACATAGAAAATAAAGAAGACTATAATGTAGGCGGAAGAAGGGGGGACTTTATATGGATAAAGATTCAACGGCAAAAACTGCAGGTAAGTCACGCGGCCTCGGCGTGTTCACACTGGCCGTCATGAATGTTGCCGCCGTCGTCAGCCTGCGGGGGCTGCCGAGTGAAGCCGGTTACGGGCTCGGCTCTATCTTTTACTATCTTTTTGCGGCTGTTGTTTTTCTTATTCCCGTCGCTTTGATTTCGGCGGAGCTGGCGGCTGCTTTTCCGCAAAAAGGAGGAGTCTACCGATGGGTCGGTGAAGCTCTCGGACCTGAAGCGGGGTTTGTAGCCATTTGGCTGCAATGGATTCAAAACACTATTTGGTTTCCGACGGTCCTCACCTTTGCTGCCGTCTCCATCGCTTATATCGGTGCCGATCCGGCGGCGACGGAAGTACCTTTGGCCAATAACAGAATTTATGTGGCCGCCGCCTGCTTTGTCATTTATTGGTGTGCCACATTTATAAATCTGCGCGGCCTTTCTGCAAGCGCAAAGATCAGTAAGTACGGCGGTTTGGTCGGCACGATCATTCCGGCAGCTTTTTTGATTTTTTTCGGTATCCTGTGGCTTGCAGGCGGGCAGCCTTTGGCGATGGATACGTCTGCCCTCACATTTGTACCGGACTTGTCGCAGCTGAATAATCTTGTTTTGGCGTCGAGTATATTTCTCTTTTTTGCCGGCATGGAGCTTTCAGCCGTCCATGTTATGGAAATAGATGACCCGCAGCGCAATTATCCGCGTGCTATCTTTGCGGCGGCGATCCTGACGGTCTGCATTTTCGTCTTCGGAACCCTTGCCATCGCCTTTGTCTTGCCGGCACAGTCTATTAATCTCACGCAGGGACTGCTCGTCGCCTTCGACAAGTATTTGACTGCTTACGGATTGACCGCACTGACGCCCCTGGTGGCTCTCATGTTGGTCATCGGTGTCCTTGCCGGTGTATCCACGTGGATCGGCGGACCGAGCAAGGGACTTTTGGCAGTAGGTCATCACGGCTTTTTACCGCCTTTTTTACAAAAGACAAATGACCGGGGCGTGCAGATAAACATTCTCCTTGTTCAAGGCGGAATCGTGACGGTTTTGATTTTGCTCTTTACGTTTATGCCGTCCGTCCAGGCCGTGTATCAAATTCTGGGACAGCTCACGGTAGTCCTCTACTTGAGCATGTATTTTCTCCTCTTTTTATCGGGAATGAGATTGCGTCATATGTATCCGGAGCTGAAGCGTCCTTTTACTGTTCCCGGAGGTAAGTACGGGATTTATTTCTGGGGACTGGTCGGCTGCATCGGAGCTGTCATGGCTTTTGTGCTGGGCTTTTTACCGCCTGCACAGATTAAAGTCGGCAGTACTGCTATCTGGTACGGTGTCCTCTTCTGCGGTTACGTCCTCTTTGTCGGATTACCGCTCATTATTTACGCCTGCCGCAGGCCGTCCTGGGTTATGGAACGGCAGGGTGAAGAACTGGCGCCTTTTCTGCGGGACCCGGAGCAGAAGAAAGAGTAGAGGAGATGTACTGATTAGTATTATATAGTTATGTATTGTATTGAAGAGAGAAGGCTTTTATGATGGGAGTATATGCAATGAATAAAGATTCAAAATACGAAAGTATATTCAGCAGCCGCGACAGCGACGTGGAATTGCCGAAGTATAAAATGCCTGAAAAGGAAAGTGCGCCGCGAGTTATTAAGGAACTCATTCGAGACGAACTTTTCTTGGACGGCAATGCACGGCAGAACCTGGCGACTTTCTGCCAGACGTATTTGAGTGACGAAGTGCATGAACTGATGGATATTTCCATCAGTAAGAATATGATCGATAAGGACGAGTATCCGCAGACCGCTGAAATCGAAGAACGGTGCGTCAGCATGGTGGCTCAATTATGGAATGCTCCTGACAGGAGCCGCAGCGTCGGTACGTCCACAGTAGGTTCGTCGGAAGCATGCATGCTCGGCGGTTTGGCTATGTATCGCCGCTGGCGAGCTAAGAGAAAGGCCGCAGGCAAAGACGTAAGCCGGCCCAATATCGTTACAGGCCCGGTTCAGGTATGTTGGCATAAATTTGCCGCTTACTGGGATATAGAGCTGCGTGAAGTGCCTATGGAAAGGGACGCCTTTTATATGACGCCTGAAAATATGGTGAAGTACATTGATGAAAATACAATCGGCGTCGTCGCAACTTTCGGTCTGACTTTTACAGGTAAATACGAACCGATAAAAGCTCTGTCGGATGCTCTTGATGCATATGAAAAGAAAACGGGCATATCTGTCGATCTTCATGTGGACGCCGCGTCAGGCGGTTTTTTGGCTCCCTTCTGCGCACCGCATATCCTTTGGGATTTTCGTCTGCCTCGCGTTAAGTCCATCAGCGCGTCAGGTCATAAGTTCGGCCTGGCACCTCTCGGCTGCGGTTGGGTCTTATGGCGTGATGCGGCGGATCTGCCGGAGGATTTGATATTCCATGTCAATTACTTGGGCGGCAACATGTCCGTTTTTCAGCTTAATTTCTCCCGCCCTGCCGGGCAAATTATTGCACAGTACTACCTGTTTCTGCGTTTGGGCCGGGAAGGGTATAAAAAAATTCATATGAATTGCTACAAGACGGCATCCTATTTGGCAGAAGAACTGGAAAAGACGTGTCTCTTTGAAGTCGTCTATGACGGTAATCCGGAAGAGGGAATTCCGGCCGTTACATGGAAGCTGAGGGATGACGCGAAAATCAACTTTACGTTATACGATTTGGCCGATCGTCTGCGCGCCAGAGGGTGGCAGGTACCGGCATACTCCCTGCCGGCACGGGCGGAGAATACGGTTGTGCAGCGGGCACTTATTCGCCACGGCGTAAGCCGTGATTTGGTATCTTTATTAATGCAGGATATGAATCGGTGCATCGACTACTTTAAGACGCATAAAATCGTGTCGCATGTGACACCTGAAGAAGGAACGGCATTTGCTCACTAAAAAAATTAAACAGTAAATAATTTCAGCACAGAAAAGCGAGTATATTCATATACACTCGCTTTTTTTGTGCCGAAACGGGAAATTAACTATATTGGTCGGTATTTATAATTGACATATATCTTTCCATTTTATAAGATTATATATGTAAATGAAAAATAAAATCAAAATAAGGAGGTCTTATGAGTAAGGTAATTAAAATTATTTTATGCCTTATTGTCGTCTGCTTTCTCGGTGCCGTCGCCTGGATAGGTTTGCGCGACAACGGCACGGCGACGGCGGCCATGCGGGATGTGACGGACAGCACGGGAACGAAGATTTCCATTCCGGTTCACCCGCAGCGCGTCGTTTTTTTGAACGCATCCAACCTGGATATGTACTATGCTGTCGGCGGTACGGCCGTGGGCAAGCCGACATCCCAATCTATTGCACCGGACTTGAAGGAAAAAGTGGCCGATGTGCCGGAAGTAGGTATTATTCATAATCCCAATGTTGAAACCATACTTTCTTTAAAGCCGGACTTGGTTATCGGCGTCAATGTTCCCTTCCATACAGGTATTCGCGATACACTGGCTAAAGCGGGCATTCCTTTGTACATCAACAATCTGAACACGTATGAAGACGTACTCAATACGCTGACCTTCTTCGGCGAGCTTACGGGTAAGGAAGATATGGCAAAAGCTGAAAAGGAGCGCATTGAAGCGCAGTACAAAGACGTCGTTGCCAAGACGAAGGGCAAGACGCCGCCGCGGGCGCTCATCGTCTTCGGTGCACCCGGCAGCTTCAGCATGGCGACGAGCAAGTCCTTCAGCGGCGATTTGGCAAAGCAATTGGGGGCGGTCAATATTGCCGACGGTACTGTATCCGTTGAGGACAGTTTTGTGCCGCTCAGCATGGAATATATTGTCAAGCAGGATCCGCAGGCCGTTCTCTTTATCAGTATGATGCCCAATCCGGCTATTGTCGATTCGTTTAAGAAAGACCTCGCCGAAAATCCCTTGTGGCAAGATGTAACCGCCGTCAAAAACGGCCGTATCTATTACCTGTCGGGCGATCTCTTTTCCGTAAATCCGGGTACGCGCATTGCCAAAGCCATGGATATTCTTTATCACGATTTGTATGAAGACGGGAGCAATGAATAATGCGCGAAGATAAAAGGCTGACACGCCGGTATTTAACGCTCCTAGTCGGTGTCGGACTGCTCGCCGTCACACTTTTCGGCGGCATTGCGGCCGGCGCCGTGCCTGTTACGCTGCACGAAGTGGCCGACGTGTTGCGCGGCCTGACGACGGCGGAAAACTATCGGATTATCTATTACATTCGTCTGCCCCGCGTTTTTTGTGCCGCCCTGACGGGGACGAACCTTGCCCTGGCCGGTTGTATCCTGCAGGGGATTTTGCGTAATCCCCTGGCCGATCCCGGTATTATAGGCGTAACGGCCGGTGCCGGTCTTGCGGCCATGGCACTGATGCTCATTACACCGGAATTGACATACTTCGTCCCTTTTGCGGCCTTCGGCGGCGCCGTTCTCGCATCGCTTATAGTTTTCATGCTCGCCTGGGAACACGGCATTCATCCGCTGCGTCTCATCTTGGCGGGCGTTGCCATTGCGGCCTTCTTCGGCGGCGGCACGGCAGCCCTGTCGGTCTTCTTTTCTGACAAAATCCAAGGTACGGTCAGTTGGATGGCCGGCGGTTTTGCAGGCGACAGTTGGCGTCATGTGCTCATGATTCTGCCGTACAGCTGCGTCGGCATCATTGCTACACTGTGCAGTTACCGCAAGTTGAATGCACTGCAGCTCGGTGACGACGTGGCTGCCTCTCTCGGTATCAAGGTGGAGCGGACGCGTTTTTTTCTGCTTACCCTGGCCGCTCTTCTCGCCGCCTCGGCGGTCAGCGTTGCGGGCCTTCTCGGTTTTGTCGGCCTTATCGTACCTCATATTATGCGCCTCATCGTCGGCTCGGACTTTGAATTTCTCCTGCCCGCGTCGGCCATCTTCGGTGCGGCTCTCGTCGTTTTTGCGGACATGACGGCACGTACCGTGTTCAGTCCCGTCGAAGTTCCCGTCGGTATTTTTCTCTCCTTTTTGGGAGCGCCCTTCTTTTTATACTTACTGAAGAGGAGGATGCATACATGAACGATACTTTGGAAATCAGAGACGGTCTTTTACAATATGGCAAACGCATTGTTGCCGAGCACATGAATGCTTCTTTCATGAAGCCGGAAATCGTTTCCATCATAGGTCCGAACGGGTCGGGCAAGTCGACGCTTTTAAAGGCTCTGGGCCGCTTATTGCCGCCGCGTCGGGGCGCCGTTTATCTGAACGGACGGGACATGCGGGACATGCCTTCCTCCGCCATTGCGAGGCGGATATCCGTCCTGCCCCAGTCGGCGCAGGCACCCGGCGACATGACGGCGCGGGATTTGGCTACGTGCGGGCGCATCCCTTACGGTTCGGCTTTTTCACGCCTTACGAGAGACGACGAACGGGCTGTTGATGAAGCCATCGCCGCCACAGGGTTGACGGAGTTGCAGGAGCGGCGTATCGGTGCCTTGTCCGGCGGAGAACGGCAGCGGGCGTGGCTTGCCATGGCGCTGGCTCAGGAGCCGAAGATCCTCCTGCTTGACGAGCCGACGACATTTCTCGACATACATTATCAGCTGGAGTTGATGGAACTCATTACACGTCTTCATACGCAGACGGGGATTACGATTATTATGGTCATGCATGATTTAAACTACGCCGCCCGCTTCAGTCAGCGCCTCATTGCCGTAAAAAACGGGTGCGTCGTGGCGGACGGTCTGGTCGGCGAGGTTTTTCGTCAAGACGTACTGGAGCGGTTATACGATGTCAACGTGTGCGTGACGGAAATACAGCAGGGAAACAGAGTGCAACCGATTTGCATGCCTTATTTACGTGAACATATATAGAAAGGGGAAATATACATGAAAAGAACACAGCGGCTTGCCGTCTTTGCCGCATTGACGGCGACGCTTATGGGAAATGTGGCGGCAGCAGCCGATAATGAAGGCAACAGGCTCGATACGGGGGAAATCCTCGTCACGGCTTCGCGTACGGAAGAAACGCTGAAGGCGGAGCCGCAGGCGGCGGAAGTTATTACGGCCAAGGATATCAGACGGATGGGGGCCGATGACGTGTTGACCGCGCTGGCTTTGGCCAATAATTTAAATCTGTCCAAGGCGGGAATGACGGGAACGTCCGTGCAGATCCGGGGCATGAGTACAAATCATACGCTTATTCTTGTAGACGGCAAACGCTATTCCGGTGAAGATGCAAGTAATACGACGAACGTCTACGCCCTGCAGCGCCTGAACGTGAGTGATATTGATCGGATTGAAATCGTTCGCGGTCCGTCGAGTTCTCTTTACGGATCCGATGCGATGGGCGGCGTTATCAATATTATTACGAAGGTGCCGAAAGAGGCGGGCGGCAGAGTCGGCGTGTCGACGGGCACGCTGCATACGTCGGAATACTTCAACTTCGACTTCGGCAAGCATGGCAGATGGACTACAAGCATTGATGGCCGTTTGGAAAGAAGACGTCCTTATAATCGCTATACCTATACGGAGACGATCAGTCCTATGACACATGCCGTAAGCTCCATAACGGACGGTTATACGCGTTCTATGTACGGTATGAGAAAGCTCTTCCATCTGGCGTCGCAATATGATTTTGAAAATGCCAATAAGAACAAGCTGCGCTTTGACATCGATTACGGCAAAGAAAACTTCCGCTCCGATTTTCCCGATACGCGGTCGCGTATTTTTACAGGTACATTTCCGCCGGTGGCATGGAGGTTTACCAATAAAAACAAGAAAGAATGGTATGATAATGAACAGCGCGGGTTCAGTGTAGAATACTCGGGAAAGACCAAGCGGAATGAATATAAAGTACGCTCGTATTATAATAAACTGAAGAAATATTCCCATCTCTTTAATGAACGGGTATTGCCTGCCGGCTCCGTCATAACTCCGATGGGACCGATAAATTATAATCTGCAATATCCGAAAGAGGATATGGATTCGGCTAAATACAGCACGTGGGTAACGGAAGCGCAAAATACGATGTACATCGGCGACAAGCATAATTTGACTTTCGGCGGCGAATACAGAACCGTAAAATATACCGGTACCCGCTTGGGCGATTCCGTTTCTGGCATGTCGAAGGATAAAAAATCGCACCACATCGATTCATATGCCGCATATATTCAGGACCAGTGGCAGGTAAACGATAAGCTTTACCTCATTCCGTCCCTGCGCTTCGAGCACAACAGCCAGTTCGGATCGGAAGTGACGCCTAAGGTCGGCCTGACGTATAATTTCAACCCTCATTGGCGGTTTAAAGCGAACTGGGGATACGGCTACAAGGCGCCGACGATCAGTGAACTCTACATGCGTATGCACCGCGCTATGGGTGTGACGACCGTAAATATTTACGGTAATCCCGATTTGGATCCGGAAAAATCGCGCAGCTTTGATTTCGGTGTGGAAGGCAATAAAGGGGACTGGTTCGGCAAGGTCACCTATTTTAACAACAAAGTCTCCAATTTGATCACGACGGAACGGATCCCCGGCTCCACAGGAGTGCAATATCACTATGTCAATATAGATGACGCGCAGATCAATGGTGTCGAAGCTGAAGTGGGCAGGCATTTCGGCAAGCGTTGGACTGTGAAGCTGACACACAATTGGCTGGATGCGACCGACAAGCACAGTCACGAACGGCTGAACGGACGCGCCAGAGCGACGACGACGGCACAACTCATTTACGACGACAACAATAAGCAAACCGGCTTCAGCGCCATTCTTTGGGATCAGTTCGCGCAGGATTACCGGTATGACGGGGATGATTACACCTATAATACGGTTAATTTCTCTTTTAACAAGCAGCTGAATGAAGCTTTCTCCATATATGGCGGTGTCGACAATATTTTTAATAAGAAAGTGGACGACCTGTACGTGGACGGCAGAATGTGGCGCGTCGGCGCAGAATGGAAATGGTAATGGACCGGCTGATTCGACTGGCGGTGAGTATCGGCGTGTTTTTATGTATCGGCAGTAATGTCTTTGCCGTCGCGGGGCCGATTCCGCCCATAGTGGAGTCGGCTGCGTTGAAAAACGTATCGGTTGATGACATTACTGCGGCTTGCGATCGTCAGGGCGGCGTCGTTTTTTTCGGCGAACTTCACGACAGTACACAGGCGCATGCGGCGGAGCTTGCCTTGCTCGAGTCGCTGTATCGGCGGTACGGTGAGCGTACCGTCCTTTCAATGGAAATGTTTGAACGCGATACGCAAGATACAGTGAACGATTTTTTGAGCGGACGCACGGATGAAACGGCCTTTCTTGTCAAATCCCGGCCGTGGCCCAACTATGAATCCGCCTACAGGCCGCTGATTATGTTTGCCAAGGAGAAGGGAATTCCCGTAGTGGCTGCCAATATACCGCGGCGCATGGCTGCCGCGTATGCACACGGCACGGCTCTTGACGGCTTGGATGCGGCTGATAAGCTGTATTTGCCGCGAATCCACAGAGAGGGTTCGGCGGCGTACAGAGAAAAGTTCACTATGACCATGAAGGGCATGACTGCCGGTGCCATGGTCGTTCCGGAAGAACGGATAGAACCCATGTTTCGCGCCCAGTGCTTGAAGGACGATGCGATGGCCGAAAGTATAAGCGATTATGCGGCAGCCCATAAAGATGCTCTCATTTTTCATGTTCAAGGTGCTTTTCACAGCGAAGAGGGGCTCGGTGTTCCTGAAAAACTGCGGGTCTTACGACCGCAACTGAAAACAATCATTGTCGACTCTATTGAATACAAAGCCGATGACGGTGACATCGTTTCCTTTGCGGAAGAACATCGGCAAGATGGTGACTATTTGGTATTTGTCTCGCGGGACAAGTAAGGTTATGCCAGACCGAAGCGGCAGGCTTGCAGGCCACGCAATCTGTGAGCCTGCCGTTTTCTTTAGGAGAAATTATGAAGTTTTGGAAATTTTACGGACCTTATAAAAAAAGCCTGGTTCTTGTCATCGGCGGAGCCCTCTTGGCGGCAGGGCTGGAAATCGTCTTTCCCATGATCGTGCGTCACATGTTGAGCGTTGTCCTGCCGGCGCGGGATATAGGAGAGCTTTGGCGCGAAGGGGCCTTTCTCTTTATGCTCTACTGTGTCTGCCTCGTGTCGACGTACACTGTCTATCGCTGTGGCCGCAACATGGGTGTATCCATAGAAAACGACTTGCGCCGTTCCCTCTTTCGCCATTTGGAAGGGCTCGATTTTGCCTTTTTTGACAGAAAAAAGACAGGCCGCCTCGTATCGCGCCTGACCGGGGACATCTCGGAAGTAGGCAACTTTATGTTTCAATTGCCCAATTTGTCCGTCGTTTGTCTCATCACCATGGGCGGCAGTGCCTTTTTCCTTTTTTACATCAATACGCTTCTCGCAGTATGCGTGCTCCTGCTCATTTTACTGAAAACGGGCGATACGATTCTCCTTAACCGCCGCATGAAGAAATCCTTTGCCGAAACTCGCCGTAAGCTCGGCGCTTTGAGCGGACAGGCGACAGAACTCCTCGGTGCCGTGCGCCTTATCAAGGCTTTTGCGGGAGAAGCGAAGGCGCTGCAGCGTTTTGCGGCAGCGTCGGATGACTTGGCGGCGGCCCAACGCGGTACGTTCAAGTTTCAGGCTTATTTGTCAGGAACGATTGTCTTTTTTTCCAATACGATCAATTTGGCCATTATCCTCGTGGGCAGTATCCTCATTATAGATGGGCAACTGGAACTGACGGATCTTGTCGCCTTTCTCATGTACCTCATGCTTTTTATTCGGCCCATCATGCAGGTGACCATGTTAACGGAGCAGTATCAGCGCAGCATGGCCGGGTTCCGCCGCTATGAGGAAATCATGGCTCTTTCTCCGTCCGTACAGGACGGCTCTTTTGAGCTTGAGCCGGCGGCAGTCCGTGGGAATATCACTTTTGAGCACGTCGACTTTTCCTATGAAAAGGGTCTCCCCGTGTTGCAGGATTTTAATCTGTCCATAAAACGGGGCCAACAAATTGCCCTTGTCGGCGCGACCGGTGCCGGCAAGAGCAGCATTGTATCTCTGCTCTTGCGTTTTTATGACGTGACGGCAGGGAGAATTCTGCTCGACGGAAAGGATGTGCGCTCGTATACGCTCGCATCGCTGAGACGGGCTGTAGGTATCGTGCAGCAGGATGTGTATTTATTTTCCGATTCCATTAGTGAGAATATTCGCCTCGGCCGAGAGGATGCGACGGATGAAGAAGTCGTTGCCGCCGCCGTTGCCGCAGGCGCCGACTCGTTTATTCGCGCTTTACCCGACGGCTATGAAAGCTTTATCGGTGAGCGGGGTGTAAAATTGTCGGGCGGGCAAAAACAGCGTATTGCCGCGGCCCGCATATTTCTGAAAAATCCGCCCGTTCTCATCCTGGATGAGGCGACGGCGTCTATGGACAACAAGGCGGAAAAAGCTGTTCTTCAAGCCTTATCGGCTCTCTCGGAAAAGCGGACGACTCTTATGATTGCTCATCGCCTGGCAACGGTGCGGCACGCGGATTGTATTGTTTTTCTGCAGGGCGGCAGAGTTGCAGAGGCGGGAACACATGAGGAATTAATGGAAAAAAGAGGCTTGTATTACGAATTATATATGGAACAATTTAGACGGACTTAAGAGAATATTGACATATGCTATCAATAAAAGCATAATATAAGTATGCAAAAAAGGTATTCAACCTTATATAAGTATTCGTATGCGGAAAGGACATACATTATGAAAAACGCGCAGGAAATGCAAATGACAAACAGCATGCACCATGGTAACGTCTATGAAATCAAAGACGAAACGGGGCAGGCGAAGATGACGGGGTATGCCGTATATCCGGGAATTACTTTGATGTACTTGGATATCCATATGCCTTATTTGGATTGTGAAGCGCGGCCTATGCCCGATGTGTTTGCCATCAACCACTGTGAAGAAGGTCGAATTGAGTGTAACTTCCATAACGGTGAATATTTGTATATGGGAAAGGGCGATATGTCCGTCGGTTGGCGGCGGCGCAGCGCCTACTGCCATAAATCATTTTTTCCGTCCTCTCATTACCACGGTGTGACAATTCTTCTCTCTCTGCCGCAGGCGCAGGAAGCATTGGATCGGCAGCTCGGTAAAAAGGTTATCGATTTGGAATGTATGAGCAGGCGGTTTTGCCGGCATACGGACTTTGCGGCCATCATGCAGGAAGATGAAAAACTGAAGCATCTGTTTTACGAGCTGTATCACGTTCCCGAATCTATAAAAAAGCAGTGCTTTCGCATTAAACTGTTGGAAATTCTTCTCTTTTTCAGTACAATTGAAGAAATTCCCGCTGAGAAAAGAGAAACCTTTACACTTCAGCAGGTTAATATTGTCAAGGAAATCCAATGGGAACTTACAAAAAACATGAAACGGAAATTTACGATTGAAGAATTGGCAAAAAAACACGGTATCGCGCCGACGACGTTGAAAAAATGCTTTAAAGGTGTTTACGGCAGTACCCTTTCACAATATATTAAAGAATATCGTATCAGCAAGGCGAAGCAACTGCTCTTAAATACACAGGACAGCATTATGGAAATTGCCAACTATGTGGGATACGAAAACAGCAGCAAGTTTGCAGTAGCTTTTCAAAAACTGACAGGGCAACTTCCCGGTGAATATCGTCGCAGCTGTTAGGCTCAAAACGTCTGTAAGAAAATTCCTTACAGGCGTTTTTGTTTGGCGCCGAATAGGCATGACTAAACCCCCAGTTTACTGGGGGAACATAAAAAAT
>OBYI01000091.1_pt1 | contig 110818 bp, 85 predicted proteins | sample 1476711 | NCBI WGS metagenome assembly OBYI01 (sample SAMEA2580190, study PRJEB22360) | human gut metagenome | biome: human gut; feature: human-associated habitat; material: faeces | place: Denmark | collected 2008/2010
AGAATGTCGATATGGACGGTAATCTGGTGGATTGCTTCGAAGGTCGTCAGGTGACCCCCGGTCATGCTATCGAAGCGATGTGGTTTATCATGGATCTGGGCAAAAGGCTGGACCGACCGGAGCTCATACAACAAGCAATGTTAACCACCTTAACAATGCTTGATTACGGTTGGGACAAGCAATGTGGCGGCATCTATTACTTTATGGACCGTAACGGTTGTCCTCCCCAACAACTGGAGTGGGATCAGAAACTTTGGTGGGTACACATTGAATCTTTGATTTCATTATTGAAAGGTTATCAGCTGACCGGAGATGAAAGATGTCTGGAATGGTTTGAGAAGGTACATGACTACACATGGACACACTTCAAAGATCCGGAATATCCGGAATGGTTCGGTTATCTGAATCGGCAGGGAGAAGTATTGCTGCCACTCAAAGGTGGGAAATGGAAAGGATGTTTCCATGTACCAAGAGGATTGTACCAATGCTGGAAAGTACTGGAAAATTTATAAACCCTTATTTAAATAGAACGATATGGACGGACGACGTAATTTTCTAAAAACCGCATTTGCCACATGTTCATTGCTAGCAGGCAGCAAACTTCTGACGGCATGCACTCCCATCAAAAGGGCAGCATCTGAAGAAGAAGAAACATTTGAGACATTTGCCACTCCCAATGCCTTGAAAGGGATGCCTATCAAAGCTACCTTTCTGGACGAAATCAGTTGGGATATTCCGCACCAGAATTGGGGTACAAAAGAATGGGATAAGGATTTTAAAGCTATGAAAAAGATGGGAATCAATACCGTAGTGTTGATTCGTGCTGGTCTTGGTAAATGGATTGCTTCTCCTTTTCAATGCCTGTTGGGAAAAGAAGATGTGTATTATCCGCCTGTAGACTTGGTCGAGATGTTTCTGACACTGGCCGATAAATACGACATGGCTTTCTATTTTGGTATGTACGATTCCGGGAAGTACTGGCAGGAAGGATTATTTCAGAAAGAAATAGATTTGAACATGGCTCTGATTGATGAAGTATGGAAGAAATATGGTCATCATAAATCTTTTCAGGGATGGTATTTATCTCAGGAAATCAGCCGCCGGACGAAAAACATGTCTAAGATTTATGCGGAAGTCGGAAAGCACGCCAAGAGTGTCTCTGGCAATCTGACGACTTTAGTTTCTCCATACATACATGGAGTAAAGACAGACCAGGTAATGGCGGGTGACAAAGCCTTGTCAGTGAAAGAACACGAAGAAGAATGGGACGAAATATTGGATAATGTAAAGGGAGCAGTCGATATCATGGCATTTCAGGATGGTCAGGTAGACTATCATGAATTATATGATTATCTGGTTATTAACAAAAAACTGGCTGATAAATACAATATGAAATGCTGGACCAATATCGAATCTTTTGACCGGGACATGCCTATTCGTTTCCTACCCATTAAATGGGAAAAGCTATTGTTGAAACTGGACGCTGCGCGAAGAGCGGGAATGGAAAATGCAATCACGTTTGAGTTTTCTCATTTCATGAGCCCTAATTCGGCTTATCTGCAAGCCGGACACTTATACGAACGATATTGTGAACACTTTATTCTATAAACCTATCTAATATTGTAATGCAATGAAAAAAAGAATCAAATGGAATCCGAGGTTTATTACCTCATTATTTATTGCGTTCATGTGCACACTCAACTGTATGGCACAAAACGTAATAAAGGGATCAGTCAATGATGGTAGTGGCGAACCATTACCTGGAGTATCTGTAGCTGTAAAAGGTACAACCAGCGGTACTATCACAGACTTGGATGGAAAGTTCAGTATCAATGCCCGAAATAATGATGTATTGATATTCTCTTATGTTGGCATGAATACACAGGACATCAAGGTAAACAACCAGCGTTTCATCTCAGTAACTATGAAAGACGACGTTGCTTCACTGGATGAAGTAGTTGTTGTGGGATACGGTACTCAAAAACGTGGAAGCATCACTGCAGCAATTTCTACCGTATCGGACAAAGAATTGCTGAAAGCTCCGACGATGAGTATCAGTAACGTAGTTGGCGCACGTATTGCCGGAGTGGCAGCCGTTCAGTCCAGTGGTCAGCCGGGGTCTGACAATGCAACATTGACCATGCGCGGACAAACGGGTATAGTATACGTAATCGATGGAATCCGCCGTACATCAGCCGACTTCAACGGACTGGACCCTAACGAAATAGAATCGGTATCTATTCTGAAAGACGCTTCGGCTGTAGCCGTTTACGGTTTGGATGCCAATGGTGTTTTCATCGTTACCACGAAACAGGGTAAGGCAGAAAAAATGTCTATCACTTATACAGGTTCTGTCGGTTTCAGCCAGAATGCGGAACAACAGGAATGGCTGGATGGACCCGGTTATGCTTATTGGTATAATAAAGCACGCGAACTGCAAGGAGACTCTCAGGTATTTACAGCAGAGATGGTGCAGAAGATGAGAGACGGAGTTGATGGTTGGGGAAACACAAACTGGTATGATAAGGTATATGGTACCGGCACCCGTACACACCATAACATTTCAGCAACCGGAGGTAGTGACAGAGTGCGATTCTTTGCATCTATCGGTTATCTGAATGAAGATGGTAACATAGACAACTATGGTTACAACCGTTTGAATCTTCGTTCCAATATTGATGCAAAGTTAACCAAGAGCCTCACTTTCACCTTAGGAGTATCCGGTCGTATTGAGAAAAGAGATTCGCCGCGCTATTCTGCCGATCCGAATGCCTGGCATAATGTTCCGCAACAAATCATTCGTGCCCTGCCTTATGTGCCTGACACTTATGAATATGAAGGAAAAACATATAATGTATCCACTCCGACGGCTTCCTCTCCGGTGGCTCCGGTGGCATCTATCAATGAATCCGGATACAGCAAATCCAACTATTCCTATATTCAGTCCAATTTCAGTCTGAAATATGACGCACCTTGGCTGAAAGGATTAAGTTTCAAATTTCAAGGGGCTTATGACCTAACATATAATTTCAGCAAGATTCTCAGCAATCCCTATGAAGTAATGATCATGAATCTTCCGACTATTGAAAGCACCTCATTAACTTATTATAAAGGCACTGATGCATCGGGCAATTCAATCAGTCTGAGTGAATCTGCTTCCCGGGGATATACATTTACCACACAGTCAAGTGTGACGTATGACAATAAGTTCGGGAAACATACTGTAGGAGCTATGTTCCTGGCAGAAACCCGTGAAAACAAAAGTAATGCATTAAGTGCCACCGGTTATGGGCTGGACTTTATTCAATTGGATGAACTCAATCAGATCACGAATAAGACAGGAAACGGAGCAGAAAAATTCCCATCTATCGGAGGATATAGCGGACATACCAGAGTAGCAGGTTTCGTAGGTCGTGTGAACTATAATTATGATGATAAGTATTATTTGGAAGCTTCTCTTCGTCACGATGGTAGTTATCTGTTTGGAGGTATGAATAAACGTTGGGTAACATTACCCGGTGTTTCTGCAGGTTGGAGACTCAACAATGAAAGTTGGTTCAATGCTCCCTGGGTCAATAATCTGAAACTGAGAGCCGGTATTGGTAAAACAGCCACCAGCGGCGTAAGTGCCTTCCAATGGAGAAATACAATGGGAATCAGCAAAAATGCAGTTGTTATTGGCGGCAGCAGTCAGACCATGATGTATGCTTCCGTATTAGGTAATCCCAACTTGTCATGGGCACAGTGCCTGAACTATAATGTCGGTGTCGACGCAACGATGTGGAATGGTTTGTTAGGAGTTGAATTTGACGTATTCTATAAATACGAGTATGATAAACTGGCCACTGTGACCGGAGCATACGCACCTTCAAGAGGTGGATATTATTTCAGTTCTGCCAATGTGAACAAGACTGATTATAAAGGTTTCGACGTTACTTTGACTCATTATAACCATATCAACAAGTTTAATTATGGTGCCAAGTTGATCTGGTCATATGCATACGGTCGTTGGCTGAAGTATGTAGGCGACTCAGACAATGCTCCTGAATATCAGCGTTTGACAGGAAAGCAAATCGGTTCTAAATATGGTTTTATCGCAAATGGTCTGTTTCAGAGCGAGGAAGAGATAGCAAATTCAGCAACAGTTAAAGGCTATAAGGCATTACCGGGATACATTAAGTATGTAGACAGAAATGGTGATGGTATTATTACAGCAGCACAAGACCAAGGCTATGTAGGCAAAAGTGCTACTCCGAAGCATACCGGTTCTTTGAATTTATTCGGTAATTGGAAAGGATTTGACTTTGACTTATTATTCTCTTGGGGATTGGGCAATGTAGTTGCACTGACAGGGCAATATACAGCTAGTGGTTCTGAAGGTACACAAGATAATACCTCATTTACGAAGCCTTTCTATCATGGTGGAAACTCACCGACTTTCCTGGTAGAGAACTCATGGACACCTGATCACACTAACGCGGAATTTCCACGTCTGGAAATCACAGGTCCGAGTAACAACAATGGGTACTCTTCAACTTTCTGGTACAGGAATGGTAACTATATGCGTTTGAAGACTGCACAGATAGGTTACAACTTCCCGAAAAAGTGGTTAAATCCGGCAGGTATAGAAGGACTAAGACTTTATGTAGAAGGATATAACCTATTGACCTTCAGTGGACTTACCAAATACAATATCGACCCGGAATCACCGGCGGTGAACAATGGTTATTATCCGCAACAGAGAACATATACGCTAGGTGTAAAACTAACATTCTAAAAAACGGAAGCATATGAAAAAAATATTATTAAATATATCATTAGCACTGGCACTAGGCTTTAGTATAAGTTCGTGCAATGACTGGCTGGACGGTGTGGAGCAAACCTCGACCGTTAGTGATGAAATTGTTTGGCAAGATGAAGCATACGTGGATAAATACGTCAATGCATTCTATACATATCTAAACAAATACGGACAATTTGGTGAAGCTCAGTTCTCAGGAAGTTTAACAGAAAGTTTGACCGAGACATTCAAATACGGTTCAGTAGCTTTAGGAGACAGAGCCGGACATCCGAACAATTACGTAACTAATCCGGATGTTATCAGTCCGGACGGATGCCGTTACAACATTTGGGATAAGGATTTGGCTTATGGCAATATCCGTCAGATGAATCAGTTTCTGGTTATGCAGAAGAAATACTCTACATTCCCGGATGATAAGAATCTGAAATGGGAAGCTCAGGTACGCTTCTTCCGTGCTTATGTTTATTTTCAGTTAGCCAAACGACATGGTGGAGTCATTCTGTATGACGACCTCCCTACCTCTAACGACAAAGCACGCAGCACGGCAGCGGAAACATGGCAATTCATTGCAGATGACCTGGATTTTGCGGCAACCAATCTTCCTAAAGAATGGGATGCAGCCAACAAAGGACGAGTGACAAAAGGTGCGGCTTACGCATTGAAATCACGTGCTATGCTATATGCTGAGCGTTGGCAGGATGCTTATGACGCAGCTGATGAAGTAGAAAAGTTACAGTTGTATGATTTGGTGGACAACTATGCAGATGCTTGGAAAGGCAATAATAAAGAAGCTATTTTGGAATTTGACTACAATAAAGACAGTGGCCCGAACCATACCTTCGACCAGTATTACGTTCCGCAATGTGACGGCTACGACTTTGGTGCGCTGGGTACTCCGACACAGGAAATGGTAGAATCTTATGAAGATAAAAACGGAAACAAAGTAGACTGGTCCGAATGGCATGGCACTACCACCAAAGAACCTCCTTATGATCAGTTGGAACCTCGTTTTGCGGCTACTATTATTTATCGTGGCTGTACGTGGAAAGGCAGAGTGATGGATTGTAGCGTAGGTGGAACAAACGGTGCTTTCATGGCTTATCGTGAACAGTCATACTCCTATGGTAAAACAACAACCGGTTACTTCCTGCGTAAACTGTTGGATGAGAAACTGATTGACGTCAAAGGAACCAAAAGTTCTCAGGCATGGGTAGAAATCCGATTTGCCGAAGTTCTGTTGAATAAGGCTGAGGCAGCATACAGACTTAACAAAACCACTGAAGCACAGTCCTTAATGAATCGCGTCCGCGGACGTCAGGGAGTAAATCTGCCGGGCAAATCTTCCAGTGGTGAAGCATGGTTCAATGATTATCGCAACGAACGTAAGATTGAGCTTGCATACGAAGGACATCTGTTTTGGGATATGCGCCGTTGGAGACTTGCACACATTGAATATAATAACTATCGCTGCCACGGTCTCAAGATTACGAACGGTACGTACGAATACATTGATTGCGACGGACAAGATCGTAAGTTCCCACAGAAGTTATACGTTTTACCGGTGCCGACTTCTGAAATAAAGAATAATGCGTTAATTGAGCAATATGATGAATGGAAATAACTAAAAGCTTAATACAATGAAAAATAAAATATTATCAATTATTTCAGTCATTGCGTTTCTAATGGGTATAAGCGCATGCCATAGCCCGGAAGAATTCAATCCGACTGTTGAAAGGAACATAATCAATAACTTGACAGCATCCTTCCCGGATGATGACAGTGATGACAATAGTTTCACCAGTGAGATAGATTATACAAACCATGTGATTACCGTTGTATTTCCATATAACTATCCCAAACTTTCGGACAATGTCCTGCAACTGTCTGATCTGAAAAAAATGCGTGTGATTGCTGATCTGGACAATAATGTATATGTATATCCTACATTATTATTTATGGATATGACGAAGGATAACTTTATAACTGTGAAAGACCAGACGGGCGCAAGCACCGAATATAAAGTTGTGGCAGAAATTCGTAAAAGTAATGAGTGCGCAATTACAAAATTCAATATTACGAGTCTGGGATTATCAGGCATTATCAACGAAAGTACCAAAACTATTTCTCTGATTAGCCTGGAAAGTATAGGTGAAGTATTAGCAGATATATCGATCTCTCACGGAGCAACGATCTCACCTGATCCAAGAACAGTCGCATTAAATTACGACCAAGACCAGAAAATTACTGTGACCGCACAAAACGGCACAACTAAGTCTACGTATACTGTCAAGAAAGAAATCCCAGAAAAGATTGCTGCCGGCTTACGCGCAAACAGTGCTAAACTTATTTGGGCTAAGAAACTTACAGACATAGGTATTTCAAGTTCTGATATGACAACTGGTATTGCTGTAACAAATGATTATGTAGTTATTAATGAACGCGCCAAAAATCCTATATACCTGAACGCCAAGAATGGAGAAAAAGCAGGGACAATGAATATTAGTTTTGCAGGTAGTCTGACAAACTTCTATACAACATCAGACAAGGACGGTAATATCCTGTTCACGAATCTGACTCCAAATGCTGGACCAGCCTTTACCGTATGGAAAGCCTCGGGAGTAGACCAAGCACCGGAAAAATACATAGAATTTACTACTTCACTGGCTATGGGTAGAAAACTGTCAGTATCTGGCAGCCTGAACAATAATGCTATTATAACCGCTCCTATCTATGCTACTTCAGGACAGTTTGCCCGTTGGCAGGTAGAAAATGGTGTACTTAAATCACAGACGCCGGATATTATTACAGCACAAGGAATAGGTGCCTGGGGTACAAATGCCGATGTCATTTACTCCGATCCGACAGACCTGACCAGTGATTATTTTACTACATTCTACGCCGAACCACGCAACCTATGCTGGATGGATGGAAAAACCAATTCAATCAAGAACAAGGGAGTGGCACTTGATGGAAACTACGTACCAAATGCAGTTGATCATGCTGTATTTAATAAGGTGGAATATGTAGCTTCAAATCTGGTAAATCCATGGAGTTGGGGAACTGCCGACAATATATACCTGTTTGATCTTTCATCAGGTTCATTAGGAACTCAGGCTATTGACTTCGGAAGTACCGGTCTGGGAATCAATGGAAACTATGGGTCTAAGATTCTTGGAAACACAAACGGTAATTATTGTGGTGATGTAGTATTGAAAGTTTCAGATGACGGTTATTATATGTACATCTACTTCATGTTCTGCAATGGATATGTAGGTTGTGTACAGTGCGACTGTATCGACATGTAAATACCATCTTTATGCAAGAAGCCTGTACCTCTTTCAGGTACAGGCTTCTTACTTCAACTATTAAGTCGTATAAAATGAATATTAAGAAAAATATAATAAAAACATTTATGGGGGGAATAGCTGCCTGCTTGTGCATGGCATGTGGCGGCAACGACTCAAAAGATTATTGGGGAGACACCAGCGGAGGAGAAGACGAAGAACCGACAGAGAATCCTAATGCTTCCAAACCCCGTTATATCTGGATTGACGCTGCTGCCAACTTTCCCGATTTTGCCAACAGCAAAGAAAATATAGCTCGTGATCTGGCTTTAGCCAAAGATGCCGGTTTCACAGATATTGTAGTAGACGTACGTCCAACTACCGGCGATGTTCTATTTAAAACAAATCTTGTAGATCAAGTCAAATTTATGTATGCCTGGATCGGAAGCAACTATACTAAAGTAGAAAGAACGGCAACATGGGACTATCTGCAAGCCTTCGTTGACGAAGCACGCAAACAGGGGCTTCGTATTCATGCTGCCATCAATACTTTTGTCGGTGGAAATCAGATTGACGGAGGCACAGGACTATTGTATAGAGACCAGTCTAAGGCAGAGTGGGCAACACAGATGAACATGCAGGTAGGGATTACAAGCGTAATGAATACCAGTGAAAGTACCAAGTTTTTCAATCCCGCCCATCCGGAAGTACAAACGTTCCTTTGTGACTTGCTGAAGGATCTTGCAGGTTATGATCTGGACGGTATATTCTTAGACCGTGGACGTTTCCTCAATTTACAAGCAGACTTTTCCGAAGAATCCCGCAAACAATTTGAAGAATATATGGGAGGCATCAGAATTCAAAACTACCCGAACGACATCCTGGCACCGGGTGCTTCCAGTCTTCCTGCCACCTATCCTAAATATCTGACTAAGTGGTTGGAATTCCGTGCAAAAGTGATTTATGACTTTATGCAGAAAGCACGCACTGCTGTAAAAGGAGTGAAACCCGGCATCAAATTCGGAGTTTATGTAGGCGGCTGGTATTCTACCTATTATGATGTAGGTGTCAACTGGGCAGCTTCCACTTATGATACCTCGCGTTATTACAACTGGGCGACAAGCAAATATAAAAATTACGGCTATGCCGCCTGTATGGATCAAATACTGATCGGTGCCTATGCCTCACCGCTAAAGGTACACGGTACGACGGAATGGACTATGGAAGGTTTCTGTTCATTGGCTAAAGATAAAATAAAAGGAGAATGCCCCATTGTAGCCGGAGGTCCGGATGTAGGAAACTGGGATACCAATAATCAGGCTACTCAGGAACAAGAAAATCAGGCAATCGTACAATCCGTAAAGGCCTGTATGAATGTTTGTGACGGATATTTTCTGTTCGACATGATTCATCTGAAGAAAGCCGATCAATGGCAATATGCCAAAGAAGGCATCAAACTCGCAATTGAATAAAAAAGAATAACCGACTCTTTAGAATATGATCGTATGAGAAAAATAACAATAGTACTTTTATCAAGTCTGTTAATCATTGCATTGGGAGCATGCAAAAACGCAACTCCCCAAGTAGAAAATGGCAAGCCCGCTTTGATGTGGTTTGATGCGGAAGCAAACTTTGAACGCTTCAGCAATCCTGACTCCATTGATTATTATCTGACAAAAATAAAATCATTAGGTTTCACCCATGCCATTGTCGATGTACGTCCCATCACCGGAGAAGTACTGTTCGATACGGAGTTTGCTCCTAAAATGCGTGAATGGCATGGATATGAACGCAAAGACTTCGATTACTTGGGACATTTCATCAAAAAAGCCCATGAACTGGGTATAGAAGTACATGCTTCACTCAATGTCTTTGTCGCAGGACACAATTATTTCGACCGTGGATTAGTCTATTCCACGCATCCTGAATGGGCATCGACAGTATACACTCCGGAAGGAATCACTTCCATCACCAACGAAAAGAAGAAATATTCGGCAATGGTTAATCCTGTCAATGAAGAGTTTCAGACACATATATTGAATGTTCTCAAGGATTTAGTGAAACGTTATCCCGATCTGGACGGATTGATGCTGGACCGTGTACGCTATGATGGTATAACGGCAGACTTTTCAGACCTCTCCCGTCAGAAGTTCGAGGCGTATATCGGGCAGAAAGTAGAAAAGTTTCCGGAAGACATCTTCGAATGGAAAAAGGACGAGAATGATAAATACTATCCCGAACGCGGAAAACATTTCCTGAAATGGATTGAATGGCGCACCAAGAACATCTACGACTTCATGGCCCGTGCCCGGAATGAAGTAAAGAAAGTGAATCCGGATATTTCTTTCGGTACATACACCGGAGCATGGTATCCTTCTTATTATGAAGTAGGCGTAAACTTTGCGAGCAAGAAATACGATCCGAGTGAAGATTTTGACTGGGCTACTTCCGAATATAAGAATTACGGTTATGCCGAACTGATGGACTTATATACTACCGGTAATTATTATACCGATATCACCATAGAAGAATCTCTGAAAAACAAGAAGAGCGTATGGAACGAAACAGATTCACAGGCACAAAGCGGCACGTGGTATTCTGTTGAAGGTTCTTGTCAGAAATTACGCAATATCATGAAAGATAATAAATTTATGGGTGGTATTCTGGTGGACCAATTCTATGACAATCCCGCCAAATTATCCGCAACCATAGAAATGAACCTGAAAGCTTCCGACGGACTGATGGTATTCGACATTGTACATATCATCAACAAAGGATTATGGAAAGAAGTTGAAAACGGAATGAGAGCCGGAGGAGCTCTGAAGTAAAATCGAAAGAATACGCTATGAATATGAAAAGATTCTCAATTATCTCCCTTTTGTTATGGATAGGCATTCTGGCATTTGCCTCAGGAAAGCCAAAAGTAATGTGGTTGGACTGTTCGGCTAATTTCCAACGTTTCAGCTACCCCGATTCAATCCGCTTCTATGTAGACAAATGTCATGAAGCAGGTATCACGCATCTGGTATTGGACATTAAAGACAATACGGGTGAAGTATTATATCCCAGCAAATATGCCGCACAGAAGAAGAATTGGAAAAACTTCGACCGTCCGGATTTTGACTTTATCGGTACCTTTATCGAAGCTGCTCATGCCCGCAATATGATCATCTTTGCTGGAATGAATATATTTGCTGACGGACAGAATATCGTGAAACGTGGTGCCATCTTCGATAAACACAAAAAGTGGCAGGCTATCAATTATGTACCGCGCAAAGGACTGCTCCCTGTAACGGAAATAGAAGGAAAGCCTACCATGTTCCTGAATCCGGCACTGAAAGAGGTGCAGAAGTATGAGATTGATGTGATCAAAGAAGTTGTTCGGAATTATGCATTTGACGGCATCATGCTTGACCGTGCACGATATGATTGTATTGATTCGGACTTTTCTCCTGAGTCAAAGAAGATGTTTGAGAAATTCATCGGAAAGAAAGTTGAGAAGTTTCCGGAGGATATTTTTGAATGGCGCCCTAATGCCGAAGGAGGCATAGACCGTGTGGGTGGCCCATACTATCATCAATGGCTGACGTGGAGAGCTTCTGTTATATATAACTTTATAAAAGATGTACGTACTTCCATCAAAAAGATAAAGCCGGAATGTATGTTGGCTGCTTATACCGGTGCATGGTATCCTACTTACTTTGAGGTAGGTGTCAACTGGGCAAGCCGTAATTATGATGTCAGCAAGGACTTCAGTTGGGCTACTCCCGACTATAAAAATTATGGCTTTGCAGAGTTACTGGATTTCTATACGAATGGCAATTACTACTGGAATGTAACGCTGGACGATTATTATAAATCTTCCGGTAAATTTAAGAATGAAACAGACAGCGAGTTTTCTACCGGAGAATATTTATGTGTAGAAGGCGGTTGCAAATATTCCAAATACTTGCTGAAAGATGCGGTGCCAGTATGCGGCGGTCTGTATGTAGAAGACTACAAACGGGACGTAAACCAATTCCAGAAAGCAGTCCGTATGAACTTGAAAGAATCGGACGGTGTGATGATTTTCGACATTGTACACATTATCCGCAACGGATGGTGGGACGAACTAAAAGAAGCACTGGACGAAACTAAGCCGGATGAAGCGCGAATGATCAAAGGAACCGTTACTTGCGATGGCAAAGGTATAGCCAATGTGGTAGTGACAGACGGACAGCGTTGTGTCACTACAGACAAGAACGGTATTTACCATCTACCCAATCTCGGAAACACACGCTTTGTATATATCACGACTCCTGCCGGATACTTGACGGATTGTGAACAGACGATTCCCCGATTCTATCAGGAAATTGACCTGAACGAGACGAATGAATATAATTTCCGTCTGAAGAAGAATCCTAAAGACGACAGTAAACACTTGTTTGTGTTGGAGGCGGATGTACAGGCCGGTCTGAAAGAGCACTGGGATCTGTACGCTCCCATTGTCGATGACTATAAACAGTTAATCGATCAGTATTCGGATCGTGATGTATTCGGACTGAATTGTGGAGACATCTTTTGGGACACACCGGCCACATTCTTTCCACCTTATATCGATAAGGCAAAGAAACTGGATATCCCCATATATCGTGCAATCGGTAATCATGATATGGATTGTAATGGAGCTACTCATGAAACGTCGTACCGGACTTTCGAAGGATATTTCGGCCCTACCCACTACTCATTCAATAAAGGAAATGCCCACTATATTGTTATCAACAACAACTTTTATGTAGGACGTGAATACTTCTATATCGGCTATGTAGATGAAACAACTTTTAAATGGTTGGAAGAAGATCTGTCTTATGTCCCTAAAGGTACATTAGTCTTTTTCATAACGCATATTCCTACGAGAATAACGGAACAAAAAAGGCCATTTAATTACGATTATGCCATGTTGGCAGGAGAAACGATCAATGCTGAGGCGGTTCATCAATTATTGGATGGCTATGAAACACACTTTCTGACGGGTCATCTTCATTCCAACTCGAACATTGTATTCAACGATCACCAAATGGAGCACAATACGGCTGCCGTATGTGGTATCTGGTGGCATGCGGATGTCTGCATCGACGGCACCCCACAAGGATACGGAGTCTACGAAGTAGACGGAAACCAAGTGAAATGGTACTATAAAAGTGCCGGTCATCCGAAAGACTACCAGTTTCGAAGCTATGCTGCAGGAACATCTAAGGAATTCCCCAAAGATATTATTGCCAATGTCTGGAACTGGGATAAAAATTGGAAAGTAGAATGGCTGGAAAACGGAAAAGTGATGGGTACCATGACTCAATATACCGGAGTCGACCCGTATGCGCATCAAGTATGTACAGACAAAAAAAGAACCATGCAGAGCTGGATATCAGCAGCAAGTACAGGACATATGTTCCGTGCCACTCCCCGTAATCCGAAAGCTAAAATAGAGATCAGAGTAACAGACCGTTTCGGTAAAGTGTATCAGCAAAACGTTTCTAAATAAAGATTCATGAAGTATATCATATACCACCTATGGATTATCAGCCTGCTATTCCCATTGGGAATGCAGGCCAAAGTCAGGTTAACTTCGATCTGGGGTGATAACATGGTGTTGCAACAACAATCGGAAGTGACCTTCCACGGCAAAGCCTCTGCCAATAGTAAAATTACGATTGAAGCATCATGGAATCATCGGAAGCTAACAACCCGAAGTGACCAGCATGGAAATTGGAACATTCAACTTCCTACTCCGGCAGCAGGGGGTCCCTATACTATTACATTCTCTGACGGTGAGGCGCTTACATTAAATAATATCTTACTGGGGGAAGTCTGGTTCTGTTCCGGCCAATCGAATATGGAAATGCCTGTCAGAGGCTTTCGGGGACAGCCGGTTTATGGTTCACAACCCTATATCGTAGCTGCCGACTCCAAACGGGAATTACGTTTGTTTACAGTCAAAAGAGATTGGAGCACGACTCCTAAGGAAGAAGGTATTACGGGATATTGGTCGGAACTTTCTCCCAAAGAAGTCGGAGACTTTAGTGCTACCGCTTATTTTTTCGGAGATTTACTACAACGTTCATTGGATATTCCTGTCGGACTGATTCATTGCTCATGGAGTGCTTCCAAGATAGAGACTTGGATGGATAAAGAGACACTGTCACAATTTCCGGAAATTCAATTACCGGATATTGAACAAACCAAGTTCGACTGGCCTGCGGGTACACCTACTTTATTATGGAATGCAATGGTAAATCCGTGGAAGGGATTTCCTGTCAAAGGAGTCATCTGGTATCAGGGAGAGTCCAATTCTGCTGATCCCGCTCTTTATAAAAAGCTCTTTCCCGCAATGGTCGCTCAGTGGAGAGAATTCTTTCATAATCCTGCAATGCCTGTATACTATGTCCAGATCACTCCATGGCAGGCCGAAGGTAAAGATAGGCTTGATCGTGCATGGTTCCGTCAATGCCAGCTGGAATTAATGCAAGAAGTTCCTAATGTTGGTATGGTTACAACGACGGATGCAGGAAGTGAAAAATTCATTCATCCTCCCTACAAAATTAAAGTCGGTCAGCGCCTTGCTTACTGGGCTCTGGCCAAGACTTATGGCAAAGAAGGTTTTCTGTATGCAGGCCCTTTGTATAAAAGCCATCAATTGAAAGAGAATGTAGTAGAAATCACTTTTGAACATGGCAGTGATGGACTGATCCCTGAAAATCAAAAGTTGCGGGGATTTGAACTTGTAGACGAAAAGGGAAATATCGTACCGGCAGAAGCGGAAATAATCAATGGTTCTGCCCGTGTGAAAGTATGGAATGATTCGGTGCCTCATCCTGTAGAAGTGCGTTATTGTTTCCGCAATTATATGGAAGGTGATCTTTTCAATAATGCGGAAATACCTGCTTCTCCATTTCGGGTCGTAATACATTAATTAAACGAAAATTATGAATAACAACAGTACACGAGCTTCTTCTTTGGATGCCCTGCGTGGGTATGCTATTCTGACAATGGTTCTCTCCGGCAGCGTTGCCTGGGGAGTGCTTCCCGGATGGATGTATCATGCTCAGGTAGGTCCCCGCTCCAACTTTGTGTTTGATGGTTCTATATATGGGATCACTTGGGTTGACCTGGTGTTTCCTTTTTTCCTGTTTGCCATGGGAGCTGCCTTCCCTTTTTCAATAGGTAACAAATACAGAAAAGGCAGCTCCCGCCGGAGAATTATATACGACAGCCTTTTAAGAGGTTTCCGGCTGACTTTCTTCGCTATTTTTATTCAGCATATATATCCGTGGGTAGTATCTTCTCCTCAGGATGTTCGCTCATGGCTCATTGCATTGGGAGGTTTTGCCTTGATGTTTCCCATGTTCATGAGGATTCCGTTCAAAATGCCGGAATACGTAAGGATGCTGATTAAAATACTGGCTTATGCAACGGGAGTGTTCATGCTGCTGAATATCAACTATGCCGATGGACGGACATTCAGTCTAGGCTACAGTAATATTATCATTCTGGTATTGGCCAATATGGCCATTTTCGGCTCACTGATTTATACATTAACGATCAATAAGCCATGGATTCGTATAGCAATATTGCCTTTTATCATGGCAGTGTTCTTGGGAAATGAAAACGCAGAATCATGGAATCATAGCCTGATGGCATTCTCGCCCTTACCGTGGATGTATAAGTGCTCCTATCTGAAGTATCTGTTTATCGTAATTCCCGGCAGCATTGCCGGAGAATATCTGCATGAGTGGTTACACTGCAAAAACACGATGCCCGTAAACGACAATAAAGACGAACGCAAAAGAATGCCATGGATACTCTTATTGACCATCGGACTGATCGTATTCAATTTATACGGACTTTATATGCGTTATCTTATTCTCAATTTAGTGGGTACAATCGCTATATTATGCGTTCTCTACATTCTCTTGCAAGTGGAAGGAAAAAACACCGGTTACTGGTATAAACTCTTCAGAGCAGGAACTTATCTGATATTATTAGGGCTGGCTTTTGAAGCTTACGAAGGGGGAATCCGGAAAGATCCTTCTACGTACAGTTATTACTTCCTTGCATCGGGACTTGCCTTTATGGCGATGATTGCATTTTCTATTATGTGCGACATTTATTCTTGGTCCCGATTGACCCGTCCATTGGAATATGCAGGGCAGAATCCGATGATTGCATACGTATCCACCCAGTTGGTAGTATTACCTCTATTGAATCTGGCAGGACTGGGAACCTATCTTTCCTATCTGGATCAAAATGCCTGGCTGGGCTTTTTACGGGGAGTCATCATAACTTCTCTGGCTTTATTAATAACCATATTATTTACTAAATTAAAATGTTTTTGGAGGACTTGAATCATGTTAATCAAACGTCTATATTTTATAACAACAGCACTGCTTGCCTTCTCTATATGTTCATGTGGAGAAAGCTATCCTGATCATCCGTGGGAATGGGATCAGGAAACTGAAGAGGAAGAATCGAATCCTGATATAGTATCACAAGGATGGACGACAGCCGATAATTTCGGAAGTCTTCCGGACTATATTCACATCTATAAATCACCTGAAAATCTGGCGGGAAAGAAGGCGATTGCCTACATAGCTGTCGCAGATATGAGTAAAGCTAAATTTGAAGTTCTGGGCGACATCGCTTTCTCACAGGAAGCCAATGGATATGGAGGTAAATCGATACATACCCCTTCGGAGTTTTATGAATCTTCCAAAGCACCGGTAGTCATCAATGGAGGATTGTTTTTTTACAGTGCCGGATTCTATTATTCGCAAAATCTAGTGATTCGTGAAGGGCAGTTACTGGCACCCAATCAGAACTACTATTCAAAAGACTGGGTAACTATGTGGTATCCGACTTTAGGAGCCTTCTGCCAAATGAAGGACGGAACATTTCAAACGACATGGACTTATCAAGCATCCGACGGAATTAATTATTGCTATCCCGCCCCTGCTGATAACGATATAAACAAGGATCCGTTGCAGGCTCCGTCATCTACTTTCCCCAACGGCGCAAAAGCATTGGAGGCTACCACCGGTATCGGAGGTGTCACAGTTTTACTGCGTGCCGGAGAGATTAAAAACACGTATGTAGAAGAAATGCTGGATATTTCTGCAGCTTCCAATCAACCTCGCACCGCAATTGGTATAACAACTAACAAAAAAATGATTATCTTTGTGTGCGAAGGCAGAAACATGACAGAAGGAGTAGCAGGACTGACCACTGCCAACGTAGCTAAAGTAATGAAAGATCTGGGATGTACGGAAGCGCTGAATCTTGACGGAGGCGGTTCATCGTGCATGCTGGTCAATGGCAAAGAAACCATTAAAGGCAGTGACGGCAAACAAAGGAAAGTGCTGACCGCTGTCGGAATTAAATAGATGATGAAACAATTCTTTTTTTTCACAATGTTGTGCCTGTTCGGCATTCAGTTACAGGCACAACAAATGACGTACCATGATGCGTCATGCTTTCCTCTTTTAGGAAAAGCAACACAAGACACAGGGGCAAGATATGAGAGACTACCGGATTCTCTCAAAAACATTTCTCGTCCCCCTTTATGGAATTTGAGTCGTAATTCGGCAGGAATGGCGATACGATTTCGTAGTAACTCTACCCGAATAGCGTTGAAATGGGAGAATCTCTTTAATAACCATATGAATCATATGACCGATGTAGGAATAAAAGGTCTTGATTTATATTGTTGGGAAGAGAACGGTCAGTGGAGATTTGTCAATAGTGCACGTCCTAATGGAAAAACAAATCAAGCTACCGTTATCGCCAATATGCAGCCTAAAGAAAGGGAATATATGCTATATCTTCCTCTTTATGACGGACTTGTGTCACTGTCTATAGGAGTCGATTCTTTATCTTCCATTGATCAGCCTCAGATTAATTATCCGATCCGTGAGAAACCAATTGTATTCTATGGAACCAGCATCCTGCAAGGAGGCTGTGCTTCACGTCCCGGAATGGCACATACCAATATCATATCAAGAAGGTTGAACCGAGAATGCATTAATCTTGGTTTTAGTGGTAACGGACAACTTGACCTTGAAGTCGCAAGAGTCATGGCGGAAGTGGATGCCGGTGTCTTCGTTTTGGATTTTGTACCCAATGCTTCAGTAGAACAGATGAAAGAACGTATGGAAACTTTTTACCGGATCATTCGCAACAAGCATCCGAAAACTCCGATTGTATTTATAGAAGACCCTATTTTCACTCATACATTATTTGATCAGAGAGTAGCTCATGAAGTAACAAGGAAGAATCAAACATTGAATGAGATTTTCAATTCACTCAAGAAGAAGGGGGAAAAAGATATATATTTGATTCATTCGGAAAAGATGATAGGAGAAGATGGTGAGGCTACGGTTGATGGCATTCATTTTACCGACTTGGGAATGATGAGATATGCCAATTTGATAACTCCATTCATAAAAAAAATGATAAAGCGATAGGGTCTATGAATTTATCGTTTTCATCCGGCTACATTTAAGCATTAAAACAGTAGATTTATAAGATGTTATTTAATCTACTGTTTTAATTTTCTGAATATCTCTCAACGCATATCAACTCAACCTAAATGAATATTCATGGCTGATTCTACGAAATTCGAAACCTTCGGCATTTATTGAAGGATGTTCCAATAAAGCTCCATTTTCTCCAGTTTCTCTAGATTCAATCAGCTTATATCTTCCAAAGGATTTTTGGGCGCTTGAAACCTTTGAATCTTGATCAGGTTTAATAAGATATGACATCAAGCATACTTTACGCTTATATCGATTTATAAAAGCAGAAATAGAAGGAACAGCCCTGATTGTTCTTAACGTTTCCAACAATTGTATTTCCGCTTTTTCATATTTTCCACCGGGATAGATCACGTTTTTATCCTTATCAAGTATAGGCTTAGATAAGTTCTCAATATTTTTTTTGGTAGATGTTTGTTCGTTTAAGATATAAAAACTATCACAACTGCCTCCTGTCTCGTGCAAAATAAAATCACACCTCTTCCTTCCGGTTTCAAATTTTGTTCCCTTCAGGCCTATTAGATACGCTTCATAATTAATAACCTGAACTTCTGTCCGATTACTATGATCGAAAGAAATATTCCCAGTCTTATAATCCACGATAGATGTCAGACCTCTGTCTGTCAAATCAAAGTGCTCTTCAGCAGTAATCTCATATGGAACATCAACAATGGTACGATGTAATTTATAATGTGACGGTAGTTCCCGTTTTAGTAAGTCAATCATTGTATCTCATCTAATTTATCGTACTCATTGTATATCTCGTTAATATCATCCGATAGGTAATCCGTGTTTATCAGATGGGCATTTTGAACTTTAATGCTTTTTACCATCCCATGCTCTACTACATATACCTCAGTCTTATGATAGTCCAATGCTGCATTTTCTATTTTCACCCCTTTGTCAAATGCTTTAAGCAAAAGATTCAAATGATTAATGATATATGGACTATGAGTAGCCAAAGTCAATGTCATATATTTATTTCCGTTCAAGCATTTATCTATAAGCATATTTAATGATGAACGCTGGGCTGTAGGAAACATACTCAGTTCCGGTTCTTCAATCATCAGATGTATGGAACGGTTGGCAATATCACCGATATTCATATCATGTCTGAAAGATGATAAACTATCATTTTTGCCCAATAGAGTAACTATAGAAGAATTAAATCCGTGTACCAGATCAAAATGTTTTGAGAAATATTCAGCGATCACAGCAAGGGGTGTCATCGTTTGAATGCCAGAAGATGCATCTTCAAAATGAATTTTATAAGTGTCATTTACATTGCTGATAAAGAATTGTCTGCTTCCATTCTGAGCTTTCTTTTCATAGTAGCGAACACCTAAATAAGGCATTTCCAGCTCCTTTATCACTTCTGTAGCTTTTTTAAAGTCTTGAAAGGTCTCGGTAAAATAGAATCCCAACGCTGCTCCATCACTCAAATTTGCTAATAAAGGAGCTATAGCTCCCCGTTTATCAGAGAAAAATGAGATCTTCTCCAATGATAAATTCTCGCTGCTGATTATTTTTCTTGTTCCTTTTAGTCCTTTCTGTGGAGTATAGGTTATATTACAATCTCCTTTGCTATAAACTATTTCAGTATCATTTTTGACATAATCTGTCATCCCACCATTACGTAGATATTCAGAAATGCTTAAATCTATGGTTTTATCAATAACATTACCCAATTTCAAGTATGAACGAAGATTTATTTGCTTACACATATGTCTCATCATAGCCAGCACCTTTAAAATGGTACTTTTTCCACTACCTGATTCACCAATAAAGAAAGTGAATGGTTTGATATTATCTAATTTGACATCCTTTATTGGACCAAAGGATTTAATACTGAGATATTCTTTTTGTTCCATTATTTATATAATTCTTTATTATAGAGTAAAGGTAGTCTTTTTTTCGAGAACAACTTCATTTCAATGTTACTAAAATGATTCTACAAAAATAATAAAAAACTTTTTAGCTATAATTACTTTCATTTTTTTGCAACGGACAAAACATACATAGTAAAATAAAAACTCATAACAAATAGTTTCTGTTTATTGACTTATTATCAACAATACTCAGTTGATCCCAGAATCTTTTTACTAAAAATTTCAAACTGACATTCTATATCACAGGAAAGCTAGTTACATCGTATATATAAATTGACAATTTATATATATTCATGTTTTTTATCGAGTAATTTGAATATAACGATAAAAAGTAACAAATTACACTTATATACATTTTACCTTCTTATTTTTCTATATTTAACTAAAAAGAGAAGTTTTACTAGCTTCATCTGTATACTATAGTTAATTTAAGCCAAGTTCTCGTAGGACTAGTCAACACTCTGACCACCGTTCTTGCTCTTGTGATCATTGACAGGGTCGGCCGCAAGCAACTGGTCTATTACGGAGTTTCGGGGATGGTTGTCTCCCTCCTGCTGATCGGCATTTACTTCCTCTTCGGTGATTCCTGGGGAGTCTCCAGCCTCTTCCTGCTTGTTTTCTTCCTGTTCTATGTATTCTGCTGTGCCGTCTCCATCTGTGCCGTGGTGTTCGTGCTCCTTTCGGAGATGTACCCCACCAAGGTACGCGGGCTGGCGATGTCCATTGCAGGATTCGCCCTGTGGATAGGAACGTACCTGATCGGACAGTTAACCCCCTGGATGCTCCAGAATCTCACCCCCGCCGGAACATTCTTCCTGTTCGCAGTCATGTGCGTGCCGTATATGCTCATCGTATGGAAACTCGTGCCGGAGACCACAGGAAAGTCACTGGAAGAGATTGAAAGATACTGGACCCGGTCGGAACAGTAGAAGAAAGAAAGAGACCTTAATAACAGTAAACTAACAACAACTGAGAAGTATAGAGAAGCCGCAGGCGGTTTTCTGCATGGCCATTCAAGAAACGTTTCCCGCCTTCGGTGTACCCTATACCTATCTATAATAAAAACAATATTATGGATTTTAAGAAACTAGCGAATCAGTACCGGGATGAATTGTTGGACAATGTCCTTCCATTCTGGCTCGAGCACTCTCAAGATATTGAGTTTGGCGGTTATTTCAGCTGCCTGGACCGTGAAGGGAAGGTTTTCGATACGGATAAGTTCATCTGGTTGCAGGGACGTGAGGTATGGATGTTCTCCATGCTTTACAACAAAGTGGAAAAACGACAGGAATGGCTGGATTGTGCCGTTCAGGGTGGTGAATTCTTAAAAAAATACGGACATGACGGGAATTATAACTGGTACTTTTCACTCGACCGTTCGGGTAGACCACTGGTAGAACCATACAATATTTTCTCATATACTTTCGCCACGATGGCCTTCGGACAGCTGAGTTTAGCAACTGGTAATCAAGAATATGCGGACATAGCAAAAAAGACTTTCGAGATCATTTTGTCCAAAGTAAGCAACCCGAAAGGCAAGTGGAACAAGCTTCATCCGGGTACTCGTAATCTGAAGAACTTCGCCCTCCCGATGATCCTCTGTAATCTGGCTTTGGAGATCGAACATCTCCTGGATCCCGGCTATCTGGAACAGACGATGGAAACCTGTATCCATGAAGTGATGGATGTCTTTTATCGTCCGGAGCTGGGGGGCATCATTGTTGAGAATGTCGATATGGACGGTAATCTGGTGGATTGCTTCGAAGGTCGTCAGGTGACTCCCGGTCATGCTATCGAAGCGATGTGGTTTATCATGGATCTGGGCAAACGCCTGAATCGTCCGAAATTGATAGAAAAAGCAAAAGACGTAACCCTGACAATGCTCGACTATGGTTGGGACAAGCAATATGGAGGTATCTATTACTTTATGGACCGTAACGGTTGTCCTCCCCAGCAATTGGAATGGGATCAGAAACTTTGGTGGGTGCATATTGAATCTCTGATATCACTGCTGAAAGGTTATCAGCTGACCGGAGACAGGAAATGTCTGGAATGGTTTGAAAAAGTGCATGACTACACATGGTCGCACTTCAAAGATCCGGAATATCCGGAATGGTACGGATATCTGAATCGCAGAGGGGAAGTTTTGTTACCGCTGAAAGGTGGTAAATGGAAAGGGTGCTTTCATGTACCAAGGGGATTATTTCAATGCTGGAAAGTATTAGAACCGCTATAGAAACAATGAATTATTATGTTAACCAATCTTATTAATAATCTAAAAATTAATTCTATGACAGAGTTTAACTCAAAAATTAAGCAAAACTCTCGCATATTGAAGATATTTCTTTTCTCAATATGCGCACTTTTTGCATGTGCTATCAATGCTCATGCACAGAGTTTGGTGCAAGGTACTGTTACTGATGAGACAGGAGAATCTCTACCTGGTGTAAGTGTTGTAGTAAAGGGGACTACTAATGGTACAGTTACAGATGTTAATGGAAAATACAGCATTCAGGCGACTTCAAAAGATATATTGTCTTTCACATATGTAGGTATGGCGGAACAAGATATAAAAGTTGCCGGACAGAAAACGATCAATGTGGTGATGAAGGATGATGTGGCATCTCTGGATGAAGTGATTGTCGTTGGTTATGGTACTGCAAAGAAACAATCCCTGACAGGAGCGGTTTCTGCAGTCAAAGGCGACGAACTGTTAAAGGCACCGGCAACCAATGTATCAAGTTTGTTAGGCGGACGTTTGCCGGGCATTTCTTCTGTTCAAGTCTCTGGAGAACCGGGTGATGACCAAGCAGTATTGCGGGTTCGTGGTTCTATTTACAATGTTACTTATATTGTAGATGGTATGCCTCGTTCCATCAATGACATTGATCCTAATGATATTGAGAGTGTATCTGTCTTGAAAGATGGAGCTTCTGCGGCTGTGTACGGTTTGAAGGGCGCAGGTGGTGTTATCATTGTTACAACAAAGAGAGGACAGGAAGGAAAGTCAAGAATCACATATAACGGTTCAATAGGAGCATCTATGAATGCAAACTTTCCGCAGTTTATGAATGGTCCCCAGTTTGCATATTATTATAATATGGCTGATATGATGGATAAGCTGGCTAACGGAAGTATTACGGACATGAAGCAATATACACCGGTATTCACAAAAGCAAATGTGGAAGCGATGTTGAACGGCGATCCTACTGATGGGTGGGATAATGTCAATTATATTGATAAAGTATTTGGTACAGGTATCAATCAGAAGCATAACATCACCGTACAGGGTGGTAGTGACAAAATGCGTTATTTCACGTCTGTCGGCTATTTGGGACAGGATGGTAATATTGATAACTTTACTTATAGACGGTACAACTTAAGAACCAACATTGAAACTCAGCTGGCCAAGAATTTCCAGTTAAGTTTGGGAGTTGCCGGAAATGTAGGAAAACGTGAAACTCCGGGATATGCCTCCGGTGGTACAGATTCTAATTCCACATTGGGAGAACAAGGTTGGTTATCCGTTGCTCACCAGACTATCATGATGCATCCGTATTTACCGGAAAAATATGATGGACTTTATACCGCTACTACACAGAATAATACAAGCTTACCGAATAGTCCGCTAGCAGCTATTTATGAATCCGGCTACAAACATACCAATAGCTTTGATTTGCAGACTAACCTCTCTTTACAATATAATCTGCCTTGGGTAAAAGGATTAAGTGTAAAGGTTACCGGAGCTTATGACTACAAGACCTCACATAATAAAAACCTGAATACACCTTATTCTACTTATATCAATAAAATGCCGACTTCCACTACAGACTGGACTTGGACTAAAGCGGATGATCCTCGTGGAACTGCAAATGGAATAAATTTAGGTGAAGGACAATTCAGTTCCCGTCAAATGGTAGGCCAGGGAAGCATCAATTATGCGAATTCTTTCGGTAAGCATAATGTTGAAGCCATGGTACTTGCGGAAATCCGTGATTATAAAGAAAACAGTTTCTCCGGATATAATAAGAATATGAGTTTTGCAGAACTTCCGGAATTGAGTTTCGGACAACCGGCAGACTCCCCTATTTCCGGCTACAGTGATGCCAATCGTAGCATTGGTTACGTTTTCCGTTTGAAATACGACTATGACAATAAGTATCTGGCAGAATTTACAGGACGATATGACGGTTCGTATAAGTTTGCGGGCAATGTAAGTGGAAAACGTTGGGCATTTTTCCCATCAGCATCAGTAGCGTGGAGAATATCCAAAGAAAACTTTATGTCCGATCTGACTTTTCTAGATGATATGAAAATACGTGCATCTATCGGTTTGTTGGGTAATGACGATGTGAGTCCGTATGCATTCCTTAGTACTTATAACCTGATGGACGGTAACAAAAATGCGTACCAGACAATTCTGAACGGAAAAGTCATGCAGGCGCTGCGTGCATCTGTAATTGCAAATCCTACTCTGACGTGGGAAAACACGTTAACTTACAATGCAGGTTTCGACTTTACCATGTGGAATGGTTTACTGGGTATGGAATTTGATGCATTCTATAATTATACCTATGATATTCTGACAGCAATGGGAGGCGATTATCCACCATCAATGGGAGGATATTATTATACGTATGCCAACTATAACAAGGTAGACAGCAAGGGAGTTGAAATCACAGTGAGTCATCGTAATAAATTAAATCTGGCAGGGAAACCATTTTCTTATGGAGCCAGTTTCAACTTGACTTTTGCAAGAAATCGCTATCTTCGTTATCCGGATAGTCCCAATACTGTAGAATGGAGAAAACGTACAGGTCGCAGTGTAGACGCTTCAGTCGTATGGGTGGCAGAAGGTTTGTTCCGTTCGGAAGAAGAAATTGATAATTCCGCATGGTATGGAACCCGTCCTAATGTAGGTGACATCAAATATAAGGATTTAAATGGCGATGGCAAAATAGATGAAGATGACAGAACACGTGTAGGACGGGGCAATCGTCCGGAACTGACTTATGGTCTGAACTTGAATTGTGCCTGGAACGGATTTGATTTAAGCGCACAATTTACTGGAGGCGCATTGTTCGATGTATCATTAACCGGAACTTACTATAATGGTTATGATGACAATACGGTCTGGACACAAGCATTCAAAGAAGGTGCCAACTCACCTTTATATCTGGTTCAGAATGCGTATACCACGGAAAATCCGAATGGAACATTCCCACGTCTGACTCTGGGAAATCAAGGACATGGAGGAGACAATGGATTAGCTTCTACCTTCTGGTTGCGTAATGGCAGATACCTTCGTCTCAAATCGGCACAGCTAGGTTATACATTCCCTAAAAAGTGGATGAGCCCTGTGGGAATTCAGAATCTTAGAATTTATGTAGAAGGTTCCAATTTATTCACGATCTCCGGTCTTCCCGATGGAATCGACCCCGAATCTCCGGGAGTGAATAACGGATATTATCCTCAACAACGCACAATCATGGGCGGTATAACTCTGACTTTCTAAACCTTTAAAAGATTTATTATGAAAACAAAATTTATAAGTATCATATTGTTGGGAGCCTCTTTAGGGCTTGGTTCATGTAGTGATTATCTAGACATGACACCGACGGACAAAGCATCAGATAAACTAGTATGGAGTAAACTGGAATATGCCGAACAAGCTGTCAACGATTTCTACCGTTATATCGATTATTTAGGAGTTTATCGTGACGGACAATGCCTGGCAGGCATGACGGAAGCGTTGACAGACCAACTCAAATACGGTTCCTATAACTATATGTCTAAATGCCAGATACCTAGCGAAATCGCTTATGGAGGATCCGTTCTGACAGTAAGTTATGTCAGCACTTATTTAGGCAATTGGGGGACGATGTATGAATATGTACGCCGTGTCAATGAAGGTCTCAATAAACTGAAAAAGTACGCCTCATTCGGTCAGACGGAACAAGAACGGCTGGAAGCGGAAATGCGCTTCTTCAGAGGATATTTATATACCGACTTGGTAAAACGTTATAAGGAAGTCATTATATATGATGAAGATCTGGATAATATAAAGAAGGATATGCCGGTCAGTTCCGAAGCAGAAGGATGGAACTTTGTATATGAGGACCTGAAGTTTGCGGGCGAACATTTACCGGTTGATAAAACCCCTAATGGACGTCTGACTAGCGGAGCAGCTTATGCAATGCTGTCACGGGCAATGCTTTATGCAGAAAGATGGGATGATGCCCGGATCGCTGCCGAAGAAGTGATGGGCATGGGATATAAGCTGGAAGAAAAAGAGAATTATTCTAATGCATTTAAAGCAGGAAGTCAGGAAGCTATTCTGCAATATTGCTATGACAAGAGTTCTACTGTAACTCATGATTTTGACGGCTATATGGCTCCCGGAGGTGATAAAGCATTGGATGGTAATTCAATGACCGGAGGATTTGGAACTCCGACACAAGAAATGGTAGAATCTTATGAATATGCGGACGGTAGCGGTTTTCCGGATTGGAGTACCTGGCATACTGCAGAAGGAACAACGGCAACTCCTCCATACGATAAACTTGAACCACGCTTCAAAGCAACCATTCTTTATAATGGTGCGACGTGGAAAGGCAGAACGATCGCATCTTATGTCAATGGTACTGATGGTTGGGCTGCATGGAAAACGGATGCCAAACCAGAAGGACGTTCTACCACAGGTTATTATTTGCGTAAGCTGGTGGATGAGACTCATAGTTTCACTTCTGTGCAGGCAAGTACACAGCCATGGACCGAAATTCGTTATGCCGAAGTGTTACTAAATCATGCCGAGGCTTGCTATCATTTGAGTGGCTATGCCGATAAAGCCAATAAAGACATCAAAGACATTCGTAACAGAGTCGGCTTGCCTTATTCGGACAAGAGTGGAGAAGACCTGATGAAAGCGATTCGTCAGGAACGTAAAGTCGAATTAGCTTATGAAGGACACTATTATTGGGATATGCGTCGCTGGAAACTATCTGCAACGGCATTCACCGGTATCCGTCTTCATGGACTTAAGATAGAACAGAATGCAAACGGTTCGTTCAATTACATTTATGTAGAGTGTGATGACAAAGATCGTAACTTCCCGACTAAGATGTACCGTTTCCCTATGCCACAGGCGGAGTTGGACAATAACGGTGCGGTAACTCAATATGCAGAATGGCAATAAATCTAAAATGAAAACAATTATGAAAAAGAATATACAATATTTACTATTAGGAGTATTGGCATTAATGAGTTCCTGCCAAGATCCGGAATATGTACTTCCAACTGCTGAGCGGCAGGGAATCACAAGCTTGACCGCACTTTTTACATCAGGTCCTTATGTGGACAAAGAAGCTGTTGTCTACACAATTGCGGATGCGTCTGTAGATAAATATGTGATTCCTATACCATGGTTTTATCCGGAAGACAGTGAAAATGAAACGGCGGAATATATGAAGACAATGAGGGTCCAGGCAAAGTTAGCTCCTAACTGTACTATTAATCCTGTTTTGACGATATTGGATTTGACTAAAGAAAATTACTTCACTTATACAGATGCGCAGGGATATAAGAAACAAATCTGCATTACGGGTGAAAGAGTGAAATCCAATAAATGTCAGTTATTAAGTTTCTCAATACCGGCCGAAGATATTAGTGGAATTATTGACGAAGAGCATAAGACGGTATCTCTGATTTCTGCAGAAGATTTATCTTCCTGTCTGGCAGAATATTCACTTTCCTCTCATGCGACAATGTCGCCGGATCCTAAGACAGAGGCGCTTGACTTCAATTCACCTGTAGAACTGACGGTCATCGCTCACGATGGAGTGACGAAGCAGACGTACACAGTTCAGAAGGCAGTGCCGGATAAGATCCCTTATGGATATAGAAAAGGCAGTGAGACAGAATTGTTTAAATTGGATATGGGAGTTATAGGTTTGCCCTGGACTTCAGCCAACTCACCTTCACTGGCCGTTAATGGCAATAATTTAGTTGTTTGCTTAGGGGACGGTTCTACTGCTCCTACCTATTATAATGCTTCTACAGGAAGTAAGATTGGCAATATGACTTTGGGAAGCGTAGGTGTTGCATCTTTAGGTTGTGTGACAAGTGATAGTAAAGGAAACATATTGTTGGCAACAAAAGCAGCTAATGGTAAATCCTTCTCTATCTATAAGACTTCTTCTGTAACCACAGTTCCAACTTTATTGATATCTTATACCAACAATACAAGTTTGGATATGGGTACCAAAGTATCTGTACAGGGTGATATCAATACAAATGCCGCTATCATTGCTACATGTGACGGGACAGCCTCGTCCGGTTCTAATACGTTTGTTCGCTGGATTATAACAGACGGTGTATTGGGAAGTCCTGAAGTAGTATCGGTAAATGGTGTTGGCTATTGGGGATCTCCTGTGTCAAATACCAAGGTTGTCACCAAAGGAACTACTGCACAAAGCGATTATTTCTTATCCTATTATGATCCTAACGTACTTTATTGGGTGAATGGAACAAGTAATAATGCGTCCAAGTCTTTATCCAATTCGGACAATGGCAATTCCTGGGCAATGAATAATAACTGTCTGGATGCAAGAACGTTCAATAATGCGCAGTATCTTGTATTGGTATCTACGGCTCACTTCCCGCAATGGGGAGGCACTCCGTACTTATATATGTACGATGTAACCTCAGACGGATCGTTTACCGGTACGGTATCTACTTCAGACGCTTTGACATTCAATCCTTCACTTTCTTCGTTCGGTTCTGCAGATGGTGTAGCGGCAACAGGTGATGTATTGTTTGCTCCAACTACAGATGGATATAAACTTCGTCTCTACTATGTTGACAACAACTGTAAGATTATCGGAGGGTATGAATTTGATTGTATCGACAAATAATTAATGTGTTTCAAAAGAGTTACTGACATTAATAAACATATATAATATGAGAAATCTTTTTAAAATATTATTATTGACGTTTTGCGGAATGGTTGCTATCACTTCATGTAGTGATGATTCTGATGGAATCCCCGGATGGCCCTGGAATGATAATTCAACAGAGGGACCGGAAAATCCGGATGTAACAGAAATCAAGCCACGCTATGTCTGGATTGATGCGGCAGCTAATTTTCCGGATTATGCGAATAATAAGGAGAATATCTCCACAGATATGGTGAAAGTAAAAAACGCAGGGTTTACTGATATCATTGTTGACGTGCGTCCCACTACAGGAGATGTTTTGTTCAACACTACTGCAGTAGATCAGGTGAAGCGAATGGATGTGTGGGGAAGTTCGGGTTATGTATATTATGAACGTACTGAAACATGGGATTACCTGCAGGCATTTATAGATGCAGCCAGAAGTCAGGGGCTGAAAGTACATGCGTCAGTCAATACTTTCGTCGGTGGTTACTTATGTCCCTATAACCTCGGATCAGATGGAATACTGTTCCGTGATGACTCGAAGAAGGAATGGGCAAGTGTGGCTAATCTCGCTGACGGTCTGACAAATACGATGGATTTGTTGAATGACGAGACCGATTATGGAGCTAAATTTTTGAATCCGGCTAACGATGATGTGCAGAACTTCGTTTTGCAGTTACTGGGTGACCTGGCTAAATATGACTTGGATGGAATAATTCTGGACCGTTGCCGTTATGACGATTATGGCTTGGAAAGTGATTTCTCGGCTGTTTCTAAACAGAAGTTTGAAGAGTACATTGGGGAAACAGTTGCTCATTTTCCGGAAGACATTATGGCACCAGGCACAGATGAGATACCTTCAGATCAGCCTGCCTATTTCAAGAAATGGTTGGAATTTCGTGTAAAAGTGATTCACGACTTTATCGTCAAGGCACGTGAGAAAGTAAAATCCGTAAATTCAGAAATCAATTTTGGAGTGTATGTAGGCGCATGGTATTCCAGTTATTATACTTCGGGAGTAAATTGGGCAAGTCCTAAATATGACACCTCAGCCTACTATCCTAAATGGGCAACAGCAGATTATAAGAACTATGGTTATGCCGATCATCTGGATTATATATTCTTAGGTGCTTATGCATCTGTCGATAAGATTTATGGTAGCGGCGAATGGACAATGGAGGGATTTTGCAAAAACGGTCGCGAGTTGCTGAAAGGTGACGTTCCCTTCTCCGGAGGTCCGGACATAGGCAATGGTACCGGATGGACTAACGGTGGACAAGCCGCTAAAATACCTGATGCCATCGACGCATGTATAAACAATAGCGACGGCTTCTTCGCATTCGACCTCTGTCATATCAAGATGTACGACTATTGGAACGCTTTCAAGACAGGATTTGATAACTATCTGGAGTCCGTTCAAAAATAGGAAGTTGATAATTCAATCTGAGAATATACTCAATACAAGTATTCTCCTTTCTATTCATAGCACTAAGTCTGAGCCGCAAGGTTCAGACTTAATGTTAATGAATTGCCTTATTTGTATAAAGAACAATAGATAACTATGAAAATATATTTATTACAACTTGTCATTTTGATGAGTTTGAGTTTGAACTTGCAGGCTCAAAATTTATCCGGTACTATTCGTGGAAAGGTAACCTGTCATGGGAAAGGACTTCAAGGAGTAGTTGTAACGGACGGAATCGACTGTGTTCTGACTAATAAGTCGGGCGAATATGTGCTTGCTCCTCAAAGGGATGCCCGGTTTGTTTACTTGTCCGTGCCTTCCGGTTATCAGCCGAAAACAGAAAAGACCATTCCCTTATTCCATCAACAAATAGAGATGGATAAACAAGACGGATATAATTTTGAGTTGATGAAAAATCCTCAGAATGATGCGAATCATCTGTTTCTGGTGCAGGCTGATGTGCAAGTCACTTCCGAAGACGATGTGAAAGCCTATGGCAGATTCCTGCAGGATATAAAAGAATATGTACAGCCTTATTCGGGAAAAAGAGACATATTCGGTATTGATTGTGGAGACATCGTGGGTGATACCCCCTCTTTGTATCCATCTTACATTAATACCGTATCTACTTTGGACTTTCCCGTTTATCGTGCTATCGGCAACCATGACATGACCTACGGAGGACGTACTTTTGAGTACTCGTACCGTACTTTTGAAAGTTATTTCGGCCCCATCTACTATTCGTTTAATAAAGGAAAAGCCCATTACATTGTACTCGACAATTGTTTCTATGTCAATCGTGACTACCAGTACATCGGATATATTGATGAACGGACTTTTGCATGGCTGGAAAAAGACCTTTCGTATGTGTCCAGGGATAAGCTGGTATTTGTGGTCATGCACATTCCCTCCAGCCTTCAGAAAAAGTTAAGATATAATACTTTGGATCAGGATGAAACAGTGAATACAGCTGCACTATATAAACTCTTGGAGGGCTATAATGCGCATATCATTTCCGGGCATACCCATTTCAATACGAACGTTTGTTTCAATGATTCGTTGATGGAGCATAATACGGCAGCAGTGTGTGGCACTTGGTGGCGTGCAGACATCAATGTAGACGGAACTCCCAGAGGTTACGGTATATATGAAGTGAACGGAGATCAATTGAAGTGGATTTATAAAAGCGCAGGTTATCCGCTGGAACACCAGTTTCATGCTTATCCGGCAGGATCGTCGGATGAATATCCTTCTGATATCATAGCCAATGTATGGAACTGGGATGATCTTTGGAAGGTAGAATGGTATGAGAATGGACAAAGGATGGGCGAAATGCAAAAGTACAAAGGATATGATCCTATGGCAAAAGCCATCTGTTCGGATAAGGAAAAGGTGAAATATGACTGGATATCTCCGGTTCTCACCGAGCATCTCTTTCATGCAACTCCTCATGACCCAAACGCAAGGATAGAGATTAAAGTGACTGACCGTTTCGGTAATGTATATACTCAAACTATTGAAAACAAATAAACTAAAATCATATGTTCAGAAACAGATACTTTTGGCTACTTATAAGTTTGTTCTTTGTTCTGAAAACAGAAGCTAAAGTAACCTTGACCTCCATTTGGGGAGACAACATGGTGTTGCAGCAACAAGCAGAAGTTACTTTTCGTGGAAAGGCTACTCCCGGAAAACGTGTATATGCTTCCGCTTCATGGAATCATCGGAAAATCTATGCAGATTGTGACCGGAACGGACAATGGACACTGGCTCTTCCGACTCCGGAAGCCGGCGGACCATATACCATTACTTTTTCGGACGGGGAAGAGCTGACCTTAAAAAATATCCTGATCGGTGAAGTCTGGTTCTGCTCCGGACAGTCGAATATGGAAATGCCGGTAAAAGGGTTCCGCGGACAACCGGTCTATGGTTCGCAGCCCTATATCGTGTCCGCTAATCCTAAACGACCATTAAGACTTTACACCGTAAAGAACAATTGGAGCACGACTCTGAAAGAAGAAGGAATAGACGGACAATGGAGTGAAGCATCTTCGGAAGAAGTGGCCGATTTCAGTGCAACAGCTTATTTCTTCGGCAATCTGTTGCAACAATCTTTGGACGTACCTGTAGGATTAATACATTGCTCCTGGAGTATGTCAAAGATCGAAGCATGGATGGACAAAGAAACCTTATCTCATTTTTCCGAAGTAACCTTGCCGGATACAAATCAAGATAAATTCGAATGGGCTGCCGGGACGCCTACCCTGTTGTGGAACGCTATGGTAAATCCATGGGAAGGATTCCCTGTCAAAGGAGTTATCTGGTACCAGGGAGAGGCGAATACTCCCGATCCTACTCTTTATAAAAAGCTTTTTCCCGCCATGGTCTCTCAATGGAGAAATTTCTTTCATAATGCTGAAATGCCATTTTATTATGTCCAGATTGCTCCCTGGAAGTCCGAAGGGAATGACAAGTTGGATTGGGCATGGTTCCGTCAATGTCAGTTGGAGCTGATGAAGGAAGTTCCCGGAGTGGGAATGGTGACCACCGGAGACGCAGGCAGCGAACTCTTTATACATTCACCTTATAAGATTAAGGTTGGAGAACGGTTAGCTTATTGGGCACTGGCCCAGACTTACGGCCGAAAAGGGTTCCAATATTCCGGTCCAGTCTACAAGACCTATCGTATCCAGGGAAATGCTGTAGAAATAGACTTTGAATATGGAGAGGAAGGACTGACTCCGGAAAATCAGAATGTGAAAGGTTTTGAGATCGTAGGTTCCGATGGTATATTCCGACCTGCAAAGGCGGAGATCATCAATGGCACATCTACTGTGAAAGTATGGAATGATTCTGTTAGTGACCCGACAGAAGTCCGCTACTGCTTCCGGAATTATGTGCAGGGGGAATTATGCAATAATGCCGGGCTTCCGGCTTCTCCTTTCCGGATCGTCATCAAAAAGAAACCGGCCTTAATGTGGATTGATGCCGAAGCAAACTTTGAGCGCTTCAGTCATAAAGATTCGATTGATTATTACTTGGAAAAAATCAAATCGCTGGGCTTTACACATGCGGTTGTCGACATTCGTCCGATCACAGGGGAAGTTTTATATAAAAGTGAATATGCTCCGCAAATGAAAGAATGGAAAGGAGCCAAAGCCGGTGATTTTGACTATCTGGGATACTTTATCAAAAAAGGGCACGAACTGGGGCTGGAGATACACGCCTCATTGAATGTATTCTGTGCCGGACACAACTATTTTGACCGTGGAATGGTATATAGCGGACATCCGGAATGGGCTTCGATGGTGTACACTCCCGATAAAGGAATCATTCCAATCACCGAAGAGAAGCATAAATATGGTGCCATGATCAATCCTTTGAACGAAGAATATCGTACCCATATCCTGAATGTTCTGAAAGAAGTCGTGACCAAATATCCCGACCTGGACGGTCTGATGCTCGACCGGGTACGTTACGATGGAATAACCGCTGATTTTTCTTCATTGTCACGTAAGAAGTTTGAAGAATACATAGGTAAAAAAGTCGCAAACTTCCCCGAAGATATTTTCCGTTGGACTAAAAATGCAGATGGGAAATACACAACGCAACCAGGAAAATATTTCCGGAAATGGCTGGAATGGCGAACTAAAAACATTACTGATTTCATGGCGCTTGCCCGTAAAGAAGTCAAGGCAGCCAACCCTGACGTTTCTTTCGGCACGTACACCGGTGCCTGGTATCCATCTTATTATGAAGTAGGCGTAAACTTTGCCAGCAAAGAATATGATCCGGGCAAAGATTTCAGCTGGGCAACACCCGAATATAAAAATTATGGCTATGCCGAGCTGATAGACCTTTATGCTACCGGTAATTATTATACGGACATAACCATCGAGGAATACAGAAAAACGAACCGGAGTATCTGGAACGAAACTGATTCGCAGGCTCAATCCGGTACGTGGTATTGTGTAGAAGGCTCATGTCAGCATTTACGTCAGATATTGAAAGGTAATAAATTTATGGGAGGTATTCTGGTGGACCAGTTCTATGACAACCCCGCCAAACTTTCGGAAACGATAGAGATGAACCTTCGCCGTTCGGACGGATTAATGGTATTTGACATCGTACATATCATTACCAAAAATCTGTGGAAAGAAGTAGAGGAAGGAATGAAAAGAGGAGGCTCCTTATGAATAACCGGGCCTATGCATTAGACGCTTTGAGAGGATATGCGATTATTACGATGGTACTTTCTGCTACCATCGTAACGCAGGTGCTCCCCGGTTGGATGAGTCATGCGCAGACGCCGCCACCCGATCATATATTCAATCCTTCTTTGCCCGGCATTACATGGGTAGACCTTGTTTTTCCTTTCTTCCTGTTTGCAATGGGAGCAGCTTTCCCTTTTTCCATAGGTAAGCGTGCAGAGAAAGGTGACTCTAAACTGAAATTAGTATATGAAGCGGTGAAACGTGGAGTACAACTGACTTTCTTTGCCATCTTCATTCAGCATTTTTATCCGTATGTGCTGAGTTCTCCGCAGGACATCAGAGCCTGGTTGCTGGCTATTCTTTGCTTTGCGGTTCTGTTTCCGATGTTCATGCGCATTCCTTTGAAAATGCCGGACTGGGCACATACCGGCATAAAGATAGCCGCATACGGAATTGCGGTAATCATGATGCTTACTACTTCTTATGCCGATGGAAGAACGTTCAGCCTGTATTTTAGTAATGTGATTATTCTGTTATTAGCCAATATGGCCATCTTCGGTTCTGCCCTCTACATTTTTACGATGCATAACCGATGGTTGCGTTTGGGAGTTTTATTGCTGCTGATGGCTGTTATTTTGGGAAGTACTGTCGAAGGTTCCTGGACACAGGTGATATTCAATTATACTCCTTTGCCCTGGATGTATCGGTTTGATTATCTGAAATATCTGTTTATTGTAATTCCCGGCAGCATTGCCGGTGAGTATTTGATGGAATGGATGAAGGGCCGAAAGGATACCGAACAGCCGGCTTCACCGCAATACCGTAAGATAGGAATTGCGCTGCTGATATTGACTATGGTGATTATTGTATTCAATCTCTATGGGCTTTATACCCGTATGGTGACAGTGAATTTATTAGCGACACTTGTGCTGTTATTGATTGGCAAATTGGTTTTCTTACGTCCGACAGAAGGAATCGCTTTGTTATGGAAAAAGCTGTTTAATGCCGGAGCATATCTTCTCCTTTTGGGGCTATGTTTTGAACCTTTTCAAGAAGGTATCAAGAAAGATCCTGCCACTTTTAGCTATTTCTTTGTAACTTCCGGTCTGGCATTCCTTGCGCTCTTATTCTTAAGTATTGTTTGTGATTATTTCAGATGTGTGCGAAGTAGCCGCTTTCTTGTTATGTCCGGGCAAAATCCGATGATCGCTTACGTGGTTGGTGATTTATTCATTATGCCGTTGGCTAATATACTGGGACTTGCCTCGCTGTTGTCCTACTTCCAGCAGAATGCGTGGCTTGGGTTCCTTCAGGGAGTAATCATTACGTCTTTAGCTGTTTTGGTAACGATGTTTTTTACTAAGATCAAGTGGTTTTGGAGAACTTGACATCATTCAATAGATATACCGACAGTATAATAACAGGCATTAAAAATAAGTTGAACAGAAAACAAAATGATAGATAAATAGCAAAATAGGAAGCATAATTTCCTTATTTCCCTATTTTTGCTATTTCTATCTTTTGATAGATGAGTAAAGATAGAAAGAGATATGCATACAATCTTGAATTAATATGCATGATTATGAATAAACGAGCGGTCATTTGCATAAAAAACACCGTATAGTTTGAAATAAACATAAGGTTGATTGAGCTAAAACATAAGGTTGATTGTAAATAAACATAAGGTTGCTTTTAAAGGAACGTCCCATTGCTTTAAAAGCAACGCTAAGTCCGTTTAAAAGGAGCACATTTTAGCTCTAAAATGATGGGTATCTTATTTATTAGACTTTGTTTTAGGATGAAAAAAAATAATCAGAATGATGCAAAGTAATATAAAAAAAGAAAGATATTACAGAATAGTATGAAAAATAACGCAAAAAGAATGCATATAGATGCATATTCGCAACAAAGTGATTTCCTGTAACGGCAAATCTCTGTCATTTTATTCTCTATCCTGTGCAGTGATGGAAATACGCCCGTTAGAGAGTTTATAATTATCAAAATGACAAAATGCCATTTTGATAATTATATAACATGGTAAGTCTTAATAAAACGATTCCTTTTTCAATGGCCATCCTGTGATAGTTGACATATAAGGAATCAATGACATAGCCATTTTCATTTGACCTTTGTAATTGGGATGCCATACTGCTCCTAAGTCTGTAGTCGAATCGCAAAGGCCTTCGGGAAGAACTGCTATATAAACTTTCTTATCATTCAAGTCTTTGCGCATACGCTCCATGTATTGAACGATCTGCCGTTGAGCAATAGCCGGACTGATGCATAATATAGGGACATCTCCGTAATTTGTACGAAGACGGCTTATTAGTAGCTTATAAGCATGAATAAACTCATCTTCCAACGGATATATATTGGTGGAAAAATCATTAGTTCCTAAATTAACAACCACCAAATCGGGCTTGTATGTTTTAAAGTCCCATTTCTTATCCAAATTCATATCAAATGTATTCAGCATACGGTCTTTCATTGTCACGGCAGATATTCGGACGGAATCTCCATAATTGCGGACTACTCCACGTCCGGAATGTGCAATAAGCGTATAATCGGCATTGAAATAGCGGGCGATAATAGTGGCATAAGATAAGTTGCAATTCTCCGTTTCAGCTTTATAAGGTTCGCTACGGTCTTTCCCTTCTACACCATAGCCACACGTCAGCGAGTTACCGATAAATTCGATATGTCTGGACGGGCACTCCGTTTCTTTCATCAGTTCTCCTTCATTATGAAGCACAAATTGATGAATGGTTGTCTTTCCCCATTCCCCTTCCGTACGTTTTTGAATCAACACATGATGGATGCCTTTATCCATGCCGGAAATGAAATTAATCAAAGTATCTTTACCGGATACTTTTACCGTTTTGTGTAAAAGGCTGTCTACAAAAACATTGTAATAATTAATACCAGTATCTGAAATCTTCATAGACAATTCTCCTCCCGAAAGTCGGGTACGAAGATAAGTACCGGTCCAGTCGAAAGAAACGGAGCCATCACTCTGTATTTCCGTACGTCCCACGTAAGAAACGTTTTCATCATTAGCTTTATAGTATCTGTTCTTGGTAGTTTGAGCATTTACATCTTCAAACAACAGACAGAGGCTAACCAGAACTAACACATTTTTCCACATATCGTTTTCTAAATTAATCAAAGGTAATCACACAACTGCCGGACCCGTCGGATACAATTCTAAGTCCTTTGGCTGTTACTTTATTACCGGTAATTGTTATTGATTTACTTTTCTCTATAATCGTAAAAGACTTCTTTGTATAATCGACAGGCAACTGTATTGTCCTGTCGACGTTCTTCTTGCAATCTATAAAAAGGACCTTTTTATTATCTATTACACCCTCATAACACAGCAAATCATCATCATCAGAAACAGGAGACTTAAACCAGGTATACACTCCACTCCAATGAATAATATCCCCCTTTTTGTGTTCTCTATCAGCTATAATCTTGTGGTAGGTCTTATTGCTGGAATTTCCTATGAATATAATATCATCATCTGATATTTCTTCATGATTTCCCAATCCATCGGCAAACAGATAAGAAGATTGATACACATTTGCGCTTTTCTCAATGAAACGGCGAAATGACGGATACTCTTTCTTTGTAAAGGTAGAAACATCCTTTTGTACTGTCCAGTCCACATACTTGCCATTGGCAGTTAATGTATGTGTCTCCTTGTCAAACATAGATTGCATTCCGTAATACATTTGTACTGTCACGGGAGACTCATTTTGAAATTCATGAGTAACCAAGACTTGAATGTTATTTCTATAAATAGAATAATTGACAGTCTCAATACATAAGATCTCATTCAGAAGTGTTTTTCCACTACTGGTATCGGCTTTGGAAGGGTTCATTATTTCATTGATTACTTCAATCTTTATCTCTTTTGTCAGAGTCGATAGATCTGTCTTTATTTCTTTTCCGTCTATATAAATACGATAACCGATATTGCGAGCAGTTTGAGTAACTTCATCCAGGTAGGGATGATTTCCTCCACACCACCCGTATCCGGTTATATTAAAAGGACCGATATTGTCACTGTAAGCCAGATTCAGAAGAGAAGTCGGAGAAGCATCGGGCAGAGTGGCAGGAGCAGGCATATTATTGTCAATTGTTCCTACTCTATAAAATGTGAACAGTTCATTGAACATACACTTCTTGAACCAATAAAGAATATCGGTTTTGGCATCTAACTTGGCTGATATATATAAATCTTCGCCGGTTATTTTCACTCTCATTTCTTCAGATATCGTTTCAGTCCCGGGAGAGTCTTCTTCTGCAGAAGGCTTATCCGGGAGTCCGGAAGAAATTCCCGAATCTCCATTCGAGCAGGCTACTAAGTGCCAGGATAAAAATACGAATGCAAGGATTAAACGTTTCGTCATGGCTTCTATCTTTATTTTAATTCAAATTTGAGAACATCTTTGATATCCATAGCTGATGCTGCTATGATAGCTTCAAATTTGCCCGGTTCACAAATCCATTCATGTCTTTCCGCATCAAAAAAGCTTAATGCCTCTTTATCAATAGACAAAGAAACTATTTTTTCTTCACCCGGCATTAAATTTACTTTCTTAAATCTCTTTAATTCTTTCACCGGGCGGGGAAGAGAAGACTTTATGTCTCTGATATAAAGCTGAACAATTTCCTGTCCTTCACGGTTCCCTGTGTTCTTGACAGCTAAACTGAAAGTTATTGTTTCGTCAACTGACATGACTTTCTTGTTTGCTGTTAGTTTTCCATACGCCTACCACTCTGTCTCCAATGGGGTGATTCACATCTTGATAAACAGGAGCTTGCGTCATGAAAGATGATGCCAGAAAAGGCATGATTGCTATGATATTTCTTAATTTCATTGTTTTGTTATTCTTGTCCGTATAAACAGTATAAATATAATATGCTGATGGCAGATTCCATCAGCATATTATCCAAATGATTATTATAAGCCTAAGAAAGCTGTCGGTGCATCTGTGGTTATCAGATCAAAACCATTGTCAATACACCATTGCATCTCAGAAGGGATATTTACAGTCCATACATTGGAGGTCATCCCTGAATTTTTCAGATCTTTCAACCAATCCGGATTTTTATGATAAGCCCAATAATTGTAATCTGCCCCGGTAGCTCCCAATTGTTTCAGTTCCTTGGGCGAAATATCCTGTCCCAAATACAAAATTGGAGTTTTAGGAGGTGCCAGACGTATAAACTCACACATCACATGACGGGAAAAAGAGATGTATTCTACTCTGTGAGTCAATTTTTTCTCTTCCACCAACTTTAGGATCATTTCAACGGCTTTCGTTTCACGTTCCGGAGTACTGAGGGGTTTCATCTCCAGTATCAGATGTATTTTAAGTTTCTTCGCTTTATCAAGGAACTGCTCTAAAGTTGGCATATTCTCTCCATTGCTTAACTTTAAAGTGCGTAGCACGTCAGAAGATGTTTTCTCCAGAGAGTATCCTTCATGCCATCCGTCATGATTCAACATCAATTCATCGTCAGCTGTCAGCCATACATCAAATTCCGAACCATAACAACCTATTGAATCAGCTTTCACTAAAGCCGCTAGCGAGTTCTGTGCAGATCCGGGTGTATTCCAGAATCCACGATGGGCAATAACTTTGGTCTGATGAGATTCTTTTTTTTGCTTGCCACGTCTTGATACAATCAGATTAGCCAGTCTGTCCATGACTTCATGATCTTTCGGGTTTGTTGATTTATACATATCAAGAACTGCATGATTGCCACTATAATAGGCCATTGCAGATGTACGGAAGGCTTGTTGTCTTTCAAAATGATCAATATACGCTACCAGACGATTATAAAACGAGTCCTTGGCATCAAACAATGCTCTTTCGTCAAATTCAAGTTCCATCCCCATGTTCAGAGTGGCGGCAGATTGACATGCTTCTTCCAGTCTTTTATCGGGAATAGAGGCTTTAAAAAAGTGGTTCGGTTGTTGATAAGCGATATCAAAGCCTAATTCTCTCCATTGGTTGTAGCCTTTTGCCTGCCAATACGGAATCCAACAAAATGTTTTGTTCTTCGAATGAATATACTTACTTAATGGAACTGACAGATCTTTGGTGAAATCAATATCCTCTGCCAGCCAGTAGAAACCGGATAATTTCAGATGTTTGTATTTTGCCTGTTTGAATCGCTTCATTAACTCATCGATATACCAACGGGTGGCCTTCACCTGATCCTCTTGTCTGGAAAAGTCCATTGGCTCACCATCCACTTCTCCCCAATCTTTTTGTCCGGGAAGAACTTCCGGAAGACATAGTACTATCTGATGAGTAAAATCCGGTTTTCCGATTTCTTTAATCTGTGTTCCGATACATCGATCTAAGGCAGACAGCGCTTTACCATCTTCAAAAAGACGATCTAATAACCATAGCCATTCTTTTTTTCTTGCATTTTTATCTGAGTAGCGTGTTGCAAAGCCACAGCCTTTCCCATCTGTGAACTCCAAAAACAAGAATCCGTCAAATAACCAGTCTTTATGTCCATCTGCAAACTGATGTACCACATAGGGGAGAAATTGATCCGAAGTCCAGTCAATACGATGCACTCCTCCCTGGTAAATAAGTGCCAGATCTTTTATTTTATTCTGTCTATATCCTTTATCTATGGATAGCGCATGACTATCCATAGTAATAAATAACAGACAGAAACATATCAATCCTTTTAGATATAGTGAGAAATAGTTCATAATTTTCATGTTTTTAGTTACATACCCCAAGCATAAACTTCACCAAGACTAACTCTCAGCCCGTCATAAGTCGGATAGGTATCAGTTATTACAAAACGAATGTATCGGGCTTGTGTCGCAGGAACATCCATATTAACGTTGGGTTCTCCGATTTTGGGAGAAGTCCAGTCTTTTAATTTAACCCAATTCTCGTTATCAATACTAGCTTCTACATAACCGGCTTTCGATGTGCCTGCCCAAACGTGTGCTGCTGGTGCAACAGGGTTAGCAAATCCAAATCTGAATAATGTATATTCTTTCCCCATGTCAAATACAAAGTAATAGGGCAAGGGCTCTTTTACATCCCATCGGCATAGCCATTGTGTGCCAGGATTATTGTCTATCAATGATTCCACTCCCCATCCCATATTCAGATACCATCCGCCGTCTTGGGTACAACAGTTGTTGAAATCTATAACACTCCATCCTTTCTTGTCTATTGGGCCCGGTTGGAATTTAACTGTGTACAGTTTGGACGCAGCATCAGGACTTATACCATATTTTGAAACGGAAGTAATGCGTAGTGGAAGTACATAGTCACCAAATAAATAAGTACCCTCTTCCGGTATTAACCCTTTCTTGTGGTATTTAATTTTAATGAATGTTTCCTTCATGCCTGTTAATATAACTCCCTTATTATCTACAGTAAAGGAACTCTCCGGCAACATTTTATAAGCTGTGCCATGAGCGGTATTATAATCAATGACTAACTGAGGATCGACTTCAATCTGAAATGAAATATCTTCGTCATTAGAATAATTAGTTCTTATCTTTACGAACAGTTCTCTTTCATTCAAATCGCCGAAAGTCGGCATAAAATCAGTAACCGGACTCATACCAGGAACATCCATTTGCAAATAAGGTTCCTTAATAGTAGGTACAATAATGGTTTTTAGTCGCTCATCATCTGCAGAGATAAAATTTTGCACCACACTCATTTGTATGGGCAAGCCATATTCCTTTCCCGTAGAAAGAAGATCGGATAGACGGTCGGCATTCCATTTAATATCAAAAGCTTTCCGATAGTCGGAATCGTTGAGACGCAGAGCAGGCTGAAGAATGGTATAACAATCGGAAGGCAATAATTGGATCGATGTTCCATTATCCGTATTATAACTCTGAAGAACAGTCTCGTCAACAGAAATGGAAACTTCTGTCTCCTGCTTTCCTTTCCCACTTTTGATAACAAATAATTGATAGGGGGTATCCATACCACGGAATATCTCCGTTTCTGTATAGGTAGAATGCAATAGTCCGATTTGATCATTAACCATGAGATTATCACGATCATCAGTACATGCCGATGCAATAAAAAGTGCAGCAGCTATGAATTGTATTGTCTTATGTTTTTTCATATTTATATCCATTACATATATTTACCATCCGTAATTCTGAGTAATATTCTTCATTTCACTCAATTGTTCTTGATTGATAGGGAAGAAATAATGCTTAGGCTCAAATACCCGAGGACCACCTTTCCAAACATTTGATGTCCGCGACCAAGAATCTTCGTATGAAGTGGCCAATAAATTAAGAGAATATTCCGGTCCGGGAAACTCTTGTTGAGCAATCATCCAGCGACGGGCATCATAATATCGGTGTCCCTCAAAGGCTAATTCTACCATGCGTTCCTTTTGAATCAGCATCCGCAACAAATCCTTATTGCCTTTCACTTCCGGATACGCTGTTTCGAGGGCATTTAAACCGGAACGTTCGCGAACAAGGTTAATATACTTCAATGCTTCCGTTTCATTGCGTTCGGGCTTCTCATTGCAAGCTTCAGCATAGTCAAGATATATTTCGGCCAAACGGAAATAGGGCCAGAATACGGTTCCCCAACTGCCACTTTCTGTATTAAGAGCAGGATCGAGTGGGCGTCTCCACAGATATCCGACTTTGACACAATCTCCGGATTCTAAGTACGAGGACGATCCTCCCGTAAAAAAGGTAACTTGTTTTATGCCTTTATATTGATTGATCCAATAAAAACCATTTGGAAATACAGAAGCATAAAAACGGGCGTCACGTCCGACGCAGCTATTATGCGCTTTAAATCCAGGTGCAAAACTGGCTCCCGGCTGCTTAAAATTTTCTGTAAAACCGGTATTGGTATATCCCGATTGCTTATCAATTACAGGATTCCCGTTATTATCATATCCGGTAACAGGATATCTTCCGGATTTAGCCATCGGATAAGTATCTACTAATTTCAGAGACGGGCAGAAGCCGCCGACACCCAATTCACAAACTCTAGGAGGCATGCACCGGCTATACAGATAGAAACCTATAGCCCCGAGTCCAGTATTAGTAGGATTACGTCCCCAGGCACCCCAGATCGTTTCTTTATTCCACTCTTCAAAAAGAACTCCTTGATAAGATTTGATGGCACGCAGTAAAGGGTCTGCTTCAGTCTGGTCTTTGTACAATTCATAGATGTTCATATCTATAACGTCTTTGGCAGCTTTAGCGGCTTTTTCCCATTTTTGAGGATCGGGACTTTGTGGAAAAAGGAAATCACCATACAGATTCTTCATTTGTCCTTTATAAAGATCGCATCCATTATACAATGGACTGGCGGCATAGAGCATTAAGCGCGCTTTGGCAGCCATTGCCGCTCCCTTGGTGATACGTCCTGCCCATTTTGTGAAATCGCTGATCTCTGCAGGAAGTTCTGCAATAGCCTTATCATATTCTTCAGCTATGAAATTTACGTTTTCATCAACTGTATGACGGTCTATCGTTTCCGGTTTTATAAGTTCATCCGATTCGATGTCTCCCCAGATATACACAGGACCATATTGACGGAATAGTTCAAAGTAATAATAAGCTCGCAGAAAACGTGCTTCTGCTTTCATTATACGTCTCGTTTCAGAGTCAATCTCCAAACATTCGTCAACATGGTTCATGAATATACTAGCTTGTTTTATGCCTGTATACTTTGCTTTCCAAATATTATAGTTTGGAGTAGAAGGTCCCCATGATCCATTATTGAAAGAGAGGTAGTTGACCCACTGATACCAGGAGAACATGGCTTCATCACTACGGGGAACTGCGCTTCCTTCTTCCAGATATTCATATTCCCGTGGCAAGTAGCTATAAACATGCGCTAAATACTGTTCGGTAGAGACACGCTTACTAAAGGTTTCGTCTTGTGTAAGCTGGTCGAGCAAAGTCACATCCAGATAATCGTTGCATGATACAAAGCTGAATGCAACGGTGAAGTATAGGAATATTCCTAAAATTCGTATCTTTTTATTCATAGTTCTAATATGCTTTAAAAGTTAAGATTAAGACCTAAGGTGATTGTTCTCATCTGAGGATATATATTTCCATAGTTGGAATCGAGTTCGGGATCCCACAATTTGAATTTGCTGAATGTCAAAAGGTTGACACCCTGTGCATAAACACGAATTGATGACATGCCCAGACGTTTATAAATATGCTTCGGAAGGGTATATCCTATCTCCACATTTTTCAAACGAAGAAAACTCATATTACGTTGCCAGTAGGTGGAGGGTTGAAGATTATTCTCTACCTTGCTCATAGAAAGCCGTGGATAAGTAGCATTAGGATTAGGATTGCTGGTTGTCCAACGTTTTTCGGCTACATCTGCGTAAATCTGTCCTAAACGCTCTATATTATCAGAGGCACCATAAAGAGCGTCTCCACCGATAATACGAGTCACATTTCCTACTCCCTGCATAAACAGAGAAGCGTCAAATCCTTTCCAGCCCAGACTAATACCAAATCCATAATTTATTTCCGGTACGTCCGTATAGCCAATCGCTACCTTATCGTATGCGTCGATAACGTTATCACCATTGATGTCTTTATATTTAATATCACCAGGACGAACGTTTCCAAAGTTTTGTTTGGGGCTATTGGCTATATCTTCTTCTGACTCAAAAAGACCTAGAGCTATAAGACCGCGTTGCTGACGATAGGCAAATCCAGCTTCACTTTGGTAGGACCATATAGGAGTCGGTTTATCATCATACAACTTTTTATTTCGATTGTAAGTGAAATTGGCACGGGCAGAGACATACCAGTCATTAAATCGTTGTTCATACTCCATAGAACCATCGAAACCTTGATTCTTCATTTCTCCAAGATTCACATACTGGGTTTCATTGAGACCGACGATTGAAGGAACACTTTCTTGCTGAATATAGATACCGGTACGCTTTTCATAAAAATAATCAAGTTGGAATTTAAGCTGGTCAAATAAGCCAAGTTCCAGTCCCACATTCGCTTTTTGAGCTTTCTCCCATGAAACATTCAGGTTTCCCGGAATACCTGTAGAAATACCTACGATACTTCCACTACCGGGATTCGTTCCGAAAATATAGCCGTATTGTCCTTCTTTCATGGTGGAGTTGAATGCAAAACGTCTGTTTCCGCCAATCTGGTCATTACCTATTTCTCCATACGAACCTTTGATTTTCAACAGGTGGATAGTAGAACGCAACGGATCCCAGAAAGCTTCGTTGCTTAGCATATATCCTATAGCAAAAGAGGGAAAGAAACCAAAACGTTTGTCAGGTGCGAAATTCTCAGAGCCATTGTATCCGAAGTTAAATTCAGCAAAATAACGGTCGTAATATGAATAAGTAGCTCTACCGGCAATACCGATGTTTTTGTGGGCAAAAGCGTCTACATAATTACCCGGGAAATTGTCTGTATAGTTACGCATACTAAAAAGAAACAAGGCTCCAACACGGTGCTTTTCTCCAAAGAGGCGGTCGTAATTGGCTGAGGCTTCAAAGTTGATAGTACGTGTGCCCGAATTCGTCCGTGTGAGTTTCATATAATCACTACCTTCAGTACTCCTTACAAAGTCAAGATTTCCTTCTTCATCACGTCCTGTTGCATAGTAGGTAGATGGTGTTACAATGCGGTTTAGTGTATGCGCATTGTAGGCGTCCCATGAGAACTTAACATTGGCTTTTAATCCCGGAGTTACCATTTTTGAGAAATCCTGTGTAAGCGAAATAAGTGATTGCGCATTGTTGAAGAAATCCTGCGAGTACCCAGAGTTATTCAGGCTGTTATAAGGATTGGTACCCGTACTTGGTTTAGCTAAAGTGCCATCTGAATAAATAGTAGGAGTAGCTATCGGAGAAGTTCGGATCATATAAGCATACAAATCTGATAGTGAACCATAAGGACGGTTCTTGGTCTCATATTGATTGGACAGTGAGAGACTCAGCTCAGTAGATGAAGTTACATTGATATCAATATTTGAACGAAAACTAAACTTGTTATAGCGCATTGAAGCATCGTAGCGGTCTTTATCCGAAATATTGAATACACTGCCTTCCGAATAAAAGGAGCCGCCTACATAATAACGTATTTTAGGAGATCCCCCGGTAACGTTGATATTCACGCGTGTGGTGTTGGAGAAGTCTTTAAACAATGTTTGCATCCAATCTACATTCGGGTAAAGATCCAGATCTGTATTATTCAGGTATTTTGCTTTTTCTTCAGGTTGTATAGCCAAGCGTCCGGATGATTCCAAAGTAATATCATTATAATAATTGATCCATTGTTCCGTATTAGCCAATTCGGGCATACGTACTGGATTGGTAAAACCATATTCTACGCGTGCATTAATCTTAGGTGCTGATTCGGTTCCACGTTTTGTCGTGATAAGTACAATACCATTGGCTCCACGCACTCCATATAATGCTGTTGCGGTAGCGTCTTTCAGAATAGAGAAAGAAGCGATATCCTCAACATCTACAAGGTCCATACTACGTTCTACTCCATCAACCAGCACTAAAGGTTTGTTGCCTGCACCGAAAGTATTGATACCCCGAATCCAAAAATCAGCACCTGCACCCGGTTCACCTGAACGCTGCATGACAACTATACCAGCCAACTGTCCGGCCAAACCGGAACTCAATTTAGCAACAGGCATTTTCAGCTCATTCATCGAAACTGTATTGATGGCACCAATAACGCTTGCTTTTCGCTGTTTACCATATGCTACTACGGTAACTTCGTCAAGTTCTGCTGTTTGGGGTTGCATTTTAACTACGATATTTGTTTGCTTACCCACCAAAATAGTCTGCGTTTCCATTCCAAGAAAAGAAACGACTAGTTTATCTGTTGGCAAGACTTCTATCACAAATGTTCCGTCCAAGTCAGTGATAACTCCCCTTGAACGTCCTTCTACCAATATTGATGCACTGGGAATAGGTTCTCCAAATTCATCCAAGACTTTTCCTGTTACTTTCTTGCCAGGATTGTCCTTTACTTCTTTGATCTCATCTTTTTGTAAAGAATGAGCGAGAGTATTACTGGCGTTCATGTTTACTAGTGATAATAAACAGAATGTCGTAACAGTCCAGATTTTAATTGAAAAAATGTTTTTTCGTAAGTCCGACATCATACATTAATAATTTAAAGTTAAGTAATTCTGTATTTTTTTCTTCTTTAGATTTGATAATTTCCTTAATTATAAGTTCGGTATTATATTCATAGGCTGTTTTGTTTTATAATTTATAATTATTTTGAGGTATGTACTTAATAAAAATATTGCATATATTTCTCAGATAATGTCTTGGCCAACAATATCGGGTTCTCTCCAGAAATTATAGGATGGTGCTCTTTGGATAATGTCCACTCATATTCGAAGTCAGTAATTGATTGATAAAATTGTTTTTCATCAAACTTCTGGCCGGATAATGAAGCGGTTATTACTTCTGTTGTAAAGCGCTTCCAACGTTCACGATAATAACTGTAAGTTAATCCACCCCAGCCCCTGTTTGCATAGTCATTTAACTGGGTTGCCTTTTGTCCCCATACTGTCAGGATACAACGTGCATTTTCCTCATAATATTCTTTTTCAGCTTCTGTTTTTCCAAAAGAACGTGCATCGTCAATCCACTTACCGATTGAGAAATTGGTTTCACAGGATAACAGACGGTCTGTATCTATCAATAGTGAATCCATTTGATCGGCCCATTTCTTCATTCCATCTATGTCTTTTTCTGAATAACATTGAGTGAAATGATCTCTAAACGAGGAAAAGAGATTTCCTAATACTTGCCGTCCTACATTTATTACATCAAATCGATATCCAGTATTGTTTATATGACTGGCTTTCAACATTTCTGTCCAAATATCCCATAAGTCACGATTGTTGTAAGTGATGTCCGGATAGGTATTCCAACTATCTGTGCCCACTAACATTGGACGTGCATTCATTAAAACGGCTTGCCCTGCTGTTGCATACTTTTTATATATTTTTTTATGTAATGAATCCCATGCTTTCAGAATATGTCTATCTTGATTTCCCCCTCTGCATTTTGCCCAGTTTTGAATCCATTGATCAGTTGTTAACGGATAATCCCATGCCTGGTCAAATACAAATTCATACATAAAAGGATTCACATCGAAGCCTTCCAAGGTAGCTCCTAGGCCATATACATTCTCACCACCTTCTACAAAGAGTTTTTCAATTTTGACATCAACATCATCCAGATTTCCGACCATCATGGAGTTTCCACCAAAATTGCCTAAGTAGCACCACATATATGGTTTTCCGTAGTACATTTCCGTATTCCTCCATATTTCTGTACTGTCACAATAGTAATCCAACAGTATGAGTTTGTCATCTGGCACAGCCTCCAGGAAAGAACGGATTCTGGGTTGTGTCCATTTCTTTTGATCATGGTAAAACATCCATGTCATTTGCAACCACTTAGCCTCAGCATCTACTTGATAAATGGACTCATATATCTTCTTAGAAACCTTTGCCAGGAAATCTTCATTCCAATTTGGAGAATCAACCTCATTAAAAGGATCAATTCCATAAATATGATCTGTGCCATATATTGCCGTCTGCTCTTCCAAATACATTTTTTGAATGATGTTGAACAGAGAGTCCATTGGTTCTATAAAATGACTGCGATATTTTGAATCATATCCTCCCCATTGACTCATTTCGTGAATTTTGGCATCTGGATAGATTGCTTTAAGTTCTTTAGGTACGTGCCCAGAAAATGCAGGTAAAACAGGGGTCATATTAAAGTCGCGTTCCCTCTTTAATATTTGTTTCTGTAATACTTCTTGTTGCTCCAACCATGATTTCGGCAGGGGACTTTGCCAATAATCGACATTAGACATACGATGCCAGGGCAAGTGCGCAGGTCCTGTGAAATATGAACGTATTTGTTCATCGTTTAATCCTAATTTGCTCCAGACCTTATACCATACTGTCTCTTGTCCACTGATAGCTAATGGCATCGTAATTCCATTTAATGCCATCCAGTCAATCAACCTTTCCCAATCAGACCATTTCCAATAAGGCATTGTATATCCAAATGTACAGTAGTTCAAGAAGAAACGATTGTCACACTTAGAACGGATAGATATTGGTTGAGGAATTACTGGTAACTCTTCGGGCATATCAATGCTATCAGAGGCATACCAAGATACATTCGTATGGCAGTAATATTTCAGATAATGGTTAAGACCTACGGCCAAAGAATTATTATTATTTCCTTTTATGCAAATTTTCTTGTGTGCCGATTCTAGTATAAAACGATCCATCTGGTTTGAGTCATTTAGTAATTCAAATTCAAAAGAATCTGCATGTTGAGGAAATAATCTCTGGCACATCTGTTCTAATACTGGGTTACTTGATCCAGTATCCTTTCTACAACTTGTAAAAAGAAAAATTGTAAGTATTATATAGAAGTATTGTCTGTTCATATCAGGGTAATAAAAATAAGAATGTATTATATGTTAGATATTTGATTTTCATGGATGTATAATTTCATTTGTTTCTCGTAACTCTTCCAGTACTTTCCAGCATTGAAATAATCCCCTTGGTACATGAAAGCAGCCTTTCCATTTCCCACCTTTGAGTGGCAGCAATACTTCTCCCTGCCGATTCAGATAACCGAACCATTCCGGATATTCCGGATCTTTGAAGTGTGTCCATGTGTAGTCATGTACCTTCTCAAACCATTCCAGACATCTTTCATCTCCGGTCAGCTGATAACCTTTCAATAATGAAATCAAAGATTCAATGTGTACCCACCAAAGTTTCTGATCCCACTCCAGTTGTTGGGGAGGACAACCGTTACGGTCCATAAAGTAATAGATGCCGCCACATTGCTTGTCCCAACCGTAATCAAGCATTGTTAAGGTGGTTAACATTGCTTGTTGTATGAGCTCCGGTCGGTCCAGCCTTTTGCCCAGATCCATGATAAACCACATCGCTTCGATAGCATGACCGGGGGTCACCTGACGACCTTCGAAGCAATCCACCAGATTACCGTCCATATCGACATTCTCAACAATGATACCACCCAGCTCCGGACGATAAAAGACATTCATCACTTCATGGATGCAGGTTTCCATTGTTAGTTTTAAGTAGTCAGGGTCCAGCAGATGTTCTATCTCCAAAGCCAGATTGCAAAGGATCATCGGGAGAGCGAAGTTCTTCAAGTTTCGTGTATCTGGATGAAGCTTATTCCATTTACCTTTCGGATTATCAACTTTAGAGAGTATGATTTCAAAAGTTTTTTTTGCTATGTCTGCATATTCCTGACTTCCGGTAGCAAGACTCAACTGCCCGAAGGCCATGGTGGCAAAAGTATATGAGAAAATATTGTATGGTTCTACTAATGGTCTACCCGAACGATTGAGTGAAAAATACCAGTTGTAATCTCCATTATGTCCATATTTTTTCAAGAACTCACCACCCAGAACGGCACAATCCAGCCATTCCTGTCGTTTTTCCACTTTGTTGTAAAGCATGGAGAACATCCATACCTCACGTCCCTGCAACCAGATGAATTTATCTGTATCAAAAACTCCTCCTTTGCGGTCTAAGCAGGTGAAATAACCGCCAAACTCAAGATCTTGAGAGTGTTCGAGCCAGAATGGAAGGACATTATCCAATAATTCATTCCGATATTGATTGGCTAGTGTTTTAAAATCCATATATCTTTAAGTGTTAAGTTATTAAGGTTTCTTTCTTCTACTGTTCCGACCGGGTCCAGTATCTTTCAATCTCTTCCAGTGACTTTCCTGTGGTCTCCGGCACGAGTTTCCATACGATGAGCATATACGGCACGCACATGACTGCGAACAGGAAGAATGTTCCGGCGGGGGTGAGATTCTGGAGCATCCAGGGGGTTAACTGTCCGATCAGGTACGTTCCTATCCACAGGGCGAATCCTGCAATGGACATCGCCAGCCCGCGTACCTTGGTGGGGTACATCTCCGAAAGGAGCACGAACACCACGGCACAGATGGAGACGGCACAGCAGAATACATAGAACAGGAAGAAAACAAGCAGGAAGAGGCTGGAGACTCCCCAGGAATCACCGAAGAGGAAGTAAATGCCGATCAGCAGGAGGGAGACAACCATCCCCGAAACTCCGTAATAGACCAGTTGCTTGCGGCCGACCCTGTCAATGATCACAAGAGCAAGAACGGTGGTCAGAGTGTTGACTAGTCCTACGAGAACTTGGTAAAACAAAGAATCTCCTCCTGAAAGTCCTGCGTTTTCGAAAATGGAAGGGCCATAATAAAGTACAGCATTTACACCCATGAACTGTCCCAAAATAGCAATGCATACACCAATGATGACCGCTTTAAAAATTCCGGGTTTCATTAACATAGCCCATTCAGATTTTGTTTCAGACGTCAATACAGATTTCGTTTCTTTTAATTGACTTGCAGCCTCTGAAACTGAATTATATATCCTTTCTAATATATTGACAGCTTTTTCTTCTTTACCTCTTACGATCAGCCAACGAGGACTCTCCGGAATAAAGAAGATAATGATGAAGAATAACACAGCCGGCAATGTTTCCATTCCCAACATTCCTCGCCAGACTTCAGTAACAAATATCTTATTCAACCAGTCCATACTTAACTGATTACCACTTTCAGCATAAGCCAGCAATTGATAGTTAATCAAATAAGCTCCTAAAAATCCAACTGTCACAGCCAATTGATATAAAGATACCAAACGCCCTCTATATTGTGCCACAGCCACTTCAGATATATACAAAGGAGAAACAATCGACACAACACCAATACCAACTCCACCAATAATACGATAGACTACCAATTGGGTGAAGTCTGCGGAGATCGCACAACCTAAAGCCGATGTAGAAAACAGAGTCGCTGAAATAATCATCGTCATTTTTCGTCCCAGCTTATCACTCAGGATACCGGCAAAAAGAACACCGACGATAGAACCTATTAAAGCACATCCCACATACCACCCCTGTTGCAACGTATCCAGTTGAAAAAGTTGAGTAACCTGAGCGATTGTTCCGGATATAACAGCAGTATCATATCCGAACAAAAATCCTCCCAAAGCTGCTACAACAGAAAGGAAAATAAGATAGCCAAAGTTAATTGTAGACTTCATATCACTCATTTAATTTCAAAATATTCTCTGTATCTATCATATAAATGTCCGGCCTGCAAGTAGGCAGATTGAGGACTCATAAAATGAGAAAATTCGAAAGTAATAGCCTTATCATACCCTGCACGTTTGGCAGCTTCCAGCTTCATCCGGAGCTTATCAAATTTAATGGGTAGAAAACGGATAGGCATATCACGGTCAAAAGACTCGGCGTTGGTCCAGCATTGCATACCATACTTATCTGCTAATTTTTTATTTACAGTAAAGAACGCATCCAACTCATCATAATCGATATGTCCATCCTGAAAAGCACAAGCATCTACCACTTCATGAATTCCATCAAAAATTTCATTCCATTCTTTTTCGTGTTGTTGTACAGAAACCGCATCTTCTCTTGTCAGTTTCCCTGTTCCCATAATAGCCTTTTTGCCATCAATCCACGGAGAGATAAAAGTCGGGAGTCCGTTCGATATATCTTTACATTGCTTTCCCATAGCGCGGAAAGCATCAATAGCCCCTTTCGTGGCACGGCTAATCTCGCCGCTGATGTACCAGCCTCCAAAACTTTTATACTTCTCTCCGTACATCTTCCAAACCTCATCAATCACATACTTGTTATCCTCAATCTCCCAACTTAAATCACCTGTATCCCAATACCGTCCTGAATCATACAAACCAAAATAAAATTTCATGTTATACTTCTCCGCCAGACGCAAATACATATCTACCAAATCAACCGACGGCATATAACATCCTTTTTTCAGCAAATAAGGTGAAGGGTAAGTCATAAACTTACGATAACCGGAACGAATCATAATCACTGTATCGATACCGATTCTTTTCATATGCTGAAAATCCAGATCCCATTCTTTCTCACCCCAGTTCTGATGAGGAATATCATGAGATATTTCATCCAAAAAAGTTCCTGTAATTTTTAAGCCATTATTTTTGGGAACAATCAATTTGCTTTCCAAATCGCCAGCCTTGATCTTCGGGGAGAGTTCCCCTCTCCCCTCTCCGTCAGCTGCAAATAATGAAGGGGCAACCAAAGCGGAAGCTCCGGCCAAAGCTGCCTTCTTTAAGAAATCTCTACGATTATTAGTTTCCATAGTTTTAATTTTTTGTTTTTACTTGGATATATGTTAACCTATTGAATATACTTACCAGTGATATCGATCTGTTTTTTATTGAAAGGATCCAATACCTGATCAATCATTACAGCCATCTCCCCTCTCAAAATATTCCGTTTCAAATCCGGTTCTTGCATTCCGTATGCTTTCCAAAGCGCTTGCGGATCAACAGTAGTATGTAGTTTTTCCATTTCTGCTATCTTCTGAACAAGTTGAACTGCCTCCTCAATACTTAATTTATCCGCTCCTGTTTTTTTGAATTCATCTTTGGCAGCCGGATACACTTCAAACAGACCATCCAGTTCTGACGCCAGCAATACCGTATCCGCTCTCAACCAAGTCTGATTGGACCAGTCCACATTCTTACCGACTCCTTTCAGAATCCCCGTAGAGCCAATCCGCTGATAAGGAGCAAACTTCACATCCGAGACAGGAACATCCAGATAAGGAAGCAAATATCCTTTAGCATCCAGAATAGCATTCTGAACATCACGAACAGAAACATCACTTATCTTCTGATTATTCTTCACAGCAAGTGCAGCCAAAGCTCCCGCTGCCTGACCGATCTGCAGTACAACCGGTTGCAAACGAGTCGTTCCATTCATAATATTCGATACGGAAATAGATTTCTCTGCAACAATCAGCCCGTCTACCTCCTGAGGAATCAATGTACCTAATGGCAACCCATACGAAGGGATCGGATGAAAATACAGATTAGGCAACTCTTCATAACCATGATAGCGGGTATGGTGATGATCTACCGGATAATCTCCCACAGCAATACAAGTACGGTACAGTTTTTCATCCTGTGTATATGGATTGAGTGCATGATTCAAGTTAAAGCGTACTAATCCGTGAATTCTTCTGGACTCTCTATGATAAGGGATAAAGGGCAACTTATCCTCTGTCGGATATTCATCATCCGCCAATCCAAGTGTATTATATCCCAGCTCATGTTGCAGGAAGTAGACAAAGCACATCGTATAATGTTTCGCATATTCCAACGCTTTCAAGCGCTCTTCCGGAGTCATTTCAATCAGATTAATATAATAATCATTACCTTCTATCGGCCAATTAATCATATATTTATGATTTGGTAACCGCCCGTAAGTAATCATCATATCTTTAGACCAGACGCGATCCGGCTCTTTAGGAGTTATGCATACCGGACTGGCACAGGCACAGGCAAATTCTTTAGGATCGTATCCTTCAGGTTCCGGAATAGTCACATCCTTACCATAATCTTTTAATATGGCAACATAAGTAATATCCTGCACAATATTATTCTTCTTTTCCGGAGCAATATCCTCGTGCGTGTCATCTCTGCTTTCCATACCAATATCGTACTTCACTCCACACATTTTTGCCACATCCCCCAGTTCGGTGGCATCAATCATAACCTTCGCCCGAACCGTTTTCACACCTTGTCCTTCCACCTTCACTTTAGCGACCCACTCATCTCCCGTCCTTTTTACTTCTTCAAGGCAAGCCTGTTTCCAGACTTTTAGATTATTTTCCGCCGCTACCATTTCGTGAAGAATCTTATTTCCAACTGACGGTTCAAACAATACGTTACTTACCCAACCCGTCTTCAAAGAATCCAGCCCGCCATAATAATCAGACAATCTATTCTTAAATTCTCCCCAAAGTCCGGCAGGCAATCTGTAATTTCCATCCACAGCACTCACACCGGCAGAAGTCAGCATCCCACCCAACCAGGTGCTTTCTTCGAGAATCAGTGTATTGGCTCCCATACGAGCAGACTGGATGCCGGATGTTACACCACTGGCACCTCCACCTATAATAAGTACATCTACCTTATCTTCCTCTGAGTGCATACAAGAAGAGTATGATACTACCAGAAACAGCCCACAGAGTATTTGGAATAAGTTTTTCATCATAATACGATTTGGTTACGGTACATCTTAATTAATATCACGGTACAAATATAGCTATATTTATTAAATAAACAATAGATAATAAAATATTTTATTAATAAAGTTGATTTTTGCTTCTTTATTCATAAATAAGACTATAAATATGAAGCTATTCAGATACCAGTACCCTTATTACCTTATTATATAAGAAGATTTCAAATAACTATCAATGAGAGAATTCACTTTCTATAAGGAATCAGCACAGCATCATCTCAGATTCAATTCTAATTTTTTCGTCAAGAACCTTATTAGTTAATAAAAAAATTAATTATCTTTGTAGATATTACAAAATATAAGAGACGTATGAACCAACAATTCTTGAAAGAAATAGAAATGGGCTCTAAAAATGCCCTCGTTAAAAAGAGGATCATTACACATTATATATATAATGGTAGTTCCACTATTCCCGATCTTTCAAAAGAACTAGATCTAAGCGTGCCCACAGTCACCAAGTTTATCGGTGAAATGTGTGAGGACGGATATATCAATGATTACGGAAAACTGGAAACCAGCGGTGGACGCCACCCGAATCTCTATGGATTGAATCCGGAATCCGGTTATTTTATAGGTGTAGACATCAAAAGATTTGCAGTCAATATCGGACTGATCAATTTTAAAGGTGATATGGTAGAGTTAAAAATGAATATCCCCTATAAATTTGAGAATTCGATAGAAGGGATGAACGAGTTGTGCAAACTCATTCTCAACTTCATCAAAAAACTTCCTATCAATAAGGAGAAGATTTTAAATATCAATGTAAATGTATCGGGACGGGTAAATCCGGAATCCGGATATAGTTTCAGCCAGTTCAATTTTGAGGAACGCCCGTTGGCGGATGTCCTGTCGGAAAAGCTGGGTCATAAAGTAACCATTGACAACGACACCCGTGCCATGACTTACGGAGAATATATGCAAGGGTGTGTAAAAGGAGAAAAAGATATTATTTTCGTCAACGTCAGCTGGGGAGTCGGCATCGGAATTATTATCGACGGCAAAGTCTACACAGGAAAATCCGGTTTCTCGGGAGAGTTCGGTCACGTCAATGCATACGACAATGAAATCATCTGCCATTGCGGCAAAAAAGGGTGTCTGGAAACAGAAGCATCCGGCTCTGCCCTTCATCGCATTCTTTTGGAGCGTATTAAAAGCGGAGAAAGCTCTATTCTTTCCACCCGAATATCCGGTGAAGAAGACCCCATCACGCTTGACGAAATCATCACAGCCGTCAACAAGGAAGATCTGCTTTGTATTGAAATTGTTGAAGAAATAGGGCAAAAGCTGGGAAAACAAATTGCAGGATTAATCAATATCTTCAATCCGGAACTGGTCATTATAGGCGGAACTTTATCTTTAACGGGAGATTATATCACCCAACCTATCAAAACAGCGGTACGTAAGTATTCACTCAATCTGGTCAACAAAGACTCTGCCATCATTACATCCAAATTGAAGGATAAAGCAGGTATTGTAGGCGCGTGTATGCTGGCACGCAGCAGAATGTTCGAAAGTTAAACTACCGTTACTTTATGCAAAGAGTTATGGTAAAGGAAGATTTTAAATTAAAGCTCAAAAAATATTCAGAATCCTTTTGTTTTCTCAAATAAAGCTGTAATTTTGCACGCCGTAAACGAGAAACAAACCGCCGCTATAGCTCAGTTGGTAGAGCAACGCATTCGTAACGCGTAGGTCGCCAGTTCAAGTCTGGCTAGCGGCTCTTGACAATAAAGCGCTAACTACAGAATAGTTAGCGCTTTTCTTATTAACCCCCAAAGCAAATCGCATGAAACGAGGTAAGAGCAGGAGATTATTTAAGAAAAAGAAGTCACATTCCAATCAAAGATTAGGGTGTATCATCGCTATCATCGTACTTATTCCCATTTGTTACGGGCTTTATCTGTATTATCAGCAATACAGTGTCCAGCACAGTAGCAAACCGCAGATAGAGACTTCCGTTTCCCTCCCCACTCCATCCGGCAAAGATTTAGAGATTCCCATTTCATTGATTCCCCGTCAGGAGCAGATCATTCGTCATAAAGGTTATACGGTTTCCTACAATAAAGATCTGAAGATTCCGAATTGGGTTTCTTACGAGCTGACCCGTCAAGAAACCAAAGGAAAAGAAAAGAGAGGTGACAACTTCATCGCCGATCCTTTAGTAAAAGGCGCCATTGCGACCAATGCGGATTATGCACGTTCAGGATATGACAAAGGACATATGGCACCAGCCGCCGACATGAAATGGAGTCCGGATGTCATGAAAGAATCCTTCTATTTCAGCAATATGTGTCCGCAGCATCCTCAACTGAACAGAAGAGGCTGGAAAAATCTGGAAGAAAAAATAAGAGACTGGGCGGTAGCCGATAGTGCCATCATCATCATATGCGGTCCTATCATCGACAAGCCGTCCAAGACCATCGGAAAAAATAAGGTGGCAGTGCCCGAACGATTCTTCAAAGTAATCCTCTCTCCTTTTGTCAAACCGGCTCGTGGCATCGGGTTCTTATTCAACAACAGACAGGCGGTAGAGCCCCTTTCCACCTATGCGGTATCAATTGACAGCATCGAGAAACTTACCCATATGGACTTCTTCTCTCCCCTGCCCGATGAATTAGAAAATGCAGTAGAAGCCAATGCCGATTATTACCAGTGGCCACGCTAATAGTTGACAAAATCAGCCGAATTTCAACTATTCACCGTTGAAAGGAATCGCTCCTATCCAAAATCTTCCTATCTTTGACGCAATTTTTAAAGTTACGTCACAAGATGAAAAAGAAAACAAGAAATATCTTATTATCCGTTCTGACCGGAGCTCTCCTTCTTTGCGCCATTGCCGGAGGAACAGTCTATTATTATCTCTTTGCTCCTCAGTTTCATCCCTCCAAAACCGTCTATGTATATGTAGACCGGGATGACACGGCAGATTCAATCTACAATAAGATCAGACAAACCGGTCATGTCAACAAATTCACCGGATTTCAATGGATGGCGAAATATAGAAAATTCGACCAGAATATACATACCGGACGTTATGCCATCCGCCCCAACGAAAACGTATACCATGTATTCAGCCGCTTCTTCAGAGGTTATCAGGAACCGATGAATCTCACTATCGGAAGCATACGGACACTAGACCGGCTGGCGCGAAGCATCGGCAAGCAACTGATGATCGACTCCGCCGAGATAGCCCGCCAACTATTCGATTCCGCTTTTCAGACCGAAATGGGGTATACGCCGGTCACCATGCCCTGTCTTTTCATCCCCGAGACCTATCAGGTATATTGGGATATGAGTGTCGACGACTTCTTCAAACGTATGCAGACAGAACACAAACGATTCTGGAATGACGAACGTCTTGCCCAGGCAACCGCTATCGGCATGACACCGGAAGAAGTCTGCACCCTCGCCTCCATTGTTGAAGAAGAAACCAACAACAACGAAGAAAAGCCGATGGTAGCCGGACTATACATCAACCGCCTGCACACAGGTATGCCCCTGCAGGCAGACCCTACCATCAAGTTCGCTTTACAGGATTTCGGGCTGCGACGCATCACCAATGAGCATCTGAAAGTCAACTCGCCCTACAACACTTATATCAACAGTGGTTTACCTCCGGGACCTATCCGCATCCCCTCTAAAAAGGGCTTGGACAGTGTATTAAACTACACGAAACACAATTACATTTACATGTGTGCGAAAGAAGATTTTTCAGGTACTCACAATTTCGCATCCAATTATGCCGACCACATGGCAAATGCAAGAAAATATTGGAAAGCACTTAATGAAAGAAAGATTTTCAAGTAATTTTGTGATAAAACGAGCCAAAAAGGCTATCTTTGCCCGATATAATAACAAACTGTGATCAACACTAATAAAGGAAATATATGAGCAAGCAACTCTTACTTGGCGATGAAGCCATTGCACAAGCTGCACTGGATGCCGGACTTTCAGGTGTATATGCCTACCCCGGTACTCCTTCAACTGAGATTACTGAATATATCCAAATGGCGCCTATAACCACTGAGCAGAACATACATAATCGTTGGTGTGCCAACGAAAAAACTGCCATGGAAGCCGCACTGGGTATGTCATTTGTAGGCAAACGCGCCTTAGTGTGCATGAAGCATGTAGGCATGAATGTGGCTGCAGACTGTTTCGTCAATTCTGCCATCACGGGTGTGAAGGGAGGACTGATTGTGATAGCGGCAGACGACCCCAGCATGCACTCTTCACAGAATGAACAGGACAGCCGCTTCTACGGAGACTTCTCCCTGATACCGATGTACGAGCCCAGCAACCAACAGGAAGCATACGACATGGTATACAACGGATTCGAATTCTCTGAGAAAACAGGCGAACCGATCTTAATGCGTATGGTCACCCGCCTCGCACACTCCCGTTCCGGAGTAGAGCGCAAAGAGCAGAAGCCACAGAACAGCATTTCATTCAGTGAAGATCCCCGTCAGTTTATCCTGTTGCCGGGAAATGCCCGCAAACGCTATAAAGTATTGCTTGCCCGCCAGGACGAATTCATCAAAGCTTCCGAGGAATCTCCTTACAACAAATACATAGACGGCCCTAACAAAAAACTGGGAATCGTCGCTTGCGGTATCGGCTACAATTATCTGATGGAAAACTATCCGGAAGGTTGTGAATACCCGGTACTTAAGATCGGCCAGTATCCATTGCCTAAAAAGCAATTGCTGCAATTGGTTGAATCCTGCGACGAGATTCTGGTACTGGAAGACGGACAGCCATTCGTTGAAAAACATCTGAAAGGCTATCTGGGCATTGGTATCAAAGTAAAAGGACGTCTGGACGGCACACTATCACAAGACGGAGAATTAAATCCGGACTCTGTAGCACGCGCGGTCGGCAAAGAAAACAAATCGGAATTCGGCGTCCCTTCTGTAGTCGAAATGCGTCCTCCCGCACTGTGTGAAGGATGCGGACACCGTGATATGTACATCACACTGACAGAAGTACTCAAAGAAGAATATCCTTCCCATAAAGTATTCAGCGACATCGGTTGCTATACGCTGGGAGCCAACGCTCCGTTCAACGCCATCAATTCATGCGTAGACATGGGAGCTTCCATCACAATGGCGAAAGGTGCGGCCGACGGAGGTCTTCATCCGTCCGTAGCTGTAATCGGTGACTCTACATTTACTCACTCCGGAATGACAGGTTTACTGGATTGCGTCAACGAAAATGCCAATGTCGTTATTGTCATTTCAGACAATGAGACAACAGCAATGACCGGTGGTCAGGACTCTGCGGGCACAGGACGTATTGAATCCATCTGTATCGGTTTAGGAGTCGACCCTGCCCATATCCGTGTCGTTGTTCCATTGAAGAAGAACCACGAGGAAATGAGACAGATCATACGCGAAGAAATCGAATACAATGGCGTATCCGTTATCATCCCGCGCAGAGAGTGTATTCAAACATTAGCACGCAAAAAAAGAAGTAAGTAAGCCATGAAAAAAGACATTATATTATCAGGAGTAGGTGGACAGGGTATTTTGTCCATCGCTACAGTTATTGGTAAAGCTGCTTTGAAAGAAGGACTTTACATGAAGCAAGCAGAAGTACACGGAATGAGCCAGCGTGGCGGAGACGTTCAGTCCAACCTCCGCATCAGCGACAAACCGATTGCTTCGGATCTGATACCATCCGGCAAATGCGACCTTATCATTTCGCTCGAACCGATGGAAGGTCTGCGCTATCTCCCCTATCTCAGTCCGGAAGGATGGCTGGTAACCAACGAAACTCCGTTTGTCAACATCCCCAATTATCCGGAAGAAGACAAAGTAATGGCTGAAATCAACAAATTGCCGCATAAGATCGTACTGAACGTGGATAAAGTAGCCAAAGAAGTAGGTTCTGCACGAGTTGCCAATATCGTTTTGCTGGGCGCAACCATTCCATTCCTCGGCATCGATTACGAGAAAGTACAAGACAGTATCCGCGAAATCTTCCTGCGCAAAGGAGAAGCTATTGTCGAAATGAATCTTAAAGCACTGGCTGCCGGCAAGGAAATTGCGGAAAAGCTAATGCAATAACTATCACAATCATGAGTACACAATACTGGGAAGAAGAAATTGAAATCATGAGTCGCGAGAAGTTGCAGGAACTGCAACTTCAGCGACTCAAAAAAACGATTAACATAGCCGCAAACTCACCTTATTACAAAGAGGTTTTCAGCAAAAACGGCATCACCGGAGATAGTATCCAGTCACTGGACGACATCCGCAAAATTCCTTTCACCACTAAATCGGACATGCGTGCCAACTATCCCTTCGGGCTAGTGGCCGGCGACATGAAAAGAGACGGTGTACGTATCCACTCTTCCAGTGGAACTACAGGAAACCCTACAGTCATCGTACATTCACAACATGACCTCGACTCATGGGCAAATCTGGTAGCCCGTTGCCTTTACATGGTGGGGATCCGCAAGACAGATGTCTTCCAGAACAGCTCCGGATATGGAATGTTTACAGGTGGATTAGGTTTTCAATATGGTGCAGAACGCCTTGGCTGCCTTACCGTACCTGCCGCAGCCGGAAACAGTAAACGGCAAATTAAATTCATCAGTGACTTTAAGACTACCGCCTTACACGCCATCCCAAGCTACGCTATCCGTCTTGCCGAAGTATTTCAGGAAGAAGGTATCGACCCGAGAGAAACAACCCTGAAAACCTTGGTGATCGGCGCCGAACCGCATACTGACGAACAGCGCCGTAAAATAGAACGGATGCTCAATGTGAAAGCATATAATAGTTTCGGTATGACGGAAATGAACGGCCCCGGTGTTGCCTTCGAATGCCAGGAGCAGAACGGAATGCACTTCTGGGAAGATTGCTATCTGGTAGAAATCATCGATCCTGAAACAGGAGAACCCGTTCCCGAAGGAGAAATCGGTGAATTGGTACTCACTACACTTGATCGTGAAATGATGCCGCTTATCCGCTACCGCACCCGCGACCTTACCCGTATACTACCCGGAAAATGTCCGTGCGGCCGCACCCATCTCCGCATCGACCGGATCAAGGGACGCAGCGACGATATGTTTATCATCAAGGGAGTCAACATCTTCCCCATGCAAGTCGAAAAGATTCTGGTTCAGTTCCCCGAATTAGGCAGCAATTATCTGATTACGCTGGAGACAGTCAACAATCAGGATGAGATGATCGTCGAAGTGGAATTAAGCGATCTTTCTACAGACAACTATATCGAACTGGAAAAGATCCGCAGAGATATTATCCGTCAATTAAAAGATGAAATACTGGTTACCCCGAAAGTAAAACTAGTAAAGAAAGGGTCTCTCCCGCAGAGCGAGGGAAAAGCCGTCAGAGTGAAGGACTTAAGAGACAACAAATAAATATTCAAATGCCCGATGTGCTAATATGCCAACCCAATACTGTATGATATCAGTAACAAATGGCATATTAGCACATTATTTAATTATCAGATTATAATGCAATTACTAAAAAAAAGAATTCTGCAGGACGGAAAATGCTACGAAGGAGGCATCCTTAAAGTAGATGGTTTTATCAATCACCAGATGGATCCTGTCCTGATGAAATCCATCGGAGTAGAATTTGTCCGCCGCTTTGCAGCCACAAACGTAAACAAGATCATGACTATAGAAGCAAGCGGTATCGCTCCTGCCATCATGACGGGCTATCTCATGGACTTACCGGTTGTATTCGCCAAAAAGAAATCACCCAAAACCATTCAGAACGCACTAAGCACTACCGTACACTCGTTCACCAAAGACCGTGATTATGAAGTAGTGATCAGTGCCGATTTTCTGACTCCAAATGACAATGTTCTTTTTGTTGATGATTTCCTTGCCTACGGAAATGCCGCTTTAGGCATTCTCGACCTCATAGAGCAATCCGGAGCAAAATTGGTAGGCATGGGGTTCATTATCGAAAAAGCCTTCCAAAATGGACGTAAAATACTGGAAGAGAAAGGCGTCAGAGTAGAAAGCCTTGCCATAATCGAAGACTTATCCAACTGCTGTATTAAAATAAAAGATCAATAAGCTGAGTCGGGGTTAAAATAATGCCCCTTGCCTTTTGTCTTTTTACCATATTGCACCGCATGCTGAGGGCACACATGATAACATGCCAGGCAGGCGGTGCAATTCTTTCCCCAAACCGGTCTTCTTTCCTTCATCGTTATATTCCCTACCGGACAACTTTTTTCACAGCGCTTGCACCCGATGCACTCACTCGTTGCATGGAAAGGTTTGGGAGACATCTGATAACGAACAAATAACGGATTGATGATCCTCGTCTTGATAAAAGGCAAACTCCCCTCCTTGCATGCAAAGACAGTTTCTCTCCCGGTTATCAGTCTACTGACTTTTTCAAGAACGGGAACCGCTTCTGCCAGTTTTTTCTTTTCCAGTTCCTTGCTATCCACATCAAATCCGGGGAACAACACATAGTTATTGGGCATAATTACAGAAAAGCCTGCATTACATCTCCATCCCCTCGCAGCCAATGCCTTTTCCATCACCTGCCGGGTCAGCCCCGTATCGTCTCCACACGAACACACAAAGAACAGATATTGCTGCTGATACCCCTTCAGAACCAGCTTCCGAATAAACTCCTGTACAATCACGGGAGGCGCCCACGAATAGACCGGAAAGACAAAACCGATCTTCTCATCCTCCCGCAAAGAGAACTCCCATGTGTCATTCTTCCATGCGTCCGGGATAAAAAACAAATCTTCCTGTTGTTCTTTAGAAAGCTGATTAGCAATCCATTTAGAGTTACCTGTACCTGAGAAATAAAATATCATAGAAGAGTATATAAAAAAGCCGCATCGACGATGTGATGAAACTCTGATAGAACAAGATTTGAGCGCTCGCCCTCTTTGTAATCCACCGGCTTAAAGCTGTCCCGAAGGATGTGGCCCGCCATTGAAGAACGAAGCTTTCTCGGTGCATCAGATTAATTTGAAGAGTTTCCCGATCCAGTCGATACGGCTAATATTTTTCTATCACAAATGTAATAAGATTCTCTGAGAATAGCAAGAAAAAGAAAGAATTTGTTCGTCCACTAACATTTTTTTTCATCCTTTCTCTCCGCCTAACAAAAGAGAAGTGCCAGTTATCGGATCGATAACTGACACTTTGTAAATCCTAAACTATTGAAACTTAAGCAGCTTTTGCTTTAGCAACTACAGCTTTGAAAGCTTCCGGATGATTCATAGCTAAATCAGCCAAAACCTTACGATTTATTTCAATACCGGCTTTGTGCAAACCGCCCATCAATTTAGAATAAGACATTCCTTCAAGACGTGCAGCAGCGTTGATACGTTGTATCCAAAGAGCGCGGAAGTTTCTTTTCTTATTTCTACGGTCACGGAACGCGTAAGTCAAACCCTTTTCCCAAGTGTTTTTTGCTACGGTCCATACATTTTTTCTTGCACCAAAGTAACCTCTGGTTAATTTCAAAATTTTCTTTCTTCTTGCTTTTGAAGCAACATGATTTACTGATCTTGGCATAGTTTTACTTTTTTTGAATGTTAGCGCCGTTACTTCACGCAACGAACTTCAGGCTAAAGCATTCGGTTAATACTTTAATAATACTTTGTACGCTTTTGATTACTTCATTGCTAAGAGTTCCTTAACCTGGCTTACATTTGTTGTATCAACAGTTGTAGAGTAGCACAGATTTCTTTTTCTCTTTTTCGATTTCTTAGTCAAAATGTGACTGTGAAAAGCGTGCTTTCTTTTGATTTTACCTGTTCCGGTAAGGGTAAACCTTTTTTTAGAACCGGAGTTAGTCTTCATCTTTGGCATCTTACTTGTTTTTAAAATTATTAAATATATAATGGTGACGCACTATACCTGCGCGCCACGCATTCATTCTTTTTTATTCTTCCTCGCCCGCTTCCGGCTTTTCGGCCTTCTGTCCCTGAGTTACCGGTTTGGGAGCCGCCGGTTTTTTAGGCATTTCCTTTTTCTTCGGAGAAAGCTGGATTGTCATACGCTTACCTTCAAGTACCGGCATCTGATCCACCTTTGCAAAATCTTCAAGATCGTTGGCAAAACGAAGCAATAACACTTCACCTTGTTCCTTGAAAAGGATGGAACGCCCCTTAAAGAATACATATGCCTTCACTTTATCCCCGTCTTCCAAGAATCCTCTGGCATGTTTCAGCTTAAAGTTGTAATCATGATCGTCAGTCTGCGGTCCGAAACGGATTTCCTTTACGTTCACTTTTACCTGCTTCGCTTTCTGCTCCTTCTGGCGTTTCTTTAATTGATAAAGAAATTTAGAGTAATCAATAATACGACAAACAGGAGGTTGAGCATTGGGGGAAATTTCAACTAGATCCAGCTCTTTCTCTTCAGCCATTTTCAAGGCCTGAAAGATAGGATATACTTTCGGTTCAATCTCGTCGCCCACGATGCGGACTTCTTTGGCACGAATCTGTTCATTGATTCTATATTGCCCTTTTAAAGTGTCATTCTTCATTAAAAACGTTTACTTCCTAGTTTGATTTTTTTATTGTTCTACTAAATATTTATCATGAAACGGCTGCAAAGTTACCATTTATTTATCATATTCTGAACTTCTTCGTTCAAAATTTTAGCAAATTCTTCATATTTCATGGTTCCTTTGTCGCCTTCCCCTTGTCTGCGAACAGAAACTTCACCATTTTCAGCTTCTTTTTCACCCACAATCAGCATATAAGGAATGCGTTTCATTTCATTGTCACGGATCTTGCGGCCGATCTTTTCGTTACGATCATCCACAATAGCACGGATTTCATGCATTTTCAGATACATCTTCACTTGCTCTGCATACTCATTGAACTTTTCACTGATCGGCAGGATAGCTACCTGATCCGGAGTCAGCCACAACGGGAACTTACCGGCAGTGTGTTCGATCAATACAGCCACAAAACGTTCCATTGATCCGAATGGTGCACGGTGAATCATCACCGGACGGTGCTTCTGGTTGTCAGAGCCCATATATTCCAGTTCAAAACGTTCCGGCAAGTTATAGTCTACCTGAATGGTTCCCAACTGCCAACGGCGACCGATGGCATCTTTCACCATAAAGTCGAGCTTGGGACCATAGAAAGCAGCTTCACCGTACTCAATCTTAGCCGGCAAGCCTTTTTCCTCACAAGCCTCGATAATCGCCTGTTCAGCTTTCTCCCAGTTGTCATCGCTACCGATGTATTTTTCACGGTTCACTTTATCACGGAGTGATATCTGAGCCTCGAAATTCTGGAAATTCATCGAACGGAACACGATAGAAATGATATCCATCACACGGAGGAACTCATCTTTCACCTGATCCGGACGACAGAAAATATGTGCGTCATCCTGAGTAAAGCTGCGTACACGAGTTAAACCGTGAAGCTCACCACTTTGTTCATAACGGCAAACCGTACCGAATTCTGCAATACGCAACGGAAGGTCCTTGTATGAACGCGGAAAATTCTTATATATCTCGCAGTGATGCGGACAGTTCATCGGTTTCAGGAAATACTCCTCTCCTTCTTCCGGAGTATGGATCGGCTGGAACGCATCCTTACCGTATTTTGCATAGTGACCGGAAGTCACATACAGCAACTTATTACCGATAGGCGGAGTAATTACTTCCTGGTAGTCATAGCGGGTCTGGATACGACGCAAGAACTCTTGCAGACGCAAACGCAGTGCAGTACCTTTCGGCAACCACATCGGAAGTCCCTTACCTACTGTTTCAGAGAACATGAACAACTGCATTTCCTTACCGATCTTACGGTGGTCACGTTTCTTGGCTTCTTCCAGCAACACCAGATATTCATCCAGCATTTTCTTTTTCGGGAATGTGATACCATAGATACGGGTCAGCATCTTACGGTCTTCGTGACCGCGCCAGTAAGCACCGGCAACAGTTGTCAGCTTGATAGCCTTGATCGGCGCAGTCGTCATCAAGTGAGGACCACGGCAAAGGTCAGTAAACGCACCCTGGGTGTAGGTAGTAATATGTCCGTCTTCCAGTTCTGAGATCAATTCACATTTATACGTTTCGCCACGGTCGCCAAACATTTTCAGAGCGTCCGTCTTCGAAATACTTTCTCTGACTACCGCTTCTTTCTTTGCCGACAATTCAAGCATCTTTGCTTCGATGGCAGGCAGATCACTTTCTTTAATCACAGCTTCTCCCGGATCCACATCATAGTAGAAACCGTTTTCGATAGCCGGTCCGATACCAAACTGGATACCCGGATAAAGTTCCTGCAAAGCTTCAGCCAGCAAGTGGGCGCTTGTGTGCCAAAATGCATGTTTGCCTTCTTCATCGTCCCATTTGTAAAGTACGAAATCAGCATCTTCATTAATAGGACGTCCTAAATCATAAGTCTCACCGTTCACGCCACATGCAAGTACATCCTGTGCCAAGCGCGAACTGATACTTTCTGCAATCTGTAAACCGTTCACTCCTTCGTTATACTCACGAACGGAGCCATCGGGAAATGTTATCTTTATCATAATATGATGATGTTATATTTTCATAATGAGAACGCAAAAGTAACGAAATCTTTTGAGTTTTCTATTTTTTATCAAAAAAATGTTATTCTGTCTGATCCGTGAAACGCTTGATCACGTTGTAAGCAGAAACAACTCCTAGTTCACCGGCCTTGCTCAAATCTGAGATTCCCGCCTTATTATTACCCAGGAAAATATGCGTAAGTCCCCGGTTGAAATAAGCGTCAGCAAAGTCCGGAGACAGCTGAATCGCCTTATCGTAATCGACAATCGCAGCCCTGTAATCTTTCAGCATAGCCGCCACATTGGCACGGTTATAATAAGCGTAAACGAAGTCCGGAGCCAGAGTTATCACCTTATCCAGGTCCTTTCTGACAACTTCATAATCCACCGCACTCACTTCCTTGACAGCAGCGCCACTCGGCATATCCGCTTCGGCAGCCTGTTCAGCCTTCTGATATTCCAGTTGTTTGCAACGAATCAGTGCACGCATGAAATAGGCCGGGAAGAAATCTCCGTCCAGCAATATCGCCTGAGTCAGGTCGGCAACCGCACTGGAGAAATCCTGTACCAGATAAAAGTCAATGGCACGGGCAAAACGCTTCGGAGCACTCTTGTCATCGTCCACAATAGCCGATGTATGCGCATCAATCAGGGCAAAATGGAATTTCACCTGTTCTTCCGTCAACGGGGCCTCCATATTTGTAATACGGATACGCTTCGGAAGTACATTCGACAGATTCAGGTCTTCAATAAACTTATGGAAATTCACCGAACGCTTCACTTCGCTCGACTTTTCATAATAAGTCAAGGCAAACATCGGTTCCAGTTTTATGTTCACATTCTTATCCTGTACGCGTCCGCGATAATCACTTGTATAGCGTTGATCCGCTTCAGAATCATCGGCAATCACAATCTTGCGATAGTTGTTCATGTTCTTGTCAGACTTCTTACGAGTTTTTCCTTCCTCGCTTTCGTCACCGTTCTCGCCGCTCTGGTTTTCTTTATCCTTATTCTGATTCTGGGCAACGTCTTTGTTCGTCCCTCCATTCTGCTTGTCAAGCTGAGCCTTCAACAGTTTGAAGTCATCCTGTTCGGCCCCCTTCTTGTCGCCGATCTTCTTGCGGGCTTCCGCACGATGATAATATCCTGCGAGGAAGTTCGGATACTGGTCGATAACTGTCGTATAGTCTTTGATAGCACCCCGGTAATCTCCCGTCTGAGCACGAAGCAACGCACGGTTAAAGATAGCCATCATATTATCAGGTTCCATCTGAATCACAAAATCGAAGTCCTCGATAGCGCGGTTGTCATCCCCGACACGGGCACGAAGCAAACCACGGTTATAATGCCCGATAAAGTTATTGGGATCAATATCCAAAGCCAGGTCATAATCGCTCATAGCACCCCTCAGATTATTCTGATGGAATCTGGCCAAAGCACGGTTTATATAATTACCCGCGTTCTTCGCGCTCAGATGAATCGCACGGTCCAGATCCGATTCTGCTTCTGCATAGTTGGACTGCTGCAAGCGGACAATAGCCCTTGCCGACCATGCGTCCGGATCATACTTATCCAGTTCGAGAGCCGTATTAAAGTCCTTCAGTGCCGCAACCGTATCCTTCTGCTGCAAAGAAACCTCTCCCCTCATCAGATAAGCACGTGTATAGCGCGGAGAAACTTTCAGCAAGCTCTCCAAATCCTCCTTGGCTGCGTCATAATCCTTTTTCTGAATATGAGACAAGGTCAGATTGTGCCACAAGGTGATGTTTTCCGGATCATAATGCAATGCTTTCTGATAATCCTCAATCGCCCCGTCGAATTTACTCTGACGAATCCGTGCCAGTCCACGAACCTGATATGCACCTACTACAAACGGATTCCGTTTGATAGCCTCGTCACAATCCGCTTCCGCTCCTTGATAATCCTCCAGGTTCACCTTTGCCAGCGCCCTGAAAAAATAAGGCTCATACAAATATGGCTTCGCATTAATTACCTGGTTGAAATACTGAATAGAAAGCACGTAGTCCTCAAAATACAGCGCATTGCGGGCAATAGTCATCACCCGCTCCGTATTAATCTGAGCACAAACCAGTGTGGGGAACAGCAATAAAACTGTTAGTATTCTTTTAATCATTGATATTTTATGCTTGTAAACGAAACAAAAATAATGCTTTTCGCTTACTTAACAGGGATATAAACGTTTTTTATCTTTATTTCACCTGTTTCATCTTATATGAACTACGCGCTTTTCCTTTCAGCATCGTATTTAATTTTCCTCTTATCATTTGTTTGCGCAACGGCGAAAGGTGGTCGATAAACATCTTTCCGTCCAGATGGTCGAACTCATGCTGCATCACCCTTGCCAGATAGCCTTCCACCACTTCATCATGCTCTACAAAGTTCTCGTCCATGTATTTCACACGGATCTTATTTCCTCTTTTCACAGACTCATGAATGCCGGGCAGACTCAGACAACCTTCTTCCATACTGACTTCCTCCCCACCCACTTCGATGATATGAGGATTGATATAAGCTTTATTAAAATCCTTAAATTCCGGATAGTCTTCCGAAAGCGGGTCTAATGTAATCGTAACGACACGGATAGGCAAGCCGATCTGTGGAGCAGCCAGTCCCACGCCATCGGCGTGCACCATTGTTTCAAACATATTCGCGATCAGCTCTTTCAGGTTCGGATACTCCGGGGTTATGTCCTCTGCCACCTTTCTCAAAACAGGCTGGCCATATACATAAATTGGTAAAATCATACTTTATACTCTACTAAAAAATTAAATTATTCTCTGTCTTATTATTAAAAACGTTTACTCTCCAAATATGTTTGCAGAATAATAGTGGCACTTATCTCATCCACCAATGCTTTGTTTTGCCGGTCTTTCTTTTTCAGTCCGGCTTCCAGCATCGTACGGTGTGCGAGAACAGATGTGAAACGTTCGTCCACATATTCTACAGGAAGTTCCGGGAAACGTTTCTTCAATGAACGAACAAAGGGTTCGATGTTCTTCATATTTTCCGAAGCTTCATTATTCATCTGCTTGGGCAATCCTATAATAATCCGCTCTACCGGTTCTTTTGCCACATACCCACCGATAAAGTTCAGAAGTTCATGCGTGGGTACAGTTGTCAACCCGTTTGCAATCAGTTGCAACGTATCGCTCACAGCTATCCCTGTGCGCTTCCTTCCATAATCTATAGCTACTATTCTGCTCATATGGGGTACAAAAATACAAAAAAGACGCTTCCCGCGAAAGGAAACGTCTCTTTTATTCTATTATTTCAACTGTGGATTATTCTTCCACGATAGCAACACGGCTCAACTTAGCGTCATCGTAGAACATATTGCCTACACCACCCTTGTAATCAACCTTCAGTTGAGAAGCAGGTACACCGAATTCGTTCACCATCAGGTCACGTACAGCTTCAGCTCTCTTCTTACTTAACTTCATGTTGTACTCAGCAGAACCAGTACCCTTGTCAGCATATCCTGTAACAGTAAATGTCTTTTCCGGATTAGCTTTGATACCCTTAGCCATTGCTTCGATGTTCATGTACTCTCTCTTGCTGATGTTGCTCTTACCAATGTTGAATACAACAACCAGACGTGGAACGAATCCGCCTTCTTTCTTAACGATTACTTCCGGCTTCTTGTTGCGTGCTTCAACCAAGTCACGTTTCAGAGATTCGTTTTCACCCTTCAGAGAGTTCAGTCTGTTTCTCATGTCGTCCAACTGGCTTTCCGGTACCATCGGTACAGTAGGAACAGCGTTGAATCCGCGTTTTTTGAACTTGTAAGTTACACCTACAGTTACACCGGCCATACCTTCTTTAGAAGTTCCGCCGAATGCATCCTTCATCAAAAGGCCACGCAATTCAAGGTTGATATCCCAAGCATCCGATACACGGAAGCGGTTGATCAAACCGGCATTGATACCTAAGTTTTGTTGATGAGGTTCTGACCAAGAAAGAGCCACACCTGCACCTACGTAAGGAATGAATGAATAAAGACGATCCTCGTTGTAACCGCAGAACATGTTAGAAAGGTTGAAGAGAACATCACCATGGAAGTTAGCCATGTTCCATTTCTGCTTGTAGTAACCGTTAGAATACTTGCCACCTTTTGTATACAAGTCATTAGCACTAGGAGCAGCTCCCTTAGCTTGAAGACCGTTGTATGCGACACGCAATCCGATACCCGGAGTAAACCATTTACCTACGGCAATATCAAGTGCCGGAGCAATGCGTTTTCCGAAATCCGCTTTACCGTCGTTGTCGCCAAAGTACATTTGACCACCAACGCCACCACTAATGAACCAATTGGCCCCAAAACGATTAGTCTCTACAGTGTAGGCTTTACCTTCTGTTTTTCCTTTTTCCTGAGCAGACAGGCACACAGAAGCCCCTACCATTAAAATAAACAATAAACCCTTTTTCATCTCAATTTATTTTAGTAAATAATATAATGCAGTTTGTGTTACGCTATAACCACAACTCTACAGGCTCTAAATCTTAAACAAAGAGATATAAATCTCTACCCTTTTTCTTTAAATTTAGTGCAAATATAGATATTTATTGTAATACACACAAAAAAACTCGTAAAAAAACATTTCTTCGTGATATTTATATGGGATGATAAAAGTGTTGGATAGCCTACAAAGGGTATAGCCAACATTTTTGGATAAAAAATAAAAGCAAAAAAATAACCAATGATAATCTATATCATTGGTTATCCCTTATTTTTTCCGCTACCTTAATTAATATACCAGTTTTACATTATCAATCCACAATGAATTTCCGGGTGAACCGACGTAAGCTCCGCCATGACTGGATGTGAACTGGAGATACAGATGAGTCGGCTCATCATTTTCATCCCCCCATGCCACTTCGTGGATAGGCACGCTTTCACCTTTGCTGTTGACTGTATAGTTCTCAGTCACCTGCAGACGCATCATGTGAGGTTTATATTCGGGACGGCTGGTAATGTCTCCATACATAATTTCATACGTGGCATTATTCTTCCAGTCGGTAGAGTGATAGTAATAAGTCACCAACGTTCCGATACGCTTGGCATAAACATTTCCGTTGGCATCCTCCCAGCGTTTCTGCAAAAATAAAATAGCAGCCGGATAATCCTTGCCTGCTACATCTGTAATTTTACTGAAACCGGTAGCACGTATACGTTTTTCCCTGTCGGACATCTTCACTTTATAGTCAAACTGAAGGGCAACCGGCTTCTTGGTAAACGGAATCCCCGTCTGAAGCATCTTCTGCGGGTTTTTGGTACCCTTGATCGGTTCGTGCACAGATCCCGTAAAGATAGAGCCGGCAGCCAATACGGTTATATTGACAAGCCCCAGTACCTTCACACTTTCCATACGCGTATCCAGGCGTGCACAGTAACCGTCTCCCCGTTTCTCCGGAAAAACCGACGTATTTGTCTTGGTAATACCTGCCACTTTCGCCATCACATTCGAAGTCGCCCACGGTGAGCCACCCATATTCTTATACACCTGATCTCCCTTAATCACAGTCGTCGGACCAATCTCATACACATTCTTCGTATTCCCTCCGATAATCCCCGACTCTTTTATCTGGCGGTCCAACCATTGGTCCATATCCCCGAAGGGGACCATCTCCACTTTATGCTGCGCCATCAAAGACAAGGAAGAAAAAAATGCAACGAAGCCTGTCAGAAACAGGCGATGAACCATTTTCTTAATCATCAATACTTATCCTTTCTTTTATAAATTATAGTTCCATTGTTTCAAAGCAAAATCCCAGTTTTCCTCTACCAATCGAATCGTCCGGTCATCATATTTATACTTATTCTTCTTATATCCCTTCTTGCCGCCGACATATTTTTCGATATCTCCTTGTGCTTCGGCGAAGCCGGGGATAGAAAGTGACTTATAAATATTCTCCGTCATTCCCATCGCATCCGCTTCAAAGTCTTCAAACTTCACTTCGATCAGATTGCCTTCCGGAATGAATTTCTTATCCGATTCATACTTATGATACAGCTTTGCATAAATAGAAAGGATATTCTCCTCCAATTGTTCATTGCTGACATCCTCCAGTTTCAGAGGCTGGATTGTATTGGTAAAGAAACTGCGTGTAGATTCAAATACCGTATACGGATTACGCATCAGGTAGATAAACTTGGCGTTCGGGAACATTTTCACCAATTCTTTCACCCTGCCCGTATGAGGAGGGTTCTTGCTGAGGAATTGCGTACCCTTGGTGTTCCACAAAGAAATCTTGATCAATTTCGTGAATACCTCTTCAAACACTTTCAGTTCTTTGTCCGTGATATCATCAAACAGCAGATACTTGTCCGCATATTCCTGTTGATATTTCGGCAGGAACCAGAAATTATAATAGGTATACGGCATCATGTTCGACAATGCAAACTCTTCCTCCTGCGGAAGATCCACTGCCAGCTCCATATTATCCGTCGGACGCTTGTCCGGCATCAGCCAGCTCATATTCTTCTTGAAGAAAGGCTGTCCCCACATCATCAGATGCGGGAATACGGTCTGATAAGTTGTGTTATACCCAAAATGCTTGTCGCAGGAGAACACGTTATGTACAAAAGTAGTTCCACTCCGCCAGTGTCCCAGAATGAATACCGGATCATGTTCCAGCGGCTGATTGGCCAACAACTTTTCGTAGCGTTTATCCTGCAATGCAGCCAACGGAGAAAGCAGGCGGCACACCGCTTTCGTCAACCGGTACTTGCCTTTATAAGCAGCATCAATATCACGGCCGGCAGTGATTGCCTTAAACGTTTTCCAGTCGGCACCTACCAACGTATTAATCGGAAGTTTATTAAATTCAAGTAATCCCATCGTTCTACATTTTATTTAATCACTTTTATGGAGAGTCCCTGGCGTTCCAGTTCCTTCACAGCTTTTTCTATGGCGGCGTGATGTTCCGGGGCAATGTCCAGTTTCGACAAATCCAATACGGGGATGTCGTCCGTGGCAGCCATATCTTTCATTTCCACCCGGTCGATAATCATACCTACGGCAGAGGTATTATTCGTAATCGGATCGATCAGGATAAAAGAACCGCAAGATTTATTCTTTTTATAAGGATCGAAGAAAAGCTCCTTGGCAGTAGTCAGGACAACGCGGGCGATCTGATTGAGCTGCAATGGCAAATTGTCCTTTGTCAGTTGTCCATTGTCAATGGAAAGATGCTCCATCGTGTTGACATCCACTTTATATTTGATCGCGTCGATGCGGGTACGGCTCAAATTGGTAGTCTGCTTGATAAAGAACGATTTATTGATATCCATCGGTTCTTCATCCATCCATACCATCATCGCTTCGAAGTTGCGGTCAACGATCGGCAAGTTGTCCGGATGCACCAGCATTTCACCACGGGATACGTCGATTTCGTCTTCCAGTGTCAGTGTAACCGACTGCGGCGGGAAAGCGTAATCCAGTTCGCCGTCGTATGTCACGATACTCTTCACCTTGGAAGTCTTTCCGGAAGGCAATGCCATCACTGTATCTCCCTTGCGGACAATACCCGATGCCACTTTACCGCAGAAACCACGGAAGTCAAGGTTCGGGCGCAGCACATACTGCACAGGGAAACGGAAATCCGTGAAGTTATGATCATTATCGATATGAACCGTTTCGAGGAAGTCCAGCAAAGAGATTCCTTTATACCATGGTGTGCGTTCGGACTTATCCACAACGTTGTCACCGTCCAAGGCAGAAAGAGGAATACAGTTCACATCCGGAATTCCCAGCGGTTCTACGAATTTCTTGTATTCCGATACAATCTCGTCGAACCGTTCCTCGGAAAAGTCCACCAGGTCCATCTTATTGACCGCCAGCACCACGTGCTTGATGCCCAGCAGAGATACCAGGAAAGTATGACGACGGGTCTGGGTAATCACACCCGTACGGGCGTCTACCAAGATAATTGCCAGATTGGCCGTAGAGCCACCGGTAATCATATTACGTGTATACTGTTCGTGTCCCGGAGTATCCGCAATGATAAACTTACGACCGTTGGTAGAGAAGTAGCGGTAAGCCACGTCAATCGTAATTCCCTGCTCACGCTCCGCTTTCAAGCCATCGAGCAACAAAGCATAGTCTATATGTTCGCCTGCATTACCTACACGCTTACTGTCACGTTCCAATGCATCCAGCTGATCTTCGTACAGTTTCTTACTGTCAAACAACAGACGTCCGATCAAAGTCGATTTTCCGTCATCCACCGAACCGGCAGTCAACAGTCTCAGCAAGTCTTTCTGTTCGTCTTTATCCAGAAAGGCCTTTATATCCAGCTTATTATCCATTTCCAACTTTTAGTTTTTTAATCATTCATTTTTAATTGCTTAAAAATACCCTTCACGTTTCTTCTGCTCCATGCTGCCTTCCTGGTCAAAGTCGATCACACGGGTAGTACGTTCGCTCTTGGTAGTCGTCATCATCTCTTCCACGATCTCTTCGATGGTAGCCGCACCGCTCTCTACTGCGCCCGTCAACGGCCAGCAGCCCAGAGTACGGAAACGCACCATCTTCATTTCGATCTGATCACGATATTTTTCCGGCAGACGGTCGTCATCCGCCATGATGATATTACCATCCAGATTGATCACAGGACGTTCCTTGGCATAATACAGCGGAACGATCGGAATATTCTCCAGACGGATATACTGCCAGATATCCAACTCCGTCCAGTTGCTGATCGGGAACACACGGATACTCTCACCTTTGTGTACACGGGCGTTGTAGATATCCCACAATTCAGGACGCTGGTTCTTCGGGTCCCACTGGTGGAATTTATCACGGAAAGAGAAGATACGCTCCTTGGCACGTGACTTTTCTTCATCCCGGCGCGCGCCGCCGAATGCAGCGTCAAATTTATATTTATCCAGCGCATGCAGCAATGCCTGAGTCTTCATCAGGTCCGTATGTACCTTGCTTCCATGCGTGAAAGGTCCTACCCCTGCATGAAACGCTTCCATATTACTTTCCACAATCAGGTTCCAGCCATGTTTCTTGGCATATTCGTCGCGGAACTGGATCATTTCCTTAAACTTCCACTTCGAATCGATATGCATCAACGGGAAGGGAACTTTTCCCGGATAAAACGCTTTTTCAGCCAAGCGCACCATCACCGAAGAATCTTTTCCGATGCTGTACAGCATCACCGGATTCTCAAATTCCGCCGCCACCTCGCGGATGATATGAATTGACTCGGCTTCGAGTTCTTTCAAATGGCTCAGTTTATATTCTTCCATCTTTTTTGAAATTTCTTCATTTATTTCTTTTCTATTTTCGGCAACACCATCTCCAACAGGCGGTTGACCGACTCTTCCAGACTCAGCTTCGAAGTATCCAATGACAAGGCCGGATGTTCGGGCACTTCAAACGGTGCGGAAATTCCGGTGAAATTCTGAATTTCTCCCCTACGCGCTTTGGCGTACAGTCCTTTCACATCCCGCTTTTCACACTCTTCCAGCGGGGTGCTTACGAAAACTTCCAGAAAATCATCCTTTCCGATAATATTTGCCGCCATTTCACGGATATCATTATTGGGACTGATAAATGCCGCAATCGTAATGATGCCGCTGTCCAGAAACAACTTGGATACTTCGGCGATACGACGGATATTCTCTACACGGTCGGTTTCGGAGAAGCCCAGATTATTGTTGATACCGCTGCGGATATTGTCTCCATCCAGAATACGGCAAAGCAGTCCGCGCTTATGGAGTTCACGTTCCAATGCAATCGCGATCGTACTTTTACCTGATCCGCTCAGACCTGTAAACCAGATCATCACGCTATGCTGTCCCAGAAGTTCTTCTTTGTCCTCCCGCGTCATCATGCGGTCAAAAATCGGATATATATGATTTTTTTCTTCCATTTATAGAATATATTTATTAAAAGTTCCAGATCAACGGGATCAGGATCACAGAGATTAAGAAAGTGATGATATTGAGCGGCAGACCGATACGGACAAAATCCGTAAACTTATAGTTGCCGATACCTTGCACAATCAAATTAGTCTGATAACCGATCGGTGTGGAAAAACTGGCAGACGCAGCCATACAAATCACGACAAAGAAAGGTGTCGGACTTACGCCCAACTGCGCCGAGATGGACAGTGCCAACGGGAATGCCAGAGCCGCAGCCGCATTGTTCGTGATCAGTTCCGTAAACAAATTCGTGATGACAAACAATATAGCAAGTAATACATGCGGTCCGTAATCGTCACTCAAACCGATGATAAATCCTGCCACACAATCGGCCACACCGGAGTTCACCATAGCCTTACTGATGGCAAACGCGCAGGCAATCGTAATCAGAATATCCCACGAAATATATTTGGTATACTTACGGGCGGGGAAAATATTGGTCCACGCCATGATAATAGTAGTAATGCAGACAAAGAAAAACATATCCAGCTTGATATCGGGAAACATCTCTTTGGTTGCCGGCAGTTCGCCCACCGTAGCACCGACAATCATCAGTACCAGCAAGATCAACGCCAGCCAGCGCTTCTTCTTTCCCGAAGTATCCGGATCATTGCCGTTAGTAAGCAGCACGAATACCGAAGATTCTCCCCAAGTCGGGATAAACGTATCATCCGCCATCACCACAAGCGTATCCCCCTCACGGAGCACTACATCCTCCAGATGATCGACATAGCGCTGACCGTTACGTGTTTTGATCTCTTTCACTTCCGCACCATAGTGACGCTGGAAATTGAAATCACTCAGCTTCTTGTTGATACCGGGGAAACGGGCTCCCAATACAGCTTCTACACGATGCAGCTTCTCTCCTTCCTCCACTTCTTCATCGGGCACAGCCGTATCCGGACGTGCATCGGGCAAGAGTCGTTTGGAGAAAATGAAAAGATATATGATACCGGCAATGGCAATAAAGATGCCGACCTTTCCCAGTTCGAACATGGTGAAGCCTTCATAGCCGGCTTCCAGAATCATACCATGCACTACCAGATTGGTAGAAGTACCGATCAGCGTACAGATACCGCCAAGGATAGTCACATAAGAAAGGGGAATCAGGAACTTGGTAGCCGGAAGCTTTACCGATTTCGCCCAATGCTTGATGATCGGGGCAAAGATGACTACCACCGGAGTATTATTCAGAAAGGCGGAAATGAATGCAACGGACGGCAGGATACGCAACTGCGCTTTAAACACCGTCGTCTTTCCCTGCGGAAGCAGTTTCTTGATCACTTGCCCCAATGTACCCGACTGACGGATACCTTCACTTACCAGGAATAACAAGGCGACAGTAATCATTCCTTTATTACTGAAACCTTCGAGCATTTCCTTCGGAGTCAGAATGCCGACGCACAGAAACAAAACCACTACCGAAAAGAGCACCATGCCCGGCCGCATCTTATCCGCGATCAAGGCAGCCATCATTCCTAATAAGGATAATAGTACAAATACAATTTCAAATGTCATATAAACATTAATTAGTGTTCTCTTTTTGCTTCAACGATAAACCACGGATTCAGCAGATCCTCTTTGTTATATCGCAAAGGTTCCTCCTTCCCTGCCTGATATACTTCCATCCCTGCGGCACGGGCTATCGCGTGTCCGGCAGCCGTATCCCACTCCATCGTCGGAGCAAAACGCGGATAGACATCCGCCTTTCCTTCGGCAACCAGACAGATTTTAATAGAACTTCCGCTTGATATCAGTTCCACACTGCCGTGTTTCTTTTTTAAGTCTGCAATATATGTTTCAGTTTCAGGCGTCAGGTGTGAACGGGAAGCGACAGCAATAAAATGATCGCGCGTATCCGCCAATGGCATCCGTTCCGATTTCTCAATCATCTGCTGTAAGGTCACTCCCTCGTCTTCCAGACTGACAATGCCGGAACACTTATAGGCACCTGTCCCCTCCACTGCAAAATAAAGTTCTTTTTTTACAGGCACGTAAATAACACCCATTACAGGTACAGCGTTCTGCACCAAAGCTATATTTACCGTAAATTCTCCGTTACGCTTGATGAACTCCTTCGTTCCGTCCAGCGGGTCTACAATCCATAAAGTATCCCAACCTCGCCGCACTGCATAGTCCATATGCTTGCCTTCTTCGCTAAGAACCGGAAAAGGAGTTTCATTCAAAATGGCCACAATCGCCTCATGGGCTTTCCTGTCTGCTATCGTTAAGGGAGAGTTATCCGCCTTCCTCTCTATTTCAAAATCCGACCTCGGATCTTCATAGATAGAAAGAATTCTTTCACCTGCTTTCAACGCTGCATCGATAGCAGCCATTACGTATTTCTGTTCCATTCAATTTCATTATTAAAACCTCATCTACACTAAGGCAATAAATCCTCCAAGATAAGAGTTGACAAAAGTAAAAACTTTCTTTGCTATAAAAGTTTCCCACCTGCTATTTATAACTTCTTTTAGTAGAATGATAAAAATTTCTAAAAAACAAATTTACATTGTGCAACAAAAAAGCAGTAACTTCCCAGTTACCGCCTTCTTATTTCGGGAAAATAGGTTATACATCCCGATATATATTACCAAAAAGAAATCAATAAATGCGATACAGCAACCAGGCTCCCTGGAAGTCTGTACGACTCGGGTATTTAGCCTTGAATGCGTCACGTGCATCGACAGCAGCCGCTTTGTCAGCGAATGAGCTTACAATCACACGGTACATTGCTTTTTCCGCATTGAATGCGATTGTTGCGTTGTAACCTTGTCCGTCCAACCAGTCTTTCAGGCCTTCAGCATTCGCTTTCACACCGAAGCTGCCTACTACTACGCTGTAATCCTTCAATCCGTCGGTACCGGAAACGACTGTCACCTTTTCCTGACGAACGCCGGTTGTATCTGTAGCCTTAGGTGTTGTCACAGGAGCTGCAACTACCGGAGTCACTTCTACCGGAGCTTCCACCTGCGGTTCTGCCAATTCTTGCTGTTTTGCTTTTTCGTAAGCTTTTTTATAGGCGCTTTCACTGGATTTACAAGATGCAAACGCAAGCACCATGCATACTCCCATTCCTAATACGACCAATTTTTTCATATCCAATATTCTGTATTTAATTAATAATTCAATAATCTTGTTCGTTCACATTTAGTTTTCGGGCAACAAAATAATAGAAATTTTATCATCCGGCAAAGAAAATGAGCGAAAAAACATCTATTCCGCCTTCTTCTTATAAGAAATAGTGCCCGTTGCCTGATAAGTCGGCATCAAAAGCACCTCTGCAATCTGAATATGCGCAGGAGCCGAGGCAGCATAATATACCGTTTCAGCAATATCATCTCCGGTCAGCGGGCGGATTCCCTTGTAAAAATTGTCAGCCGCCTGCTTGTCACCACGGTAACGAACCACTGTAAAGTTTGTTTCCACCATGCCCGGCTTGATATTCGTCACCCGCAGCGGCGTATCCACCAAGTCTATCCGAAGTCCGTCCGAAAGTGCCTTCACGGCAGCTTTGGTGGCGCAGTAAACACTGCCTCCGGGATAGGCGGCATCTCCGGCAATAGAACCTATATTAATAATGTGTCCGCATCCCCGTTCCACCATGCCCGGAACTACCAGACGTGTCATGGCGAGCAAACCTCTTATATTCGTATCGATCATGATATCCCACTCGTCCAGACTACCTTCGAACTCTTTGTCCACACCGATCACCAGTCCGGCATTGTTAATCAATACATCAATCGATTTCCATTCTTCCGGCAACGCTTCCAGTGCGGCGGCAGCCTGCTTTCGGTCGCGAACGTCAAAAGGCAACACACAGACCTGTATTCCATACTCTTTTTCCAGTTCAGCCTTCAGTTCTTCCAGCTTCGACACTGTACGGGCATTCAAAATCAGGTTCCATCCTTCCTTAGCAAATTTACGGGCGCATCCTTCGCCTATTCCGCTGCTTGCTCCGGTTATAAAAACAATCTTCGCTTTCATTATGTTTTGAATTACAATATTGAATGACAAAAGTACGCCTTAAGTCTCATTTGTTAGTCCAAAAGTCTAGTTAAATAAGATTAAACCATAAAAGAAATCAAGAATGATAAAAAGGAAGTACTTTTTTTCTGTTTTTGCGAACAACCTTTGGAGAAAAATGTTATATTTGTTGTATCATAATCATTTTAAACAGTATAAATTATGAAAGGATTAAATGTATTAGCAGCTTTTCTGGGTGGTGCAGCCGTAGGTGCAGCCCTTGGTATTTTGTTTGCTCCTGAAAAGGGAGAAGATACCCGTAATAAGATCGCAGAAATTCTTCGTAAAAAAGGAATCAAGCTGAACCGCAACGAAATGGAAAATCTCGTTGACGAAATCGCAGCTGAAATTAAAGGAGAAATAGGAGAATAAGTAAGTAAAGGACTAAAACAGAGCGACCATGTTTGCAGACGATAAAAGTATTGAGAACTTTCAACAGTTGTTTTTTGAGTTCAAAAAGTATCTGGAACTTCAAAAAGAATACACCAAGTTAGAGTTGACGGAGAAGCTGACCATACTTCTTTCAACGTTAATCATGATTGTAATACTTATCATCCTTGGCATGGTAGCCCTGTTTTATCTGTTATTTGCCTTGGCTTATGTATTGGAACCTCTGGTAGGCGGACTTATGGCAAGCTTCGCTATCATTGCCGGCATCAATATACTGATTATGGCTTTAGTCATTATTTTCCGCAAACAGCTTATCATCTCCCCGATGGTAAACTTCCTCGCTAACTTGTTTTTAACCGATTCAAAATAAATGAAGTTATGAGTGCGCAAACACCTGCCAAAATTACATTAGAAGAGATCACCCAACGCAAAAAGAAGCTCTTGAATGAAATTCAGGCTCAAAAACGAGCTATGACGGCCACCACCCGCGAAATATTCTCGCCTCTTGCACCCACCGCCAACAAAGCGGATTCGCTCATGCGTTCGTTCAATACCGGCATGGCCATCTTTGACGGAGTAGTTTTGGGTATCAAGATCATGAAAAAAATGCGGACGTACTTTAGAAGACTAAGATAGCAATCCGGGTATGACAAGAAGGATCAGACCCCTACCCCGTCCCATCTCATCACTACCACCCATTCTGCCGGCTGTCCGTTTCCGTAAAGCCGATGTGGAATCGTACCGATCACTAAATCACAATGGGCTGCAAATACATTCTTCAACTCCTTCAGCAGTGCATTCAACAGAATTTCCAGATGTATCTCATCCATGATACAGCTGACGACACGCACGTACTGATAAACGTGTAAATCCTTCCCCTGCCGCATGGCACTCACATCCCTTCCGGAGATATGCAACTCATCTTCCAGAAAAGAATACGAAATCGATTTGTCGATATTCATCAGGTTCACTACCATACTTCCCAAAAATTCATAAGGTCCATGATTTTCTTTTGTCATGTTTACTCTTTGTTTAAAATTTAATAAAAAATAGATATATATTTGGTTATTCAATCTGTTTCAACCTATGAAACAAGTTCTAATTCCCCCTCCTTTACCTTTGCACCCGCTATCCCGATAGTGGGATAGACAATCATAAAACATCAAAATCAAATGCAAGTACTCGAAGAAATTAAAGTTTCCGTTTACGAAAATGTGTATTCCAAAAAGCCTAAAATCATGTCTTTCCTCGAAGTCATCTTTATGTGTATTCATCCGGTTTATGCTTCCATCATCCAATCCATCCGGCGGTATCATCAGGAAGGCGACCATGAAGCCGCCCAAAAACTAAAAAGCCAGCTCCCCTGCTTCACTCCTGCCGGCACCTTCGACGGAGCGCATGCCATCCGAAATTTCCAGTTGCCCAGTCACATTATCGGACTCGACTACGACCACGTTCCCAATCGGCTGGAGATCATCCGTCTTTGCGCTGCCGACCCTCATACCGTAGCTGCTCTGGAAAGCCCTACAGACGGCGTGAAAATCTTCGCCTATGTGGAAGGCATCGAAGGCCGTCACCGGGAAGGGCAGCTACTGGTCAGCCGTTACTACGACCAGCTGACCGGGCTCACCAGCGATCCCGCCTGTAAAGACGAAAGCCGCCTGTGCTATTTCACCTATTCACCGGACGGATACGTAGCCAGTCTCTATCAGTCATTCGTTCTGGAAGCAGCTGTGGAAACACAACCGTTCCAGCCGACAGCAGAAAACCTCCCCTCTCCTCCACTACCTGCAAAAGCAAGCGAAACCTCTGAGAACTTCTCAGAAGAGGAAGTCAGCTTGTTCCTTTCGTCCTACATTTTCTTAAATCCATTGACCGCCGGGCAACGACACACCAATCTGTTTAAACTCGCCTGCGAAGCTTGCCGGAGAAGATATTCGCAAGAAAGCATATTACGCGGGATTACGGTTTATTTTGAGCACTCCGACTTTCCCGCACAGGAAATCAGGAGCATCCTACAATCTGGTTACCAAAAAGTTACCTCTACTCCATCCGTCTCCGCCTCTCCGCTTTGCTCTTCTCCTCATAAGGACAAAATGACAAAAGCGACATATAGCCCATCCGAAAACGTCTATGAAGCAGATGAAGCGTATTGGCAAGGCGAAGAATTCAGAAAAGAAACGCCCTGTTTTCCCAAAAGCGTGTACAAATATCTGCCCGATCTGCTGAACGAATGTATCCTCGAAGAGGAAGGTGATCGTGAACAGGATCTTTCCTTTCTCTCCAACCTCACCGCATTGAGTTCCGTACTGCCCGCCACATTCGGCATCTATAATCACAAAAAGTATTCTCCCCATTTCTACAGTTTCGGCATTGCCCCCGCCGGGAGCAACAAGAGCATTGCGCAAACAGGACGTTATCTGCTGGAAGAGGTCCACGACTGGATACTTTCCAATAGCGAACTTCAGCAGAAAACTTATAACCATAAGTACACCCAATGGAAACTGGACTGTACTTATAAGAAAAAGGCACATGAAGAGTGTCCCGAAGAGCCGGAAAAACCGGCTTACAAAATGCTTTTTCTCCCTGCCACTACCAGCTACAGCCGTATGCAGATCCAAATGCGGGACAACGGTCCGCAAGGAAGCATCATATTCGATACCGAGGCGCAGACGCTAGCTACAGCCAATCATCTGGATTGCGGTAACTTTGACGATATGCTCCGCAAGGCATTCGAGCATGAGAATATCGATTCCGCTTTCAAGATCAATGGTTTAGCCCCCATTTATATCCGTTTTCCCATGCTTGCCATGTTCCTCACCGGCACCCCGAGTCAGATGGCTTCACTGATAGAGACTTCGGAAAAAGGACTTCCGAGCCGTATCATGCTCTACACTTTCCGCAGCATTCCGAAGTGGAAGCCCATGGGAGATGACAGTATCTCGCTCGAAGAGTCTTTCAAGCCGCTGGCCCACCGCGTCTTCGAGCTTTATCATTTCTGCAAGAATCATCCTGTATTGTTTCACTTCAGCCGTTCTCAATGGGATTATCTGAATCATACGTTTTCTAAGCTGCTTGCCGAAGTGGTTCTGGAAGGTAACGATGACCTTCAGGCCGTTGTCAAGCGGTATGCCTGTCTTGTGATGCGCATCAGCATGATCCAGGCACGCATCCGCCAGTTCGAGGCGAATGATGGCGCACCGGATATCTATTGTGAGGATGTAGATTTCGATCGTTCTCTCCAAATCGTTCTCTGCTGTTATGAGCATAGCAGGCTATTATTGTCTTCCATGCCGTCTTCTCAGCTCCATCCGTTGAAAGATCCGAACAGTACACGGAAGTTCATCAGCGAGTTGCCGGAAACATTCACTACCGAAGATGCAATGCAGATCGGCGTAAAATACGATTTCAGCCGCCGCAAGATCAGCAGGCTGATAAAATCGTTCATTGGCGTCAAAATCAATAAGATATCTCACGGGAAGTATCAGAAGATCTCATGAAATAGTCCTATCTGTCATTTTTGACCTTTTGTCCTTTTGAAGACTCTCTGAAAACATTGGGAAGTTTGAAAAAACCTTCTCAATGATCGGATGCAAACATTGGGAAGATTCAGTACAATCTTCTCAATGTTTTTTCCTTTTATCAGTGCGTCTGTGTGCGTCACTGTACATCACGGGCACTTGCCCATGTAGTATCTTTGTTGTGTAATCGGTTACAGGTAATAAGTATTAAGTAATAAGTATTAAGTATTAAAAATTATGGCACAGAATTATGTTGTTATGGCTCGCAAGAACCTGTTGAAACCTAGTGAAGCTCCCAAGTATTATGCAGTGGCACGTAGCGGACGGAAAGTGACCGTCAAAGAGGTCTGCAAACGTATCACCGAACGTTCGTCTTATTCAAAAGGCGAGTTGGAAGGTTGTATCGGAGAGTTTCTGCTCGAAATCGTCAATGTACTGGATGAAGGGAATATCGTTCAGATGGGCGATCTGGGGAATTTCCGCATGAGTCTTAAGACGGCAACGGCTACCGCAACGGAAAAGGAATTCAAGGCATCGTGTATCGAGAAAGGTAAAGTGCTTTTCTATCCGGGAAGTGATCTCCGCAAGTTGTGTAAAACGCTGGACTTTGCACTGTATAAAAGTGACGGTAAGCCCGATTCGGGAGACGAACCGTTGCCGGACGATGGTAAGGGCGATCAGCCCGGCGGTGGTTCAGGTGACGATGGCGAGGAAGCTCCGGACCCGACTGTTTAATCAATCATTATTTACTATTAAAAATTAAAATTGTATGAAAAAGCAAGTTTGGAAGAATATTCTTCAGTTCATTGTGACAATTGCAACGTCTATCATTTCTGCTATCGGGGTAACGTCCTGTACGGCTCATCTGTAATACATCCGCATGGAAAGTTCTAAAGATGAGTATCTCCCGAGAGAGATTAAGTTGTTGGTGATTCATTGCAGCGCTACGCGCTGCAATGTTTCCTTCCCTGTAGAACGGCTTCGAGAATGTCATTTGCAACGGGGGTTCCGTGATATTGGCTATCATTTTTATATCACCCAGGACGGGGTTCTTCATCATTGTCGTCCCGTCTCCGAAATCGGTGCCCATGTGCGTGGATTTAACAGGCATAGTATCGGGATTTGTTATGAAGGCGGGCTGGATGAAAATGGCAGACCGGCGGATACGAGAACTACGGCACAACGCTTTGCTCTGCTCGATCTGTTGACGATTCTCAAGCATCAGTATCCGGAGGCGCAAATCCTTGGACATTATCAGCTAAGTGCTACGATCCACAAGGCATGTCCTTGCTACGATCCGAGAAAGGAATATTTAGGATTATAAAAAAACTACGGGAGATGGCGAAAGTGCTGCCTCCCGTAGTTTTTTGTTGAATGAATAAAAAAGATTTGGGGTTACAAATCTCCCGGCTTACCCAAATAGTAGGTGATTAACCTTACTTCCCGCACAGAAAAAGCTTTCGTTTTCGGATGAAAATCCGTAGAAAGTATCTCATCCATTAATGGTTGACATCTACGCATCCAGCGACGAAGTTTATTTACTGAAGCGCGAACAGTTATATCAGGGAAATACATTTGGGCTAAGTCTTGTTTATTGTAGCATTTCACTACAAAATCCGGTTGATTCATTGTCTCTTTATACTTGGTTTATAAGCAATAAAGATACAAAATTATTCACCCATTTCCTACGCTTTTTTCATATTTTATTTCAAATTTACTAGTCTTTTCTTTCACTTTTGGTCTGACCATATCCATAGCCGTAACCATAACGTTTACCATATCCATAATGCTTGCCATACTTACCGTAACCGTAGTAATAACCGTATTTTCGCTTCTTCAGGTCTACGCCGTTGATGACGGTACAAAGATTAGGCAGCTTCTTCTCAAAAGACAGTTCATTGATCAATGTATATTCTGCCTTATGAGTGTAGTCAGCACGGCATACGTAAACTGACAAGTCTGCTACACGACCTATTAATAAGGTATCCGTTACCATGCCGATAGGAGCAGTATCAAGGATGACATAATCGAAGTTCTTCTTCAAGGTTTCTATCGCTCTGTCCAGGCCGTTACGGGCTAACAGTTCCGTTGGATTAGGAGGAACAGTACCACCCGGAAGAATAAACAGATTCTTATTTACATCAGAAGGCTGAACAAGTTCCATCAAATCCGTTTCAGGATTGGAAAGATACTGAGTAATACCTCTCTCCTTATTAGAGAGCTGGAATACTTTATTCAACCCCGGCTTACGAATATCGAGTCCGACAATCACCACTTTCTTTCCCAAAAGAGAAAGGCTGATTGCCAGGTTCGACGAAACAAATGATTTACCTTCGCCACTGATAGTCGAGGTCACAAGGATCACCTTCTGATCATTATCGAGCATAAACTGAAGATTGGTTCGAATATTACGGAAGGTTTCACTCATCAGATTATTCTTGTTCTCGAAGACGGCAATAGAACCATTCTTATCATTCTTCTCATCAGTCAATGGAATATCACCGACAACAGGCACACTTGTCAGTTTCTCCACATCAGCACGACCTTCGATCTTGAATTTCGTCAGTTCAACCAAGTAGATGATACCAACCGGAATTCCAACACCAAGTACCAATGCAATCAAATAGATCATAGAGCGTTTGGGGGATACCGGAATATCGTCAGCTATCGCTTCATCGATTATCTTCGCATTATTTGCTGTAGCAGCAAGCGCAATCGCATTCTCTTCACGTTTCTGTAACAGCATCAGATACAATCCTGCTTTGATTTCTTGCTGACGGGCAATACTTACATAAGCACGTTCCTGTCCCGGAGCGTTACTGATACGACGAGAGTAGCGGCTCGCTTCACGGTCAAGACTCTCTTTGGTAATCATCAACCCCTGCAAGGTTCCTTCAAGGGTAGCCTGTACATTAGCTTTCATGGCACGGATACTTGTATCCAAATTCACAATCGTAGGGTTATTCTCTGTTGATGTACGCAACAGGCGTTTACGTTCCATCAACATCTCGTTGTAACGTTCAATAGCTCCAATCAAGGCGGCATCCTGCAAACCCACATTACTCGGCAATACTTCGTATTCATTGCCTCGCAAATACTTACGCAAGTCATTCACCAGACTGATTTGAGTACGGTTCTCTACGCTCTTCTTTTCATACTCAGCATTACCGGCCAAGGCGATCTGAGCTTCACTTGTCAAATCCGTGATACCGGCATCACGCTTGAAAGTCTCCAGATTAGCTTCCGTACTACCCAATTCTTTTGAGATAATGCCAATACGTTCATCGATAAACTCAGCCGTCTTCTGAGCGATTTCGTTTTTATCATTGTTCGTATTGCGATTATACATCTCAAGCAACTGGTTGATAAAATCCTGTCCACGCTGCAAACTGGAGTTCTTCAATGAAATCACAGCAACAGAAGTCGTTTTAGAGGTAGGAGCAATAGACAGACTGTTACAATAGCCTTTTGCCACTCTCATCGGTTTATTTATTGTCGCAGTTATATGACGTACGTTCTTCTCTATCCGAGGAGCTTTCGTTCCATTCTGTAAAGTTACCGAATCAACTTCCTGAAAGAAAGCCAATGTACCTTCATCAGTCGGAAAAATAGCAGGCAGCTTTTCAAAATGTTTCTGATAACCCTTCTCACCCACAGTCACATTCACATCCATACTACCTTCAGGCTGTAAAGTCATTTCCACCATCATCGGTGCATTCAATTTTTCAGCCTCTTGAGGTGTCAAGCTTACCTGCACCGGAGATGTCTTATATAGACCTTTAGCAGGAAATTCATCCTCATCTTTATAAGTTATATACAGTCCCAACTGATTAACCACCTCTTTTACCAGGGTTTTCGAACGCAGAACCTCCAACTCATTATCAATATTTTTAGAGGAAGTCATCAGGCCGCTTAAACCCATATCCTCCAATTCCGAAGAAAGTCCTGCACCTCCACCCTTCTTCTCGTCTTTTATCAGAACTGTAGCGGAAATATTATAAATGGGGGTAGCCCAATGCAAATAAAACCACGCGCCAACAAAACATAGCAACACCGCACCTACAAACCAGGGCCAGTGAATGATATATTTAAAAAGAAGCGCCCGGAAATCAATCTGATCCTCAGTCATTTCAGGTCCTTTCCCGTTTTTATTTTCTTCCTTCATAACTCTTTCTTTTTATTTCAAGATGTTAAACAATAAACTGGCAATAGAAACAAGGATCGAAGTAGCAGAGAACCACAAACTTGTACTAGTTCCGATATCCGAATTTCGAGCTTTTGCCTTATTCGGAGTTACGTAAATAATATCATTCTGTTGCAAATAATAATAAGGAGAAAGGATAGTCTCCGCTTTATTCAGATCCAAAGGAATAATTTCCTGTTTGCCATTGGCATTCTCCCGTATCAGCTTAACATCATCACGCAGACCATATACGGTCATATCACCTGCCATAGCCAAAGCTTCCAAGATGTTCACCTTTTCATTGGAAATCGTGAACGTACCGGGACGGGCAACTTCTCCAATCACGGAAATCTTATAATTCACCATACGTACCGTTACAATAGGCGTCTCTGTTATATAAGGTTTCAACTTTTCTACAATCATCTGTTCAGTTGCCTTCTTTGTCAATCCGCCCACATGAAGTTCGCCCAATACCGGAAAGTTAATATTTCCCTCATTATCCACTAGATATTGTTGTAGGACTGGCTGAGTAGTCGTATAATTCAAAGCAGCATTACTCTGTGTAGCCACTGTCAAATTAAAAGGCGCAGCCAGTTCAGGACTGGTACACGACACTACAATCGTCAGCAAGTCTTTGGGCATGATCTTTGCATCATACAGTTGCTCGTTCTGGGTACTATACAGTACCACTTCAGCATCCTGCAGGTAAGGTACTTTTTTGTAAGACTGGCAGGCTGTAAGAAGCAGGATCAACAACAGTATTAAAACATTCCTTCCGTTTAATTTTTCCATAATATATAAATTATAAAATTTAGACACCTTTCAAATACCATTTATAAAGACGCTCGATTCCTTCATCAATCTCAACCTTATGATGCCAGCCTAAACTGTGTAACTTCGATACATCTGTTAATTTACGCATTGTACCATCAGGCTTTGAACTATCCCAAAGAAGGATACCTTTAAAGCCAATTTCCTTCATAATTATTTCGGCAACTTCACGGATACTAACTTCCTTACCTGTGCCAACATTGATATGGCAGTTACGAATGTCTCTACTGCCTGTAACATAAGTATCTTTGAAATCAACGTTCAACAGTACATGAACGCTCGCATCAGCCATCTCTTCACTCCATAAGAATTCACGCATAGGTGTACCGGTACCCCAAAGTGTAACCGATTCAGGAGTAATACCAAATTTTGCCAATTTATCCAATATTCCAGCATCAGACTCACTACCGGTCACACCTTCCACAGGACGCAAGTCAAGGTCTCTACGAACGGCCTTCCAGTCATCTTCGTTTAAACATTTAGCCAGATGAATCTTGCGAATCATGGCAGGAAGAACATGACTGTTTTCCAAATGGAAATTATCATTCGGACCATAAAGGTTGGTAGGCATCACAGCGATATAGTTCGTGCCATACTGAAGATTGAAGCTTTCACACATCTTCAAACCAGCAATCTTGGCAATGGCATAAGGTTCGTTCGTATATTCCAAAGGAGAAGTCAGCAAAGCGTCTTCCTTCATTGGTTGTGCGGCATCACGGGGATAAATACAGGTACTACCCAGGAAAAGCAGTTTCTGTACGTTATGACGGAAGCTCTCACCTATCACATTCTGCTGAATCTGGAGATTCTGATAGATAAAATCGGCACGATACTGCAAGTTTGCAAGGATACCACCGACGTGCGCAGCGGCAAGGACAACTGCATCAGGCTGTTCTTCATCAAAGAATTGTTTTACGGCTACGCCATCAAGAAGGTCCAGTTCTTTATGAGAGCGTCCTACAAGATTCGTGTAACCACGACGCTGCAAATTATTCCAGATAGCGGAACCCACCAAACCATGGTGTCCTGCTACATAGATTTTCGTATTCTTATCCATTCTTATTCTTCTCTATTCATCAGTTCTTTCATGTGAAGCTTCTTCACAAACTTCATATCATGCGATACCATAATTTTTACCAGTTCGGAGAAAGAAGTCTTGGTGGGATTCCAGCCAAGTAATGTACGTGCTTTCGTAGGATCACCCAGTAACTGTTCTACTTCAGCAGGACGAAAATACTTAGAATCGACTTCAACCAATACTTTTCCGGTCGATACATCAATACCCTTCTCATCCACTCCTTCACCGTCCCAACGAAGTTCAATGCCGACTTCTTTGAAAGCCAGTGTCGTAAATTCACGTACAGTGTGATATTCTCCCGTAGCAATTACAAAGTCTTCAGGAGTGTCATGCTGAAGGATCAGCCACATGCACTCAACATAGTCCTTGGCGTATCCCCAGTCACGAAGTGAGTTCAGATTACCCAAATAAAGTTTGTCCTGAAGCCCTTGCGCAATACGGGCAGCGGCCAATGTTATCTTACGGGTTACGAAAGTCTCGCCTCTACGTTCACTTTCATGATTAAAAAGGATTCCGTTTACAGCATACATGCCATAGCTTTCACGATAGTTCTTGGTTATCCAAAAACCATATTGTTTGGCTACTCCATACGGGGAACGGGGATAGAATGGAGTAGTTTCCTTCTGTGGAACTTCCTGGACCAAACCGAATAATTCGGAAGTCGAAGCCTGATATATCCTTGTCTTCTTCATTCCAAGGATACGAACAGCTTCCAGCATACGAAGTGTACCAATGGCATCCGCTTCGGCTGTATATTCCGGTACATCAAAAGAAACTTTCACATGGCTTTGTGCGGCTAGGTTGTAAATTTCATCCGGCTGTACCTGCTGGATAATACGGATCAAAGAACTGGAATCCGTCATATCTCCATAATGAAGATTGACTAAACGCTCCTTTTTCATGTCACGTACCCACTCATCTAAGTAAAGATGCTCGATACGTCCGGTATTAAAAGAAGAAGATCGACGAAGGATACCATGTACTTCATATCCTTTTTCAATTAAAAACTCGGCTAAAAACGAACCATCCTGACCGGTGATTCCAGATATTAAAGCTACCTTTTTCATTTTATTCATTAATCATTTTTTTTATTTTACACACAATATTTGCTACATCCCCACATCCAATACCTATTCTATAGATATTTGTTGCGAACAAAAGATTAGATGTGAATGTATGACCGAAAGCACGACTCTTTCATTTAAACTTTGGTTAAATGCCCAAATCTTTGTTCCTCTTTTATTTATATTTTTCCCATTGCATTAAGTTATTGTCAATGCAATATCTAATAAGTAGGCATACGATTGCGAAGAGTCTATCTGTCAGAAACTTTGAGATTTCGCCACTTTTAAAATGAAAGAGCCATGACCTTTGCTACAATTATGTGTGAAAGAAGTTATCTATCTTAAAAGGAAGTTCAGCTTTGTCACCACCTCTTGTTGTCATCTTTCTATAGCAATAACTTTGAAAGTTTGGAATATGAGTTTTATATCATAAACAAAACTGACATTCTGTACATATTCCAAATACAGTTTTATTTTCTCCTGCATAATCACATTAATGTAGTAGCTTTCTGGATCTACAGCTTTCTCCATCAACTCATTTTCGTTACGAAACTTTATTGATGCAGGATCGGTAATACCCGGGCGAACATCTAACACATGCATCTGTTCTGGTGTCCAGTAATCTACATAGTGCCGTACTTCAGGACGAGGTCCTACTAGACTCATATCACCTATAAATACGTTGATCAACTGAGGAAGCTCATCAAACTTATACTTACGAATAATATAGCCCGATTTCGTCACACGAGGATCACGTCCTCCAATAGTGACCAAACTTCCCTTGTCAGCTCCCACCCGCATAGAGCGAAACTTAAAAATACGAAAATCTTTATTTCTTTTTCCTACACGCACCTGACAGTAAAACACGGGCCCTTTCGAATCCAACTTAATCCAAATTGCTAGTACTAAAAACAAGGGACTAAGAAAAATAAGCCCACAGCCACTTACTAGAATATCAAAAAGTCTTTTCATCACAATGACTTTACAATTTCAACAAAATTCTCGATAACATAATCGACATCTTCATCTGTCATACGGGTATTAAGTGGTAATGTAATTTCATTTTCGAAAAGGTGATACGCATTAGGGAAGTTAACGATATCGAATCCCAATGCTTTATATGCTGTCATCATAGGCAGGGGTTTATAGTGTACGTTTGTTGCAATACCACGTTCTGCCATCTTTTCAATAACAATGTTAACCTCCTTACGAGAATGCCCTGACAAACGTACCATATAGAGATGACCACTACCTTCCCAATCATCACCATAATGCTTGAGAGTAGTAACATTCAGGTCTGCGAAAGCTACATCCATCTTCTCTATGATAGCACGACGACGTTTCAGCATTGTAGGGTAACGCTCAAATTGTATTAACCCCATAGCAGCCATTATATCAGTCATGTTACATTTATACCAAGGACCGATGATGTCATATTCCCAAGCACCAAATTTTGTCTTTGCAAGAGCATCTTTATTTTGACCATGAAGCGAGAACAACTGAGATAGTCGATACAAAAACTCATTCCATGTCTCACCTTCAATAAATGGCACAGGCGAACCACAATATACCTGTTGGCGTTCCACTTTTTCTTGACCGAAAGGCAGATTCCAAGTAAGCGCACCGCCTTCTGCTGTTGTAAAGTTCTTCACTGCATGGAAACTAAAAGAACTAAAATCTGCTATCTCACCTGCCATCTTACCATGACGATTTGCACCAAATGAATGAGCGCAGTCATTAGACACAATGATACGACCAATCTTTCTCTGTATATCATTGCTGGGAGTAAATTTCGCTTTAATCTCAGGGCTGTTTATCACCTCATAGATTTTGTCCAGATTCACACAAATACCAGCCAAGTCCACAGGCACAATTACTTTAGTTTTCTCTGTAATAGCATCGGCTAATTTGTTGTAATCCATCTCCACACACTCGCTTTGCGCATCCACCATCACAATTGTTGCCCCAACATGGGCAACCACAGATGCACTAGCAGTATAAGTATATGCAGGAACAATTACTTCATCACCAGGACCTATCCCCAATAGATGTAACACCATTTCCATAGCAGCCGTAGCTGAATTCAAGCATACAGTTTTTTGCGTGTGTACATACTCAGAGATTTTTTTCTCCAGTTTCTTGGTACGAGGACCTGTGGTGATCCATCCTGAAAGGATGGCATCACGCACTTCATTTGCCTCTGCCTCCGTCATATCTGGGGGACTGAAAGGCACATTACGCAATTGTATATTCATAATATGTTTCTTCAATATCAAAAGTTTCTTATAATTTTTTCAGTGAAAAGTATGCTCCTTAAACAATTCAAGATTGTTGAATCTGTTTAAATAAACTATTCATTATCCCTTTACATCATAATGCTTCACATAAAATATCTTCTTGAAAGTATTCCCTAACACATTCATCAGCACCCAGTATGTAGCCCTAACCGGATGCATCTCCTCTGCCACATGAAACAGCGGATAATGTGCCCATATACGTTTATACAGAGGTTTAGGGGTAATAGATACAGCACGTCTCCTATAGCGAGCCAAATTCTCCTGTAGCAGATAGCAAGGCGACTTCTGCACTACCTTCAACCACATGGCAGTATCGTTGTTCTTGCACACATCCTTGATCTGAATGAGCCCAATTTTCTCCATATCATACATCACTGTCAAACATCCAGGCCAGCAACAAATATACATATCTAATTCATTTACCCGCTTCTTGCCACTCACGTACACCCCGAGGTCGTTACCTTCCTCACTCATCTCTATGTACTCATGGTAAGTAAACGCATAATTATTCTGCACCATGAACTTCAACTGACGCTCAAGTTTCTCAGGAAGCCATAAATCATCACTGTCCAAAAATGCTATCCAGCGCCCATTTGCACGCTTTAACGCATTATTACGAGTAATGGCAGCACCCGATCTCTTCTCGTTACACTGGTACTTAATACGTGGATCCAAATTAGCTAGTGGTTCTACCACAAGGTATGTATTATCTGTTGAACAGTCATCCTGAATCAATAATTCCCAGTTTTGATATGTCTGAGCTTGAATACTATAAATAGTCTCGCAAATAAATTTCGCACAAGCCCATGTAGGTGTTATAATTGATACTAATCCGTAATTCTGCATAATTATTAGTTTATATCGACTATTGCTATTCAGGTTAGATAAGTCACTTACTCGACCAACTGACGTTTTAATATGTTCTTAGTCCTCATCTAATCCCCCATCACAATTACTATACACTTTTTTATCAAATCATTACAATATTCTGATTTTCAATTTACTACATTGCTTTTTTTTCACAGACCCTGCTGAATCTAAAATGCCATACAACAACCTTGGGATTCTCTTTTCAATTAGCGTGAGAATGTAAAAAAATATACAAATTGAAATTAATAATACCTTCACCAATCTTCAGAATAACATGGAACCAATATCCAACTCGGATTATATATATCTATATTACAATCCCTATTCAACCATGGCTTTGGGCAAATCACACGATCGACCTTCTTATTAAGGAATGCTCCCCACCAACTGAATGAGCTATTAGCAATTATCAAATCCTTACAGTGAGTCATCAGGAACATATCCCAACAGCTATCCTTACCTTTATTGCCTGATATAAATACAATGCGATTATCACCCACAAGAGGAGCAATATTCTCTTGACACCATTGCATATCATTGCTAAAGATGAAGAACACATATTTTTTTTCATCACTCAATATCTCTTTTATCCCCTTCTCATAATAATCCAATCCACAGATTCCACGAAATTCTGGCTCTGCAAGGTAATCACCTCTTCTTACATGTATGCCTACAGAATTGCAAGACTCCAAATTAGAGATAAGTGCCGCATTATACTGGTTAGGTTTTGGATGAGCATATACCTTTTGCAATTCTTCCTTAATATCCCCAAAATGATTATAACTCTGCCAATATCCCTCAAAATAACCATCCCCTTTCCAATTCAAAGCCTTCTCGTCATATGAATAGTTCATACTGTAAGGAGGTATGTACTCTTTTTTTCTAATTGGTAAAAACTTTCTTCCTAACCGTGACAATATATAGTTAGGAATCCAATACGAAAACTTCATCAATTGTCTTACACCGGCTACCGGCAATTTCGCTTTGGGAAATACCTTATCAATCTCATATCCATTATGCAAGTTTATCCCCTTGAACTTCTTAAAAAAGATAGTGTTGTAGTGTTGTATATCCACAAACACTTCTTCTTGTGGATTTCTATACTTCAATGCCATTGCAAAAGCGTATTGAAACATCTGATTCCCTAATCCGCCCGTTATATTCACTATTTTCATAATTATATTTTACCTAATAAAAATCGTGAAAACATTCTGTTATTTAACAAAAGAAGAACTATTAAGTATGATACCAGTGTAGCGATAAAAAAGGTTATTGCTATTTGAAACATTACGCTAGTATTTGGTATGATAGACGTGATAAATTGACATAAAGGTAAAGCCTAAGGACATATTACCACAACAAACAATCATTCTCTGATTTTTATCTGAATTCAAGTATTTAGTCCCAAAAGATAGTAAAAATATGATTGCAACAAAAGCAGTTATAAACCTATATCCATATTGCAGAAGTGATGCCGGTATAAATGGTATATTGCTTAGGAAGAATGGTAAATCATGCATACTCCAAAATGACGCAAGAATCATCCAAATACAGAATAAAGAGATTAGATACCAATTGTTCGAAACTAAATATTCTTTATATCTATTTGCGAAATAACCGATTGCATAGAATAGAAAATAATAAGCAATAAACTGATATCCAAATAATCGGAAATCAGTAACAATCATAATACCAATCAGCAGTAAACATAAAAAGAATACAACATACTCCAATTTTACACGTAGCTTTTTAGATATCCAAATTGCATTAACAAACAATAAACTAATAACAAAAAGAACCCATAAGAACCATAAATATCCATCTGGTCTAAAAAATATATTTGCCAATGTAGCAAAGTCCCCTCCCTTTGTTCTCCAATATATCAACAACCATAACACAAAAGGAATAAAAAGCTGATAATATCTTCTTTTACAACATCCCGTTTTGGATTTATAGTTTACAAATCCACTTATAGCAATAAAAGCAGCCATATGGAACGAATAAATCAATTTCCACCAATAATTAACCTCACATAGACCATCTGGCAAACAATATTGAATTGCATGACCAAGAATAACTGTAAGTATAAGATAACCCTTCAAGGCATCTGCCCATATTAATCGTTTAGTCTTTTCCATTTTAGCTTAAGTATAAATCTATAACCCTGCGAGATATTTTTGAAAAGTCCAAACAATATTGCAGAGATAAACGAGTATTATCCGAGTATTCATTAATAATTACATTACAAATTTGTCTTGCCGCCTCTTGTGGATTTCGGCTTATTATACATGAATTATGCAACCCTTCAAGCTGTTTTGCCGCATCGCCTACTTCCACACTAAAAAAAGATTTATTCAATGAAAGAACCTCGCGAATAATGTTTGGAGAACCCTCTTCATCAGATGTCAACAATGCAAACTCACAAGCATTGATATAATAAGGTACTTCATCAGGTTTTACACCACACATTATCAACAAATTGTAATCGGGACCTAATTCTCTTACGATATTTTCAGCGATGTCACGTCTTTTAATGCTAGTATTACTAACATCAGAAAACAGTACATATTTCTTATGTTCTAATCCTAGATACTCCTGAGCCATTTCTTTGTTTATTATTCTAAAAGTAGAATAATCAACACCCAATAACTGAATAAAAGCCTTCCCAGCCATTTGTTTTGCTAAACAGGAGGGGACATAAGTCATCATCTCCTTGGCTACAAATCCACACTTGTCAAACAATTTAATACTTAAGAAAGAAGCTTTTTGATTCAAACGAATTTTCAATCGTTCCTTCCAATCCTTTGCTGTTTTTAGTGCCTTTGCATGTATATCAGTACCGTGGAAGGTGATAAACTTCTTGCAATGAACCCCAATCAAAAGGAACCATATTATCAAAGCATACAATCCTCCAAAATGTATGTGAACAAGATCATACTGCTTAGACACCTTTCTTATTATCTTCAAAGAACTCAATGAATTATAAAACGGTAAAAACTCAACCTTCTCTATTCGAGAATCTTCTGAAAGAGCATTCTTCATCCTACACATGACAGGATTACCAATACCTTGTTTATTAGGATGCTGATTGGAAATTAACAAAATTCTCATTTCTCAAGAATTTTTTGAATTGATTTCTTTATAAATGCAAGTCCTTTGCAAATTGGATTCTTTTGCTGCCGTTCCCAACATTTGGCATACTCATCAAAAATTGATTCTCCAGTAAGTTCATACATAGCTTGCATCTGAGCGATATGAAGGTTATGATAGAATGGACTAGCCATACGACCCTCTAAATCATATACACTCCAATATGAACCTCTAAACTGAGACAATAATCCAATTAGAGTATCCAAACTTTCTTTAAGGACCTTCTTGTACACACCTCCCTCTCCGGTAACTAATACATAATCATACAGCCCCCACCAAGAAAATATAAATCCATTCAAAACAGCCTTGCGGTGTGGATATTCTAGAAGTAAGACGTTTTTTTCTCCAGAGTATTCGGTACAACCGCCTTCAGTATTGCTGAGAAGCATAAAATCAATAGCTTTCTTGGCAGCTGATAGATACTTTTCTTCTTTAAATTGAACATACGCCCTAATTAGCAGCGATGCACCCTCACCTTGCGCCATGGCCCCATAAGGATTATTTGAATAGTAATATGAGAAATTATCCCATGCTCCAGTTTCCATTTGATGTGCTAAAGCCCAATCTGCGCATTGACGGAATTTAGCTTTATATTTTTCCTCATGGAATTTATAATATAAATCCAATAATCCAAAGGCAAACTGAAAAATTCCAACCGGAAAAAAGAACTGTTTTCCGTTACCAAGATCCAATGATGGCATATCTTCATTATCTACGTATTGAGGAGCCTTCTGGACCTTTTCCATCATGTTGTTATAGTATCCACAAATTTTATCTTTCTGAAAATATTCGCCTATACTCTGATTAACATGATAAATACTCTGTCCGGTTAGCATCAGATACCATCGCTTTATATTACTAAGAGATAATGCCATTGTATTTAGAGAACTTTTATAAATGTATAACCTTCATTTCCTCTTGTACGATACAGTTCAAAGCCATTTCGTTCATAATAATGTATAGCTCTAGAATTATCCTGCTTGACAGAAAGAAGACAAAGTTTCCGTCCATGTTCCTTCATTGACTTAAGGTATAACTCCATCATGCCTTGTGCATATTGTTTGCCTCTGCATTCCGGCAAGACACAGACCGAAAGAAGATCTCCTCTCTGGTCATTACTATAACACTCATACTTATCATTAACTATGGTCCAATCACTTTGTGATGATTTATAAAGAAAGTGTGATAATAATTTATTCCATGCATATTTATTAAATATTAAAAGAAGCAATAGAGTCTTAATGCTGATCCAAAAACTATTTTCAACCATAAAACGCGCTATTTGGTCATCCTTGTCCATATAATAACCCATACAAAAACCTACAATTTTGTGATTGTCATCTTCTGCAACGACAAAAAGTTCTGGATTATCATTGAAAAATGTCTGATAGAAAACAGGCAATAAATCTTTTCCTAGCCAATTAACCTTTGAAAGCTGAGTTACATAACTATTAGGAAAACATTTTGCATGAACTCTTGCAACTCCTTCAAGGTCATTCCATTTTGCAAATCTTATCATATAATCATCTAAAACAATTCAACAAAAGTTCTTTGTCAAACATAGAGTAATTATTTTCTATTTTTTTTAGTTTTGAAGCATTAATCATGCAGTCTGCTAATGCACCAGAGTTTTCAATTTCACAATAATAACCATTACAACCTTGTTGTACGATATCTTTAATTACCTCGACACAGGTTGTAGATACGACTGGACGATTAAAACATTGCGCTTCTAAAACCACGTTAGGGAAACCTTCCATACGAGATGGAAGGACAAAAACATCGCAGTACTTAAGATACACATAAGGATTGCTTTGAAATCCTAGAAATTCAAAGTCTTCGTAAGCCTTTGATTTTTCTACAATTTCACGTGCATATTCTGAGGCATTTCGTCCAACTATATACATATGAGCATTTGGAATAGCCTCCTTAACTTTATTCCAAGCTTCTAACAATATATCAATTCCCTTTGAATAGGCAATATTACATACATTGAGAAAATTCACTTCATTTTCTTTGAATGGATTATGAGAATTCTCTGCAGATGAACGTATATATTCAATATCAACTGGATTATTTATTGCCACTACTTTTTTCTGAGGAAGGCTGTAATAGTCCAAAAGTTGAGTTCTCATCTCAGCATTTTGTGCAATTATGATCTTTGCCGATTTTAACAACCACCTATTAATAGTCTTAATTATAGACATTTTTACTCCAGTTAAACCTTTTGAAAGTTTGTTCTTTGGCATATTTGGAACACGGACAACAATTTGTTGGTTAGTTAATCTAGCAGCTAAAAGCCCGACAATACTGACATGTTCTCTACTTGAAAAGAAAATACTATGATTATGCTCTTTCATAAAAGAACATAGTTTTGGGACTGAATTTAGTACGCGACTGAATCCCAAACATGTCATATTAAATTCTGGCTCAATCCATGTTAACATTTCTCCCTTATTGGGACCCAAAACAACAAACTCCACATCAAAACCTTCTTTTCTTAATAGTCGAGCAATTGTTATTGTTACTCGTTCCGCTCCACCAGCCGAAAGATCAGGCAAAAGGAAAGCCACAGAATTATATCTCATATTTATTAAATTTTTTACTAAGTTCAAACATTGCAACTAATTCCCAAAAATATGTAATTCCTGACTGGATTCCTGACGAATGAGTTTGAGAATAAGCAATAAATATTAATCCAGATATTGCTAACAGTGAAGTAATATCTGGATTATAAAATTTTACCTCTTTAAAGAAACTTAAGAATGTCTTGATAAAATATGCAATAAACAAGGGGAATCCTATCAATCCTACTCTTGTAATTACGTCTAAAAAAGTGTTATGTTGTCCAATATACTTTGTACAGTAGTCTGCAAAGCCACCGAGCAAACAATCTGCAGAACTTAAATAACTAGACATGTGATCAAAAAGAACTAATCGGCTAGAATTATCTGTTTGTGTGCTTAGTCTACCAAATTCAATTTTATCGAAATTTATATCAAAGATTCCTCCAAATAGTACACACAAAAAAGCAACAAAAAGAAATACTGAACCACTGGTTATCTTTTTTTTTCGATAAAATACAAAGAGTAAAAATAGAATAGCACATATCATTGCCATTCTTTGTTGGACACAGAAAATAGATACAAACGAGATTAAAAGTAAAAGATAACCTAAAATCCGCAATATGGATTTATCTGACCATATGAATAGACTCATTATCGGGAAAAATGTTGCTAAAAAATAGCCATTAACAACACCATTCCCATTGATACCAGAACATAATGCAGCATTGCTAACTGTATCCAAACTATGAGATTGTAGATATGTTTCAATTGAATCTAAATCAGTTCCCATAAAAGAACCAATTGCCCAACCAAGCGGATGATTTAAATATTGTAATATTGTTATACTGGAATTAAATAAGCAAATACAAATAGTAATTATAATCAAGAAATTTAGTTCTTGATTTGTTTTTATAATAGATTCAAAACCAATAAATGTCGCGATTGCTAAAAAATGATAGGAAAAAAAATTCCTCCAAAAATAATCAGCAAACATATCTCCATTAATAGCACTAAATACCAACAACAATGATAAGTAGATACAATACCACTTAAAGATTGTACTATTCACTTTATTGTTTGAAAAGAACAAACCATATAAAAGCATAATACTTAGCACAAAGATTCTTATCGATATGCCACCAATACCAATTCGGACAAGAAAAAAAATGCAAATATTAATGCATATCAATAATAAAGCTCGATAGAGACTTATACCTTTTATATCTATGTCAATCATAATACCCTTTAAATCTATCAAGAAATCAAAATAATAAATGAATTTTAATTGTGTCAAGTTTAGTACGCTACGTGAAACAAACTCTGAGCAAATCTTAATTATTTGAGTTATTTATAATACTCTAATAAACGATTGTAGCTATTCTTTATTGATTCAGGAGCGAGGCTAAGAATTGAAAGAAATTCTTTATCAGCAAAATAGCTGTTTATTACGATTGTTTTATAATATATATAAGCATCACTTTGTAGTATTTTAAGATCTGATATCCTTTCTTCTAATGGGACAGGATTCCTAAAAATGCCAAGATGAATACCATGATGAGGACGGAATTCAGGAGTGAGATATGAGTTAAAATCAAGCGATTTGCAACTATTTGATTGAATTGCCATTTTTTCTGGATGCAAATTATGATTTTCTAGTATTTTATACAAAAAAACCTCATCATTAGGATACATAACCCGATTAAGCCAGTCCCCTGAATAAATCTGCTTACGAATAGAAGATAAATGATCTTGAGGAATTGCAGAATAATATTCAGAAACTTTGATAAAATGCAAGCCAGTTGCTCGATACTCTATTCGACTGCCAAACAAATACTTTAATATAGCCTTAGTACCTGCGTATTTAATTCTTTGACCAATGCTTGACAACTTAAAAGGATTTCGTTTGTGTATTCTTCTCATGTTATCAAAACATAGCCCAGTTATCCTCATGTGTTCAATATGTTGCTCGTGCAGAGGCTTTGGTTCACGAACATAAAGCATATCGATATCAACAATATAAAGATAGTCGTATTGCAAAAAACTCAAATCCCATAAAACCCAACGTAAGCATTGGCTGATTCTTGGTGTCATCTGAGGACAATCAGAGAAACTATTTTCTATGATTGTCACATTAGAATAATTCAATTTTTCTATCTGTTTTTTTATATTCTTCGCCAAAGACTTATAAACAAAAATGACCATATCATATTCGGGATAAGCTTTATAGCAAGAATACATAAGGAATGGAATATAGGCTTGATAAGCCTCACCATATACAAATGTAGTAAGACAAACTTTCATAATGATTTCTTCATTTCAATTTTTGCAAAGATAAATGCAGCTAAAGCTCTTACACTCTGAGTTAAAAGCGAGCATACAGCAACACCTATATAGCTATAATAAATTGCCCCGAAAACTCCGAAGAAAAGGCCCAAAATCGTTGTTCCTATTACAATGTTTCTTAATATTGAATCTTTACATTTAATTGCTAAGTAGTTGGTTCCGTATACATTAAATATACTAATTGCAAGAGGAGTAAAAGAAACAATCCTTAAAACAGTTATCGTCTCACTAAAAGCATCACCTAAAAATAACTGAACCAAAAGGTCTGAGCCGAAAAAGAAAAATATACTAATTAGAAAACCAATTAATATAGATACAATAGCATATACGCTATGCTTATCCATCCTTCTAGATAAAAAAGGATAAAACACTCTAGAGAATAGCATAGTTATTCTATATGCTATACCTGTAAATTTGGCGCCACCACTATATATCCCTGTCGCACAAGTTCCATTATATGCACCCAACAATAACACATTAAGATTTGTATAAATAGTTGGCAAGAAAAGACTTATAAACATGTTAAAACCTTTTTTAATTCTAGCCATTGCTAAATAAAAAGAAGGAATAGACAGATTAAGCCCATATTTTCTAAAAATAATTATCCAACATAGAAATGAGGCTACCAAAGTTCCTGCAGAAGTTAATAATGGTTGAATAAAATAGTCTTTTGGACTATGTATAAATATAAAAACTGATAAAGTAAATACTAAATTCGACACTAAATTTACAAGGGTTATAAATTTCATGTCTTCGATAGCTTGAAAATACCAATCAAGCATAAATGCATATCCCACAAGGATTGTCGAGGTCGATAAAATAATAATACGATTCTCATAAAGGTATGGTACAAAGGCAATACCAAGAAATATAAGAGTAAATGATAGCACCAACAGGATAATTCTGGCTAACATGGTTTCCATAACTATCATATTAATTAATGGTTTATCATTTTTGTTTCTTGCTATTTCTTTTACTGTTGTATAATTAAATCCATAATCAATCAGAGTCTGAAAATAGGCAATTACAGAAGTTCCTACAGCAAGTAAACCAAAAGCATCAACTCCGACAACACGTGCTAAATATGGAAGTGTGATCAATGGAAATATGTAATTTGCTACTTGCAGCAAGGAAAGATAAGATAAATTTTTCATCACATTCTTTCCTTCTGGATTCTTTAATGAATACAAATATCGTTTTACGTTAATACTCATGTATAATTATGGCATTTACATTATATGCTGCAGGTAACCGATTCGATCAGTAGCTTCTCGCCTTTTACCTGCATAATAATTAAATATGCGAATCAGTATTTGATTCATTAGTTAAAAATTAGAGTAATCAATGCGATGGCAATCTTTTCCATGGTATGTACTAGAAGTCCAGATGTAAATCTGACCTTCATCGCTCTTTGAATATCTGTTTTTTCATTCAACCAGTTGAATAATGCTTCAATGGGCTGTCTGACTTTAGAGACTGTAGTTGAAAACAAGTCTCTTGCAGCTTTCTCCCTTTTGGTTACTTCAGGGATTCTCCTTTGATAGCTTTTACAGGAGTAAATAGCGAGAGTTTTTTTGCATTCTTGCGTCTCTTTATAGAATGGTATATCCGAATATATTTTGTCGGCATATATTTCTCTATTGTTCAGATTTCCCACATATTCTCTTTTGAATACTGTGGAGTCATTTTCATCAGTAGCGGAAAGTATGAGCATTTTAGGAAAAGGTATAGTTCCTTTTCTGCGGAAAGCCACTGCATGGAGTTTTAGTCCGAAGTAATACATGTTCTTTGTCGAACAATAATCCATTGGAAGTAATCTCAGCGGCCACCTTTCCTACTTTGTTCTTTCCCGCGCAAGTAATGATAGGCATTGAGTCAACTAATGATTTCATACTGTCACAATCTTGAGGTTTGAATGAATGGATTAACTGCCTGACAAGTTCACTGATTGCTTCCGGCATCAAATTCAATTTATAATTGAATGTTTGGTAAGAAGGCAAGTCAGGAGAACCATGAAAGCAGGTATTCCTTGGTAGAAGTATGTATGTCTTTGATTTTAAATTATTGCTGATAAGCTCCGCAGAACAGATATACAGTAAGCAGTTCCTGATCGGTAAAGATTGGATGATTGTTATTACTGAACCTCTGGCAGTAGAACCGCAGTAAAGACTCGTAAACATCGCAGATATACATATATATTTTTATAAGTTTTAATTCTTTATCCTTGGGAATCATTACTAGAACAATGAGTGGTTTTATTCTTCTAACACACTGATTTTCAAGGAGATTTTAAAAAGCATTTTATGAGATAATTAACTGAATAATAACATTTTAACAAACGAAAAGGGAGATGATTCTCAACTGCTGATTCGCATTAAATATTAATAATTAGTACCGTAATATTTTGCATACCATTCTGCAAAAGAACGTAAACCTTCACGAAGGGTTGTGTTAGGCTTAAACCCAAAGTCTTGTTCTAGAAGTTCCGTATCAGCAAAGGTCACTGGAACATCTCCTGGTTGCATAGGTACTAGCTCCTTGTGAACCTCGAAATCATAATCCAGAGGGAGAACTTTGGCTCGAATTAACTCATCCTGAAGGATGGTGACGAAATCGAGTAGATTTTCTGGATTGTTATTACCAATATTATAAACCTTATATGGAGGGATAAGAAGCCCATCTTCACCGTTCTCTTTCTCGGGTGCATGCTGCATGACACGAACTACGCCCTCAACAATATCGTCGATATAGGTGAAGTCGCGCTTGCAATTTCCGTAGTTGAATATCTGAATGGTTTTACCTTCACGTAGTTTGTTGGTAAATCCAAAGTATGCCATATCAGGACGACCAGCAGGGCCATAAACTGTGAAGAAGCGGAGACCTGTTGATGGGATGTTGTAGAGCTTTGAATAAGCATGAGCCATCAACTCATTACTCTTTTTGGTAGCAGCATAAAGGCTGACAGGATTGTCGACTTTATCATCTGTTGAATAGGGCACTTTCTTGTTACTTCCATATACGGATGAAGAAGAGGCATAAACCAAATGTTCCACTTCGTGATGACGGCAGGCTTCAAGAATATTATAAAAGCCAACGAGATTACTCTGAATATATGAATCAGGATTAGTAATACTGTAGCGGACTCCAGCTTGTGCAGCAAGATTTACAACAATTGCAACATTATTCTCTGTAAATATTTCCTCCACAGTATCTTTATCTGCAATAGAAGCATGGACAAATATCCAATCTCTATTTAATGATTCGATTTCTTTAAGACGCTCGTACTTGATGTTAACATCGTAATAATCAGTTATGCTATCAATACCTATTATCTTGATATTTTTTACATCGTGAAAAAGACGTTTAACCAAGTTACTGCCAATAAAACCAGCTGCACCTGTTACGAGAACCGTCTTGCCCTCCAAATCAACATTATATTGTAGCATGATTAGTCTCTTCTAAAAATGTCACGTGTATAAACCTTATCCTCAACATCTTTCAAGCAGGTATCAAAACGATTGGCTATGATAGCCTTGCTCTGTGATTTAAATTCATCAATATTATTAACGACCTTACTACCGAAGAATGTTGTTCCGTCTTCAAGGGTAGGTTCATAGATAATCACCTCTGCCCCTTTAGCCTTAACACGCTTCATAATACCTTGAATGGCAGACTGACGGAAATTGTCTGAATTCGACTTCATGGTCAAACGGTATACGCCGATGACACAGGTATGTTCTTTGGATGCAGCCCATTGTCCATTTTCAGTATAGTAACCAGCCTTGTGAAGCACAGCATCGGCTATATAATCCTTGCGGGTTTTATTCGATTCTACGATTGCAGACATCATGTTCTGTGGAACATCCTGATAGTTGGCAAGCAACTGCTTAGTATCTTTCGGCAAACAATAACCACCATAACCAAATGACGGATTATTATAGTGTGTACCAATACGAGGATCAAGACCCACGCCCTGTATGATTGACTGAGAATCTAACCCTCTCATCTCGGCATAAGTATCAAGCTCATTAAAATAACTGACACGCAATGCAAGATAAGTATTAGCAAACAGTTTAACAGCTTCCGCCTCCTTTATACCCATGAAAAGAGTAGGAATATCTTCCTTGATTGCACCTTCCTGAAGCAATGCGGCAAAAGTACGTGCAGCCTTCTCTAGGCCAGGAATATCCGCGACAGACTTAATAGCTTCGTTTTCCTCGTCAAACTGCTCGCTATCAATCAACTTTGGATAGCCGACAATAATACGACTTGGATAAAGGTTATCGTAAAGAGCCATGCTCTCACGAAGAAACTCAGGAGAAAAAAGCAAATTAAGCTTCTTGACTCCTTTGCAGGCATACTTCAAATAAAGTCCACGACAATATCCAACAGGAATAGTAGATTTGATTACCATCACAGCATCAGGATTGACACTTAAAACCAGGTCTATGACATCCTCTATATGATGAGTATCAAAATAGTTTTTCACAGGATCATAGTTAGTAGGAGCCGCTATAACCACAAAATCAGCGTCACTGTATGCCTTGAAACCGTCAAGCGTAGCGGTTAGATCTAATTCCTTTTCGGATAGATACTTCTCTATATACTCATCCTGAATAGGTGATTGTTTACGATTAAGCATATCTACTTTCTCAGGAATCACATCGACTGCCGTCACCTGATGATGTTGCGACAAAAGCGTTGCTATGCTAAGACCAACATAGCCGGTACCTGCAACAGCAATCTTCAATTCTTTTGTATCCATTGTTGATTTATGTTAGTGTTATAGATTATTCTGGTTATTTATCCAAAACTTCAAATCTCGGTGAGTTCTTGGATTTAAACTCTGGTACCACTCTCTTCATTAGCTTCACTGTATCCATGATTTTTACTGTACGGGATAAATTCTCGAACACTCCATAGGTTTCAAGGATGTCAGTGTATTCATAATGACGTACCTTCGCTATCATTATCTTCTTATTCTCGGTAGGAAGCGTATTCTCCTTATCACTCAAGACTTCTTCATAAAGCTTCTCACCGGGACGCAATCCCGTAAACTCTATTTCAATATCTTCACCCGGACGATAACCGGCCAGTTCGATCATACGGGTAGCCAGGTCAACAATCTTCACAGCCTTTCCCATCTCAAAGACAAAAATTTCATTGCCCTCACCCATCGTAGCAGCCTCCATTACCAAACGACAAGCCTCGGGGATAGTCATAAAGAAACGAATGATATCAGGATGGGTTACTGTAACAGGCCCTCCATTCTCTATCTGTTCTTTAAAACGGGGAATTACAGAACCATTACTACCCAAGACGTTACCAAAACGGGTAGTGATAAATTTGGTATGACCTTTCACTTTGCCCTCACGGATAGCACATCCCAAACTCTGTACATAGATTTCTGCCAAACGTTTCGAGCATCCCATTACATTGGTAGGATTTACAGCCTTATCGGTAGAAACCATGATCATCTTCTCGGCTCCGTATTCAACTGCCATATCAGCAACCTGGCGAGAGCCGACAACATTGACCAATACAGCTTCACAGGGATTCTCCTCCATTAATGGAACATGCTTATAGGCAGCGGCATGAAAGATTATCTGAGGCTGATAAGTTTCGA
>OBYI01000100.1_pt1 | contig 102446 bp, 90 predicted proteins | sample 1476711 | NCBI WGS metagenome assembly OBYI01 (sample SAMEA2580190, study PRJEB22360) | human gut metagenome | biome: human gut; feature: human-associated habitat; material: faeces | place: Denmark | collected 2008/2010
TGTTCGATTTGCTATAGCGATTCTTTTTTATACGGGTACTTTATCGGGGGCTTACCTAGAAAGCGGGTAGAAGACCAATTTGAGTCCAACAAAAATCATAATAATGTGATCAAAGACAAAGATACCATTATTGAAGTACAAAAGGCACAAATAGATGAGCTCAAGAAAAACAAAATGATTTATATTTTAGCAACAGCAGCAACAGTTGCTATTATATTGTTTATGCTTATAGGATAATGATAATATTACATCTTCTTCATTGAGAAAGCAAGAAGAAAAACCTAATCGGTATTCATTATGAGACTCGCAATTTCATTTAGAATCTGGAAAAGTAAGAGTAAACTTCGAAATTCTACTCTAAAATCCAAGTGGAGGGAAACCTCTCCAACCGATTAGGATTTTGCAAATATAACAATTATGGATGAAATAACAAAGGGAAAACATGGGGGCACAAGAGCTGGGCAGGACGAAAGAAAACAACTGCTAAACGCTACGGCTTTAAAGCCCCGGAGGATGTCAGTTCAATTCTTGAAGAGGTAGACGATAAGACTTCGTTTATTTGTGAGGCTATCTTAAAATTAGCTAAAGAGAAAGGAATGATTTAGTTATTAACAAGAGAGGTACCTTATTCGGCTACCTCTCTAATCCATAATACTATTTTAATAGAGATATTATCTCATTAGGAGTACAAATAACATGGTCAGCCTCTGATCCTAACAATGCCTCTTCATTAGTACTTCCCCATAAACAAGCTACACTTTCAATTCCCGCTCCATTTGAAGCTATCACATCACTAACCTCATCCCCAAAAGAAATAACATCTTCCGCACTTAAACCTAATTGAGTCAATGCTAAATTCATTCCTTCCGAGTTTGGCTTTTGTAATTTAACATCATGATAAGCAACAACTGTATCAAAAGGTATATTGAAGTGATTTAATACTTTCTTTACATAAGCAGAAGGGGCTTTACTCACAATTCCAACTTTTAAATCATTATCTCTTATAAATTCAAATACTTTATCATAAGCTTCATATAATACAAATTTAGGAATCAGTGAATAAACTGTATTCCAATTGCGCGCACTTCTATACGACTTAGCAATATTTGAGTCTACTAAGGTTTGATCAAGATCAAAAATTATACCTTTCTTCATAAATACACATATTAGAATAATAGTTGTGATTCATAATCATGTTTATACTGAAGCTGTTTGCCTGACTGCAAGAATTCGTATAATATATTCGCTTCACGTAATTGAAGAGCTCCTTTTCTGATTAAATAACTATTTCCACAAACATTCTCCATTTCATTCACACGTTGATTTTTATAAAAGACCGCTGCTAAAATTTTATTATTATCAATGGTCGTTTGGACAGCGTGCATTGTGCCACCTTTCATCCCAGTTTGAATTACAATTGTAGCAATCGCTAACCCTGCTTGTAACCTATCTCTTTCTACGAAGTTCGTTTTAAAAGCAGGAGAGCCATAAAAATACTCGGATAGTAGTACTCCACCTTTTTCTACTATTTCTGTAGCAATGCTTTCATGTGCCTTTGGAGAAATAGTATGAAGACCATGAGCTAATATAGCTGTAGTTGTTCCATTTTTTACAGATAAGGCAGCTTTATGAGCAATTGTATCACATCCTAATGCTAAGCCACTAACAATATTAAATCCTTTCTCTGCAAAATATTCTCCATAATATTGCCCTGCTTCTTCTCCTTCTATTGTAGGGTGTCTTGTCCCAATTATTGCAATTGATTTCTTATTATTAATACTATTAATATCACCTTTATAATTAAGTATTATTGGAGCTACATCTTTAAATCTATTATTACTATATGATTTCAGCTCTTTAAGTTGTGTCGGAAACAAATTATCATATTGAGAAATAATATGTACACCGTTATTCAAAGATTTATCTAAAACTCTTTGAGCTTCATCAATAGCTTTCTGAAAAAGATCCGGAGTCAACTCTTTGTTTAATCTTATACAATGATTTTTTACGCACTCCCGTATACATGATACAATGTCATTATCAGAAAATAGGTTACATTCTATCATAGCTTTAGCTACCAGATCCACATTCTTAGGACCAAAACCTGGTAAATGTTTCAGCTTAATAATTAATTCTGTTTCTTTAGATATACTCATATTCAATTATAAATTTTCGTTAGCATGCACATCATGAATTGTTCTCGCAATGCAAAATAAATAAAAAGTTGCGTTAGGCCACTCTTCTTTTAATGTTTTTATTATTTCAGCAGATGTGACGCAAGCTGTTGAAATATCATCAACAATCAACACCGATTTATTATTAAGATCTTTTTTTACCTCTATTTCAAAAACTCCGTCCATTTCTGCCTTCCTAGAAGCTAAATCTGGTAATCTATGTAGAGGAGTAGTTACCTTTTTTTTCTTTAACAAACGTGGTAAATATTTTGCGGAAACAGCATCTGCAATAGCAATAGCTAAGGGTCTTAATTTTGCAGATTTCAATGCTGTTGTTTCAGAACTTCCTAATGTTCTAATAACATAATCAAACTTTAAGTTTGCACTATTTATGGCTTCAATGCATTTATCGATAATATACTGATCATTTTTATCATTTCTATTCCATTTAAATTGCTTAATCATGTTAGTCCACTTGGTTGTATCTGTATATCCTTTAGGAATATAATATACTATATGGTATGCCTCTTCCAAACCTGCGTCTGTATATTGAGAATCATTTGATAAACTTTTTAATTTCATACATTACTCTCTTGTTGTTTTTGCAATAAAAATACCAGTGATACTTTTAGCACCTGTTTCTAAAAGTTTAGCAGATACTTGTTTAAAGGAGGAGCCTGATGTTATAATATCGTCAAACAGTAATACATTTTTACCTTTATACTGTTCTGAATTTATTATTAGATATGGTGTTATATTTTTATTACTAGTACCTTTCGTTTCTTCATGTTCAATTGCAGAAAGGTAGTTAAAACCATTTTCAATATTTAAAGCTTTAGCTACTATACTGCAAAAATATTTAAAACGCTTATTTGTCTTTTCCGGTTTTGAAGCAGGTATTATCATTAAACAGGTGTTTTCAAGATTAACACCCTCTTTTTTTATACTTTCCACTATTATGTTAGCAGCATATTCAACATTAGCTTTATGTCCATCTTTAAAACTATATATAAAACTACGAATAGTCTTTATATTAATATCTACATCATTTCCTATACCAGATAAAGGGTAATAATCATGAATTACATAGTACTTACATTCTTTAAAAGCCATGCTTTTTTCTTTTCTCATTCGAACTAAACATGAATCACGATGACGGAATTCTTTAATTTTCTTATCATATTTAAGAGTATACATAGTACTTTATATTTAAGGATTAATGATTTTTCAAAAATAAAAATAGATATCAAAAAAAACAATTTTAGAAGAATGTTTATAAACATAAAGCCAAACCTGATTACACTTGGTTGAACTCTATTCATAATTGGAGAGTCTATACCAAGTATTATAACAGACATCCACGTCTGTACACAAATATACTAATTATAAATGAGATGGGCAAAAGAAAAGCCCCGAATCAGAGAGACGGGGCGAATAATCAGTTTGTGAACAAGTAAGCTTCTACATTGTAAGATATAAAAATCCTGCTACCGGAGGGTGTAGCAGGATATAGTTATTATGCTGTTTTCTTCTTGGATTCCAGAAGCTTCGGAAGATAATCTAAAGCAAGCGGGTCCTTATCTCTAAAGTATTTATCAGCATTTTCATAAAGCCAACGTTCATTAATATAACGAATAAACATTGGCAGTGCTTCCACTGGATACATGCAAGCATCGACGATCCTTCCATCGGGAAAATGATGTTTGTATGTTTTGTGTTTATCCCAAAATTCGGATCCATGTTCTCGTAAGAAACTCGCAAAACCTCTACCAACAGAAATATCAGGCATCATAGTTTTGCCATGCGCTCCTTTATCGGGAATAGAATAGCCCACTTTCTCCAATTCTGCGTAAAGTACAGTATACATCTGAGTTATTACAGAAAAATAATCATAAGGAATAGTATGGAGATTATCCTTATATCGTTTTACAAAATCAGGAAGAGCGGTACGATCAATACTACCATAAAAACCTTTCTTACGAATAGCTGGAACAACTTCATCAAATAACCAAGATTCAAATTTTTCGGCACTCGGAAGTCTTGATCGAGAAATCAGACGATATACATTACCTTCATTAATAAATTTGGCATATTGTTTTTGTCCTGAAACAAGGACCTCGCGAATTGCGACCCCCTTTGATTTACAATGTTTTAAGATAGCATCATGCGCATTCGAATATCCCAAAACACGGGCTACATCGGTTGCCCAAAACCAAATCTCGCCATTATCTTCAACTGTCCTAACATCATTAAAAACCTGCTCCTCGTCAGATTTATATTTAAAAATTTCTATCTGCATCTTTATTACATTTAATATAATTATAACAATACCTCACCCTCCGCTGAGGTTTCGTACAAAAGTACAAAATACGAGACAAGTATCAAAATAAAAAAGAACCATTTTATAAACAAGAGAAAAGAGTTATTAACAAAAAAACAGGTGATTACCATTTTCACAAATGATGATCACCTAGTTTAGGTTGTTATAATTATATTAAATGTTTCTGCTTTACGGGTACAAAGATAAATAAAATTATTGTTTTCAGAGTAGAACCTCTACTATATTTTCTATTATAGTATATAATTATATATTATAATAGAAACAAAATCAATATTTTACAGTCAACTGTAACTATTACCATCGTCTATTATACCAATCTTATTATAAATCAAAATACCCCGACTTTCACAAGCCGAGGTATCCAAAAGTTTTTTTATTATGAATCTTAGTGTTATTTTTATGTAGTTACTTCTTTCGACGGAGTAGCCAAGCAATTATAATGATCAAGCCTATAATTACGCCTATGGCTATTTCTCCGACCTGTAGCTTAACAGATTGCCACCAGGAAAGTTCACGCTCAACTGGATAGGGAACCTGTATGCTATCTGTTCTACTTACATACAGCGTATCAATCAGATTTTTGTACTTATACAGGTATCTGTCTTTATAGATGAATACAGTATCCCCCTTATGATCAACGTAGATACTGTCTCGCTGATAGATGCTGTCATGCAGTATCTTACTAATATAGATACTGTCATGCTTCACTGTTTCTACCGGAACATAGGCGCTCCGGCAGCTTGTGAAACATATTCCCGACGTCAGGAAAACGATCAGAATATAGATTAGACGTTTCATGGTCGAATGACTGTATTACGCAAGAAATTGGAAAATTCGCTCCGGACATCGAAGCAGGGACACGCTTTGATATATTCTGCCGGCTCTATTTCCCCGCTGTCATTTAAGTCCGGCGAAGTATCCCGGTGTCCGAGTACTTCAACAATAGGATATTCTTTACAGAGCTTCGCTACCAATTCACGCAGTGCTACCCTTTGAGCAGGAGTACGTGTATCTGCCGGCTTTCCAAATGCGTCCAGGCCTCCGATATAACAGATGCCAACACTATGCTTATTATACGAAGACTCTGAAAATCCTTTGGTATTACAATGCGCACCGTCAATGGAAAGCGGGCGCCCATTCTCTACCATTCCATCAAGGTCAATGACGAAGTTATAACCGATCTGACTAAAGCCTCTTTGCTTGTGCATCCGATCAATGTCTTTAGCTCTCAAATCCTGTCCGGCACGCGTGGCCGAACAATGGATGATAATTGCATCAATTTCCTTCATTTCTTCTCCTCCTTATTCTTTGTTATTGGGCCAATCTTTACCAAATTGACACGGAAAATGATAGCTATCAAAATGGCTGTTCCTAACCAATGCCAAGAATCTTGAAAAATAAACTCCAAAACTTCAATCATTTTGCACCTCCTTTTTGTAAGTAGTTCGTTAGATAAGGGATATTCTTTATAAACTCGACACTTAATACATAGTGCAAGAAAGCTACTACTTTGTAACCATTGCTAGAGCTAGGGAGAATTTCTTTGATATTCCTCAGAATATTTACCCCGTAGAAATAGAAAACGCTATACGTAATAAATGAGACACATTGAAGTGCACCTTCCGGATTTCCTTTGTGTTCACCAATAAAATAGATACAACTAACTAAGGTAAAGAAAATAGTTGCTTCTACGATGCATCTCCAAGCCTTTTTAAAAGAAAAGCTTTCATGATTGATTAGTAGGGCAGTAAGAAGCCCACAAATGAAGTTGAGGGCAAATACAGCAATAAGGCTTTTGATCTCCCCTGAGATAGGATTAAGATAAGCAGCTATACCGGTAATCAATCCAATAAGTAAGTTTTTGAAATAATCCATAATCATTTATCTAAAATATTAATACTTCATTTCAATACCTCGCTACAATCATCAATAGCAGTCTGGAATACCTGTTTCACTTCCTCGGGAGTCAGCCCGTGATCCTCGTGTAGAGAAAAACCAGTCACCCCGTTTTTCGATATATTAAAGAATCCGACAACTGTTTCATCATTAGAAATTTCAGCTGTAACATCTTTTACCGCCTCAGTGCCGCGAGTTGACATCCTGTACTTGATCTTGATATCTGCAGTAACCTTTGATACTGCTGTACTGTTAGTTGCTTTAATATTCATTCTTTACCTCCTTTTTCTATTAAGTCATAAATCTGTCCATAAACGCCAGCGGTGAAAAACTCTGCACAAATCTCCTTTAGGAGAGTAGCATCGTCTGTTTCAATATCAAGCACACCTCGATTGTTAATAATCTGCTGCAGCATTTTATAAGCACGTAATTTTTTAGCCATATCCATACCTAGTTGAGCATTCATGCCGGTAGCATACAAGGCTTCTGAGATCATATCACGAAGAGATTTCTTCCTCTCCTTACCATCGACTAATTCAACTGCTTCCTGACCTTTGTGATCAAGTAAGTTCCGGTTTAAATTTACTTTCATAATTATACTTTCAAAATTAATATTGTGAACACTCTACAATCATTCCTTTTATAATGTGAATCTTCATGTTTTTAGAGGCAATACCATCTAATTGATTGTTTTTAAGTCCATAAAGCCATGCATCAGATACGACTGAAACAGAATTTCCACTATTGTCTTGAGGAAAAAAGCCCCTGGCGGAAACATCACCTAATACAGTAACATTACCATCGAAAAAACCTGCGTAAACGTAGTTCGATGGATAAGTCGGATTTGTCTTTGATGAACCATATATGGCTGCACTACCACCTGCATTTGCTCCGATTGCTGCTACTCCAAAGCGCCCATCTGTGGCAGGATTAAAGGTCACATTAACAACGCCCTCTTTAGATGTTCCTGATCCTAATTTTAAGCTACGTGACGTCCCACCAAAATAATCGGAACGTGTCCAGATAAGACGCCCTTTTTCAATAGTAAATCCACCAACAAATCCAACCTCAGCATCAATTCGTCGTACTTTAATCAAGTCAGTATTAAGATAACCTCCTATGATAATAGTACTTCCGAGCTGCGCAGCTTCAACGGCATCTTTAAAAGCCAATCCGCCTAAACCGTCTCTGTCTACTTTAGAATTAATCACTGTCTGCAGATCACTATGAAGCGCAGTAATAGTAATAGCACCTTCCAGATTGATCTTAGATGAATGGATTGTTGTTGCTCCGCCCGCCTGGTTGATATAAGATATAAGCGTATTACCATTTTCCAGCTCCTTAGAAGCGTATATCTTGTTACCGTCTGCCGTGGTAATCCATCCGGCTGTATCAATACGTTGTGTAATGCTATCTACACGTGTTACTTGTGCGGATATTCTATCGCTCAGTATATCTAATTCTGCCTTATTATCGTCGGCGAACTGTTTGAGCGCATCCTGTATTGATTGATTAGCTTCTTCGACAGCTGTATTGAAACTGGCTAAAGTTGAGTTAAAGAGAGCGAATTTATCATCAACGTTTTTTTTCTCCGCAGTAGTGGTCTGCCCGTCAGCAATAGCAACGTTGATTGCTGCGAGGAGATTGTCGATAGCCCCAAAGAGAGAGATTTTAGCATTGAGTAGGTTAGTCTTAGCAACGCCAACTAAGTATGTATTCACGTACAGCTTATTATATGTAGCTTTTACAGAGGCTTTCGTATTTTTGACTGTATTGATATATTTTTCAATAGCTTTAGCTTCTGCTTCTGATATAATACCGTCGGCAAATGCACCGTCGATATAATCATGCAGACCTCCAACAGCATCGTTTGCATCAGCTGCAGACTTCTGAATAGAATCGATCAGATCGCTTACTTCAAGCCATTCTTCCAAATTTTCTAATCCGGAGGAGCCTGCCTTAATTTGAATATTTCCACCTATTTCACTTTTAACTAGGTCAAAGTAAGTTTTTCCATCCGGAGAGATGATTCGTTCTGTTGTTACGCGGCCCGGCAGAATTTCAGTGAATCCATATAACTCAACGAAGCTGCGCTCACCTTCATACTCACTGTTTAGGATGCCGGTTAGTAGGTGATAATATCCTGCTATCTGTTCCATTTTGATAGCTGTTTCACTGAGAAGGAATGTGCCGGTCTGATTCTCCTTGCTGCATACAGCATACAGATAATATTTCTTCTCTGGGGCAATAAGCGCCGGAGAATTATATTCAGCCATATCCCAAAACTTGTATTCGCTAGCTTTGTGTTCAGACGACACAGTTTTTATCCCTAGCGTCATGTGTTGGATGATGCCGGCAGGCGAATGTAGAACCTTTGTATTGATATTGTAAGTAATGTTATGAGATACTTGTACCGGGACCGCTTTTGATCTGACAAAGCGGAACTGCAAACTTTCATCACCTACGAGTAACTGCATCGTCTGTATAGTGATGGGATTGATTGAGCCGGAGAAGTTCAATAAAGCATCTTCAAGCATGGACATAGTTTCCTTTGCATCACGAAAACGGCGCTTGGTAAATCGCAAAGAATCTTTATACTTGATATCTACGTCTACTTCATTTGTCTCGATCTTATCTAATTCGCTGGTTACGGAAGTACCAACTGGATCATTTGATAATTCTATTTCCGGAGAATAAGGGTTATTCACATAACGTTTAATTCCTATCATGCGAATAAGTGAACCTTCTGGATGAAACTGGGTATCGGAGAAATCTACATAACCACCCAGCACAATCTTGCCGCCTATTTCTAGCCAACGCTTCTTTGCCCAGATACCGTCCAATGTTCCGGTAAATACGAATGATTTATCTTCATGCTCAAAGAGGTATTTAGCAGCTTCCTTAAACACTTCCCAGCTAGCACCTGTCTGCTCTTCATCATTACAGATATATGAGTTCGGTAGCTGGATACCGAATACTGCGTAGGTATCGCCTGTCTTAGGATGCCAGACATCAGGTTCCGGCATAGTGATACCATCGATCTCCTGTGGAACTATTTCAAAACGTCTACCTGCTTTCTCTATTTCTCCATTCTCTTTAAGAATGGGCTCATGGATATACTTGACTTCAAACTCTTTGCCTGTAAGTGTACCTGTTTGGAAGATGACGGTCATGGTCTCTCCGGCTATCAGACATTTCTTAAAATCAAGATCGTTAGGTATATCGCTATCTACAAAATCATAGAAGTTAGTCTCCTTATTAACCTCGATAACAGAGCTAACAGTTCCAATACGAGAAGGATAGATTGCAGTGCAGTCTAGACTATCCTCTTTACCTGTAACTATGCTTTTGTCAGCACGCATGACACTGGTTCCGTCTGCATCAGTTATATACGTTCTACCTTCATAATGAAAGGTCTTAGATTTGGGCAGTAACAGATATTTAGCTCCGTATGTCGAGTAGTTGATATTTCGATCAGAAGTTTCTACTAGGACAATTTCGGGCGGTATATCTCCGGATTCCCGACCAACACCAACCTTGAAACCATGGCCTTTACCATAAGACAGCTTCAAAGGATTATTCTTGTTATATTCAACTTTACGAAGGTGAACCGTTTTTCCAGTAATCTGCCATTCCGTTTCATACGTATCTGCAAGTTGATTAAGGGCATCAAGAATATATGTGTGATTATAGTTGATAACTTTATCCGTTCCTTCGATGCAATCACCGACTTTCCAGCCCATATCACGACGATTTAGGTTCTCGACGAGTAATCGTAGGTGCTCATGTGCTTTAGCTGTATATGCGAATTTGATACTGTTATCTGCAATGTGACGAACTTTCCACATCATAGCATCCGCTTTAGCTGTTTCAAGTATAAGCGTATATTCAAAGTTACGCTCACCTTTCTTTTTGAAATTACTATCTTTTTTGAGAGAATAACGCTTTCCGTAAAAGTCGCACCAAGTTCCGACCGGTATTTCTAAGTATCCCGGATAGGAAAAATACAAATTAAGTGTATCTTCCGCCATGATTGCTTCGTAAGAGTAACTTTCGTCCTTTACATCGAGCTTTATTTCCTTATTACCACTATATAAAATTATCATATCATCTGATTAGAATTATATTCTAAAATATAATCAGGGATGTTTTTTTAATGATATTCAAATAATAGTTTTTTCGGATAACCTACTGTGTAATCATACTCTTCAATCTGCGACACGATATACATCTTTTTTATAGCTGCAAGATGCAGCTGTGTCACATTATAGCAGTCGAGGGCATATAATTCTAGAGAATTTAACATTGCTAATGCGTTAAGAATAGGAATAGTATACTTCACACCATCGAACCACAACACTGTTTCGGTCCTTCCCATGTCTTGTTCTATTGAAATGGAGTTCTTCAAACCAACTCGAGTATCCTTATCAAGCCACATTTCTTTCCCACTCAAAGTAAACGAATTAACCGCCTTTGACTTGTCATACAGCAAGATACGACTTACCTTCATTTCTTTTATTTCATCAATAGAATACTCATGGTCTACCAAAATGGGAACACCATTATCACCTTCGTAAATTTCTTTTCCTTCAGACTGACCTTCTAACAAATCATTGTAATAGTCGTCCTCAATTTCTACCGAACCTTCAATTGGTTCATCGTAAAATCCTTGTTTCCAGTATTTCATAATACATTCATTTAGTTATTTTTCTATATAATATTAGTTCTCTTGGAACTACGTACGCAAAATCTGACTTTTCAAATGTTGGAACTAAGTCACTTGGACAAAACGGTTATTATAAGTTTCCTGACGGCCTAATGATTCAATGGGGAAAAAAGACGAGTGGCACTTACTCTGGAACAATATATTTCCCCTCTTCATTCTATGACACAAATTATTCTCTGCACTTGACTTGTAATAATGGAAATACAGGTAACGATTCATCGTGGATAGCCAATTACACCTCTGTTTCAACTAGTTATTTTGGATATAATAATAAATATCAGCAAGCTGCCAATGCAGGTTCTAATACAGCCTCTTTCTATTGGTTTGCTATTGGTCGCTGGAAGTAATCTTATTTCCAACGGCCTATAGCAAACCAATAGAAAGCTATACTAAACCCTCCAGCATCGGAGTCATTATTATGGTAAACGGAATCCATAACAAAGTAAGAAGCATATTTGCTATATACATCGAAAGAATACATGTAATTACTATGCACGAGCCGAGTTCCAGTTAGTTGAATAGTGTAATTACTATCATAAAAGGTCGTATTAAGATACACGGTTTTACCTATCCCGGAAGTACTTGAGTACCCCCATTGAATAAGCAGACCGTCATCATATTTACGATAACCGTTTTGTCCAAGTGATTTGACTCCGATATTAGAGAAATCTTTCAAAGCATACGTAGTTCCAAGAGAACTTAGTGCGTTCTTTTCCGCATCCGTCATAAACTTCTTATTTGTCACTTCTGTTATGTCTGAAGCAGAATGTGAATGTGATGCAGCAGCATAACTTCCCTTAGGCTGATAATCTGCATCATGGTTATGATTAGAAGGAGAGGCTCCGACTTCGCTTGCCGTATAAGTGGGTTTCTTCGTGGCTTTCGCCCAAGCGGGCACGTCGCTTGCCGGCATTGACGTTGGGAAATCGCTAATATCCGCTTTCTTATGTGAGTGAGCTAACGGAGTTCTTGCATTACTTAAGCGGGCATCGTTACCCTCGCACACGGTTCCAACAGCTGTACCAAAATCTTTGTTAAAAGCCGTTTTTTTAGTAAATGCAGGTTCATAAGTACCCGCATGATTGTGGTTTGATGGTGATGCCCCGACTTCGCTTGCAGTGTAACTCGGTTTATTGGTAGCCTTAGCCCAAGCGGGCACATCGCTTGCTGGCATAGAAGCTGGAAAATCACTTATTTCAGACTTCTTGTGAGTATGCGCTTTAGGTGTACGGGCGTCACTTAGTCGACTATCATTTCCTTGGCAAACAGTTCCGGAAGTTGTGCCAAAGTTCTTATTGAAAGCTGTATTTTTTGAGAATACAGGTTCGTATACTCCTGCATGGTTATGTGTATCCAAAGCTGCTTTCAAAACCTTCCCTTGTTCGGCAGAAAGGACCTTGCCAGTACCACCACTTGTTAGGTTGTTGACAATATCGGAAACGTTGATTTTCTTCCCTAACTCTGTTGCCATGGTAGCGGCGAAGTTCGGATCATTATTAAGGGCATTAGCCAATTCAATAAGCGTGTCGAGGGCTTCCGGTGCTCCAGCTACAAGTGCATCCACTGCAGCTTTTACTTTAGCATCAACTCCAGAAACTGCGTTATTGGCGGCCTGTGCTGCCGCATTTGCACTATCTGTGGCAGCTTTAGCAAGAGCTGTTTGCGCTACTGATGCGTTTTTGGCTGTATTAGCATCATCAGTAGCTTTTTTCGCTAAAGCTGTTTGGGCTTCCGATGCAACTTTGGCAGCGTTAGCCTCTTCTGTAGCTTGTTGGGTTTCTTCTTTGGCAGCATTAATACTTATAATTGCTGCGTTAGCGTCATTAGTAGCTTTCTTTGCAAGAGCTGTCTGTTCAACTGATGCGTTTTTGGCAGCATTTGCATCATTCGTAGCTTTTTTTACAAGTTCTAGTTGTGCGTTAGCATCTTCTGTAGCAGATGTCATTTCTTGTATAATACCGCTATACTCTGACTTACGTTGGGATTCGGCTTCTACACGTTCTGTTTCAGCAGAAACACGCCTAGTCTCATTTGAGGAACGAGTATCTTCCGCAGCCTTGCGGCTATCTTCATCCTGCTTTCTTTTATTTTCTTCTGATACCCGGGACGTTTCGGCTGATTTACGGTCAATTTCAGCGGACTTTCTTTTGTTTTCTTCTGATACTCGGGCTGTCTCCGCTGATTTACGGTCTGTTTCAGCAGATACGCGTTCAGATTCGACAGTAACGCGATTATCTTCGGCTGTCATTCGTGCAGTTTCATTTGCTTCTCTCGTGGATTCGGCTTCTTTTCGTTCATCTTCGGCTGTTACGCGATCTGTTTCAGCTGTAGAACGTGTTGTTTCAGCTACTTTTCGTTTGTCTTCTTCCTTCACACGTTCCGATTCTGCAGAAGAACGTCCTGTTTCAGCGGTCTTACGTGCATCTTCATTACTTATACGTGCTTGTTCATCTGATACTCGTTTATTTTCTGTTTCAATGCGGCTAAGTTCTGCAGATACACGTTGCCCTTCAGCGGTCGCGCGAGCTGCTTCCTCTGCTTTACGGGTATTCTCATTTATGATACGTACAGATTCTGCAGCTGACCGGGCTTGTTCTTCACTTGAACGATTTCTTTCAGCGTTGATACGAGTAGCTTCATTGCGTTGTCGAGTATCTTCATTCGCTTCTATTTGGGTTCGGGAATCATCAGCCGCCTTTGCTGCGTCATTGGCCTTCTTTGTTGCTGCAACTACGTCATCATAGGCTTTCTTTATGAATTCAAGACTAACTTTTACACTTGTTTGTACGCCATTCACCATTTTAACGCCAATAGTGTACAATCCTACCATGCTATCAGCAAGCGTTAATTCGCTGATTTTTTTCTTTTTAATTGGCATAATTTTTTAAGTCAATATGAAATATTCCATCTTCTGTTATGATAAATTCTCCTGCTTCGGAAGCAAGCAGGAAGTCTGTTTCTCCAATCCGGAAACTAGTAAATACAAGTTTCAAGGTAAATTCCCACCATACCCCATTATTAAGAAGAAAATTGTTTGTCTGGCAACTCTTATAATAGCAAGGGTAGCTTTCACTCCACTCATCACAATAAAATATACGTTCAGCATCAGAATACTCATATCCTTCATCATCGACCTTAGCAGACAGTTTTGTAAGATCATAGAGTAGGGCATCGCGATTTCGCCAGAACGCTTCAATCGTCCCGGCCCGCATCAGGCATTTGAGAGATACTTCTTTGGTTTGGAATTTCACAACTTCACCGTCATAGATTGCTCCATCTTGACGTTTGAAATTCTGCAGTAGGTTCTTTTTTACTGCCGGAGTTTTCAGTATTTCTGCTGTACTGCCTTTCAATACTACTACACCATAGTCGGTCAGATCTTTACCGTCAAGCTCATAGCCCTTTGGAAATGGGAGGTCACTATCGTTAATAGGTTCTTGATACTCATAGTTGGCTTCACGGGGAAAGTCATTTGTAAGAGTGAACTTAGAAATTTCAAGGCCCGTATTGATTACATAACTGTTTTGAGAAGACAAACGTAGGGTATATGTTCTGTCAATGAGTGGAAAACGAAATTCATGATAGCTCAGGTCCGAGAGCTTATCAATTAGTCCGCCAATACCCATACTGCCCATATATGCAAATTCAATGCTTATATCACTTGTGTTTAGGGCAATATTAGAAAGGTCAAATTCTTGTCCATCTTCTTCCGGCCAGTCGTTTTTTTCCAATTCTTTGATAGCAGGGAAGGCTACAAGATTATTGTAGCTTCCCTTTGTAACGCATATCCCTAAACTGGTATATGCATCTATTCCGTCTAAGTAAAATTGTCCTGTCATCGCTTCAATGTTATGCCTTTAGTGTTCAATGTGTCAATCCCTATTCTGATAGATTCTATAGCCTTCTCAATGGCTTCAAGGCGTGCCGTATGACTACTTATGTCTGACAGGTAAGTAATGACAAGATCGCTATGTTTCATCATTTCACCTATATTCTTGTCCATGCTGGATAGGTATACAAGCTTCTCAATGATCTTATCTGTACTCAATTGTATTTGCTTGACTCCTTCGTTTATTGAATATGTGTGAGAAGTCATAACAGCAAATGCACCATCCAGTTTATCTGCAGAGTCCTGCGACATGGAGGCAAAACCTTTCTTTGATGCTTCACGCTCATCGTCATCTTTGTTCCAGCCATACATTTCAGCCAACGCATCTCGTTTGGCTTTCATGTCATCAGAAATCTGCTGACCTTCCGCTTTTAAAGCATTATATTCTTCTTCGGTTACTCCATCATCCATAGCTTTGTAAAACTTCTCTCTCCAAGCTGTTAGTCGGCTCATATAATCCTCTTTGAGCATTGAGTTTAGAATAGCATTTCTCATGTATTCTTCAAAGTTATCCGCGAAATCAGCACTATCGGCATCCATATCTGTAAGCAGATCCTGAAAGTCTGAACGAAGTCCGTCTATATCGATGAGAGTAGCATCGGTGATCTTCTGCTCGACAACCTCTGCAACCTGGGTAACACCATCCACTATCTGATCCGCGAATTTTTGAGTGTCAGAGTCAAGTTGTGACCAGAAGATCCCAGCATTTTCTTGAAGTTTTGCAAGTTGTTCATCTGTCAAATCAAACAGACCGGCCATGCGTCCGCCCATTTTGTCTTTAAATTCATCGACGCTCATACCTAGCGTATCTGCCGCTTGCTTCCACCCCTCCATGGACATATCTTCCACTTCAGTATATCCCTTTGAATGTGACTTGCCGGATGCACCAGAGTTCAAGTATTGTTTACCTAAAACACGTGCATTCTCATTCTGTAGCCTTATCAGTTCAATAGCTTTATTATAAGCAGCATTCGCATTGTCTCCGGTAAGAGTTTCAGCTAATTTCAGTTGTTTCTCTATCACTCTATCAAGAATGTTGATATAGGATTCATAAGCTTCTTTAGCTTTCTCATACTTCTCTGTTGTATCGTCTTTGCCGAATAGGTCGAAGATCTTCATTGCTATCTGCATAGCTGCACCAATGATAGCGAGAATGACAGATGCTTTTTCAACCGCTTTGATTGCAGTTGATGCTGTTGTGGATGCCGTTTCTACGCCATTCATCGCTGTCATGGCGAAGGTGCCGATATTGCCAATGATACTTATAATTTCACCGGCTTGTCCGCCGATAGCTGAACCTAGATCTTTTAAAGCGTCACCGAGTTCTCCGATAACGCTTGCCACTTTCCTTTCAGCAGCTTGTACCTTTGCACTGGCTTTCGTCGTTTTGTCTTTTGCTTCATTGTAGTTATCCGTTTTCTCCTTCACCTTATCCAACACCTGCGCCTCGGTTAGATAAGCTTTAGTTGAATCGATCTTTCCGGTCTTGGGATTATACTTAGAAGACTTGACACCGTTCTCAATCATAGCACCGCCTTTCACTGCTTCCGCCTGGGTCCGGGCATTCTCTAACTCAATTTGCGCTTTAGCTAGTTCTTCCTCCGCTTCTGCCAGTTCCTTCTTCTTGTCAGATAATGATTGAAACGGATTACGTGAATCCAGTTCATCCATGATTGATTGAATAGTGCTGGTATATTCACGAAGTTGGTCCGGAGATAATACCTTAGCTGCTGTCCCTTTTGCATTCTCTAGTTGAGAAAGAAGAGAATTAAGAGTTTCAGAAGATGTTTCTTTCAAATTCTCAAAGGCACGAACGTATTCCGGAGATTCTTTCAGCTTATTATAGTCCATATTCATAAGTTCCATACCCTTATCTTTTGTAGCTTGGGTGATGGAACGATCAATCTGTTCTACCTGTTCTGTATTTCCGTCCTTTTCTGCTTGTTTGCGCTGTTCTTGAAGAGTAGCAATATCTTCGTTGAACTTTCGTTCAATCGCAAGCCGTTGATCTGTATAGTCCTGATACTGATTCAACAAATCAGATAGATCATCTCCACGATTGTACTTTGTATCAGCAGTCGCAGCGGCTTCCTTTGCAACGTTGTCGAACATGGCAAACAGTTTCTTCGTTGACTCAGAATTGATGAAAGCACTTGTATTAAAAGTCTTCTTCTTGTTTTCCGGATTAGCTTCAAAAGCAGAACGAGCATCTTCAATCACTTTTAGTTTCTTGTCTTCTGCTTCACGCTCGATAGCCTGCAATTCTAGTTTGTGATTAAGCTCCCTTTGTCTGAGGACTTTTTCACTACTCTCTTTGAGTTTGTTTATTTCAAGTTGTTCGAGTTCATTTGCTGAATCTTCTTTTATTCGTTCCTGTTCAAACTTTTGTTTCTCTAACAGGAGTTTATATTTTTCTTGTTCTTCACGTAATTTTTGTGCCTTATCATCCTGTTTGGAAAATGAATCATAAACTTTTAATTCTTTCTCTGCTTCTTTTAGTTTTTTGATATTTTCTTTGTAAGCAGTAATGACAGTAGCATCAATCCCTTTGAAATTTCCAGCATCCATCAATTTTTTTTGTGCCGAAGCGATTGAATCTAGTGCTTTTGTAGCATCGTCTTTCTGCTTCGTCCAAAAAGCCTTATTCTGAATTTTGGCTTTCTCTTCTTCTTTCTTTTGTTCTTCTTTTGCTTTTCTTTGAATTTCATTTATTTTGTCTACTTCTTCTTTGGCAAGACGGGCAGACTCTGCTGCTTCATTCTTTTTTTTAGCTAATCGACCAATTCTAATACTTAATCCAGAATCTTCGATACCATTCTTTTGGTTTTCTTCAGCTTCATTTATTGCTTTTTGCCATTCAGTTGTAGCTGCATCAAGTTCCTCTTGTTTCATTACAGCTCTAACTTTTACTCCCATGATATATTGCTCATTTTTATCCTTGTTGAATAATTTTAGGATATCGTTGAGTTCCATTGTTTTGAGCTTTTCTAAATCAATGTTTTTCAAAACATTGGGCATTATAGCTTGAAGTTGTTTATATGCATCTAATTTATCAAATTGGCTAGCTGCTTCATCTTTAATAACATTGACAAGGCTTTCTGCTTTATTTTTCAAGTCATCAAAATGTTTCTTTTGTGCTTCCATAGCAGCATTATGTTTTCTCATAGCCTTCTCTGAGACGTTTTCCGCAGTTGCGCATCTGTAAATGGCATATCCAAGTCCTGCGAATGCAGCAGCTGCTAATACATAAGGATTAGTTAGCATAGCTGCAACATTTTTCAACTGTGCAATGGTTTGAGCTTTTATTGCTCCTGTTAATAAAATACGGGCAGATGTACTTTTAGCAATCATGGTAGCCTCAATGGCATACATACCTTTGGTTAATACAAGGTTGGCCGCCTCAATAGCACGCTGTCGATTTACAATTGCTGTTACCGTTGCATATACTTGTTTGGCAGTACTTACAGCAAGAATACTTCCTTTGTATCCTGCAAGGGCAGTCGTAACGACGACTATTAAGGCACCTATATCTTTCAATGCCTCTTGAACACTGCCATCTTTAAAGGCTTCGTTCATAGATTGTGCTGCGGCAGATATTTCTTTTAAGATTTCCTGTCCTAACGGGCGAAGGGTGGCCGTTATGTTATTCCCCAGTAGCTTCATTTGATTATCCTAGTAAGACGATCAGGATAAAGAAGTATAACGATATAGCCGGTAAGGTCAAGGGTTAAGGTAATTTGCTGTTGTGTTTATATATTAGGTTAACTGTTTTTTTTATTAAATTGGTTTAGAGTATTGTGGTCCCTTGTATCTGTGAAGATATAGGGGATTTTTTAATATCCCCTTTTTATCTCAGCATCTACGCTATCCATCATCTTTGTTATTTCGACATTATCCCTTTCCAAATTTTGGATAACACGGGATTGGTAAGTGATCATCCCTTCAATTCTTCCTTTTTTGAGTCCGAGGCTTAGGCCTCTTTGAAAAGCTTCCTGTAGTTCTTTCTTCCGGAGAACGCTATTCACTCCGTTTTTTCGTTCATTTTCCTTGGTCATGGTGCTAATGAATGTTTGGTTTATATATTATAAGAAAAGGCTATCTTTCCCCTTTTATTCCGACCAAGGAACATAATCTTTACACAACATGTTGGGACTATGTAGCAAAGGGAATTGATAGCCTATCTTTTGATTTGCAGGCTTATCAACTCCCCAACATGTTAATATAAAAATTGTTCCTTGGTCGAAGAACATTGCAAAGATGCTTATTCTTCTCGAAATAGCCAAATTTTAGCTTCTCTTTATATTTTAAGAATAAATGCTATGGGTATTCAAAATAAAGACGGAGCGTTGTATTTCGCTACAGGAATAGATAACTCGGGGTTATATTCAGGACGTCAGGAGGCAATGGGGATCATCAAGGCGATGGCCGGTGAGATCACTTCTTTTGATGTTTTCGGAGGGATTGGTATTAGTGCGGGCATTGCATTTGCCCAGGCCGCCAAAGGTGCATACGACTTTGAAAAGCAGTTCCAGCAAAGTATGAAAGAAGTTGCTACCCTTTCAAGCGGAATAAAGGGCAGTCTAACCGATTATATGAATCAAGTCGTAGAACTGACCCGCGAGGTTCCAGTACTTGCGAATGATGCGGCTAAAGCATTGTATCAGATTGTATCTGCCGGCCATGATGGTGCGGATGGTATGAAGGTTCTGGAAGTATCGGCTAAAGCTGCTATCGGTGGAGTTACCGATACGGCTACGGCAGCAGACGGTATCACTACCCTATTGAATGCCTATAAGCTTGATGTTTCAGAAGCTGAGAAAATATCAGATCAACTATTTACTACCGTCCGGCTGGGTAAGACCTCATTTGGAGAGTTAGGCAAAAGTATTGCGCAAGTTGCGCCTGTTGCTGCCGCCTATGGTGTGGAAGTAGATCAGGTCTTAGCCGCTGTTGCTACCCTAACCAAACAAGGTACGCCTACAGCGCAAGCAATGACTCAAATACGTGCTTCCATTATTGCAGTATCCAAGGTGCTTGGTGATGGCGCATTTGATAACAGGACCTATCAAGAGGCGCTAGCAGAAGTTGCTAGACAGGCAGGAGGCTCGGAAGCAGAACTTCGTAGATTAGTTCCAGAAATCGAGGCGGTCAATGCAGTTCTTGGATTGACAGGAATTAACGTCAAAGAGGCTGCCGGACATTTGGAAGAAATGCAAAATGCCACAGGCGCAGCAGAAGCAGCTTTTAAAGAAATGGCTTCTTCTGCTGATCATCAAAAGAGGGTAGTTCTACCCATTCATAATCTCTACCTTCAACTTTACCGTCTTCATCAGTAATCTTATTACGCTCTCTCATTACAAATGAGTACTCCTGCAGTAATGTCTCTATCAATCCATAGCTACTATCCAACGTCTGGTTAAACGTTAATCCTAGAGCTTCTTTTACAATCACTAGGAATCTGCTTTGGTTGCATCCTTCCAACTTTGCAAATTCTTCTGAGCGGCTATTATCTCCGTCTCTCGTAGCGGGCTCACGTTCCGAAGCATCGTGATAGAGGTGCAAAAAGGGTGATACCCTATGCGATATATAATTGCATTAAACAGGATCCGTATATCCTCCCATGTCGTATTGTCTGCGAGAGCGTTCTTGAACCATTCCGGAGGATCACTAGGCTTATTGTGAATCCCGAGGCAGACGATGTCAAAAAGCAATCCTCCGTATTTATTCATCAGTTCCGGAAAGTCTGCATTGAGTTCTCCGTCCTTCACAATCATCTTATCAAGATCTTCTTTCTCGACTTCAAGAAGGAAAGGGCGTATCCGAAACCATGTCCGAACGGTGACAGGCTTTATAACTATGCAATTGCCGGGGTCCTTTCCTTTAGGAATAGAATCCCGGTTAGTAAATTCGAATGGAATTTTGACAGCCTGATCCGTAACGGATTCAGACTCTTGCTGAAATAAATTCTTTATACTCATAATTTCATCAAGGAGCCTAGCCCGTTGTACTTCCGGGCAATACTTCCGGTTATTTGCAACTAACCTTCAATACTTTCAGCTCCATCCTTCAATAGTTTGTTCCTGTAGGCGGAATCGAACCGCCGGTCTCTACATAATCAATGTAGCGCTCTAACCAACTGAGCTATACAGAACCGTTATTTATTTTTTCGCACCACTTGGAGCAGCTTCTCCGCCTTCGACATTCGCAGCATTCGCTGGGGCTTCTCCGCCTCCGGCAATAGTAACTACTTCGCGCATGAAAGCAGTCTGTCTCTTACCGTCTGCAGTAACAGCAGCTTGCATATATACACGAACAAGCAACAACTCTGCTTGCTCTGATCCGGGAGCCTGTGAAATCTTTGAGGCGATCTTGCCATTTACGATGGTATAAACGACCTTCTTACCGTCTTTAGGTAATGTTTCACACTGGAACGTTTTAGAGATAGAAGGAGTACTAAGAGGCTTTTTCCAGATATTTTTTCCTCCTGTTGTATCCACTTCACCGCCTGCTAGTTCTTTAAGAACCTCATTTGATGGAGTAGGGATGGAGAACTCGACATAATCTGTCGTATCTTTCACCAGTTCAACATAAAAAGGTTCTTCACTACCTTCTACTTCAATCTTCACTTCCTTTGGATCTGCAAAGTTAAATGCAACACTTCCTTTGGTCGGAAGGGGATAATCTTTGAGATCTGCACCGGGAACGCCGTCACCGACTGTTCCAAATTTAATTCCACCTACGCCCATAGCGATAGGTCTAACTTCTCCTGACATAATTATTGATCTATTAAAATTTCTAATCTGATATTTGTACAAGCAAAGCCTTCTTTCAGGTCCGGCATTGGAACGTTCCAGAGGACTGTTACTTCTTTACATGTACCGTCATTGCTATTGATTGAATCAAGCGATTTCCTAACCTTACGCTTTAATTCTTTCATTCGTTGACGTTTTAACATACCATTTTCATCACTCCAAGGAACAAAGATGTTGATATTAACAGGCACTTTATTGATGAAGTCGAGCTCATTCAATTGCAGATGATTGATAACGATGTGTTCATTAGTAAAGCCGGCTTCCGACTTATCCTTGTAAATCATAACATCGGTGCCCGCAGCGGCCACAGCATCATAAACTATATCTACAGCGTCGAATTCATCCATAATCAAATCTTGCTAAAAATTGACTTCAATGTATCTCTTAGATACTTCTCACATTGTGTATTAGCTCCTGAAACAACCTCATACCCTTTAGCTTCCACGGCTGCCGCATACTCCATTCCTGCAACACCAACCAACACATAACCGCCAGTATATGATAGTGAGACTTCTTCTGCAAGCCTGCGACCTTTGTACTTACCGGTTGTCTTATCAGTCCCTTTGTCACCTTCCTTAAAGTTTTCTGTAACCACTTCTCCGTCTTTGGCTATTATATATCCAATAGAGCTTCGAAGATTGCCCGTTTGGTCTTTATATGAACCACTCCGGCGGGCTACTTCGATAAACTTTTCACCTCCTGCCTGCAGGAATACAAGCATCTTATCTTCTGCTTTACTTTGAAAGCGATCAAACCATTTTTCCAATTCATCATAAGTGAATAGGGGAGTCATACCGTTTCTCATACGTTGATAATTGAATGTGATTGATAAAGTTCCCAACAGATAACAGGTACATCAATACCCTTTGATTCGACTTTCAAACGCAAAAACTTATTACCGGCCGGTGGCTGCATTTTGGTATAGAAATAGCCATGTACTTGCGCTTCATCACCAGCCGAATTACGTTTGAGAACGATTCTTCCATCGCTTACTGGGTCATAACGTCCGGAGACAGATATTTCAACTGGTATTCCCGGAACCAATTCACCGTCAACAACCTGCCCTTTAGCAGACATAGTGACTATCGCTGTATGTGGGTATCGTTTTACCATCTGCTACCTGCCCTTCCTTTGATAATGATTCGCTTGCCAAGTTTAGCCGCCTTCTCCGGCTCCCCGTTTTCTATATACAGCTGCTTTGCAGTCTGAATATAGAAAGAACGGGGATGAGTGATAGAAAGCTTGTTTTCACTGAAATCCGGTGAGTTTACCATCATGGCATACATATCAGCGACACAAAGACCGACCAGCTTCATGCTTTCAGTAGTACATTCTGCTTCGGGGGTGATACCCCGCTTAATGAAGACTACCTTATCCAAGAAGCCTTCCATATCCTCAATAGATGGATATTCTAGTATTGTTTCTCTGATTGTTGCCATAACTGTTTACTCTTCGTCTTCTGCTTCTAAGTTTTCTTTCTCAACTTCCTGACCCAAGAATTTAGCGGGGATATTGTCTGTTCCTTCTGTAGCTTCATCGGCTGCCCATGCTTTACCGTCAGCTTTCAGAATGTACATCGCTTCCGGATCATTAACTACCGGCCATGCGTTTGCTTCTCCTTTGGTCCATTCTTTAAATGGTTCTTCGGTTGACCATTTGGTAATCAGAACAAAATCTTTCTTTACCATCAATGCTTTCTTTCTCAGACTCTCAGAATCTTCTGCTGCAATTGGTCCGTGTTGGATATCACCTACACGCAAATCCTCTAAGAAACAAATACGTTTGCGAACCCACGGACAGATAGTAGTACGTTTGTGGTTCTTATCTTCGATACGGAGCGCCGGATTGATTGTGATAATCTGACATGGGTTTTCTTGTTCTGCAAGATATTCATTAATCACTTTTTTTGTGATAACGACCTTGGACGTTTGATTGATCCAGCCTTTAATCTTATCAATAGTTGCTTTCTGCTTTTTCAGCAAAGAGAACTCAGTAGTAAGCATAATAATATAGCGAAGAGACACACCTTCCTTGGCTGCATCGGCCAGTACATTTTCAATATCTTGAAGACCATCAGCAGTAGAAGCGGTAGCCCAATCTACGGAGGATACTTTTTTGTTGGCAGCAGGCATACCCACGCCGACAAATTCCGTAGTTACGATGCCGTTGTTATTAGAGGATGTCAAGTTGGTTCCGCCACGTGACATGTATTGCATACTAGCCCATTCCATACGTCCACGGACACCATTATGCACAAAATCGGTATCTTTGAAACCAAGATTTAATAGTTCCAATTGATCAGAATCGCCCTGGGCATCGCGTTGTAACTGCTTGTATTCTTGATATTCACTTTCAGTCATCGAGCGCTTAATAGCGGTCTTAGGAATATCACCAGACATTTTGCCGATCACTTCACGCGTTTTCTCCGGTGCAGATGCATCGAAAGAAATAACGTCAGCAATAACCGGAGCGCCTTTTTCACCAACCAATGTTTCCCACTTCAATGAAGTAACTCTCTTCACACCAAAGAAATTCGGGTAATACATCGGCTTCACATGACGGGAGTTGAGACGTGCCGCCATGTTTTTCTTGTTAATTTGCTTGATTAAGCTTCTTTCCATAATGATTTATGAATTAATAGATTATACAAAACGAATGAGAGGCATAAGCTTCTTCAAATCAGCATCAAGAGGGAATGGCATATTTCGTTCCTCAATAGTACCTCTTACCATCAATCCGCAAGATTGATTAGCAACAGTCAGATCAACTTTAGCCATCGTAATCACCACCTCGGATGTTTCTACTGTAGCCTCGGCAGAACCTGCATCAGCTTTTGATTTTACAGCGACCAATACCATATCTTTGGCCATCGCACCAATGGCAGCCGCCAGCGTAATAGAGTCATAAGCAGCATTACTCTTGTCGATAGCGGTAATTTTATCGGATGCTCCATCAAATTTTCCACCGACAGTCACGAAATCACCAATTGCAAACAGATGATTTTTAGCTACCTTGATGATTTTTCCTGCTGTTTCTACAGCCTCCAGCACTTTTGCTGTCTTGATGATATGCCAACCACCGTTTTCATCGCGTCCTGCGATGCAGTAAGGTGGCAACTCATCTAATGGCTGTCCGTCAAACAGGGCCTTTCTCAAATCAGCACGGGCAATAGTGCCACCGCCGACAACATCCTCCAACATCTTAATGATGGCGGGATGGTACTGAAATTCTTTTTCTTTTTTTAAATACATGATACAATAAAATTTAGTTATTACTCAATACCAAGACTAGCGACACCACTGGATTCACCAGCTCCTTCTTCTTTATTCATGATATCCAGCCACTCTTTTTCACTACGGTCTTTTACCTGTGATTGTGGGGTGTAGTTACCATTTTCGATTTCATCTGTCACAGCGGACTGGCGAATTTCAGCATACTCTTCTGCCAATTCCTTAATCTGATCTTCGACAGATATTTCAGAATTTACGTCGATACGCTTGAACCACTTTTCTGGTAATTTTGCGTTATCAAAGAGAACCTTAGCTGAAGCCTGTTTGCTGGATGTTGTAATATTCCCAGTTAAGGTGGTAACGCTATTGGCTAACTCTGATATTTGTTTTTGTTGAGCCTTGAATAGTTTCATCAAAGAGGCGGGAACACCTTCGAGATCTTCTTCTTCTTCATTTTCTTCATTCTCTTCTGATTCTGTCGTTTTCTTGGTCTTTTTAACTGGTTTGATTGGCTTACCGTCCTTCAGACCATTATTCTTCTCATATTCAGCGATAGCGTCCTTTTTCGCTTTTTCTACTGCGGATGTATCTTCAAGATCAGGAAGAATATTGTCTTTGAATAAGGCAACATAAGTAGCAATATCTTCTTCTTTTTCGATTTTGAAAAGTTTCTGAACCTTAGAGGCGTACTTTTCGTTTACACCTGCGGCTTTCAAGCCCTTCTTAATAGCATCAATGATTGTCATAACGATTTTCTATTAAAATATAAGGGGAGTAACTTTTTCCTTCCCTTATATTTTATTCCAGAATCAATGAGTATATTTGCAATATGGATAAGAAGAAAGAATATAAGGAGAAAGCTAAGATCCTCGCTCTACAGAATGGGTTCGATCAGGTTTCCTATTATGGAGAGTGGAAAGGCTACTTGGTATATACAGCATCCCGGAAAGAAGACAAGGAATGCTGCATTGGATATCCTCAATTTATTCTTGTGAAAGATGATGCTGCACATCTTGCACCATATACACAATCGCCGGATATAATGGGAATGGCTCCTATGCCCAAAGACTATACAAGTTCATTCTTATAACTTTCTCACTATTCTATCGATAATATCTGTGTTTACCAATAGATTGTCTACACGCAATACATTTACTCCATACTTAAGACTTATATCTTTGGATATAACTTTCCAATCGCCCAAACGACCGATTTGTGGATCATAAATACGGATTGAACCGTTTTCTAACCTATCAACAGTAATAATATGTCCACCTTTTCCGTCTTTCCACATAAAGTCAATGTGATACCTGCCGGCTTCTTTGGTTAACTCGTTCAATTCTTTATTCAATTGAGTGAGAGTCTTGCTTTTAATATCAAGTCCAGATACATATTGTCCACCTGCCTGTTTCTTCTCAGGTGTCTGCATTGTTTCCGGATCAATCCAGGCCCAGTTAGTTTTTCCAGAGAGTTCATAAGGAATGTTCCCTTCTTTTTTAAGGTTAGGTAGTGCTGTTACATCATATCCACGTCTTCTCAATTCATTAGCAACTACGCATGACTGACAGTTTACACTGAATTCTCTTCCTTCTCCATAACCGATGTTTCCTCTCAGTTCATTTGCTTCTTCGAAGGTCATATCTTCACCTCTCTTTATGCCGATTTTTTGCTCAATCTTACTCTGATTGAAGTTTCTTACAAACCGGTCGTCCCATCTTTTTTGAATATCATTTTTCTCAGCATCGGTCTTGATGCGCTTTGTTCTTGATACTTTTATGACTTCGGGTGTAGTAGGCTGGGGAGTTCTCTCTCTTTGCAAATCTCCTTCTTTGCTAAAGTTATCCTTATACCAAAAAGCGGATTGCACCCCATTTTTATTCTCGTCAACAAAATCCTTTGCTGTTTTGGGAATATCTGTTATAACCTGTTCTTGCGGAACTGTATCGTTTAGCAGGAAATCAGCAAAGTTGTCCGGTTCCATCGTGATCGGAGTAGCAAAACAGATACAGAAAGGATGAAAACCTATAAACTTGAACGTTTTCGGATATTTACCTACCATTGCATCACATATCTTGCATGGTCCGCGATTATTTGCAGAGCGGTGTATCTCGATGCCTAATATAAAATCCTGTTTACTCCAACGTTCATAGTCAGCGGTACGATAAGACATATTGGTAGATGTAGCTGTAAGACGTAATGCGTTCATCTTTGAACTACGATATATACCTTGTCCTGGGTGATAGTTCTTCATAGGTTGGGACATAACAAGTTTCCCTTCTTTATCCTTTACCCGGCGAAATCGTTTGTCCGGCTCATTTAGGATTTGCCTAAGATCTTGACTTATCCGTGAAGAACTTCTACCAACAGATAGACCTGTCTGTAAATAATACTCGAGTTGTGTTTTTGTCTGATCCGCAAGATTCCACACCATTGGAGACAGATTATTGCCGCGTACATCAACCCCTTTCCTAAGTTGAGAGAGTGCATCTTTGTTTGTAGCAAACATTCCTTGCTTCCTTACAGAATCAATAGCCATGCCTTTGATGTATTCTGATATAAAATCCTCATTCTTCATTTCAGAGCGCTTCCATGCGTCTATGTTGAAGGCTGTAAGATTCGTGAGAAGAAGAGACTGTAACTTATCCAACTCCCGATCCACACATTTTTCGACAACTTGATTACGTAACCATACATTATCGCTACTACGATTTGCCCATTGTTGGAGAAATGGGGTAATAGACAGAATAAATCGATTAAAGATATTGGCCACTTCGCTTTGCTGAGCCAATATCTTTTGTATATGCTGCTTGTCGTAGAATGTTAGTCCTTTCATTGATATATCGGTCCTAGCGGATTGTTATTGACTGAAGCTGCTTGTTCTTCCTGTTTCATTTTCTCAATTTCCTCTTTTACATTCTGAGTATAAGGAGAACGTGCGGTAAGTGTTTCCTGGCTATTGATTGGTTTCCCACCTCCGGCTGTTGATAGATTCTGTAAGTCTTCTGCTAAATTCTTCGGGAGAATAGAGCCGAAAGACACCTCAAAATAATTATTCATTATAGCATTGGAATTTTTGATATGTGATATATTCGCCATGCCTGCTTGTACAATAGCCACACATCGTTGTACTACCGGTCCGAAGATTTCCATTTGTTCCGTAGCCTTAATTTTTGCATCAATGGTCATAAACTCACGGGAGACGCCTGATAGGTCACCTATGCCAATAAGATTGTCAAACGACAAATCAGGACATGATGCACCAGAGAATATTTCGTGGCGTTCATTACTAATCTCTTCCTTTTGTGAATCTATGGACTGTTGCCATGATAGGTATTCAGCATCACCATGATACGCAGTGCCGGTATCAGGGTCAACTTCCATAGAAAAGTTTAATTCTTTCCCTACTGTATCTTTTGATGGGAGATTCGACAAACCGAAAGATTTTAGCATTGGGTCGCCGAAGTAGTCGTTAGTATCTGACATTCTAGAGATCCGCATTTCATAATGGTCCATGAGTAAAGCGACATCTTCCCAGTCCGGTTGATCTACCTCTGCATATACTACAGGGATTTTGCCGAATAGGTTATTATCTGACTTGATTTCCCACTGGCCCCCCTTATTTATAGCTGTGATAACTTTGTCTGAGGTGTATATTTTGACACACTCGTAGGTAGAGTAGTCAATCTTGGTTGTGAACTTATGAATGAAAGCATCCATATCATCATCATCGTCAAAATGTGGATAGAACTCATAAGTAACGTTATCATCCTTTGGCAAAGAGAGTATCTTGGCTTTCAGTTCCGGGACTTTTTTCCCATTTACAACTTTGTTTACAGGGTAAAATACAATAGCGGCTTTTGTTTCTGACAACACCTTACGGGCAAAGCTCATAAGTACTGACTTCATTTTGAGTTTGCGGACAAATATCTTTTTGAAATCCTCCAAGCTTGCATCATCTGTATTATCTGCTGTGATGGTCATATCTCCGCCAAATAAAAAAGCTGCTGCTGTGCGAACAATCTTCTTTGGGATATTGGTCACTATTTTGGCAACAGGAACAGTTTTATCCTCTAATCGTTTAGGCTCCATTTTACCCGTTTGGGTATTCAATTCTTCTTCTGTTTCAGAATAGACAGCTACTGTCTTAGGTTCACGGAAACCAACGGATGTAGTGCGACGGTTACGCTTACCATTATACTCTTCTAAATATTCCCGTGGCTCACGATTTTCTATGGTGTCCACGCAAAGATCACTTACAATCCTTCCAAAGTCGTCTTGAACTAAAATTTCACTAATTGATGCCATATACTTTTCTCTTAAAATATATGGCAAACAGGATTTATCCACGTCCTACCTTACGAGTCGATGTTTTTTTTAATTTTAGACCAAGCGATTCTGCGAACTCTGCAAGTATTGTCATTCCGTCCGGTGCGTCGTCATGAGCGTTATCACCTTCACGCTTGTAACTGGTAAGCGCTTTCATGAAACGGCCGTAGTCTGATCCTTTAGTGTATTCTGATTCGTCTAAGAATACACAATGCTTCTTTATCCAGCCAGCCTTCATGATAATACGTGTTTCCTTGTGCTGGGTTGTTGGCCGGGCTTGTATAACACACGATTTCTTTTTAGCTGTAACAAGTTTGCGTACATTGATAGCAAATATACGCCCGCCATTGTTTGATTCAATGCGTAGCTGATCGCACTCTGTATCAATAACCATCTGTGCCAGGCGCGGTTCTGTAACTTCAACAGGATCCTTTGTGAAAAGAACATCCGTGATGAAGTATTTCGGTCCGAATACCTTTGCAAATGGTGCACAGAAATCATCATCGCCCTTATCAGCTGTATCACAAGCACCAAGTACACCATCAGGTTTCTTTCCTACAATATCAGCACTCTTGAAGCGCATGAGAGAGGATTTAGGGAATAGCAAACCTTTGGCTTCGAACGGCTCCTGCATATACTCGGCCATCCAGATACTTTCATCCGTTTCAGAACGTAGTTCCCGATAATACTCTGTTGTATGTACGTCAGCGCAGAACGTTTCATCGTTTTCATCTAGTGCAGCGATACGGATGATTTCATTATACTTGCCGGCTTCTTCTAAACGTCCAAGGACATCGCTAGAGGACCAGCGAGTACCAATATCAATCATGCAGCAGCTTCCTTCAATACGGGAGTCGTGTGTACCTTGCTTCCAAGACCAAACCTTTTCATTGTTATTATCAGATAGAGCATCTTCCAAGCTCTTGTATAAGTCGTCCGTCATGGCGAGCATAGATGCACCGAAACCAATGACAGTACCACCAACACCACCACCGAAATAAGACACCTGTCGAGCGCCTTCTACATTCCAGCCTTTGACATTCTGTTTATCTCCTTTTAGGTGAATCTCAGTAAATATCTCACGATAACGTTTTGATTTGACAATATCGCGGGTATCATAAGAGAGCTTGTTGTATAACGTGTCAGAACAACAGTTACGCATTACAGATTCTTCGGGAAAGTGTCCATACATCCAAGCGATGAAAAGAGAAGATATATATGACTTTCCAGCACGTGGTGGCATGCTGACAGCAAGACGGTAGATTATACCCGCAGAATACGAGCTGTACACACGCATGAACGCTTCCGCGACCTTTTTTAGGAACAGACGTTTAGAGAAAAACTTCGGATCATAGTACAAACAGAATGCCCAAAAGTCTTTCTTTGCTATTCGTTTGCGGAGTATGGTAGCAGCTTTCGCCTTACGAATCAATATTTCTCTTTTACTTTTCTTCTTTACCATCAATAATAGCCTGTAACTGTTCGTCACTCAATCCTTCCAGTTCATCACCAAGATTCACATTTGCATCAACTTCTTTCTTGTCACGCCATTTCTCCGGCTGCCGGTTCTTCAACCAAAATATTGCAGCCGTTGTATCAGGAGGATAGTGCTCAATGTATTCTTTTGAATCAGTTATTTTTCCCTCTGTCGCAGCAAACTTTGTTGCTTTACAATTATAGCCAATCGCACGATTATAAAGACGGTATGCCACATTGGCATCCGCGATATTTTTCCCTTTTTTTAGGGACTCAAGAAATTCGGGATAGTCTTTTTTCCATTTGTTCAAGGTCTGCTCAGAAACAGAGAAAAAATCGGCAAGCTCTTTATCTGTTGCGCCAAGCAGACAAAGCTTTAACGCTTGATTGGCATATTCTTTTTGATATGCTGATTTGCGTCCTCTTTTTTTCTTTTCAGATTCATCTTTCGCTTGTGTCATTAGTTACAGATATTTTCTTTGGATATGGTTTAGACATTGATTTAATCGTTTTCATACATCTTTTATCAAGAGGAAATACATATTTTATCTTTGTTTCTCCTTTGATTACTTCAGCTTTTGGATCTACATGCTCACGTAACCAATCAATGGTTGAAGTGCCATATTTTGAGTTGATTGAACGCCTGTGTGTCAATTTACCATTCAACATGATTCCACGCTCTGATGCAAACTCTCCTAAGTAATACCAATTTGTCGCTTGATAGATTGTTCCGATGTGTCCTTGGTTACGATCCGCATAACTGACAACAAGTCTAACAGCAGGAGCATCTATCTTTAGTAGCTTCAGTGCCATGGCCAATGCTTGAGAGGTACATTCCTGCTTCCCGTTAAGAGCAACCCTGACAAGTTCCATCACCTGTCCCTGCACCATGCTGAAACTGGAGGCTATGAACTGATTTGCACCGTTCGAGAAAAGGATTACACCACACCATTCTCCTTCAGAATTGAAAACGGAGTACCCGAGTCTTGCCTGAGGAACAGCATGTGCATAATGAAAATGTAAACATGCATATTTTGAAGCTTGATATGATGCTTTTTCTAGTCTCATAATTCCCCACCTCCAAAGACATAACTTGCCCCATCAAATTTCTCTATCAATGGCTTCATTTCTTTTTCAAATAATTCGGCCTGCTTCATGTCAGTGAATGCAATTTTTATATATGGAGGATCTTTACGGCGAGGAGCAGTCAGATCTTCTGGTATTTTAGAATCAACATCTTCTGTCAATGAATCAATTTCATCACTAAGTAATCCCCAATCAGGCAGATTTACTTCAAAGTCTTCTACAAGTAATGAGAAATCAAATGATGATGTATCAGATGTACGATTGTCCGCAAAAGAGAGAAGCTTTCTTTTTTCGTCATCAGTAGCTAAATCTACACGTTTAATTGCAATCAGCTCATTCCCGTCTGATTCGATAATGCGGACTTTTAATCCAAGAGATTGCGCTTGCTCATATACACCATTACCGGATATGATTACATCATCCCGGTCGACCACAATTGATCGACCGGCACCACATTCAACCAAACTCTTGTTGATTAATCGTTTGTTTTCTTCCCCATGAATACGATAATTGTGAGGGTCATATTTAATATTTTCATTATCCATAGCAGGTTTTATTCTAAAATATAGATTCTCCTGCTATATTTTCTCTTATTACACTTCTCAGTCTTATTTTTAGATAATAATTTTTCTATTAAGATAATCAACTATATTATTAATCTGACCAAAGATTAATGATGAAGCTAGTGCTTCTGCATCCCAACCTGATATGTCAAAGTCTATAATTTGATCACCATCAAAACAATTATAAATAGAAGTATACCGTTGAAAATCTCCAATACCTCTTGCTATTTCTCTATAATACGCAACTTCTATCTTGTTTTTTTGAACTTCAAAAATAATTTTCTTATCAAACATAGGAGCTAAAGTCCAGTACTTACCTATTATCTTCACAAACTCATCAAAAGCAGGTTCTATATCAACATCAGTGAAGCTAAATCCAAATGCTTTCAATAAAGCTAACAACTTTGTAAAGTCTGAACTGGATGTTATATATTTTCCTGCAAATCTTTGATTTAATTTTATATTTTGGGTTCTTATTAAATAATTAGCTTTAACTGTACGTTCCTTTATTATACGTAAATTGCTTTCTACAGTTTTTCCATCATCCATTGATGAAATAATGATATCTGATAGTATGTCACTAATTTGGGGGTATTTTTCTAAATCCTTATCCAATAGAATATTAGTGATATACCATTTCAATTTGTCCTTTAAAGAATAGATATATTCTTTACTGTTTGAGAATTTGCTTATATAACCTGTAAAATCAGTATTATCTCCATAAACATGGGCATATATCTTCTTGATATTATTAATATCGCAGACAGTGACTATTTTATCTAAGCAGAATTTGTTATCACCGCATGTTTTATCAACCCCATATCTATCGAAATGAGCAGAGAAAACATTGAGTATTCTAAAAATATGAGCAGGATCTATTCTGTCAAGATCTTCTATAATCAAAACAACTTTTTTAGTAGGATTTAGCTTTCTATATTCGCATATTATATCGTGTATCAATTGAGAAATACTATCAAATTCATATATTGATCCTTTTAGTGAATCAAATTTGGTGATATATAATTCTGATGTCTTATCAACTGACTTAAATTGTTCTTTATATTTATCAAACTTGTCTTTTATGTTTTTTATTTTTTTGATAACACTACTTATACTTATATCCACTCCGTAAACGTTGATTTTGGGTATCAAGTCTATAACATCTAAAATTGCGTCTTCTGATTTATTCATAAAATAAGAATAAATTAACGATGCATTACTTAACTCTATTTCATTAATGTTGATATCTTTATTCGATAGTAGCCTAATCAATATATCTCTTTTTATTAGTTCAAAGATATCTTTATTGTCCATTACCTGATAATTTACAGGATATATTGGAATGAACAGATATTCATCTGAATATTCTTTTATAAAGCTATTAATGAAGTAGCTTTTCCCATCGCCGAATTTTGCTGATAATATACATCTTGAATTAGCATCAAGATATTGTTTAAAGTCCTTAAGATAAGGTTCTATTGGAATCATATTTTCTTCTGTAGCCATGTCTTTGTTATTTTTTTACCAAAAGTAATAATATTGCAAATTAGAACAATGAACTTCCATTAATTTTCTTTCTAATAAGTTCCTGCACTCCGTTATAAATTTCATATAGTTGTTTCAATGTTTCCGGACCTTCCCAGTCGGAAAAATTACCGTCTTGGAAGAAATGAAACTCAAAAACACGAGCTGCTACTGGACCTAAATCAAGGCTTTCAAATGTATCTCTTACTAAATGCAGTTTATTTAGTATTTCAGTATTTCTATCTTCTGATTCATCCGGGATATCTTCAATATCCAGCCTTGAATAATCTACATTACCATCCACAGGCAGGGGCTTGTATCTACTCCTATACTGTGAAGTAGGAGAGGATGCGTTTAGCTTTATCATCTTCAAAACAAAGAAATCAAGCTCTGTATAGCCATTTTTTTTTGTTTCAAGTAGTTTGTCCAGCAACCTGTTTTTCTTTTGAAGGAGCGAACAAATAACCTCATTCAAGACATCTGTCGCTTCATCAGGAATGCCGGCAAGCCCACAATGATACAAAGAGTAATCAAGCCAGCGTTCGTAACGTTTTGTTATGTAATTATTTACTGCTTTACTTGCCATAAGCACAAAGATTTTATATATTTGCTGTTCCTAATAGCTATAAGCTTTGTGCTTATGAGAGTGGTCGGCGGTGGTACGCCGGCCGCTTTTATTTTCTAGCATTATTTCAATAGATTCATCATTTCATCGGCAATCATTACTGAAATTCTTGCTATTGAACTTGGTGTATCATTCTTTTTCCCTATAACTAATGAAGGATTAGATAACATAGCTTTCATTGCTTCGATAGCAATCTTTTCCTTTTTCTCTTTTATAACTTCTCTGTATTGCCAACAATTAGAGAAATCTCGACTGGCAAGATGTACACAGCCTATCTTTGATGAACATTTACCGCAATCTATAAGCATATCGTTTCCTCCCACTCATAATTCCATAATCCTAACTTACCTTTCACGTCCACGATGGGTTTCTCAAAGAGAATAGGATTAGCGAGTACCCAGTGATAAACGCCTTTCTCTGCCCATACAGATGGATGATTCAGTACGCAGTCTACTATCTCTACACTACCGATGATAGAACCAAATGGTAAACAACCAAACATACACTCTTTAGCAATTGTAGTAAATGCTTCCTTTGCTTGTTCATCAGTCAAATTCACTTTGAATTTCTTTCCATATGAACCACTGGAATGTATTAGCACCCGTCCACGGAAATTCGTTCTCCATGTCCGGTTCTCAATATCTTTTATACCATGGACTATTAACGACGCCCAGGGTTGTTTTACTGTCAATACTTTAATTTTCATATATATACTTGTCTATGTACCAATACAGTACGTAATAACATACAGTATAAAAAACTATGGCTGCAATGGTGATAACAGCCAATATCTCATATTTTTTCATTTTCTTTACTCTTAGCAATATTGTAGTTGCATAAATACATCCCGATATCTTTCTCTGCGACTTCTTTAGCGGGAATCTTATCACCGTAAATCGTTTGCAGGGCTTCATTGTCGCCTCTCCATGCTCTCCAAAGTACTTCCGGGGGGTATCTGTCTGGTAGATATGGAAAGAACTTTAAGAAGGCCTCGAAACTCTGCATAGCTTCTTCTCTAGTATTTCGAATGCCTTTCGTACCTAGAACGATATCCTTACTCAGCATCTCAGATCGTGAATATCCATTCTCCGTGTCTTGACGTATCTTTGCGCTTTCCTTACGTTCGATTTCACGACGCCTGTCTTTGCAGAAATCGGCAAGCGCCACCATGATCGCTTGATTGTTTATCTTCGATCCCCAAACGAACTGCCCACGGCTGCCGTTTTTTAGCTGAGAGAAGAAGATACATAACTCGGCCAGGTTCAGATACCAGTAGCTGGACAATATCGACAGAGCTGTTTCCGCTAGCTGGGCATCGGTTAACTCAACACCGGCATAGCTGAGTACTGACTTCAAATGCTGCGTGATAATCTCTACCGATGTTGAATTGCTAAAACTCCTGTTTACGTCGGCCAGAGTAGGGATATTCCCGGCATTGGCTACGTCACACAATGAGACATTACAGTTCAACTGTGCGATTGTTCCACTCCATTCAGCGACCAATTGAGAGGCCGTCGATCCAGCTTGTAAGGCTTGCTGTATCGGAGTTAACTCCTTTCGGATCACTGCTGTCTCCTGGACTATCTGCAATGGGCTTAGCACCGCCTGTATCCCTGCTTTTATTAATTCTCCGTTCATCTTTCTTGTTTTTAAGTTCAATTTTCAACCAACTGGCAAAATGGGACATCGCATCTTTAGGAGATTTTGATGTTTCGCCTTTGTTCTGTTGCTCCATGAAAAACAGCTTCAGACACTCGTGAAAATCCTCTAATGTGAAATCAGGGTTTCCGGAAGAACGAGTATTCATCGTTACTGTCTCCGCCCACGATCGGTTCGATTTAAGTTCGGTATAGCAATCGTCCAAAGACTTGTCGAAAAAACTATCCGCCGGAAACAGTTCTCCCACGCGTATATGTGGGGGAGAAGATTTTCTTTTATTTACTTTACTTTGTTCATTATCACCTACATTTATTGAGTTATTGACGTCATTAATCGAGTTATTGACGTCATTAATCCAAAAATCAGGGATAATTTCAACATCTTTCCTTTTTGAAGTGCAGCTTTTAAATCTATTTTGAATACCACGGGAAGATAAAATATGGAACTTTCTATACAGGGTGTTATCGAATAATTCCACTTGTAGGGCCTTCTTCACGACTTCACTTACAGCGCCCTCGGATACCCCGACTATATCAGCAATATCAAAAGGCATTTCTTTGTCCCACACGATGTAATACCCTTTATCCTTGTAGATATTACATAGCAGGCAAATTAGTATAGTGACGGAATTTGGGCCACAAGCATTTATTATCTTGCGTACTTTCCTATCAGATAAGAAATCTGTATCTAAAGGAAAATAATCCAGTCCCTGTTTTAATGGTCTTGCCATATTTAGATCTTTTTTATGCCGTCAGCTTTTGACGTATTAAGTTCATATTCTTTTTTACGAGATCAATAATTCGTCCATGATACTCGGTATCCTTGTTGCATATACCACGTGATTGGATTACCTGAAACTTACTCAGATCCACCTCGATGGTTTCAATATGTTTTTCACCGATGCGGGCAGAGAGGATTAAAGAGTCTTTTTTTCTGAAATAGTTGTTCGTGAATACGCAGTGATGCATGATTTGACCTTCCTGTCTAAACTCATCGAGACTTTTTAAAGGGACTATGATGATGTTACCATCAGAAATATTTAGATCAAAGAATCTCGATTTGAGCTTCTCATACTCCTTCTCGTATTTTTTCAGTGCCTCCATTTGTTTCATATCACGCTGACGACGTTCCTTTTCTTCTTTTCTGCGTTTCCTTTCCATATAAAAGTCATGAGCGGAATTCAGATTATCAGGACAAACATAGTGAGCGTTACGGAGATCCTTGCCTTCATCTCCCAGGAGATCAAGGTAGTCAAACCACATGGAGGTATCCTTTACCACATAGTTGTTACGCATACAGATTTTGATTGTAGGCCATGTTCTTTTTATCTCATAATCCTTGCCTGCGCAAAACATCCTAAGCAATTCATACTGTCCGGCTTTCAGGAGGGTTTCAGCAGTACTGTCCGTGCTGATCAAACGGAAGAAGTCAAGAGCGTATATACTATGCACCTTTCCTTTGAATCCGTATTTTTTCCATGCCGACAGATAACGGCGTACAGGATAACAAGCATCACAGCCGATGTGATAAGCCTCTTTGTCGTTCGCTCTTATTTCAAGGTCAGTGCCAAGACACCATGCATCGCGATAATACGAGTGCATGTTTGCAAGCAGGGCCATTGTTTTGAATTTCCCATCGGCAGACATCCAGTTCTGGACGACTTCTCTTATACAATACGATGCCTCCTTTCCGGAATGGAACTCTTTTCTGATATAGAAATACCTAAAGACCTGAAAGCCATGACAGGTGGTGATGATATTAAAGTATTCATTATCCCGGCATGATTTACGGGTGGTGGTCTCAATCTTCAGATGGGTGCCACAATTCGGACAGATATCCATTTCTCCATCTTCCAACTTCATGAGGTCATAGAAGATTTTCCCACAGTGGGTGCAGGTTATCAGACCTTTTTTTAGGCGCAGTCCTACATGGTCCATCGCATTCATAATTCCCCATCTTCTTTGTTTTTCAGTCAATGCGGGGAGTTTTCCGCTGAGTTTGACTATCTGCTTTTGTAACTCTGTTTTCGGTTTCATAGGTCTTCAAATAATAAAAATTGCCCTAATGGTATTTCTGTTTTCTTCCCTTTACGCTTATTAGGGGAGGAAGCAGGCTTTTTAGTTTCCAGAAGTTCTGTAGCTGCTTCTTTTTTCACACTCACAGCTGATACCTTATAATTGGTTTGCTTATTAACTTTGATATCATCTTCATCGTAGTAATGGACCGCCATTCCGAATACTATGTCATTATCCATCCCGCATCCTTTTACTCCAGAACTTATCGTACTACTTTCTTTGAGAGCCTCGCCCATAATATAGGCAAGACACTCATCAATGCTCTTATTCTTCTTTCTATAGGCTACAGCAAACAGTTCATCAGACTTTGCCCGCTTATCCAAGTAAGATTGAATGGTCTGTTTGAATGAATTTTGTTTTTTCATATTAATAGTTGATTGATAAAGGCATTAGTAAATAAGTAAGACTACGAACTTCTTCATCGCAGCGGGTAAAGATTGAGGCTTTCGACGGATCGCTCATGGTGATAGCAATATCTTCCGAAGGAATGCTGTTTACCATCTCTATCAAAAAACTGCTCTTGAAACCTATTTCAATATCACAGCCTGACTGCAGGCTGATCGTTTCTTCTGCAGATTTAGAAAAGTCTAAATCATGAGCTGCTATTTTAAGAGAGTTGGGATCGAATTTGAGTACCACCAGAGATGAGTTGCTGTCACAGAAGACAGATACACGCTTTAGAGCTGAAACTATATCGGCTTTCTTTAATACTGCACGATTGGGCTGGTTTTGAGGGATAACGGCACGATAGTTAGGGTACCGGCCTTCAATCATACGGCAGACTAACCGGTATGAATCAAACTCAAATAAAATATTAGTCTGATTTACCGATATTTCTACTTCCATGCAATCTTCCGGAACAATATTAGAAAGGATTTTAGCAAACTTGCTTGGCAGGATAAAGGCCGCCCGTTCCTTGCGCGTATAAGCGGATGGATTTTCAATCATTGCTAGACGGGTACCATCTGTTGCGACAAATGACATTGAATCTAAACCGATATCAAAATAGACACCATTCAGTACTGGACGGAGTTCATCATTGGCACTACAGATCAAGACTTGTCTTATTCCGTATAATAAGTCATTGCCAGAAACGAGAAATGGGCTGGCAGTATCATCCGTGTTCATGGATGGGTATTGATCGCCTTTTTCAAGTGGTATTGAAAACCTGCCATTAGCGTACTTGACAATCAATTCCTTTTCAAGGATGGATATAGTCAATGGTTGTTCGGGGATTTCTTTTAATCCGTCGAGTAATGTTTTGGCGTTAGCCATGAAAGAATAATTGATGAAGTCGGCAGCGCCATCTACGTTTGTAGAGATGCGCCCACCTTCTTCCCCTGCTGTCACTAGAATAAGACCATATTCATCAACAACAAACAAAAAGTTGTCATAAGCTGGTAATGTGTTTTTAGGCTGTATGATTCGCCCGATTGATTTCAACTTATCTAATAAAGCTGTTTTTGAAACTGTAATTTCCATGCGTCATTGTTTTGCGGCGCATAACGTAAAAATGAGATGAGTTTCAGTAATAAGCGCTATTGAAGCATATATATGCAATAAAAGCCGGACAAAACCATTGTTTTATCCAGCTCAACACCATTCTGTTTGCAAATATATATAGAGTTTTTGTATTTGCAAACGTTTCAGTCTTTTTTTTCTTCTTTTTTCTGCAATAAATCCAATACAGCGCGATTTGCCTTATCACAAATACTATAATCTATATCAATGTAGATATCGGCCATCTTATAGTCGTTATTTACATGACCGAGGCAGAAGTCAATGTCTGCCTTCGGTACTCCGGCCTTGTTTCTTGCCAAGCTGGCCCAGCTGTGGCGGGCCCAGTTTGTGGTGACCTTGAAGTCTAGTTCTAAGTTCATACAAATGTCTTTCAGTCCATTATTGATTGCTCGCATGAAATTATTCAAGCTACAGTAGTTGGTATGAAAGTAGGAGAGGAAATAACCCTCTGTGTATTTATCAAGCAGGATGCGAAGCTCCGGCTCGATCTTGACGGAAAGCGGTATCTGTTCGTGATTCTTCTCCGTATTCGTTTTAGATCGCATGTACTCCAGTCTTCCGCGGCGTTCGCACGAAATACTATATAGGTCGTTGATATTGACTCCCATCATGTAGAACATCATCATAAAGACATCACGTGCCATATTAGTACGTTTCTTGTCAGATTGGAAATCCCTAATCTTCAATAGAGTGTTGATGTCTATATTCTTTCGTTTCCTCCGGTACTCCGGTATCTCAGCCTTTTTGAACGGATCGCCTGGAATCCTTATAATATCAAAGTCCTCATTGTTGTAATAGAGCTTAGCTTTGTTATACAATGCTCTGAGTCCTCTAAGGTAATGGCTTATTGTGCCCGGTTCTAAGGGAATGCCGGCGGGGCCGGAGTGATATAAGTCTTTGATCATCTTATTTAGAAGAAATGAGGTGATTAGCTTAATATCTATCTTCTTTCTTTTTGTGTACCAACATAGTGTATCAATGGAAGAACTATACCATTCGGCTGTTTTCTTCTTTTTCGTCTGAATTACTATGTTTTGGGCGAACTCTACGAAGTCTATAAACTCGGCGTCAGGAGCTAGGGATTTCTCTATTTCTTCTTTTAAATCCTTGCATGACATAAACTGAGTTCTTTCTTGTCCTAGCTTTAAATACTCTCTCCTGATCTTTTGGATATACGCATTTATTTCGTACTCTATCATTTCGCCGTTTGTAACGTTTGGCAGGATCCGTCCGGAGTCATCCATGTTTCCGGGTTGGATATAGTAGCTGGTGGCTATATACTGGGATTCTCTATTATGATAGATTCTAATTTTTATATTGGATGTTCCATCTTGTTTTATATGTCTTCCAGTTTGGAAAACGATCGCTTTAAATGTTGCCATACTGTTTTAATGTTTTTTAAAGGTTTAAAATCGCATTAAACAGCTTGAATCGGGGTAAATTGATGGGAAACCGCTTTAATTTCCACTAAATAGGTGCAAATAGAGAAACCTGTTCAAAGATAGTTCAAAGAATTATCCCCTTTATTTGCCCCTAAATGGGGTATAATTAAGTCTATTTTGTACCAATGAAAAAAGCCGATACAAACTGTATCAGCTCAACACCATTCAATTTTTCTTGACTTGAATTTTTCGTCGGGGTAGCGGGATTCGAACCCACGACCCCCTGCTCCCAAAGCAGGTGCGCTAACCGGACTGCGCTACACCCCGAAAACTTTTAACCGAACTCCCTCTTTTCTTTGTAGTCGGGGTAGCGGGATTCGAACCCACGACCCCCTGCTCCCAAAGCAGGTGCGCTAACCGGACTGCGCTACACCCCGCTACTTTTAAAGGGTTGTTCTTTTCAAAAGCGGTGCAAAGATAGGGAGTATTTTTTAATTATCAATAACTAAATGAATGTTTTTTATTGATTAAATTACAATCGACTGAAATTCATCTGTTTGCAAGTCAACTTTTTTTCTTGGCAGAAATAAGAAGCATCATTGGACGCCGAAGTTCGTCTTGCATTTCCGGAATAGTATCCAGCATCATTTCACTCGGTTGGGGCTCTATCAATTCACAAATTTCAAATCCGGTCTGAAGAAGACTATTAATATATGTAGTTAAAGTCTTATGATACTTCACGACTTCTTCTCCTAAAAAAACAGCAGTACGTTTGCCTTCACTGAAGTAGCGGTCTACAGGCCAGTGAGCACGTTTTCCATCCTGGTCGTAATGCCAATCCTGATTACCATAGGCTGTGAATATCGGATGCTCTACTGAAAAAACAAAAGAACCTCCTGCTGTGAGGCAGCTGTTGACTTTACGGCATATATTAATAAAAGATTCCAGATAATGAAAGGTCAAGGAACTGATTACGATATCATAAGTATCCGGTTGAAAGTCGAAATCCTCGATTGCCATACATTTATATTCGATGAGTGGTGAAGAATTTCTTTTTTGAGCTTCTTCCAGCATCTTCCCGGAAATATCAATTCCTGTAACACACTTTGCTCCATGTTCGATGGCATAGATACAGTGCCAGCCAAATCCGCAGCCTAAGTCCAGTACTCTCTTGTCTGTAAAATCCGGTAGCATTTTCTGTAATATATGCCATTCTCCGGCACCTTGCAATCCTTCTACAGAGCGTGACATTTGAGCATATTGGCTGAAGAAGCGGTCGTCGTCATATTTATTTTCTTTCATAACTTCAATGAGGTTCATATTAGATGGGCAAATATATGCATTTATGTGATATTGGGACGAATTAACTGAAAATAAAATCAGATAGGATGAACCATCTTTTGCTGTTTTCTGTTTTCAAAGTAGAAAACTAAAAATAAAAAAGCCATATGAAAACGGAAAAACAAAAAGAAACGAATGAAAAGGAAGTTCATTTGTTAGAACAAAAAGGATATGAAAGAATGGTCAATGAGATTGTTCCGGTACAACAAGCGGAAACTTACCGTAAACCGACCCAGAAAGCGGTAAAAGATGCTGTAAAGGAGTTGAATCCTGATACAAATAGTTTGGGTAGCAGAGGATGATCGAGTCCTCTGCTTTAAGTAGACGATCAGCAGGCTTAATGAATATTCGGGCTATACCAGACTCAGATTAGTCTATTCGTTTAGTGAAAAAACGATCATTCTGAAAAAAAGAATATTTAAACAGGCAGGAAGGGCTATAATTACATCTGTCATAAGCTAAGAATCAATAAACGCTTACATTTTTAAATAGGAAAGTACATAATTTCATTAATTGTCTGATATACTGATCGACTTGAACTGCTCTTTCCCTTGTTGTTGATCATTAAGCTGGATGAATGGCTTAAGGATAATCATTATGCTACTTCTTGCCTTGCTTATAATTCTAATAAATCAGATGAAAATAAGTACCGAATCGCCTTTTTATCTCTTTCCCATTAATGAAAAATAGGTTCCTCGGTGAGCAAGGTAGCGTTGGTTTAAAACCAACGAGGTGTTCCTTTTAAACCAATAAGTGTTTTGTACATACGAAAAGATGTATATATTATGTCGTTTTATGCAATATCAGGCTGCATTTTTGCATATTATTGCATTTATTTATGCAGTTTATTTTCTGGTTTGTTGCTTTTGGTACAATAATTTTTCGACGTAATCTTAAGAATAGCACATCAAGATGCAAATATCAAAGGCTCTTATTTAGGAAAAGTAAGGATAAAACTGCTTCCTTTACCTACTTCCGACTTAACATTAATACTTCCTTCATGCAAAGTCATGATTTGCTTGCATAAACTTAATCCGATACCTGAACCGGATGTTTTGGTGGTAAAGAAAGGAACAAATATTTTATCTAATACATCGGGCAGAATACCTTCTCCATTATCAGATATCGTTAATGTCGTATTTCCGGCAGAAAGTTTTCTTGCTTTTACCTGAATCTTTTTATCTGATTTCCGACTGCATGCTTCACGGGCATTTTTCAGCAGATTAATAAGAATCTGTTCTATTTGTGTTCGGTCCACATTTAATTTCAGTTCGGGCGAGGGAACCTCAAACTGAAACTCTTCTTCCGGAAATAATTTCTTTAAATCCGTGAATAATTCCGCAATAGAAATTTGTGTACGAATAGGAGCAGGGATTCGTGTGAGCCGGCGATAGTTCTCTACAAATTCCAGTAATCCTTTGCTTCTTCTGTGAATGGTCTGCATGGCTTGCAGCATAACAGAATATTCTTTTTCTCCCAGTTGACTGGGGATTCCTCTCTCGCTTAATGTTTCCGAAAGAGAAATGATTGGTGTGATAGAGTTCATGATTTCATGAGTCAGCACGCGTATCAGCTTTTGCCAGGCTTCCATTTCATTGCGTTCCAATACAGAATGAATGTTTTTTAAACTGATTAACTGCTGTTCTCTACCTTGAGTGGCAAATGTAGTGCGTGATATGGCCATTTCCAGCACAGTGCTATTTTGTTCGATACGGATGACGGGGGTGTCATGGGCAACAGAAGCCTTCAGCAATGTTTCCGGCAATTGTGATATTTGTCCTAAGTGGATAATGGCCGCCTGATTCATCCATTCTATATGTCCGGCTTTATCGGCAACAAGCACTGCTGTGTCAACTTTTTTCAATAAGTTCTCGTAGTATTGGTGCTTGATCTCTTCTGCCAGCAATCTTCCTCGAAAATCTTTTAAAGTATCCGAAAGTTCTTCCGCCCATTCATTCATTATTTTGTTTTTGAAAGGTGGATGGAAAGTTTGCATCATGTCATTATAGCGAAGGCCGTCTGTCAGTCGTCGCAATAGGGCAATTTGTTTGAACTGCATACGGTAAAGGTGTATCGCCGTGGTTATCAGTAATATAAGGCTGATGGTAGTGCTGAACCATAACTGCTTTTGAAATAACAGGTAGCTGCCGATAGAAAACAATACTATCAGTAAAATATGTAAAATTACTCTGAATGCAAATCGTCTCATAAGCCTAGTTTTTCAAGTTTGCGATATAAGGCAAAGCGAGTAATGCCTAAATAGTCGGCAGCACGTGAGATATTCCCTTCACTAAGTTTCATTGCTTTTTCAATGGTTTGCCGTTCCAGTTGTTCAAGGTTCAAAACAATTTCTTCTTCCTTTTTTTGCTTGGGGGTGACGTGGAACTGGAAGTTTTCGGGTTTTAACAAAGAACCGTCTCCCAATATTACGACACGTTCCATTGTATGTTGCAACTCCCGTACATTGCCCGGCCACGTATATTTCAGCAACTTATTTTTGGCTTCCCGTGTCAAGCCACGCATTTCTTTTTTATATTTGCGTGCATAACGGTCCAGAAAATATTCGGCAAGCAGAATGATATCATTCCCACGTTCGCGGAGCGGGGGAATATGTATTTCAATTGTGTTAATACGATAGAGTAAGTCCTGACGGAAACTTCCTTCATCCACCATACGGCGAATATCCGCATTCGTTGCGCAAATCAGACGAACATCAATAGGCACGGCCTGTGTGCTTCCTAAGCGGCTGATCTGCCGTTTTTCGATCGCAGTGAGCAGCTTCGATTGCATGGGAAGCGAAAGATTACCGATTTCATCAAGGAATAAAGTACCATTGGTGGCAACTTCCATCCGTCCGGCTTTTGACTTTTTAGCATCGGTGAAAGCTCCCTTTTCGAATCCGAACAGTTCACTTTCGAAAAGTTGTTCGGGGATACTTCCCAGGTCGATGGTGACAAAAGGTTTGCCGTATCGGGGAGAGCAGCGGTATAGCAGTCGGGCAATCACGTCTTTTCCCGTTCCGTTTTCTCCCAAAATCAGAATGTTGGCATCTGTACTGCTAAGTTTGTTTATGGTTGCGAATACTTCCTGCATGACCGGAGATTCTCCGATAATATCCCCTTCCGGAGAACTTTGTCCGCTGAGTGCTTCTACTTGCTCTTTTAAGATGTTTACCTCCCGTTGAGATTGGCGCAGACGCATACCGGAGGTGAGAGTAGCCAGCAATTTCTCCTTCTCCCAAGGTTTGGGGATAAAATCTGTTGCACCGGCTTTGATGGCCCGTACAGCTTTATCTGTATCCGCATATGCAGTCATGAAGATGACAATAGCTTGAGGATCAATCTGCAAAATCTGCTTCAGGCTTTCAAAACCTTCCTGACCGCTAATTGCATCACGGCTGAAGTTCATATCTAATAAAATAAGATCGGGCTGAAAGGTAGTCATAAAATGCTCAATCCGGTCGGGAGTGGTAGCTACCTTTATCTTTTCTGTATAAGGTTCGAGTAGTAGATTGAGGGCAAAGAGCACATCTTCGTTATCATCTACAATGAGTATCTTTCCTAGTTTGTTGACTTCATCCATAGGGTATGGGGTATATGATTCGTTACTTATCCTAAAGTTTTAATGCAAGGGCAAAGATATGGATAATAATCATGTGTTGTATGTGCGATTGCGCACTAAATTTGTGCGTATTTGCACGCTGCTTGTAATAGTGTGGTAAATGTAAATAGCTGAATTATAATGAAATATAAGAATGGCACAGGTTTTGAATAGTAAATAACAAATAAATCTAAGAATGAATCTGAAAATACTCTATATAACACTCGGAATCCTGTCGACTGAACTGCTGGCTGCTCAAAATCAAACAATGGAGATGTCGTTGGAGCAGGTGGTGAAAATAGCCCGTCTGGAATCACCTGATGCACAGACTGCACGACATAGTTTTCGTTCGGCTTACTGGAACTACAAATATTATCGGGCTAACTATTTGCCATCTTTGAGTTTGTCATCTGATCCTAATTTGAATCGTGCCATCAATAAGATTACAATGGGGGACGGTTCCGTTAAGTTTGTCGAGCAAAATCTGTTGAATACCGATTTGACTTTGAACCTGTCGCAGAATATTCCCTGGACCGGAGGTTCCCTTTTTCTCGAAACATCTGCGCAACGTATGGACTTGTTCAGCGAACATAAATATTCATGGCAAACTTCTCCTGTCATGATAGGATATCGCCAGTCGCTTTTTGGTTATAATAGTCTGAAGTGGGATAAACGTATAGAACCGGTACGCTATCAGGAAGCCAAGAAAAGTTATGTGGAAACACTGGAACTTGTTTCCGCCAATGCAATTAATAAATTCTTCGCTTTGGCTACCGCTCAAAGTAATTACGATATTGCTTCTTTCAATTATGCAAATGCCGACACGCTCTATCGTTACGCTCAGGGGCGCTACAATATAGGCACGATCACAGAGAATGAAATGCTGCAGTTAGAATTGAATCGTCTGACCGAAGAAACAAATCGTATGAATGCCCGTATAGAAATGGATAATTGCATGCAGGAACTTCGTTCTTATCTGGGCATTCAGGAAGATCGGGAACTTCGTGTGCATATCAACTCCCAAGTGCCGGATTTCAGTGTCAATCTGGATGAAGCATTGGCATTGGCATACGAAAATAGTCCGGATATACAGACGATGAAACGAAGAAAACTGGAAAGCGAGAGTGCTGTGGCAAGGGCCCGTGCCAATGCGGGACTGAAAGCAGATATTTATCTACGTTTCGGACTGACGCAGACTGCCGAAAAGCTGCCGGATGCTTATCGAAATCTGTTAGACCAGCAATATGTAAGTCTGAGTATCGCTCTTCCTATTTTAGATTGGGGAAGAGGGAAAGGACAAGTGCGGGTAGCCCGTTCCAATCGTGATCTGGTATATACGCAAGTGGAGCAAAACCGGACGGATTTTGAATTGAATGTCCGCAAACTGGTGAAACAATTTAATCTGCAAACGCAACGGGTACGTATTGCTGCCCGTACAGATGAAACGGCTCAACGAAGAAATGAAGTTGCCCGCAAACTTTATATACTGGGAAAATCCACTATCCTCGATCTGAATGCTTCCATTGCCGAGAAAGATAGTGCCCGCCGTAATTACGTGTCGGCTTTGTACAATTACTGGAGTTTATATTACACACTTCGAAGTATGACACTCTACGATTTTGAACGAAACACGCTGTTGACCGAAGATTACAATCTTCTGATAGAATAGCAACTTACTCATTCAGCTGTAATAAATAAAAATATAAAATACCTGATAAAGTCATGGATATAAAATTAGAAAAGAAACCTTGGTATATTCGGTACAGATACTATCTGATAGGCGGACTTTTGTTTGCTGCCTTTCTGATTTATGTAATTGTTCTGTCATTAGGCCCCCGAAAATTACGTATTGATGCCGAAAATATTCAGATATCGGAAGTGAAAGAGGATAATTTTATGGAATATGTAGATGTGGAGGGACTGATTCAGCCTATACTGACTATCAAAATCAATACCCGCGAAGCGGGAAGCGTTGAAAGCATCATTGGTGAGGAAGGAAGTCTGCTCCAGCAGGGGGATACCATCATCGTCCTTTCCAATCCGGATCTGCTCCGCAGCATCGAAGACCAGCGTGACGAATGGGAAAAACAAATGATCACCTATCAGGAACAGGAGATTGAGATGGAACAGAAAAGTCTTAATCTGAAGCAGCAGGCTCTGACGAATAATTACGAACTGGAACGACTGAAAAAGAGCATTGCCCTTGATCGGGAAGAGTTTCAGATGGGAGTAAAGAGTAAGGCTCAACTACAAGTAGCCGAAGATGAATATAACTACAAACTAAAAAATGCGGCATTGCAACAAGAAAGTCTGCGACATGACTCTGCCGTTACGATGATTCGTAAAGAACTGATTCGCAATGACCGTGAACGGGAGCGCAAGAAATATGAACGTACTCACGAGCGATTGAATAACCTGGTGGTGACGGCTCCTATAAAAGGGCAACTAAGCTTTGTCAGAGTTACTCCGGGGCAGCAGGTTTCTTCCGGCGAAAGCATTGCCGAAATAAAGGTACTCGATCAATATAAGATACATACTTCGCTAAGTGAATATTACATTGACCGGATCACTACCGGACTGCCTGCTACCGTCAATTATCAGGGAAAGAAATATCCGCTGAAAATAACGAAAGTAGTCCCTGAAGTAAAAGACCGTATGTTTGATGTCGATCTTGTCTTTACCGGTGATATGCCCGATAATGTGAGAGTCGGCAAAAGCTTCCGTGTACAGATTGAATTAGGTCAGCCGGAACAGGCGCTCATTATTCCACGGGGTAATTTCTATCAGTCTACAGGAGGGCAGTGGATTTACAAAGTGAATGCTTCGAAGACAAAAGCAATCCGTGTGCCATTAAGTATTGGGCGTCAGAATCCGCAGCAGTACGAAATTACGGAAGGTTTGCAGACGGGAGATTGGGTAATTACAACAGGATATGATACCTTTGGCGATGCAGAAGAGTTGATATTGAAATAAAAATAGAGATTAGACAAAAACAGCATAGTAATGATGATAAAACACTATTTAAAAGTTGCTTTTCGTAACTTTCTGAAATATAAGACACAGAATTTTATATCCATTATAGGACTGGCAGTCGGATTGCTATGCTTTAGCATTTGCTTCTATTGTAGCCGATACATGCAGAGTATGGACCAATGTTTTGATAATTATCATCGTTTGGTCGATATACGTCTGTCTGGTGATGGAGAACCGTACGCAGGTACTCCCGCCGTATTAACAGAGAACTTAATAAAAGAGCACGGACAGCTTGTGGAGGGCTATTCAAGAGTATCATATATTCGGGACCGTCCTTTTAATGTATATTTAAATGATGAAAAGAAACTACCTTATACTTTTGATTGCATAGAGGTTGATTCACTTTTTGATCGTTTGTTCACTCCGGATATTGTAGCCGGTTCATGGACAACGGCGGCCCATACTTTTAATGCCATAGTATTGACGGAAAGTACAGCACGTAAAGTTTTTCCTTATCTTCAGGATGCCATTGGCAAACGTATGGTGATAACTAGCAGATTATATACTTCTCCCGAAACAACTCCTCGGGACGGAGGGATTACTTATACCATACAGGCTGTGATTAAAGATATTCCTACCAATGTCAGCATGAGTTTCATGCGAAAGATTGATGCCTTGGTTTTGAATGACAGTGAAGGATTATTTAGAATGAAGGGTAACAATGATCAAACAGGAACTTATACCTATGGCTTGTTGTGGAAAGGACAAACTGCGAAAGATTTAGAGAATCAATATAAAAAAGTCAAATTTACTCATCGGATGTTTGGTCAGGATTGCGATGTACTTGTTTCTCCTATTGGCAAAGAGACTGATAGTTCTAAAATTGCTATGATTTTTAGTTTGACGACTAGTATTGTCGGCATTCTTATTTTGTTGGTATCATTACTTAACTTTTTTCATTTTCAGATTGGGAGCATGATAAATAGACAGCGCGAGTTTAGTATTCGAAAGGTATTGGGTAATGGCACAATTCAACTATCCATGATGCTTTTTACTCAATTATTTCTTGTTATCATTCTGGCTTCAATATTTATGTTTGGTTTTATAGAAGTTTTAGCTTCCGGAATGCAGATTTCATTTTTTGATTTAACGATGTCTGTCGAAAGAGATAGTTTGATGAACCAAGCCGGAGAATATATTGTATTGCTTCTTTTAGTCACTTTATGTATTTGTTTTTTGGTTTCTTACTACATTCGCAAAGTAAGTGTACAGACTAGTATCCGCAGTCATCATATAAGAGGGAAAAACCATTTTCGTAACATTATGTTAGGTATACAGTTCTTTATTTGCTGGCTCTTTGTATCTATGACTGTTGCGCTCTATCTTCAGACAGAAAAAACGACTTCTACCTTATTCAATACACTGACTAAAACGGAAAAAAGTGAAATTCTGAGTATTGAGCTCGATTATGCTTTTATGAAGAATGAGGAAAAGTTAGCCCTTGTTGACCGTATCCGTCAGCATTCTGGTATAAAAGACATCTTGCTTGCTGATATTGGATATTTAAAAGGAGTATCAGGTACAGGCATGCAAATTGAAAAAGATAATCCGGATAAATATATGGAAGCGAATGTTATGAATGTAAGTCCCAATTTTATATCTTTCATGCAGATACCTTTGTTGGCCGGACGGAATATGGAAAGTGATAGTGATATGTTTGTAGATGATGTATTCAGAGATAAAAACGGAAAAGATATATTGGGAATGTCTCTTTATAATTATCAAAATGGATATACAGTCTGTGGTGTACTTTCTTCTTTCAATCCTTCAGTTTATAGTCGTGGGGCAGAACAGCCTGGATATGTGTTTTTACCCTCTGAATTTGATTATTATGTTGGTCATTGCTATATAAAGTGCTATTCAGGAAAAGAGGAAGAAGTTACTCAATGGGTTTATCAAATCTTGCGAGATGTGCTGCCGGAAAGTATTGATCCTGAAGTATCCACTTTCCTGGAAGACATCAATGAGGAACAAGCATTAGAAACCAAACTCAAAGATATTATCTTGTTTTTCTCTGTAGTAAGCTTGATTATAACCTTGCTGGGAGTATATGCAGCTATAACTCTTGATACCGAGCGCAGACAGAAGGAGGTAGCGATTCGTAAAGTGAATGGGGCTGGGATGAAACAGATCATTATGTTATTTGCCCGATTATACATGTTGCTTTTAATAATAACTGCTATATTAGCATTCCCTGTCATATGTATTATTCTTCAGATGTGGAAGGAAATGTATCAGGTATTTTTCAGTTATGGAATCCTATATTGGAGTGGTATATTTGCAGGAGTAACTTTATTGACTGCAATAACAGTTCTCTTTCGGATATTGAAGATTGCCCGTCTTAATCCGGCAGAAGTAATTAAAAACGAATAAACACAATAACTTTTAAATATTACAATTATGATCAAAACAATTAATTTACAGAAGATTTTCAAGACCGAAGAAGTAGAAACTTGGGCGTTGAATAACGTAAGTATCGAAGTGAAACAAGGAGAGTTCGTTGCCATTATGGGACCTTCCGGTTGTGGAAAGTCAACATTGCTCAACATTCTTGGTTTATTGGACAATCCGACAGGAGGGGAGTATTACCTCAATGGAATAGAAGTTTCCAAGTACACAGAGTCACAGCGTACCAGCCTTCGTAAAGGAGTGATCGGGTTCGTCTTTCAGAGTTTCAATCTGATAGATGAATTGAATGTCTATGAAAACATTGAATTGCCTCTGCTCTATATGGGTATCTCAGCTTCCGAACGCAAAAAAAGGGTGGAGACTGCTATGGAACGAATGGCTATCACACATCGCAGCAAACACTTCCCGCAACAACTTTCCGGAGGTCAGCAGCAGCGTGTTGCTATTGCCCGTGCAGTAGTTGCCAATCCTAAGCTGATCCTGGCCGATGAGCCTACCGGTAATCTGGATTCAAAGAACGGTAAAGAAGTGATGGGGCTATTGAGTGAATTAAATAAGGAAGGAACCACTATTGTGATGGTAACACACTCACAGCACGATGCCGGTTATGCCGACCGTATCATTAATTTGTTCGACGGACAGGTAGTAACGGAAGTCAGTATGTAATATATTCATAAAGTACCATGATTAAACACTATTTGAAAGTAGCCTTTCGCAATTTGGTAAAGTACAAGACACAGAGCCTTGTCAGTATCATTGGCCTAGCTGTTGGTTTCACTTGTTTTGCGCTGTCTGTCTTATGGATTCGTTATGAAATGACTTATGATACTTTTCATAACGGGGCCGACCGTATCTATATGGTACGTGCGCATTATACTGATTCCCCCAGTAGTACATCCAATGTTACTCCTTACCCTTTGGCGAACTATTTGCAGGAGAAAATGCCGGAGATAGAAGCTACTGCTTCCACTTCCATATATCGGGATATGAAATTCCGTCTGGGAGATAATGAACAGGAAGTAGTAATGGCTACAGCAGATTCTGTTTTCATGAACTTTTTCAATATACAGTTGCTGAAAGGAACTGTCAACTTCCTGAAAGAAAATGATCCGGAAATCGCCATTACGGAAGAGTTTGCCCGAAAGCTTTTCGGCAGTGAAGAGGACGCTTTGGGGAAAGAAGTAGAACTGAGCGGACGTCTCCGTAAAATAGGTGCCATTGTGAGCGGATGGTCCCGTCATTCCAATATACCGTATAGTGTATTGAGTTCGGCAAGGCGCTATCCACGTTGGAGTAGTAAGGGAGAACAACTGTTTATCCGTGTTCGCGCAGGTGTGGATAGGGATACTTTTCAAAAGAAGATGGAAGATATTGATATCTTGGATATTCCCAAAGAGAGCGAACTTGTGAAGCTTCTGATCACGCCCATTTCGGCTTTGCGTTATTCGGATTATGTTTCTAAAGTAGATGTAGTCATCTCCTTCAGTTATATTTTCTATTTCTCTTTAGCAGGCGGATTGGTCATTATTTGTTCCTTATTCAATTACCTGACGCTTTATATCAGCCGGCTTTGTATGCGTAGTCGTGAAATGGCGCTTCGTAAAGTAAATGGCGCAAGTAATACATCTTTGTCGGTTCAGTTTGCCATTGAACTGTTGTTGATTCTATGTATTGCCCTGCTATGCGGATTGTTGATGATAGAGGTGAGTCTGTCCGGCTTCCTAAACTTCACACAGATAGAGACTGGTTCATATTATGGAGAGATCATTGCATATCTTTTGATTGTAATCATTCTGTCTTTCCTGTTGGCACAGATGCCGTTATCTTATTTTCGCCGTCGGACATTGCAGGAAGCGATAAAAGGAAAAGAGGTAACTACCAGACCTTATCTGTTTCGTAAGATAGGGATTATCATGCAGTTAGTTGTCAGTCTTGCTTTTATCTTCTGTGCGGTTGTTATGATGAAGCAACTCTATTTTCTGAAAAATACGGACTTAGGAATGGAACGTCATAATGTCGGTAATGTAGCCTTATGGAATGGAGATATCAAGCAATGGGCGGGGAAGATAGCTGCTTTGCCCATGGTGACAGAGACTTTGCCCCCTTCGTATTTCCCGATTATTCCTACAGGACCGATGATGTATGCCGAAATAAACAACTGGGATGATTCGCCGAAAGCGGTTGAAGAACCTTTAACAGTTGGTATGATGCCTGCTAAAGAAGAATTCTTTGAATTCTATAAATTGAATTTATTGGAAGGCGAGTTTATATCGGACAAGAATCAAGAAAATGAAGTAGTGATAGATGAAAATACATGCCGTAAATTTGGATGGAAACGGGCTTTGGGCAAAAGTTTCTATCATGAATATAATGGTCAGCGTAGCTTATATAAGGTTGTCGGAGTAGTCAGGAGCTTTAGCTATCGTTCTCCTACGAGTGAACCGGGACTGATTGCTTTTCAGCATCCTAAAGCGCAAGATTATCTGTTGAATCGTGCCAGCATTCTGTTTAAATTTAGAGAGGGCACTTGGAATGAATGTCGTGCGACTATAGAGAAACTATACAGAGAGGAATTTCCAAATGCTTATATGCGATTGTTCAATGAAGAAGAAGAATATAACAAGTACCTCCGTTCCGAAGATGCACTGATGAAATTATTGAGTTTTGTATCATTGGTTTGCGTCATTATTTCTGTATTCGGAGTCTTCTCATTGGTAACGCTGTCTTGTGAACAGCGTCAGAAAGAGATTGCTATACGTAAGGTGAACGGAGCGCAAATCCATCATATCCTTCAGATGTTCTTCCGGGAATATTTATTGTTATTGATCATAGCTGCCGTTATTGCATTCCCCGCAGGATATGTTGTAATGAGGAGATGGATCGACAGTTACGTGAGACAAACATCGATAGATAGCTGGGTATATATAAGCATCTTTGTTGTGATAGCTATTATTCTTTTGTTTAGCATCATTTGGAGAGTATGGAAAGCTGCCCGGCAGAATCCGGCAGAAATTATCAAGAGTGAATAACATAAACACAATGTCATGATATATCATTATTTAAAAATAGCTTTTCGCAATCTGATCAAGTACAAGACGCAGAGTATTGTAAGTATAGTCGGCTTGGCAATTGGTTTCATCTGTTTTGCATTGTCTGCCCTATGGATACGTTATGAAATGACATACGATACGTTTCATGAAGGGGCGGAGCGCATCTACTTGGCAGGTAACAAGTTTGAATTGCAGGGGGACGGCTTTTCCTACTATTCATCAGGTTTATTGGCTGACTATATGATGAAGAATTGTCCAGAGGTGGAAAAAGCTTGTCATTTATCTAAAGAGGGTATAAAACCTATTGAATACGAGAAGAATATATATCATACATGGCAGTTGGAAGTTGATTCCAACTTTATTTCGGTATTTAATATCACAGTGATAGACGGGGACAATCGTTTGCAACTGGGCGATAAACAGATCGCTATTACAGATAAAATAGCTAAACAGATATTCGGAAAAGAATCCCCCATTGGCAAAAGCTTACTATTTCCTAATAGAGGAAATACAGAAATGATGATAGTTGCAGTGGTGAAATCATGGGAAGGACACTCTTTGTATCCTTTTGACATCTTATTGCCCTACAAAGATGAAGATCCGAATTGGGGTAGACAGCAGTGCAATACTCTTTTCCGTATGTATCCGAATAGTGATGTGAAAGCATTGGAGAAGAGGCTAACTGAGTATGAAATCCAACAAGACTCACATAAACAATTAATAACGACTCCTATTGCTCTATTGTCAACATTGCGGAGTACTCATCCAAGAGAAGATGTTAATGTCAAATTGAATCATGTTCGTCTTTTTGCTTGTATTGGCGCTTTGGTTATTATTTGTGGACTGTGTAACTACTTAACGATGTTAGTAACTCGCATTCGGATGCGCAAGCGTGAATTGGCTTTACGAAAAGTGAATGGGTCTTCTAATACTAGTTTGCTATTATTACTTCTTTCAGAATTGATTTTGTTACTTCTGATATCATCTGGAATAGGGATTATGTTAATGGAATTAATTCTGCCCATTTTTATATCGCTATCGCAAATAAGTGAGAATACTTCATTTTTTTATAACGAAGTACTTGTTTACATATTGTCTTTGATCATACTAACAGTAGGTGTCGCTACTATACTTATATACTATATCAACAAACAGGCTTTGCTTGAAAATATCAGGCATAAGTCTAATCTTCATCTTTCCGGTTGGTTTTATAAGGGCAGTATTTTGTTTCAATTATTTGTTAGTCTGAGCTTTATCTTCTGTACTTTAGTCATGATGAAGCAACTAAACTTTCTACTAAATTCAAGGGAACTCGGATTGGAACGTCATAATGTGGGAGTGATAGTTTATGCTTCGGGTTGTGAGAAAGCTACTTTAGCACAAATAGTAAAACAGACCCCTGATATAGTGGAACATATGGAAGAGTTTTATACCCCTATTCCAAAGTTTTTGTATTCTACTTTTAGAGTGAGCGATTGGGAAGGAAAGTCAGATGAACAACAAACTTTTAATATGGAAGATGAAACTATTAATCAGAATTTTGCCGACTTCTTCCATATTGAAGTTTTAGAAGGTAGTATGCTGGATGATAAAGATGAAAAAGGAGCTGTTGTCATTAATGAGGCTGCTGTCAAAGCTTTCGGGTGGAATGCACCGATAGGAAAAGAGATAAACGGAGAATATAGGGTAAAGGGTGTTATCAAAGATATATATTATAATGCTCCCATACATCCAGTGTCTCCGGCAATGTTCTCTTTACAAAAGAATAATGATAGGGGGCATCTAATTTTCAAAGTAAAGGAAGGTACATGGAATAAGGTATCACAGAACCTGCAAGAAGAAGTACATAAAGTCAATCCTGATGCGATATTAGATTTGATTAATATGGAAGAGGCTTACAATGATTATATGAAGTCAGAAGATACATTAAGCAAGTTACTGAGTGTTGTTTCTCTTATCTGCATCGTGATTGCCGTATTTGGCATATTCTCCTTAGTGACTTTATCATGCGAACAGCGTCGAAAGGAGATTGCCATTCGGAAAGTAAACGGTGCAAGTGTTAAAGTTATTTTGAACTTATTCTTTAAAGAGTATTTGCTTCTGCTTATCGTTGCGTCATTCATCGCTTTTCCATTAGGATATGCCATTATGAAGCACTGGCTTGAAGGATATGTAAAACAGACTTCGATAGACATCTGGATATATGCAGGAATATTTGTAGCAATGCTTCTTATTATTTTTATAAGTATTATCTGGAGAGTTTGGAGAGCTGCCCGACAGAATCCGGCAGAGGTAATTAAGAGTGAATAAAATAATAAATAATATACGATGATACGACACTACTTAAAAATAGCCTTTCGCAATTTGATAAAATACAAAACGCAAACTATAATAAGTATTATAGGATTATCTGTCGGATTTACCTGTTTTGCTCTTTCTACGTTTTGGATACATTATGAGATGACTTATGATGCCTTTCTAAAAGGATCGGAGAGAACTTACATATTATATAAAGAATCAGTATTAGAGAATTCCGGTTTCGATACTTCGTCTCCATACCCTTTATCTACTTATTTGAAACGAGACTTTCCGGAAATAGAAGCAGCGTGTGCTTTGACTAGATGGCAAAATGTAGAAATCTCAGTGGAAGGACAGACACCTTTGGAAGGTATTGAGATAGGAGCAGATTCTTGTTTTATGAATATGTTTGATATTTCTGTTGTATCGGGGAATACGGATTTTATGCACTCGGATGAGAAAATAGCCTTAACAAAGGATATGGCGATGCGTCTGTTCGGTTCAACGGATATTTTAGGACAGAAAGTGAACTTAAGAGGTAGCTCTCAGACTGTATGTGCAATTCTTGATGGTTTGGAAGATCATAGCAATCTGTCATTCGGCTTTTGGACAGAAGGTGCTTATTTTAGTAGTTGGACCGAAGACTGGCAGAATTCAGGCTTCATGACAATTCTCAGATTCCATAAGAAAGTGGATCTTCAACTTTTTCAGAAGAAGCTTAACGAATATGCTCAGGAAAAAGAGAAGGAAAATATATTTATTGGGAAATATCGATTGATGCCAATCACAGGTTATTATTATTCAGCTCTAAATACAGAAAGGACAGTCGAGTTTTATTACCTGATTCTTTTTGCGGTAGTAGGCGGATTAGTTATATTGTGCTCTCTTTTCAACTATTTTTCTTTATTCTTTGCCCGTATGCGTATGCGTGTCAGAGAGTTGGAACTGAGAAAAGTGTGTGGCTCTTCTCATATGGGACTATTTATATTACTTTCCGTTGAATACTTGTTGATATTGTTATTGTCAGGATTACTGGGAATGACTTTTATTGAACTTTTTCTATCAGTATTCAAGGAAGTGTCAAATATCAGTGGAAATATTTACGTAGAATCTTTCTTCTATCTGGGAGGAGTTGCCATTACTTCCTTAATTTTATTTCTACCGTTTATTCTAAAGAAGAATTATCATTCCCAAAAGACAGTCGGAAAAGCTTTGTACCGTAAAATCAGTGTCGTGCTTCAACTGATAATTAGTATTCTTTTTATATTCTCAGTAAGCGTCATTATGAGACAGCTTTTTTTCCTGAATAATGTTGATTTAGGTTGGGAGAGAAAGAATATAGCAGTTTTTCAATATCTGTATCCGAATGATTCTTTTAGTGCCATAGCGGATAAAGTAGAACAGATGCCATGTACCAGGGAGGTACTAAAAGGAAATTATGGCTTATTGCTTCAGGGAGTAAGAATTTCATGGCGGATAACAGACTGGGATGGAAAGCAAAGTAGCACAGATCAGACAAATTTGGAATGTCTGGCAGAAAATGAAGAAATAATGCGATTCTATCATTTAAAGCTACTGAAAGGAGAAATGCTGAAAAAAGATGATGTTGATAAGATTGTAATCAATGAGACTGCCGTTAAATCTTTGGATATGCATGATCCAATAGGAAAAAAAATATACCAAGGAAAAGACAGGCATGCGTATACCATTGTCGGAGTCATTAAAGACTTTCATACCAGCCCACCTACAATTCCTGTAAAACCGATAGCTTTTATAGGTCAGAATAACGAACTCTCTGACAGAAAGCAGATTATAGTCAAATATCATGAAGGGCAATGGCAAGAGCTAAAGCAGAAAACCGAGGATCTATTTGCCAAAGAATATCCGGGAGTTGAATATGTATTGACCAATATAGAGGAACATTATAATGAATATTTAAAATCAGAATACATTCTTCTTAAATTATTAGGCTTTGTAAGTATAGTCTGCGTGATTATCTCTATTTTGGGTATTTACTCTTTGGTGACACTGACTTGCGAACAGCGATCCAAAGAAATTGCTATTCGTAAAGTGAATGGAGCTATAATTCGGGATATTCTGATTCTGTTCCTGAAAGAATACCTGATATTATTGATCGCAGCGTCCTTCATAGCTTTCCCAATAGGTTATATAGCTATGAAACATTGGTTGGAAAGCTATGTAGAACGGACAGAGATAAGTGCCTGGATGTATGGAGCTATTTTTATCATTGTAGGGCTTATTATATTCTTCAGTATTATAGGCAGAGTATGGAAAGCTGCCCGACAAAATCCGGCGGAAGTAATCAAAAGTGAATAACATCCTTATTATAAAAGCAATATGAAGAACCAATTATCTGCTATCAGGACTTTATCCCGTTTCAGAACATACACGATGATTAATATTATCGGGCTTGCAGTCAGTGTGGCTGCAACGCTGATAATTGTACGCTATATCCATCAGGAGATAACAGTTGACCATTTCTGTAAGGACCTGGACCGATTGTACTTGCTGACTATTCAAAGGAGTAATGGCAGTATTTCGATCGCAGATAATACAGACAGGAATAATGACCCTAATTTTATAGACCCTTTAAAGAATCCGGAAGTAGAAGCATATTCTTATAGTGTTTCTTTTGACGATGATTATATTGTAGTCGATAATCACCGTTACCGGGCCAATGTTTTGGTAACTGATAGCTTGCTTTTGCAGTTGATGGACTATCCGATAGCTTCGGGAATTAAAACTATTCAGAAACCGGATGATGCAATTATTACCCGGAAATATGCCCGGCATATTTTTGGTGACGAAGATCCGATAGGGAAACAATTAACTTCATCATCAGGTTCTGTACTTACCATTCGTGGCATTATGGATGAACCGAGTACCAAGGCATCTTTGCAATTCGACCTGATAGCTCCGGTGAATCAGGGGAAATATGCAGACTGGAGTCGGGTGGGATTCTGCATGGTCCGGCTGGCAAACGGAACAGATCTGAAAAAGTATAATGAAAAGATTTCCAAGCCACAGTCATTAATATGTTACAGTCATTCCCCTATACAGTATGGGCTTACTCCCTTGAAAGGATTGTATTTCAATAAGATTGTCGAACCTTCGGGAACTTCTTTTTTGCGGGGGAATATCAACCATGTGACGATTCTGACTGTAGTGGCTTGTATGCTGCTGTTGGTGGGAGTCTTCAATTTTATCAATATCTACACGGTTATCGTTCTAAAGCGGGCACGTGAGTTTGGTGTAAAAAAAGTATATGGCGCAAGCGGCTTTCAGATATTTACCCAGATTTATGTAGAGAATATATATATGGTGGCAGCCGCCTTGCTTATTATCTGGATGCTGATCGAAACTTCAGCCGGGATATTCGCCTCGGTATATGCAATTCCTGTAAAACCGGATATCGCTTTTGATCTGTCGCTGTCTCTCATTTTATTGTTCGTATTGCCGTTGGTGACGTCTGTCTTTCCTTTCTTACGTTACAACTATTCTTCTCCGATCACTTCTTTGCGTTCTGTAAATGCCGGAGGAAATTCAATTGTTTCCCGTGTAGTATTCTTATTTATTCAATATGTCATTACGTTCAGTCTGATAGTAGTCGCACTATTTTTTGTTCGCCAGTTGTACACAATGTTGAATGCGGATTTAGGATATCAGGCAAAGAATATCATTTCATGCCAGTTCCTGTCATTCGAGACACAAAACAGAAGATATGCAAATGATGAAGAATGGCAGAAAGAACGTGACTTGGAGCGGCATAAGGTACAGGTTATTAAGCAGAAGATGGATGCATGCCCTTTATTCATTTCATGGGGATATGGTGAAGCCCCTATCAATCTGGAACCATACGTCAATGTGGAGAGTAACGGAGAGAAACATAAAATGGCTATTATGTATGTTAATAATAATTACATGGATATGTTTGGCCTGAAGCTGAAAGAAGGAAGAACGTGGAATGATAAAGACCAGTTTGCCCAATATAAAATGATGATAAATGAAACAGCCAGAAAGCTCTTCCGGATAAAAGATATCAATGAAGCTTCACTGCAAACTGAGTCCCGTCTATGGTGGAGTGTGGGGACAGATGAAAGTAAAAATCCTGCTTATCAGGTAGTAGGTGTGATAGAAGACTTCCGGACCGGACACTTATCTATGGGGGATGCACCACTGGCTATTCTGTATGATGAAGGAGAAAACCCTACCGAACCTTTAATGGCTAAAATAGCCGAAGGTAAACGCAAGGAAGCCATTCAATTCTTGAAGGAACTACACAACGAAGTAATGGGTGAGGGGGAGTTCAATTATTCCTTTGTCGAAGATGAAGTTGAAAAGCTGTACGATGATGACAAGAGAACGACCCGCATCTACGTCACCTTTGCCGGATTGGCTATCTGCGTTTCCTGTCTCGGACTGTTCGGATTGTCATTGTATGACATTCGCCAACGCTATAGAGAAATTGCATTGCGTAAAGTGAACGGAGCTACAGGCAAACAGATCACTTTGTTATTGGTCAGGAAGTATCTATCTATTTTGGGAGCCGCCTTTGCTGTCGCTATTCCTTTGGTTTATTATATTATTAATGACTATACCAAAGACTTTGCGGTGAAAGTTCCGATAGGAGCAGGGATTTTTGTGACAGGCTTCATCCTTACCTTGCTTATCTCACTGGGTACATTACTCTGGCAGGTACGCAAAGCTGTCCGCATCAATCCGGCATTGATCATGAAGAACGAATAAGATTAAAAACGACTAAGATTACAACGAATGGAACGAACCGCTATGGAAAACCTCGTACTATTAAAACTTATATTCAGAAACTGGTGGCGCAATAAACTTTTTGCGGTCATCTCTTTGGTCAGTCTTGTGGTCGGTATTTCCTGTACCAATCTTCTGATTTCGTTTGTCATCCATGAATATACGATAGAAGGGGAAAATCCAAAGAAAGACCGTATCCTGCGTCTGACCCAGCAACTACCATCCATGCAGAGCACCGGACAAGTATCATTTGTCTACGGAGGATCGGTTGCCGGAACGATAGCTCCGTTTCCGGAGATTGAATCTTATCTCCGGCTGACCGAGAAGGAGGCAACTCATATCGAAATTGAGAACCAGCGCTTCCCTCAACAGGTCATTGTTGAGGCCGACAGTTCTTTCTGCCGTTTTTTTCCGTACCAGATATTGTCCGGCAATATGAAAGAGGCCTTGAACAAGCCGGACTGTATTGCTTTGAGTGAAGAAAAAGCCATGCAATACTTCGGGAAGCTCGATTGTATCGGGCGGGAACTGTCTGTGGTATATGGAGATAAAGTTGAAATGAAAAGGGTATCTGCCGTATATCAGTTTTATGCGCAGTCAGCCCTACGTATTGATTTGCTCGGTAATTCTCAGAACCTGCAGGAAGAAGGAACTTCCTGTATGATTCTTCTCAAAGAACGGACTGACGTGTCAGCCTTTCGCGAACGTTTTGAGTCAACAGAACTGCCTACAGTGACAGGTCCCGGATATTATAAACTCCAGACATTACAAGAATCCTACTTTGACACAAAACTGGCTGATTCCGTGAAAACATTCAGTCACCGGCAGATCGCTTTATTGAGTATCGGTTTATTATCAGCCTTTCTGGTCTTATTCATCGCTTGCTTCAATTACGTAAACCTAAGCTTTTCGCGCCTGCTGAAACAAGTAAACATGATTCATGTAGAGACATTAATGGGAGCTTCTCATTCATATATTTGCCGGCAACTTTTTATCGATACATTCCTTACTGTATTTATCGCTTTCATCCTTTCCATTCTGGTAATGGGGGACATACTTTCTCTTTTCAATTACTTTTTTGATGCCCGTCTGACTTTCAGTTTCATTCTTTCATGGAAAGTCTTTCCATTTATCCTTCTGTTTGTTTTTCTTTTGGCCATTATACCGGCCACCTATATGGCGAAGAAACTGAACCGCATTTCTATCAGCGGATATCGGCAATTCTTTCAAGGGAGAAAAAGAAGAAGCCTGGTAGCGATCCTTGTAGGCGTGCAAATGGTTATCTCCATCGGATTGATGACTGCCTTTATGATGATACGTTCTCAGCTTTCAACCATAGAAGGGCAGGGTGAACGCTTTAAAGGAGTTATAATCTTAGGTAATGAGGGGGCTGCCTTGACTATCCCTTTGTATAATGACATTAAAAACCTGCCCGGTATCCAAACTGCCCTGTTATCCAAAGGGCGGATAACGAGTCCTTTTAATATCATCATTCCACTAAACAGGAATGGGCAGGAAGTAATGGTAAATAAAGTTTTATTGACCGAGCACTATGAACTGCTGGACTTATTCAACATAGAACTTCTCGAACCGGAACGAACGAAGGATTTATTTTCCAAAGTAACCCATCCGGTAGTTGTTAATGAAGCCTTTGTGCAGTTCTTTGTGCCAGCAGGAGAAGATCCGGTGGGGCAGACCTTAAGTAAATATGCGCAGGACAACGCCGGTGAAGGAACTATTATCGGCGTGTGTAGAGATTTCAGACTGACTTCTTTCAACTCTGCCATTACTCCGATGCAGATTATTCTTCAAGAGATTCCGGTCGATCAGGCAACCTACCTGTCTTGTCGTATAGATGAGGGCAGACGCAATGAGATAGTAAAAAATCTCCGGTTGCTGTGGGAGAAACACGAGCCGGGACATTCTTTTGTTTACATAGACGCCTATCAGCAATATATATCCAACAATACAGATATGGTGAATTTCTCCCGATTATTACTGGCTTATGCTATAATCAGTTTGTTCCTGACCCTTTTTGGTATCTTTGGAATTACATGGTATGCGGTAGAACAACGAAAAAGAGAAATTGCGATTCGTAAAGTACACGGTGCCTCTTCCCGCCAAATTCTATTGTTGTTGAATCGTCCGTTCTTCTATTATATTCTGATAGCCGATGTGATCGCTGTCCCCATCGTATATACCTTGATGAAACGGTGGAGGGAACAGTTTGTGTATCCTGCGGATTGGGGAATAGAAGTATTTATAGTACCTATCGTCTTATTGATGCTTGTAACGTTTGTCACAGTTGTCTTTAACGGATATCATACGGCATTAAGTAATCCGGCTGAGACTATTAAAACGGAATGATCACTATGAATATGTAGTTCTTCAGTATCCAGTTTCTAAGAAGATAAAACGTTCTTCTTTTGCCGTTGACTTTGAAGCTAATCAACCGTTGGAAAAACAGGAAAGGTGGCATCGGACAAAATAAAAGCTACTCTCTTTGGGGGAAGAGAGTAGCTTGACTTCAAGATACACTATAGAGTGCACTTACTATAAAATACCTATCGAATGCTCATGTGTCAGTTAATAATAGTGCCCTTTACATCCAGTTCTCTGATAGCAGCGACAGTACTGTTTCCTCCATCATCGGGAATCGTGAGTCTGATGTAGCGTGCTTTGATCGATTTTACATAATATTCCAGGGCAGCATCCTGATTCGTGAATCCGAATCTGCCGATAGGAGTCCAGTTCACGTTATCTTCACTAGCTGCAAACTCGACCACTTTGATAGGATTGTTTGAACCTCTGCCGCGCGGAAGCAATTCCACCTGTGCTATTTGTATGTTTTGCTTCATATCTATCACAATATCATACGGTAGCGGGTCGCTTCCACCTTGCCATTTGGCATGCCAGAATGTTTCAGTGTCTCCGTCTATCAGACATTTGGCTAATCCATTACCGGCTCCTTCTCCCGAAGCTTCCTGTGTCGTAAAGGACAGAACTTCCCAGCCGCTCTTTGATATTTTCGTTCCTTCTTTTATGATACAGAATCCTGTGTAGGTGTCTTTATCCGCACGGATAGTGGCATCGGAAGTAACTTCACCTATTTGCACAGGAAGCATATAATTTCCCGGAAGAATGTTATCTTTCAGCTTGTAACTGACTGTGGTCTGATCAACTCCCTGAGATAATGACGGGGATTCGGGTTTGGTATAGCACTCTGCCGGCAGAAGACTGAAATAAGTCTGATTGGCACTGTTGTACGTATCTACTACCGACTGGTTGTTGACTAAAGTACAGTTGATGTTCCATTTATTGCTAAAAGGTACTCCAATGGTAATCGGCAACTCTTTTACATTGTCGACATTGATTTCCTGTATACCATCGTTTATGATAGTTACAATGGGTTCGGAAACTTTAAATCCCAGTAGGAGGGTGGAACGGTCGGGGTTCAACTTCTCTCCTGTAGTGCTTGCTTTGAGTGGGAGAATGTATTGAACATTGTCATAGCCGCACAACGCATGAATCTTTGTCGGGTCGTATACGATAGTGCCTTTTGCCAGTCTGTCACCGGCAGATACGTTAACCGTTGTGTTAGTCATTTGATAACAATCTTCCGGAAGTATCTGGTAACTGGTTCCGTCGGCAGTATTGAGTGAGTCGAGCAGGCTTTTGTCTACGGTGAAGGTGACGGTACTGTTATTCAGTTCCAGTCCTCCGTGTTGTATCCATAAGTCAGCATTGTATTTTTCTCCTACATTATACGATTGCAGAATAGTCAGTCCGTTTTCAGACAATGACAAAATCCCTTCGGATGTATTGCTCGTATCAAAGGTTTCATCACAACCGATAATAGAGAGAGTGATGCAACCTGATATTAGTATATAACTTATTTTTCTCATAATGCTCATTGATTTATTGTGCTTATACAATTACCATCCCGGATTCTGGACGAGGTTTTGTGTCTTTCTCATTTCGTGATCCGGTATTGGCTGTAAGTACATCTTTCTGTTGAATACAATTTTTTCAGTTTCCACTACGCGGTTGAACTCTTCGGTATCATTGATAGTTCCCCGAACATTCATACCGTGTGCATATCCGTTCTGGCGTCCTTCACCGTCTTTGTCGGCAATCATCCAGCGGCGTACATCGAAATAACGTTGACCTTCCGTTGCCAGTTCAATCTGGCGTTCGCGCTGAATGGCTGCTCTTTGCAATTCTTTATTACCGACGATACTGGGATTCAGTACTTCTACTTTCGGCAAGCCTGCCCGTTCGCGTACGAGGTTCAGATAAGTCAGTACGCGTGAGTCGCTCGGATTTACTTCGTTGGCAACTTCTGCATATATCAGATAGAAATCCGCCAGACGGAAGATTATGGAAGGACGGTTCTGACTAGCTACACCCGGACTGGTCTTGCTGATTGACCGGTTGAAGCGCTTGAAAAGCATATATCCGGTTGTAGTGGCTTGTCCTTCTTGAACGCCTGCATTACCTCCATTGTAGAACTGGACTTGTTTGCAGGTGACAGGCCATTGGCGTCCGTTGAAGAAGACAGTGTTGTAGAAACGTGCTTCACGATTCAGATAGCGGTTACTGACTGTTACGTTGGTGTAGTTCTTAGAGTATTTTCCGTCATTCTTATCCTTGTAAGTTCCATAACCATCTTCTTTATAAAGTGTTGATTTCGGCAGATAGTCGGTTTCCTTGATAGGAAGTCCGTCGTTCATATAGAAGGCATCTACGAGTTCTTGCGTTACTCCGGTCGAACCCAAACCGTTCTTTTCGCAGCGAGGAACGATTCTTCGGTCGAATGCGTCACCGTCAAGTCCTCCCCAGTCGTTGTTGGCGGTGCCCCAGATGATTTCTTTATTGTATTTCTGAAAGAGGTTGTAAACGGAGGCATCTACGTCTAGAATCTGTTCACCGGTGCTGCTTGTTGTATATTCTTTGTATAACTCGTAGCGGTTTCCGGTTTCTGCGTAATCGATGAAATCTTTGCAGGCGTTTAATGCAGTATTCCATTTGTTGTCATCACGATCCGGGAAGAGTCTTGTACCGTCTGGGTTGGTCAGAGACAGCGCTTCTCTGTATCCCCCGTTGAGAAGGGGGCTGGCTGCATATAGCCACAATTTGGCACGTACGGCCAAAGCGACACCTTTGGTTGGCCATGCGCGGTAAGATTCATTTTCGTGCATCGGTTCCTGTGGCAGTTCATTAGCTACTTCACGTAGTTCCTGATCAATATACGTGATAACTTCATCTACCGTATTTCTGGGAACATCCTGAGTCTCTGTCGCCTCGTATACCTTATCTTTTACGAGGATAATAGGACCGTATTGTTCCAATAGCAGATAATTGTAAAATGCACGCATGAAGCGTACGTTGGCACGCATCTCATTCAGTTCGTCTTCTTCCAGTCTGTCGCCTTGCGTACCGCTGGTTGTAATCACATGAGCTTTCTCTAGGAAAATGTTAGCCTGCCGGATGTATTTATAGCAGTCGCCATAGCGGTGAAAACCAGCGGTCGCCGCATTCTTGTCCGAGTTGTTGGCCTTGGCAGCATTTCCATAACCTACTACTAGTTCATCGCAGATTGCAGCCCACGGATTTTTAAAGGCTCCTACATTCAGGCTGTTTATTCCCGAATAATCGGGGATTCCTGCAAAGACATTGGCATACCATCGTTTGGTATAGGCTACGTTTTCAAATATTTGATCTGTATTTTGCAAGCCTCCTGACATCTGGTCCGAAACAGCCAGATAATCACATGAACTGACGGAGAAGAATAATCCCATCAGCAACATATATATGTGACTTTTACTTTTCATATTTTTATCTTTTATGGTTTTTAGAATGTGAAATCAAGACCGATTGTATAGGTTCGCGGCAGCGGATAGTTAAGTCCGGCATTCGCATTTCCGGCTTCCGGATCGAAATATTTGATATGATCCCATACTGCCAGGTTATATCCCATCAGATAGATACGGGCAGCTTCGAAGCCGATCTTGCTTAAGAATTTCTTAGGTATCTGATAGCCGATTTCTATATTCTTCAATCGGAGGAAAGAGCCATCGCGCAGCCACCATGTACTGGCAACGCGGTTATTAGCATTGTTCGCATTGCTCTTGTGCAGACGGGGAATAATTACATCCTGGCTCGGATTGTTCTCTGTCCAACGGTTTAATGCAAAGGTGCGATAGTTGGACTGGTCTACACCCCATGAGAATGGGTACCATCCTTCGGAAGTCTTTCCACCCAATAATACAGAAGTGTTCCCTGCTCCCTGGAAGAAGATGCTGGCGTAGATTCCTTTATATTCGGCATTTAAACCGAATCCGTAGATAATTTCCGGAGTTTCCGGATGACCGATTCCTCTTACACGGTCATAAGAGTCGATGATTCCGTCTCCATTGACGTCGGTATATTTGATGTCACCGGGACCAAGGAGTCCGCCTAAGGTTGGTTGTGGAATTTCCGAACGGAGTTTATAAGTCTTTAGACCGTTAGCGTTGGTGCTTACGGTAAAGTCGTCTTCGGTATAAAGTCGTTCTGCGATGTAATAGAGGTTATCTTTATCACTGACACGTTTGCCCGTAATAGCTTGGTAGTCATACTTTGGAGGAAGTTCATCATATTCCAGAATTTTATTGCGGGTGAATGTAAATGTACCTCTTGCACTAAGTTTTACTTTGCCTATATTTTGATGAGCGTTCACAGACATGTCAACACCTCTGTTGCGAACTTTACCGAAGTTTTGCCACGGATCGTCTCTCAGACCGCCAAGCTGGGGAACAGTCTGACGTTGCAGCAGAATCTGGCTTCTGGTAGAATCGAAGTAATCAAAGATAACTTCAAGACGGTTGTCAAACAAGCCGATATCGAAACCGTAGTTTTGTTTGTCTTCTACTTCCCATCCCAAGTAAGGAGCTGCAAAACGTCCTTCTATGATACCGTTGCCGATACCGTTAAGACCGCCTCCGGTATCATTGTAACCTTGCGTAAAACCTCCGGCATCCATTTTGTAGGTCGGACGGTACAAGAAACGGGTTCCTCCTGTATTGTCGTTACCGGCACGTCCGACAGAGGCTCTTAATTTGAGTTTGGGGACATACTTTTTGATCACTTCCGGGTAGAAAGACTCATTGGAAATGTAGTAGGCGAGACCTACTGCCGGGAAGAAACCGAAACGGTTGCCTGAAGCAAATGCTTCTGAACCGGTGTATCCGAAGTTGCCTTCAATGAAATAGCGTCCGCCGTAACCGTAAGTTAAACGTCCTACCAGACCTTGCTTACGATAGGGAAGTGCTACATTGTGATATTGGGTTTCCTTTTGCATGTACAATAGCATGGCACCTACTTCGTGCTGGTCGAACGTACGTTTATAGTTGATGGCAGCATCTATGTAAATCTTCTTGGTTGCGCTTGTCGCACTATTCTTAGGGTCCTGCAATTCAGGGTTTCCGGATACGACTGTGGCAAATAATAGATTGCCGTTTTCGTCGCGTCCCGTAGCATGATATCTTGTCGGATTATATTCACGGCGAACGATCATTTCACTATCATAGTCATAACTTGCGTTCAGGCGTACAGACAAACCTTTGGTGATAAAATCCAGTTTCTGGTCTACATAAACTTTGGATTGAATGGCAGTACGGTATTCTTTGGCGTATCCGGAGTTCATCAATAAGTTGTACGGGTTGCGCATGTTAGCGTCACGTTCCTGTGAGTAGGTTGAAACAGTACCATCACTGTATACAGCCGGAAATGTATAAGGAGGAGTAATCAGCATGGAACGGAATATATTGGCAGTTCCTGTTCCCGGATAATTATTAACCAGATACTGAAGTGCAAGGTCAACTCCTACAGTTGTAGTACTTGATACGTTCATATCAATATTTGAACGCAGGTTGATACGGTCGATGCCGATGTTTGTATTATATTGTTTGGTAGGACTTCCTTTGAAAATACCACTTTCGTTGTAATATGCTGCCGAAACAAAGTATTTTGCTTTTTCTGTACCTCCACGTACATTCAAGGTATATCTGTGTGTGAATGTGTTTTTACGTAACATTTTGTCGATCCAGTTGGTATTTGGATATAGGTCCGGATCGTCATTGTTCCGGTAATGTGCAATTAAGTCATCCGAAAACTGCGGTAATTCCCCATCATTATGGAGTGCTTCGTTGAACAGGTCCAGATAGTCGGCCGAACCAACGAATTCGGGAAGACGGGTAGGGGAAGAAATGGTGTGTTCTGTCTTGAATGAAATCTTTGCCTTCTCTACACGTCCGCGTTTGGTAGTGACAAGTACTACACCATTGGCTCCCTCGGCACCATAAATGGCTGTTGCAGCGGCATCCTTCAAAACCGAAAACGTTTCGATTTCGTCGGGTTCAATGTCACTCATGCTTCTGGGTACACCGTCCACAAGTACCAGCGGAGATGTACCACCCGCAAAGGTACTTACGCCTCGAATCCAAAACTCTGCGTTATCATATCCGGGTTCACCCGAACGTTGTACCGCAATCAACCCGGCGACTTGTCCGGCAAGACTGTTATTCAGGCTTCGCGAAGGGACAACGATATCCTTTGGTTTGATGGAACTCATAGAAACGACTACGCTTTCCTTTTTCTGCTGTCCGTAGCCGACTACTACAACTTCATCCAGCGCTTTGGAGTCTTCGTTCAGCATCACATTGATGTTGCGGCGTCCTTTTACTTTTATTTCTTCGGTTACGTATCCAAGGTATGATACTTGCAAAATAGCATTGTCGGAAGGAACCATAATCTGATAACGTCCTTCCACATCGGTTATTGCTCCGACGTTTGATTGTCCTTTTACTACAACATTGGCTCCGATGATAGATTCTCCTTTGCCGTCTGTTACTACTCCTGTTATTTTAATCTTATTTTGTTGCGTTGTTTCTGAACTCTCTATGCCATTCATCGGCTTTTCCGCATTGCCGGCATTTATGAGTGGAGAAAAACATAAAGAAAAGAACAGAACACCGATTCGCGCGGTTGTGTGTACTTTGTTTGAAGTAAATAAAATGTTTTTCATAATTTTGATTTTAAAATAATAACTAGTTTACCGGTTTTGTTTGTAAACGATAGGGATAGTAAATCATAATACTGTAATATTTCCATAGGCATTGATTGTGTGTTGATTTTTGATTAAAAACTAGGTTATGAAATATAGAATTGAGTAAACTCTAAGGCGGTATAAGTTCATGGAGAACTTGGTGGGATTAGTATTATGCGTACATATTAATTTCAAATACCCCCGGAAATATTACTTTATCAGAATTATAAAAGGAAAAGATAGGGTAAACGAAGAAATAACTTTTAAAAAAAGCATCAATTTATAGCGTACCTCTTAAAAATATAACTATTTTTGTCGCCAACAAAGCAAAGAAAGTCATTCAATATTTGTAAACCTTAAATTTTCAAAAGATGAAAGCTTATTTTTCTAAAATCTGCTACCAAGTTCTCCATGAACTTATCTGAATAGATCCTTAATCTGTCTATTATTTATTTGATTATTAATGTATTGGTCGTTTGGTCGAAATGAGTGTAAAATAGTATTTAACATATTCCTGTTTTATCTATCTTATCCTTATTTTACATTTTGTATAATTATATATGTATTATTATTTTGTAATGAGCGTGTGCCAGTATAGAAAAACTTTTAATGCCTTATTTCAATTAATTTTAAGCAGGTTCATGGGAAAAACAATTTTAAAAATTACCTTTGCAATATTCTAAGTTTTATCTCAAATAAAAAGCATATGAACAAAATGAGAGTTTTTTTATTGTTTGCTGTTTTGGTTGGTGTGACAAGTGCTTGTCAATCAAAGAGCGGACAGACTGCGGGACAAGAGCAGGATGCTATGGATGATAGTCTGGCTGTCGCTCCTACAGAAGATGAGAAAACAATCTTCGGGGTAGTAGAAGATGCTTCGATGAATAATTTTATGTTGGTTACTTCGAAAGGAGATACGGTGTTCGTCAGTACAATGGATCAGGAACCAAGTGAGGTCGGTGGCTTCGAACTGGGAGATACCGTACAGGTGAATTACATAGAAGAAGAGGAAGAGCCGGGATCGAATACGATACCAACTGCAAAGAAAGTGATTGTAGTAGGGAAGAAGGCGAACCGGACAAATGACTAATTAATAATCTAATCAGAACTACAGAATGAAAAAGAAAATGTTGGCAGCAACTCTGCTAATGGGTTTATTGGCTGCATGTGGAGGTAACTCAGCCTCAATTGTTGGCTCATGGGTAGAACCCGTGCCAGGTATGGAAGGACAAGTACAAGGTATTAAGATGGAAGAAGGAGGCGTTGCTTCTTCTGTCAATATGGCTACCTTGGTTTATGAAAGCTGGAAACAGGAAGGAACTAAACTGATTCTGACTGGAAAAAGTATCGGTAATGGCCAGACGATTGAATTTGTGGATACGATGGATATCAAGAGACTGACGGCTGACTCTTTGGTTCTGGATAATCAAGGAATGGAAATTCGGTACGCAAAGCAGAAGTAATTTCTGTTGCTGTAGAATTAAAAAAGCTACTTTCCAGATGATTTGTCTTTCGGAAAGTAGCTTTTTTTATAGCTTTTCAGAGATGCTGCTTACAAAAGGTCTAAAGCCTTGAAAGCTTTCACTAACTTTTCTACAGCACTGTCTATTTGTTCTTTGGTATGAGTAGCCATCAATGCCACGCGTACCAATGTGTCTTGCGGAGCACATGCCGGCGGAATGACCGGATTGATGAATACGCCTTCGTCGAAAGCTAACTTAGTAACCATGAAAGTCTTCTCCGTATCGCGTACATAAAGAGGAATGATAGGAGATTCGGTAGCACCGATCTCGAAGCCTGCTTCACGGAAACGTTTCAGAGCATAGTTGGTTGCTTCCCACAGAGCGTTCAGTCTTTCCGGTTCGTTCTGGATGATATGAAGAGCTTCCAAAGCAGCTGCTGTTGCAGCCGGAGTGTTGGATGCACTAAAGATATAAGTACGTGCATTGTGTCGCAGCCAGTTGATGATAGAAGAATCAGCAGCGATAAAACCGCCGATAGAGGCCAGCGACTTACTGAAAGTACCCATGATCAAGTCTACTTCGTGTGTCAGACCGAAATGGTCGCATACACCACGTCCCTGTTTTCCGAATACACCCAAACCGTGAGCTTCGTCTACCATAATAGTAGCATTGTATTTATGTTTCAGGCGAACGATTTCGGGTAGGTTTGCCAAGTCACCTTCCATAGAGAATACACCGTCTACTATGATCAGTTTCACTGAATCCGGATTGCACTTCTGAAGTTGCTTTTCCAGATCCGCCATATCGTTGTGCTTATATTTTAATTGCTGTGAGAAGGAGAGACGACGGCCATCTACGATAGAGGCATGGTCACGGTCATCACATATTATATAATCATTTCGGTCGGTCAGGCATGAGATAACTCCGGAATTAACCGTAAAACCGGTAGAGAAGCAAAGTGCTTCATCCTTGCCAACAAAGGCAGCCAGTTCTTTTTCAAGTTGAACATGAAGATCGAGCGTACCATTCAGAAAACGTGAACCGGCACAACCGGAACCGTATTTGCGCATGGCTTTGATACCTGCTTCAATCACTCTTTCATCTCCCGTAAGGCCAGTGTATGCATTGGACCCGAACATTAACACATGTTGTCCGCCCATTTCTACTTCTGTACCCTGCTTTCCCTCAATCTCACGGAAATATGGGTAAACGCCCTGTGCCATAAATTTCTGTGGCAGGTCGTACTTAGCTAACTTCTCTTGTAATAATCCCATGAATTATAATTTATTATACTCATACTCAGATCATTCGCTGATGATCTAATTTCCTTTTATCTTAACAAGTGTTTAAAACAGGGGGCAAAGATAACAAAATTTGCTTTTATCTGTTCTTTTTAAAAGAAAAAAGTTGCTCCCATGAGATTAGAAACCTCTAATAGATCAAAATTTAATATATTTGTATTACTTTTGTCGTCTACAATTGACAAAGATTAGCATGAACGAAAGAATGAAAAGAATAATATTCGTCGTCAATCCTATTTCGGGAACACAAAGTAAAGAATTGATTCTTAACTTGCTGGATGAAAAAATTGATAAGGCGAGATACACTTGGGAAGTAGTGTATACGGAAAGAGCCGGTCATGCAGTAGAGATAGCTGCCAAAGCTGCGGAAGAGAAAGCTGACATCGTTGTGGCTATCGGGGGGGACGGAACAATTAATGAAATAGCTCGTTCGCTGGTACATACTGATACCGCATTGGGAATTATTCCCTGCGGATCGGGGAATGGACTGGCGCGGCATCTGCATATACCTATGGAACCTAAGAAGGCACTGGAAGTGCTCAATGAGGGATGCCTGGATACCATAGATTATGGTAAGATTAATGGTACGGACTTTTTCTGTACCTGTGGAGTAGGGTTTGATGCATTTGTCAGTTTGAAATTTGCTCATGCCGGAAAGCGCGGACTATTGACTTATCTCGAAAAGACGCTGCAGGAAAGTCTTAAATATCAGCCCGAAACATATGAACTGGAAACGGAAAACGGAGTCAGCAAGTATAAAGCTTTCCTTATTGCCTGCGGAAATGCGTCGCAATATGGAAACAATGCATATATAGCTCCGCAAGCCACGTTGACGGATGGTTTGCTGGATGTGACCATCCTCGAGCCTTTTACCGTTTTGGATGTACCCTCTCTTGCTTTCCAGCTATTTAATAAAACTATTGATCAGAACAGCCGGATCAAGACATTCCGTTGTAAGAAGTTGTGTATTCGACGGGCTGTGCCGGGAGTCGTGCATTTTGACGGTGACCCGATGGAGACGGAGGCGGATGTAAATATCGAACTTATTAAAAGCGGATTGCGCGTAGTTGTGCCGAAGACAGAAGAAAAAGATGCGGCCAACGTTCTTCAAAGAGCACAGGAATATGTGAACGGAATAAAACTGATTAACGAGGCGATTGTGGACAATATAACAGATAAAAACAAGAAAATATTGAAAAAGCTGACAAAGAAAGTCTGAAATAAATGCCGATTTCTGATTTATTGTGTACTTTTGCAAGCTACTTAACGAAAAATATCATAAATATTAGAAAATATGTTCAGAACGCACACATGTGGAGAACTGAGAATCTCCGATGTAAATAAACAAATCACGCTGTCTGGATGGGTACAGCGCAGCCGTAAAATGGGAGGTATGACTTTCATTGATCTTCGCGACCGTTACGGTATTACCCAGTTGGTTTTTAATGAGGAAATTAATGCTGAACTTTGCGATCGTGCCAATAAACTGGGTCGTGAATTTGTGATTCAGATCACAGGAACAGTGAATGAACGTTTCAGCAAGAACGCAAACATCCCTACCGGAGATATTGAAATTATCGTTTCCGAACTGAACGTTCTGAACACTGCCATGACTCCTCCGTTTACGATCGAGGATAATACAGACGGTGGTGATGATATCCGTATGAAATACCGTTATCTGGATTTGCGTCGTAATGCCGTACGCTCTAATCTGGAATTACGTCATAAGATGACAATCGAAGTACGTAAGTATCTTGATAGTCTGGGCTTTATAGAGGTAGAAACTCCTGTGCTGATCGGTTCTACTCCGGAAGGTGCACGTGACTTCGTGGTACCTTCACGCATGAATCCAGGACAATTCTATGCACTTCCGCAATCTCCGCAGACGCTGAAACAATTGCTGATGGTTTCCGGTTTCGACCGCTATTTCCAGATTGCAAAATGTTTCCGTGACGAAGACTTGCGTGCCGACCGTCAACCGGAATTTACACAGATTGACTGTGAAATGAGTTTCGTAGAACAGGAAGACATCATTTCTACTTTCGAAGGAATGGCCAAACATCTGTTCAAGACTCTTCGGGGTGTTGAACTGACCGAACCGTTCCAGCGTATGCCTTGGTCAGATGCCATGAAATATTATGGCAGCGACAAACCGGATTTGCGTTTCGGCATGAAGTTCGTCGAACTGATGGACATCATGAAAGGTCATGGTTTCTCTGTATTCGATAATGCCGCATATGTTGGCGGTATCTGTGCGGAAGGGGCTGCTACTTATACCCGTAAACAACTCGATGCCTTGACCGAATTCGTCAAGAAACCGCAGATTGGTGCGAAAGGTATGGTGTATGCTCGTGTAGAAGCAGACGGTACGGTGAAATCAAGTGTAGACAAATTCTATACACAGGAAGTGCTGCAACAGATGAAGGAAGCATTTGGCGCTAAACCGGGTGATCTGATTCTGATTCTTTCCGGCGATGACGTGATGAAAACACGTAAGCAACTGTGTGAACTCCGTCTGGAAATGGGTTCTCAACTGGGATTGCGTGATAAGAATAAGTTTGTTTGCCTTTGGGTGATTGACTTCCCAATGTTTGAATGGAGTGAGGAAGAAGGTCGTCTGATGGCTATGCACCATCCGTTTACGCATCCGAAAGAAGAAGATATTCCATTGCTGGATACTGACCCGGCTGCTGTGCGTGCCGATGCTTATGATATGGTTGTCAACGGCGTGGAAGTCGGTGGAGGATCTATCCGTATTCACGATGCCCAGTTGCAAGCCAGAATGTTCGAAATCCTTGGCTTCACACCGGAGAAGGCACAGGCTCAGTTTGGCTTCCTGATGAATGCCTTCAAGTATGGTGCACCTCCTCACGGTGGTTTGGCATACGGTCTTGACCGTTGGGTGTCTCTTTTCGCCGGTCTGGATTCTATCCGTGACTGTATCGCATTCCCGAAAAATAACTCAGGACGCGATGTAATGTTGGATGCACCGTCTGAAATTGATCAGACTCAACTTGACGAACTCAACCTGATCGTTGATATCAAAGAAAATAAGTAAACGATGAACAAATATCGTTCTCTTTATAATACCACCCTGTCACTCATAATTAATTTATTATTAGTGATGGGGTGCTTTATTCTCTGTCGTGTCATTTTTCTGATAGAAAATCTGAAGGCTTTTTCCGATCTTTCAGCCGGACGAATCTGGAGAATGTTCGAGGGGGGATTCCTTTTTGATACTTCTGCCATTCTTTATACGAATCTTCTGTATATTTTCCTGATGCTGATTCCGCTTCATTATAAGGAAAATGTAATATATCAGAAGATTACAAAGGGGATTTTTGTGACAACCAACCTGATTGTCATTATTATGAACCTGATGGATACGGTTTATTTCCAATATACCCATCGAAGAACGACTGCGTCCGTATTCAGCGAATTTAAGAATGAAGGGAATCTGGGAGGTATTATAGGGACAGAATTATTGAATCACTGGTATCTGACGTTGTTTGCCATTGCTTTTGGTTATGCTTTATTTAAGTTGTATCGTAAGCCGAAGCCGGTAAAGGTAGAGCGTATGCCAGTTTATTATGCGGCTCATTTGCTTACTTTGGGGCTTGGAGTGTACTTGTGTATCGGCGGAATGCGTGGCGGATTTACCGGCATGGTGCGTCCTATCACCATCAGCAACGCCAATAAGTATGTAGACCGGCCGATGGAGACGGGAATCGTACTGAATACCCCTTTTTCTGTCTTCCGCACGTTTGGAAAGACCTCATTTGCCATACCTCAGTATTTCGATAAAGAGAAGATGGAAGCTTTGTACACGCCGGTGCATATGCCTGCGGATAGTGTGCAATTCAGGCCGTTGAATGTGGTTGTTTTTATTCTGGAGAGCTTTAGCAAAGAGAATAGCGGCTTTCTGAATGAAGAACTGGACAATGGAACCTATAAGGGATATATGCCTTTCCTTGATTCGTTGATGGCTGAAGGTCTGACTTTTAAATACTCATTCTCCAATGGTATGAAGAGTATCGACGGAATGCCTTCCGTATTGTCAGGTATCCCGATGTTTATAGAACCGTTCTTTCTGACACCATCTTCTTTGAACACGGTATCCAGTATAGGCGGGGAGTTGGGCAAAAAAGGATATTACACCGCTTTCTTCCACGGGGCGGACAATGGCTCTATGGGATTTGAAGCTTTTGCACGTACGGCAGGGTACACCAATTACTTTGGTCGTACGGAATATAATGAGGCTAATCCGGGTAACAAGGATTTTGACGGGCATTGGGGAATTTGGGATGAGAAATTCTTCCAGTTCTTTGGCAATACTTTATCCGGCTTTCAGCAGCCTTTTGCAGCTGCGTTGTTCAGCCTTTCTTCCCATCATCCGTTTGCAGTTCCGGCAGAATACGAAGGCGTTTTCCCGAAAGGGAATAAAGCTATTCGTCAGTGCATCGGATACACGGATCATGCTTTGAAGTTGTTCTTTGAAAAGGTTTCGAAAGAACCGTGGTATAAAAATACGCTGTTCGTATTTACAGCAGATCATACCAACTCGCCGGAACGTCCGGAGTATGAGACGGAAAGCGGGTTATTCTCTGTTCCTGTAGTGTTTTATCAGCCGGGAAGTAATTTGAAAGGTTTCCGTAAAGATGTGATAGCACAACAAATTGATATTATGCCTACTGTATTGGGGTATTTAGGGTATGACAAACCATTTGTTTCCTTTGGGTGTGACTTATTGAATACGCCTGCTGAGGATACATATGCCGTAAATTATATCAATGGAATATATCAATTCTTTAAAGGTGACTATTTATTGCAGTTTGATGGCCGGAACGCCGTAGCCATGTATGCGTTTAAAACGGATAAGTTGCTGGAACATAATCTTCTGGGTCAGATTGATGTGCAACAGTCGATGGAAGATGAGCTGAAAGCAATCATTCAGCAGTACATGATACGAATGAATAACGACGAACTTGTTGTGAAATGAAAGAATCAGTGCGCATATTTCGCTTTATAGTAATCGGAACGATGAATGCTTTGATCATGGCCCTTGTTGTGTGGCTGATGATGAGAGAAATGTCATTCGAAGGTGACTATATGGTGGCTAATGTAACTGCGTATATTATAGCCCAGATTCATAACTTTATCTGGTGCAAGTATTGGATATTCCCCGTAGAAAAAAGAAAGAACAATGTCTGGAAACAGATACTGTTCTTCTGTTCTGCTTTCGGGGTTGCTTACACTGCGCAGTTTTTATTCCTTATTTTGTTGGTAGAAGGTCTGGATGTCAATGAATATCTGGCCCAGTTCCTTGGATTGTTTATTTACGGAGCTGCCAACTTTATTGCTAATAAGAAGATTACTTTCCAATAAAAAAGGATATAATACGGAGGTCCACAAGAGTTGCTATTCAGGCTTTTCTCTTGTGGACCTCTTGTATTATTTCTATCGGTGATCAATTGTGATTCTGCTCGTTAATCCAAAAAACGTTTGGTGAGTCCGTCATATTCATCAATTCGACGGTCACGGAGGAAGGGCCACCAGCGGCGGACGTTCTCCGAACGTTCCATGTCTATTTCAACTACCATGTTTTCAGGATGATCGTTGCTTGCCTGTGCCAGAAACTCTCCTTGCGGTCCGGCTACGAAGCTGTTTCCCCAAAACTGTATGCCATTCGTTTGACCGGAAGGGTCGGGCTCGTGCCCTACACGGTTGACAGAGATAACCGGAAGACCGTTTGCCACTGCATGAGCACGTTGGGAGATTATCCACGCATTGAGTTGGCGGGCTTTTTCGTCGTCCGTATCGCTACTTTCCCAGCCGATGGCGGTAGGATAAATTAGAAGTTCAGCCCCTTTCAGAGCCATCAGACGGGCAGCTTCCGGATACCATTGATCCCAGCATACCAGTACTCCCAGTTTGCCTAAGGATGTCTGAATCGGTTCGAAACCTATATCTCCGGGGGTGAAATAAAACTTTTCGTAATAGGCAGGATCATCGGGAATGTGCATTTTCCGATATTTTCCGGCAATACTTCCGTCGCGGTCGAAAACGACAGCTGTGTTATGATATAGGCCCGGTGCGCGTTTTTCAAAGAGTGAAGCAACAAGCACTACCTTATTAGCTGCTGCCAGTTCGGAGTAGAAACCTGTAGATGGTCCGGGGATAGGCTCGGCAAGGTCAAACAGATTCGTATTTTCTGTCTGGCAGAAATAAAGTGAATTGTGCAACTCCTGCAGCACGATCAGTTGTGCTCCGTGAGCAGCACAGGCTTCAATGCTTTTAGCGAGGTTCATCAGGTTGACCCGAATATCTGCGGTATTGGATTGTTGGATTAATCCTACTTTTATCTTTCTCATGATGAATAATTATTTAATATACTACTGAAATGTCCGTTATTGGATAACACCTGACGGATACTGCATGGTGACGCAATGCAGAGAACCGTGTTGCTTGATCAATGCCCGGCAATCAATACCGATGACCTGATGTTTGGGGAATGCTTGTTGTAATACTTCTCCCGCTTTCCGGTCATTATCCGGCTGTTGATAGGTGGGGTAAAGAATTGCATCATTCATAATCAGAAAGTTGGCATAGGTAGCAGGCAGTCGTTCACCGTCTTCTTCTATCTTGTCTGCCATTGGCAAAGCCAGCAGACGATAGGGCTCTCCTGCCAATGTGCGGAATGTTTTTAATTGTTCCTCCATGGCATGCAGTGCTTCATAATGTTCGTCTTCGGTATTGTCGCATTTCACGTAGGCAATGGTGTCGGTGGAACAGAAGCGTGCCAAGGTGTCGATATGACTGTCGGTATCATCGCCGGCCAGATAACCGTGATCCAGCCAGAGGACTTTCTGCAGATGGAAAGTTGATTTGAGATATTCTTCTATCTCTACTTGATTCAGTTTCCCGTTCCGGTGGGGAGAGAGCAGGCATTCGGTGGTGGTAAGCAGTGTTCCCATACCGTCGCTTTCGATGGAACCTCCTTCGAGAACGAAGTCAAGACAGTTTATATACTGGCCTTTCAGCGCTCCGGCTTTTACAGCCTGTCCGGTAATCAGATTATCCAGTTCGGAGGCGAACTTCAATCCCCAGCCGTTGAATGTGAAGTCGAGCAGGGAAGGGTTGCCGGTATCTATCATGGTGATAGCTCCGTGGTCGCGTGCCCATGTGTCGTTTGTCTCACATTTCAGAAAGCGGACATTGTCCATGTTTACGGTAGCCACTATCTGTTTCTTTACTTCTTCGGGCTCGGGAGTCACGATTAATAATAACTCACGTTTGGCAATTTCTTTGGCTATGTTGACAAAACATTCTTGTACTTCTTTCAGCATATATGCCCAATCTGTACCGGCATGCGGCCATGTCAACTGTATGCCGCTTTGCAGATGCCATTCGGCAGGCAGGTGGGGAGCTCTCATCTCTACCTGTACAGTCATATTCTTTCCAAAGTTTAATTGCAAATCTTTTTCCGAGCCACTGGGGCTGGGAAGTCCAACCATGATTCCCATCAGACTATATTATATTTAGTTATAAAATCAGTTTATAAAATGAGCAGGTACCAGTCTTTTGACGCATACCTATGCTTTGGTTTCCTGTTTCGGTTTCCGGTCAAAGAATGGATTCTTTGAAGAGGCGCTCACCGGAATAGCCATAACCATCTTACAGTCTTTCAGCCAATTGAGGTGTTGTGCTGCCAATCCGGCAGAGAACATGACACGGGTATCTACACGCATATCGGCTGCTGTGGCGCAAGCGGAGCCGATGGCGATGCCTACGTCAATACTGTTCAATGCACAGGGGACGTCTTCCGTGCGTCCGGCACACGTCGCAAATCCGCAATGTCCGCAATTCAAGCCTTGTGCCTGTTCGCGTGTTCCTATCAATACAACACATTCGGCGCTTAAGATGTTGTCGGCATCCCGAAGGAAAAACTTCATTCCGTGTTCTTCTACCATAGCTATCATTTTGTCCGACAACAGTTTAACATCTTCATCGGTAATCAAAGCCACTTCAATGATATCAATCCCTTTTCCTTTCGGAGCAGTGCGTGCGGCAGTCATCATTTGGCGTGCTACCTGTAATATATGCTCATGACGGGCATCTCTTTCATTCAGTATCATAACTTTTCTCGAATTAATTAGTGAGGCAAAGATAACGTTTTTCAAGAAAATACTACCTTTGCCGGAAAGAAAGAATTGAAAACGCCATGCTACATATCAACAATGCTTGTATCGCTTTTGGGACAGAAGTACTTTTCTCCGGATTAAATCTGAATCTGGAGAGGGGAGAAACTGCCTGTATTGTAGGACAGTCCGGCTGTGGAAAGACTTCATTGCTGAATGCGGTGATGGGCTTTGTACCGTTGAAGGAGGGGACTATAAAAGTAGGAGATACCTTGTTGGATAAATCAACTATAGACATAATCCGGCGGCAAATTGCATGGATTCCACAAGAACTGGCCTTACCTTTTGAATGGGTAAAGGAAATGGTGGCTCTTCCGTTTGATCTGAAAATAAATCGTTCCGTCCCTTTTTCGGAAGAAAGGCTCTATGATTATTTTGATGAGTTGGGACTGGAACATGATTTGTATACTAAAAGGGTGAATGAAGTCTCAGGCGGACAACGTCAGCGTATCATGCTGGCAGTGGCGGCGATGCTCAACAAACCTTTGATCATTATTGATGAACCGACATCAGCGTTGGATGCCGGATCAACAGACAAAGTGCTGGCTTTCTTCAAGCGGCAGGCAGAGAAAGGGGCGGCTGTGTTAGCTGTATCACATGATAAAGACTTTGCTTCGGGCTGTCATTATTTAATAGAACTATAAACGATATTTAATACTAGCATAAAGGGAATTTATTTTGGGAACCATCGATATTTCATACTATAATTTATTTATCGGCTTGCTATTGCTTGCCATTCCGTTCTTTTATCTTTGGAAGTTCAAGACGGGTTTGCTGAAACCTGCCGTGATAGGTACGCTTCGAATGATTATCCAGCTATTTTTTATCGGTATATATCTGAAGTATCTTTTCTTGTGGAATAACCCCTGGATTAATTTCCTTTGGGTGATTATCATGATATTTGTTGCCGGACAAACGGCGTTGGTACGTACTCAACTGAAACGGGGCATCTTGCTGATACCGATTTCTATAGGTTTTTTGTGCAGTGTAGTAGTGGTTGGATTGTACTTTATCGGTGTTGTCCTCCAGTTAGATAACATTTTCAGTGCTCAGTATTTTATTCCAATATTCGGCATTTTAATGGGAAATATGCTTTCAAGTAATGTGATCGCATTGAATACTTATTATAGCGGACTGAAGCGGGAACAACAATTATACCGTTATTTATTAGGAAATGGAGCTACACGCCAGGAAGCTCAGGCACCATTTATAAAACAGGCTATCATCAAGTCATTCAGTCCTTTGATTGCGAATATTGCAGTGATGGGATTGGTGGCTCTGCCGGGTACGATGATCGGACAAATTTTGGGAGGAAGCAGTCCGAATGTGGCTATCAAATATCAGATGATGATTATGGTTATCACCTTCACGGCTTCCATGCTATCACTGATGATTACTATTTCACTGGCTTCCCGAAGGTCATTTGATGCATACGGGAAGTTATTGGAAGTAACGAAAGAAACGAAGAAATGACTGTTACCGACCGGATATTCCAAAAAGTGGCGGAGCTGTCTGTTCCGCATTTTTTCATTACTGTAGAGTTCTCGGTAATGGGAAATGAAATGCCGGAACATATCGAATCTTTCGTATGGGAAAAATATCAGGCTATTCTTCGTGGCGTAAACGGACGCAAATTCGTCTATACGGAAGGAGAGTGGCGTCTTATTTTCACTTTCTTTCCTACAGACAAAGTGGTAGATGAACGGTATGCACTAAAGAATAAGGTGCAGATGAAGTTTCACAAATAAAAATTTCTTCAACTTTGGAAAGAATTCCGGTGAGCGCTATTGTATAGCCTGCAGTTTTTCCCTCATGCAGCGAAGCTGAACGAATTGTTCTCCCGTTTGTATATACCCGCCTTCCAGCATTCGTTCTGAAACTTGGAATTTATCAAGATGATGGAGTATGTACTTTTCTACGCCTGATGATTGCTTTTTGATAAAAGACAGAAAGTCAACCTTTCCATTTTCGCGAATAAAGACTTTCGCTTTAATCGTACGGAGACCCGAATCTTTGCAATGTTTGGCTTCTGCCTTGTCTATCCAAAAGATAGCGGTAGCTTTTACGGTATCTACCATACAAGTTTCTGTACTATCAACGCTCATGTTTTGATCGATTGACTCATCGGAATTCTGATTCTGTTTCATTTGGCAGGAAACAGCCAGAATAATTACTAAACAGCAGGATAGAATTGTTTTCATCGTGTTCTAATTTTAAGGATATGCGACAAATTTACTAAAAAAACGATAAGATGGGAGTTTATTCCTATTTTATTTGCTATATTTGCAACCAAATTTTCTCTAAATAATGAAAATTAAGGAAATAGTAAGCGCCCTTGAACGATTCGCGCCTCTGCCATTGCAAGACGGTTTTGATAATGCCGGCCTGCAAATCGGATTGACAGATGCGGAAGCAACAGGGGCTTTGTTGTGTCTTGACGTTACTGAAGCTATCTTGGATGAAGCTATCACGTTGGGGTACAACCTCGTCATATCGCATCATCCTTTGATATTTAAAGGTTATAAATCCATTACCGGCAAAGATTATGTGGAACGCTGTATGCTGAAAGCAATAAAAAATGATATTGTGATCTACTCAGCACACACAAATCTTGATAATGCACAGGGAGGGGTAAATTATAAGATAGCCGAAAAAATCGGATTGAAACACCTGAAAGTGCTTGAACCAAAAGAAAATAGCCTGATGAAACTGGTGACTTTTGTCCCCGTCGCTCAGGCGGATATTGTAAGGAACGCACTTTTTGCAGTCGGTTGTGGTAATATCGGTAACTATGACTCATGCAGCTACAATCTGGAAGGGGAAGGGACATTCCGTGCCAAAGAAGGAACTCATCCTTTCTGTGGAGAGATTGGAGAACTCCATCGGGAAGGAGAGGTGAGAATTGAAACAATTCTTCCTGTATTCAAAAGGTCGGAAGTAGTCAGAGCACTATTGTCTGTTCATCCTTATGAAGAACCTGCATTCGACTTGTATCCGCTGCAAAATGAGTGGGCACAGGCAGGATCGGGAATCGTTGGCGAACTGGAAGAGCCGGAAACGGAGATGGAATTCTTGAAGCGTATAAAGAAAACGTTTGAAGTAGAGTGTCTGCGTCATAACAAACTGACCGGGAGAGAAATACAGAAAGTGGCATTGTGTGGAGGTGCCGGAGCATTTTTGCTTCCGCAAGCAATCCGGTCGGGAGCCGATGTTTTTATTACAGGTGAGATTAAGTATCATGATTATTTTGGTCACGAAGGAGACATCCTGATGGCAGAAATCGGTCATTACGAAAGCGAACAATATACAAAAGAAATTTTTTATTCCATAATCCGGGATTTATTTCCTAATTTTGCGCTCCAATTGAGTAAAATAAATACGAATCCCATAAAATATTTGTAAGTAAAATGGCTAGAGAAGCAAAAAAAGATCCGAATGAGTTGACGGTGGAACAGAAGTTGAAAACACTGTTCCAGCTGCAAACTATGTTGTCTAAGATTGATGAAATCAAGACATTGAGAGGTGAACTTCCATTGGAAGTGCAGGACCTTGAAGATGAAATCGCTGGTTTGAGTACCCGTATCGACAAGATCAAAGCTGAAGTGGATGAACTGAAATCTGCTATTGCAGGTAAGAGAGTAGAAATTGAAACGGCAAAAGCTTCAGTAGAAAAATATAAGTCACAACAAGACAACGTCCGCAACAACCGTGAGTATGATTTCTTGACGAAGGAAATTGAATTCCAGAGCCTGGAAATCGAACTTTGCGAGAAAAGAATCAAAGAATTCAGTGCAGACAAAGAAGAAAAGGAAGCTGAAGTAGTAAAGAACGAACAAATACTCAGCGAAAGACAGAAAGACCTCGAACAGAAGAAGAGCGAACTGGACGAAATTATCTCTGAAACCAAACAGGAAGAAGAGAAGCTGAGAGACAAAGCTAAAGATTTGGAAACTAAGATTGAACCGCGTCTGTTGCAGTCATTCAAACGTATCCGTAAGAACTCCCGCAATGGATTGGGCGTTGTATATGTACAACGTGATGCGTGCGGTGGTTGCTTTAACAAGATTCCGCCTCAGAGACAGTTGGACATCCGTTCTCGTAAGAAAGTGATCGTTTGCGAATATTGCGGACGTATCATGATTGACCCGGAATTGGCTGGTGTACAGATTGAGCATAAAGTAGAGGAAGCTCCGGCTACTACTACCAAAAGAGCAATCAGAAGAAAAACTGCTGAATAAGATACAATATTTGAATATGTATTCGAAAGCCTCGCATTATTGCGGGGCTTTTTTATTTCTTCTAACTTTACTGTCCCTTTAAACAAACCTAACCTTGAATTGTTATCTTTTCATTTCATAAAAACCTGAACCGAATATGAATGTACGAGCGTGGAGCGTATCGCTCCTTTTGTTTCTTTCAACTGTAACTGCGGTTGGACAGACAGTGAACCGCTATTTGAATACCCCTCTTCCTAAAGAATGGGAAGAGAGTGGAGAAGTGTTTCAACAGACTCTTCCGGTGGACGACCATTGGTGGAAGTCTTTTCAGGACACCAAACTGGACTCTTTGATTGCTTTGGCAGTAGACCGCAATTATTCCGTAGCGATGGCAATTAATCGTATAGCTGCCGCACGTGCCAATCTTTGGGCAGAACGTGGAAATTTCTTTCCATCTATCGGACTGAATGCCGGATGGACCCGACAGGAAACCAGTGGAAATACCAGTACCTTACCTCAGTCTACAGATCATTATTATGATGCTACACTCAGTATGAGCTGGGAAATCGATGTCTTCGGCAGCATCCGTAAGCGGGTAAAGGCGCAGAAAGAAAACTTTGCCGCCAGCAAAGAGGAATATGCGGCGGTTATGGTTTCTCTGGCATCAGAGGTAGCCTCAGCTTATATTAACCTGCGGGAATTGCAGCAGGAACTTGAAGTGGTAAATAAGAATGTAGCTTCTCAGGAAGAAGTCTTGAAAATCACGGAAGTACGGTATAATACCGGACTTGTTGCCAAGCTGGATGTGGCACAGGCCAAATCCGTTTTATACAGTACTAAAGCCTCCATACCACAATTAGAGGCAGGTATCAATCAATATATTACGACACTGGCTGTTTTGCTGGGTATGTATCCGCAAGAAATACGTCCTGTATTGGAAACTACCGGAACATTACCTGATTATATGGAACCGATCGGAGTAGGTATGCCGGTTGATTTATTACTGAGAAGACCGGATGTGCGAAGTGCGGAGAGAAGTGTGAATGCCCAAGCTGCATTACTCGGCGCTTCCAAGTCCGATTGGCTGCCGAAGATCTTTCTGAAAGGTTCGTTTGGCTATGCAGCCCGTGATCTGAATGATCTGGTGAAAAGTAAAAGTATGACCTATGAGATTGCTCCGTCTTTGAGTTGGACTATTTTTAGCGGAGGACAATTAGTGAATGCAACAAGACTGGCTAAGGCACAGTTGGATGAATCTATCAATCAATTTAATCAGACAGTTCTGACTGCGGTACAGGAAACGGATAACGCCATGAACTCCTATCGGAACTCAATCAAGCAGATTGTAGCTTTGAGGGAAGTGCGTAATCAAGGTGTTGAAACTCTGAAACTTTCACTGGAACTTTATAAACAAGGGCTTTCTCCTTTTCAGAATGTGCTTGATGCACAACGGTCTTTGTTATCTTATGAGAATCAACTGGTACAGGCGCAGGGTAGCTCGTTACTGCAACTGATAAGTCTTTATAAAGCGCTGGGAGGCGGTTGGAGAGAATAAAAGAATCTATAAATAAAATGTAACCTAACGGATATGAAAAAACTAATGTATATTTTTCTTGTGTTGTCGGTATTGACTGGTTGCAAGGAGAAAAAAGACGCCGGAGCAATGAAGGGAATGCCGACTCTGGCAATTAGCGTAGCGAAACCTATAGTGAAGGACATCACTTTGACGAAAGATTATCCGGGCTATCTGACAACGGAGAAAACTGTAAATCTTGTGGCCAGAGTGAACGGAACATTACAGTCTGTCTCTTACGCACCGGGCGGACGGGTAAAAAAAGGGCAGTTGCTGTTTGTAATAGAACCTACCTTATATAATGATAAGGTGGCACAAGCGGAAGCTGAACTGAAAACTGCTCAGGCACAATTGGAATATGCCCGTAATAATTATAGCCGTATGAAGGAGGCTGTGAAAAGTGATGCTGTGAGTCAGATACAGGTGTTGCAGTCGGAATCGTCTGTGACAGAAGGAGTAGCAGCTGTCAGCAATGCGGAAGCTGCTTTGAGTACAGCGCGTACAAATTTAGGATATTGTTATGTTCGTGCCCCTTTTGACGGGACAATCAGCAAGTCGACAGTGGATATCGGCAGTTATGTCGGTGGTTCTTTGCAGCCGGTTACGCTGGCTACTATTTATAAGGACGATCAGATGTATGCGTATTTTAATGTTGCTGATAATCAATGGCTGGAGATGTCGATGAACAATCAGCAGCCAACGAAGGATCTTCCGAAAAAGATCATGGTTCAGCTGGGGAAAGAAGGTACCGAATCCTATCCGGCAACACTGGATTATCTGTCACCGAACGTAGACCTGAATACAGGAACTCTGATGGTACGTGCCAATTTTGATAATCCGCAGGGAGTACTGAAGAGTGGATTGTACGTCAGCATTACCTTACCTTATGGAGAGGCCGATCATGCAATTCTTGTGAAAGAGGCTTCCATCGGAACCGATCAGCTCGGTAAATTCCTGTATGCCGTCAATGATTCGGACATAGTACACTATCGGCATATTGAAATAGGACAACTGATTAATGATACCTTACGGCAGGTGTTGGGAGGACTCTCACCACAGGAACGATATGTTACAGAAGCTCTGATGAAGGTCAGAGATGGAATGAAGATAAAGCCGATACCCTGATGCGGTCGGCTTGTTGGTTATCTTCAGACGATGCAGGTAACTGTTTGTCCTTATATAAATATTAATCGTAAACTTATATATTATGTTTTCTAAGTTTTTCATTAACCGACCAATTTTTGCTACCGTACTTGCCCTGCTCATTGTGGTAGCCGGTTTGGTCGCACTTAATATATTGCCTGTGGCGCAATTTCCGGAGATTACACCTCCGACGGTTCAGGTATCGGCTGTCTATCCCGGTGCGAATGCTGAAACTGTAGCTCAAACGGTAGGACTCCCCATCGAACAGCAGGTGAATGGGGTGGACGGTATGCTCTATATGTCTTCAAATTCTTCCTCTTCGGGAGCATATTCTCTGACAATTACATTTGCCGTCGGTACAGATATCGATATGGCTACTGTACAAGTCCAGAACAGGGTAAGTGTTGCTCAATCATCCTTGCCGGAACCGGTAGTGGTACAGGGGGTGACTGTGCAGAAACAGTCTTCGAACATTGTCATGTTCCTGACAATGACTTCGAAAGACTCTGTATACAACAGTCTCTATCTGACTAACTATGCCAAATTGAATTTGGTCGATCAGTTATCACGTGTGCCTGGTGTAGGAGCTGTTAATGTCATGGGAGCAGGTGATTATTCCATGCGTATCTGGCTGGATCCTGAAGCTATGCGTATCCGGAACATTTCTCCGGCACAAGTATATCAGTCCATTCAGTCTCAGAATATGGAAGTGTCCGCCGGCTATATCGGTCAACCGATCGGACAGGACAATAAAAATGCCTTTCAATATACACTTAATGTACAGGGGCGACTTATTTCTCCGGAGCAATTCGGGAATATTATCATTCGTCGGGAACAGGATGGGGCAATGCTTCGCCTGAAAGATATTGCGCGAATAGATTTGGGGTCTGCTTCTTATAGTGTAGTATCACGATTGAAGGGGATGCCTACCGCAGCGATTGCTATCTATCAGCAGCCGGGCTCCAATTCGCTGGACGTTTCAAAAGGAGTGAAGGCTAAGATGGAGGAACTGGCGACCAGTTTTCCTACAGGAGTAGCCTATAACGTAACTTTGGATACAACGGATGTAATTCATGCTTCTATTGATGAAGTAATGGTGACATTTTTTGAGACAACGCTGCTGGTAGTACTGGTTATTTTCCTGTTTTTGCAGAACTGGAGAGCGGTTATTATTCCTTGTATCACAATTCCTGTATCGCTGATCGGTACATTGGCAGTTATGGCGGCATTTGGTTTTTCGATCAATACGCTGACTCTGTTCGGATTGATTCTGGCAGTTGCCATTGTAGTGGATGATGCTATTGTGGTGGTTGAGAATGCTTCAAGATTGCTGGAGACCGGACAATATTCAACTCGTGAAGCAGTCACAAAAGCTATGGGGGAAATTACGGGGCCGATTGTCGGAGTGGTGCTTGTTTTGCTTGCCGTGTTTATTCCGACGATGATGATCAGCGGTATTTCGGGGCAGTTGTATAAGCAGTTTGCACTGACAATTGCTGCTTCTACTGTATTAAGCGGTTTTAACTCACTGACACTGACGCCTGCTCTTTGTGCTCTATTCCTCAAAAAGAGCAAACCGTCTAACTTCTTTATATACAAAGGATTTAATAAAGCGTATGATAAGACACAGGGAGTCTACGATAGTACGGTGAAATGGTTGCTTCAACGTCCGCTTATCTCTTTTGTATCTTTTGCTATTCTGACAGTGATTGCCGTAATACTCTTTATGCGTTGGCCGTCGACATTTATTCCGGATGAAGATGATGGTTATTTTATTGCAGTTGTTCAGCTTCCTCCGGCAGCCAGCTTGGAACGTACACAAGCTGTCGGGGATAAAATCAATGCTATTTTGGATTCTTATCCGGAAGTGGAGAATTACATTGGAATCACTGGTTTCTCCGTGATGGGCGGAGGTGAGCAAAGTAACTCCGCAACCTATTTTGTTGTCCTGAAAAACTGGGACGAAAGGAAAGGGAAGGAGCATACGGCTGCTGCCGTTGTCGACCGTTTTAATGGCGAAGCGTATATGGAGATACAGGCAGGACAAGCATTTGCTATGGTTCCTCCGGCTATTCCAGGATTGGGTGCTTCCGGTGGCTTGCAACTTCAATTGGAAGACCGGAGGAATCTGGGACCGACAGAAATGCAGCAGGCTATTGACGCATTGCTTGCTTCTTCTCATTCCAAACCGGCCTTAGCTTCTGTATCCAGTCAGTATCAGGCAAATGTCCCTCAATATTTTCTGAATATCGATCGTGATAAGGTGCAATTTATGGGCATTGCTCTGAATGATGTATTTTCTACATTAAGCTATTATATGGGGGCGGCATACGTTAATGATTTTGTTGAATTCGGTCATATTTATCAGGTAAAGATCGAAGCGCGTGATCAGGCACAACGGGTCATTGATGATGTCTTAAAACTCAGTGTGGCTAATTCGGCAGGAGAGATGGTCCCCCTTTCTTCTTTCACCAAAGTGGAAGAGCAGTTGGGGCAGGATCAGATCAATCGTTACAATATGTATTCAACAGCTGCCCTGACTTGTAATGTAGCGCCCGGAAGCAGTTCCGGACAGGCTATTCAAGAAATGGAAACTTTGTTTAAAGAACAGCTGGGAGATGAATTCGGCTATGAATGGACGTCGGTTGCCTATCAGGAAACGCAGGCGGGAAATACGACCACCATTGTTTTGGTCATGGCCTTGATTGTAGCATTCCTTGTTTTGGCTGCGCAATATGAAAGCTGGACCAGTCCGGTGGCTGCCGTGATAGGTTTGCCGGTGGCCTTGTTGGGAGCAATGATAGGATGTATGATAATGGGAACTCCGGTCAGCGTATATACACAGATTGGTATTATCCTGCTTGTTGCACTTTCGGCAAAGAATGGTATTCTGATTGTAGAGTTTGCCCGTGATTTCCGTGCTGAGGGAAACTCAATTCGTGAGGCTGCATACGAAGCAGGACACGTCCGCTTACGTCCGATTTTGATGACTTCTTTTGCTTTTGTATTGGGGGTAATGCCTTTGCTGTTTGCTACCGGGGCTGGTGCGCAGAGTCGTATAGCGTTGGGTACTGCGGTTGTTTTCGGTATGGCGATGAATACTTTATTAGCGACAGTCTATATTCCTAATTTCTATGAATTGATGCAGAAACTGCAAGAGAAGTTTAGCAGGAAGAAAGATGACGATGTGAAAAAAGATACGAATATGTAAAAATAGAATATCGTTTTCAGAGCCTCCGGAGGCAAGACAAAGATGGTGTCACTATGTGCTTGGGATACTTACACTATGTGTGTGGTATAGTGTAAGTATCCTGACCTTATAGTGACACTATCTTTATAGGGCATTATAATCGGGAATATCCTGAAGAAAGGTATAGCTCTGATGTGCATAATCCATCCGGCAACAATAATGCTGCATTCCATTACTTACTATCAGATAATCAACTTTCAACACCATATTATAGCGGGTTATCTGATCGAATACCGCTTGTGTGATTTCGATGTGCGGAGCTTTGTATTCTACGATCATTCGTGCTGAAAGGTCTCTCCGGTAAAGCACCGTATCACATCTTTTAGTTGTGCCGTTCAGCTTTACCATTACTTCGTTGGCAAGGAGTGCGTTCGGATATCCTTTGTGTGCAATAAGAAAGTGAACAAAGTGTTGCCGTACCCATTCTTCCGGGGTAAGTGCGACATATCGTTTGCGAATCACGTCGAAAATTACATTTTTTCCGTTTCGTACGTTTATTTTAGTGTCGAATACTGGTAGGTTTAACGATAACATTTATTATTTTTGTAAGTTAAATAACGGTTTCCATTATTGGAACCACAAATTTAATAGATAATTATGAAAACGAAAGAAGAAATCGTAGCTAATTGGCTGCCCCGTTACACAAAACGTAACCTGGAAGATTTTGGAGAGTATATTCTGTTGACTAACTTCAACAAGTACGTAGAGATTTTCGCAAATCAATTTGATGTTCCTATTTTGGGTAGAGATGCCAATATGATTTCCGCCACAGCCGAAGGCATTACAATGATCAATTTCGGTATGGGGAGTCCTAATGCCGCTATTATCATGGATTTATTGGGAGCTATTCATCCTAAAGCCTGCTTATTTTTAGGTAAATGTGGTGGTATCGACAAGAAAAATCAAATTGGCGATTTAATTCTTCCTATTGCCGCTATTCGTGGTGAAGGAACATCCAATGATTATTTTCCACCTGAAGTTCCCGCTTTGCCTGCATTTATGTTGCAGCGTGCTGTTTCTTCGTCCATTCGTGACTATGGCCGTGATTATTGGACGGGTACCGTCTACACCACCAATCGCCGTATTTGGGAGCATGACGAAGCATTCAAGGAGTATCTGAAAAAGACACGTGCGATGGCGGTTGATATGGAAACGGCCACTTTGTTCAGCTGTGGCTTTGCCAATCATATTCCGACAGGAGCATTGTTATTGGTATCTGACCAGCCTATGACTCCGGATGGAGTGAAAACTGATAAAAGCGATAATTTGGTTACCAAGAACTATGTAGAAGAGCATGTTGAGATTGGTATCGCTTCTCTGCGTATGATTATTGATGCAAAGAAAACTGTAAAACACTTGAAATTCGACTGGTAACTGCCAGTCTTCCTAAAAAATATATATGGCAAAACAAGAGCTGACCTGTGATGACATCCTCAAAGAACTGAGGGCAAAGCAGTATCGTCCCATCTACTATTTGATGGGAGAAGAATCGTATTATATCGATTTGATTGCCGATTACATTACTGATAATGTCTTGAACGAAACGGAAAAAGAGTTCAACCTGACTGTAGTGTACGGTGCTGATGTGGATGTGGCGACAATCATAAATGCTGCAAAACGCTATCCTATGATGTCCGAACATCAAGTGGTGGTAGTCAAAGAAGCGCAAGCGGTCCGGAACATCGAAGAATTATCGTACTATCTTCAAAAACCGCTTCATTCCACTATTTTGGTGATATGCCATAAACATGGAACATTGGACCGCAGGAAAAAGCTGGCTGCTGAGGTAGAAAAGACCGGTGTTTTGTTCGAATCCAAGAAGATAAAAGATGCCCAGCTTCCGGCCTTTATAGCTTCCTACATGAAAAGAAAAGGAATAGATATGGAGCCTAAGGCAACGGCTATGCTGGCTGATTTTGTCGGCTCGGATTTAAGTCGTTTGACAGGTGAATTAGAAAAGCTGATTATCACTTTGCCTACGGGACAGAAACGTGTTACTCCCGAACAAATTGAGAAGAACATAGGCATAAGCAAAGATTATAATAACTTTGAATTGCGGAGTGCTCTGGTTGAAAAAGACATTCTGAAAGCAAATAAAATAATAAAATATTTTGAGGAAAATCCTAAAACGAATCCAATTCAAATGACATTGTCTTTGTTGTTTAGCTTTTATTCAAACTTGATGTTAGCATATTATGCGCCTGATAAATCGGAGCAGGGTATTGCTAATATGCTAGGGTTAAGAACTACTTGGCAAGCTCGGGACTACGCAATTGCGATGCGCAAATATAGTGGAGTAAAGACAATGCAGATTGTTGGTGAAATACGATATGCCGATGCAAAATCAAAAGGAGTGAAAAATAGTTCAATGTCTGACGGAGATATTCTTCGTGAATTAGTGTTTAAAATTTTGCATTAGTAAAACTGAATACTCTAAATAAACAAAAGGCATATACTTTTACTGTAAAACAGATTAAGTATATGCCTTCTTTATATATAGCAAATTAGTTGTGTCAAACTCATAACCAAATCTTCTTTTATAGACGAATATTTTACAATGGATCTGTTGTTCTCTTTTTCCTGACTTTTATGAATGGAAAGGAGTTTGAAGATCTTTTGCTTCCCTTCTTTAAATTCAATTTTGGTAATTTCTCTCTTTTCTAGTTTTTGAAGTTATATTATATTCATTTTCAAAATTGAAAAAATCTGATTTAATTCAGACTATAAATATAGAATGGTAAATCGTATTAGCATAAATGGTTTTGCATAAATTGGAGGGATCATCTTTCTTTTCCTGAACTGATAAAATGTCATTTTGATAATTTGTGGGATAATTGGGATATTTTTCTGTTATTTTTCTAGTTGATCTTAATTTGGGTATTGATAAAACAGGTATATTTTATTATAAGACAGGAATTTAATTCAATTTTATAGCTTCTAGAATTGAAAAAAAACAATTGATCGACTGAATGTGCGGAAATATAGCAAGGATTTACGATTTGCGAGATACTTCAGAAGAAAATGTAAAAGAAGATTTGAAGAGTTCTCAATATACATAAGTAAATAATGTATTTTATTCCTTGATTTATTGTTTTTGCAACTATTGATATTTACGTTTGTGTAATCATGCCTGTTTGTTTGTAAAGTATATATCTGTGAATAAGATACAAATGTAATCGATCTAACCGAATCACAAAAGTATATTGATTGTTTTACAGTAATAATATACAGTATATAAATGTAATAGGAGAGTGGTTAACAATTTGTTTTTTATATGTTATATTATTGTATATCATATAAATATGCTCTAATATTGAATAATCGCTCTAAAATTACTGTCTGAGTGGAGCGTATTTTTGTGAATATCGTATTTCTTTGTTGTTTGCTTATATATATTCTATTATAAATCAATGTAATATGTTATTTTGTTAAATCTGAAATGTCATCGTGGTTTATGTTTTATTTTGTGTTTTACAAACGTATTAGTCCAATCGTAATGATCGCTACACATCTGTAATATTAATATTTTTATATTTGTAATTTGCATTTGTGATTTGTAATATTTACCTTTGTATATCCGTAGTGGTTATTAGTATTTTTGTGAAACCAACGTTTAATACATACAATTGTAACAAGAAAGAAGCTGTATGGAGATAAAAGACAGAATTAGAATGATAATGGAGAGAGAAAAAGTTCCTCCAAGAGTTTTTGCTGAGACAATTGGAGTTCAGCAATCTACTCTCTCACATATTTTGAATGATCGGAATAAACCAAGCTTGGAGGTTGTAATGAAGGTACATCAGACCTATAGTTATGTAAATCTTGAATGGTTGCTTTATGGTAAAGGCGAAATGATAACATCTGCAGAAGATGCTTCTACGGTTTCTTCCAATGGAGATTATCAGCCTTCTTTGTTTGATGAGAATCCTGTAAATCCGTCCAAAGAGACGATTAATCCGGAAAATCGCAAGGAAATGGCATTAAGAACAGCCGAAAATGCACCTAAAGAGATTGTAAAACAGGAGATTAGGTACATAGAAAAGCCTGCCAGAAAAATCACTGAAATAAGAATATTCTTTGATGATAATACTTATGAAACCTTTCGACCTGAAAAATGAGAGGTAAAATCGGTGGTTTGAGCAAATTCCTGTATCTTTGCACCGGAATACGAATTTATACTTTTATATCCATACATGAAGAAATTTATTTTAGATCTGACAGTTACTGAGAATATCAGATTGAATGCAAACTATGTATTGCTGAAATTGACTTCTCAGTCATTGCTGCCCGAGATGTTGCCGGGGCAGTTTGCCGAACTTCGGGTGGACGGTTCATCTACTACATTTTTACGCCGTCCTATTTCTATTAATTTTGTAGACAAGCGACAAAACGAAGTGTGGTTCCTTATTCAGTTGATTGGAGACGGAACAAGACGTTTAGCAGAAGTAAATTCGGGCGATGTGATCAACGTAGTACTTCCTTTGGGGAATGGCTATACAATGCCTCAAAAGCCTTCTGATAAGCTTTTGCTTGTGGGCGGAGGTGTCGGAACAGCCCCTATGTTATATTTAGGTGAACAATTGGCGAAAAATGGTCATAAACCTACCTTCCTTTTAGGGGCTCGTAGCAATAAAGACTTGTTGCAGCTGGAAGAATTTGCTAAATATGGAGAGGTATATACTACTACAGAAGACGGAAGTCACGGAGAAAAAGGATACGTCACCCAGCATTCTATATTAAATCAGGTACATTTTGAGCAGATTTATACTTGTGGTCCTAAACCGATGATGATGGCTGTGGCAAAATATGCCAAAAGTAATCAGATAGAATGTGAAGTTTCTTTGGAAAATACAATGGCTTGTGGAATTGGAGCATGTCTCTGTTGTGTGGAAAATACGACAGAAGGACATTTGTGTGTATGTAAAGAAGGTCCTGTTTTTAATATAAATAAACTACTATGGCAGATTTAAGTGTAAACATTGGTGAATTGCAGATGAAGAACCCGGTGATGACTGCATCTGGTACATTTGGATATGGTGAAGAGTTCTCGGATTTCATTGATATAGCGCGAATAGGCGGTATTATTGTAAAAGGTACTACTCTTCACAAACGTGAAGGTAACCCATATCCTCGTATGGCAGAGACTCCTTCCGGTATGCTAAATGCTGTAGGACTGCAAAATAAGGGGGTTGACTACTTTGTGGAACAGATATATCCTCGTATAAAAGACATTCAAACGAATATGATTGTAAACGTGTCGGGGTCTGCTATTGAGGATTATGTGAAAACTGCAGAGATCATTAATGAACTTGACAAAATTCCTGCTATAGAACTAAATATCTCGTGCCCCAATGTAAAGCAAGGAGGTATGGCTTTTGGTGTGTCAGCAAAAGGTGCTTCTGAAGTAGTAAAAGCGGTACGTGCAGCTTACAAAAAGACACTTATCGTTAAACTCTCTCCGAACGTTACTGATATCACAGAAATTGCCCGTGCAGCAGAAGAAAGTGGTGCGGATAGTGTATCATTAATCAATACATTGCTAGGAATGGCTATTGATGCGGAACGTAAACGTCCCATTCTGTCAACAGTGACAGGAGGAATGTCCGGTGCTGCTGTGAAACCGATTGCCTTGCGTATGGTTTGGCAAGTTGCAAAGGCGGTAAATATTCCTGTCATAGGATTGGGAGGTATTATGAACTGGAAAGATGCTGTTGAGTTTATGCTTGCCGGTGCTTCTGCGATCCAGATTGGTACGGCAAATTTTATAGATCCGGCTGTTACAATCAAAGTTGAAGATGGTATAAATAATTACTTGGAAAGACACGGATGTAAGTCAGTAAAAGAAATTATTGGTGCGCTTGAGGTATAATTGAAAACATACAATAACTCTTCGCATATAATATGAAAGAAAAATGCTATTTTACTTTTTAAGTATACTGAGTAAAATCAAGGCCGGAATGATAGATGAAAAGAAGATTCCCAGTGCGAAGAGTAAAATAACAGATTTGTCTTTCTTGTAGAATATAAATAAAAACGACGGTGAAAATTCTCATATTTCTCACCGTCGTTTTTATTTACATATATCTTTTAGTCTTCCAGTAAGTCTGGGCGAAGTTTTTTGGTTCGTTCTAAAGATTGCTGTAGCTCCCATTCTTTTATTTTTGCTTCATGGCCGGATAACAAAATATCGGGTACTTTCCAGCCTTTATAGTCAGCAGGACGAGTATATACAGGTGCCGCCAACAGATTATCCTGAAAAGAATCAGAAAGTGCCGACTGTTCGTCTGAAATCACTCCGGGGATGATACGGACAATTGCGTCCGCCATGACTGCTGCTGCCAGTTCGCCTCCTGTCAGCACATAATCTCCGATACTGATTTCTTTGGTGATCAGGTGTTCACGGATACGATAATCAATACCTTTGAAATGTCCGCAAAGGATAATCAGGTTTTGGGCCAAAGAAAGGCTGTTGGCCATTGGCTGATTGAACTGTTCTCCGTCGGGGGTCGTAAAAATCACTTCATCATAGTCGCGTTCAGCCTTCAGAGCGTTAATGCAGCGTTCGATAGGCTCTATCTTCATGACCATGCCGGCGAATCCGCCAAAAGGATAATCATCGACACGACGATATTTGTCTTCGGTATAATCGCGCAGATTGTGGATATGTATTTCTGCAAGTCCCTTATTCTGAGCTCGTTTCATGATGGAGCAATTGAAGAAGCCTTCAATCATTTCGGGTAAAACTGTTATAATATCAATACGCATAATCTTTATAATTTTTCGCAAAAGTACAAATATTCAAAGATAAACCTGTATTTTTGCCTTAAACAATCGAAGAAATATGGATATAAAGGAAAAAATAGAGGAATTGCGTGCTGAACTTCATCGGCACAACTATAATTATTACGTTTTGAATGCTCCCGAAATTTCAGATAAGGAGTTTGATGATAAGATGCGTGAACTCCAGGATCTGGAGCTGGCACATCCGGAATATAAAGATGAAAATTCGCCCACTATGCGTGTCGGCAGTGACATTAACAAGAATTTCACGCAGGTTGCACATAAATACCCCATGTTGTCTTTGGCAAATACGTACTCTGAAGGCGAAGTTACAGATTTTTATGAGCGTGTACGAAAAGCGTTGAATGAGGATTTTGAGATTTGCTGTGAGATGAAATATGATGGTACTTCCATTTCTCTGACCTACGAAGATGGAAAACTGGTTCGTGCCGTTACACGCGGAGATGGAGAAAAGGGCGATGATGTGACAGATAATGTAAAGACAATCCGTTCTATTCCACTTGTGCTCCATGGTGACAATTATCCTTCTTCTTTTGAGATTCGTGGGGAAATCCTTATGCCCTGGGAAGTATTTGAGGAGTTGAACCGCGAAAAAGAAGCACGTGAGGAGCCGCTTTTCGCTAATCCGAGAAATGCAGCCTCAGGAACATTGAAGCTTCAGAATTCTTCTATTGTAGCTTCTCGCAAGCTGGATGCGTATTTATATTATCTTTTGGGAGATAATCTGCCTTGTGATGGACATTATGAAAATCTTCAGGAAGCCGCAAAATGGGGATTTAAAATCTCTGATTTGACGCGTAAATGCCAGACGTTGGAAGAGGTTTTTGAATTTATCAATTATTGGGATGTAGAACGAAAGAATCTGCCTGTAGCTACTGATGGAATCGTCTTGAAGGTAAATAGTCTGAGACAACAAAAGAATCTCGGTTTTACGGCGAAATCTCCTAGATGGGCGATTGCCTATAAATTTCAGGCAGAACGTGCATTGACACGATTGAATATGGTAACTTATCAGGTAGGCAGAACAGGCGCTGTAACTCCTGTTGCCAACTTAGATGCTGTTCAGCTATCCGGAACGGTTGTCAAACGTGCTTCATTGCATAATGCGGATATTATCGAAGGGCTTGATCTGCATATCGGAGATATGGTTTATGTAGAAAAAGGTGGTGAGATCATTCCTAAAATTACAGGAGTGGATAAAGATGCCCGTAGTTTTATGCTTGGTGAGAAGGTCAGGTTTATTACCAATTGCCCCGAATGTGGCAGCAAATTAATTAGATATGAAGGCGAAGCTGCCCATTATTGTCCTAATGAAACTGCATGTCCCCCTCAGATTAAAGGTAAAATAGAGCATTTTATTAGTCGGAAAGCCATGAATATTGATGGATTGGGTCCTGAAACGGTGGATATGTTCTATCGTTTGGGGTTGATTCATAATACGGCGGATCTGTATGAATTGAAAGCCGATGATATCAAAGGGTTGGATCGTATGGGAGAAAAATCTGCAGAGAATATTATTACGGGGATTGAGCAGAGTAAGACAGTTCCTTTTGAACGTGTCATCTTTGCTTTGGGAATTCGGTTTGTTGGCGAGACGGTAGCAAAGAAAATAGCCAAGTCGTTCGGGGACATTGACGAGCTGCGACAGGCTGACCTTGAAAAGCTGATAAGTATCGATGAAATCGGGGAAAAAATAGCGCGAAGCATTCTTCTGTATTTCTCAAATGAGTCTAACCGAGAGTTAGTTGGCAGGTTAAAAGAGGCTGGGTTACAGCTCTATCGTACAGAAGAAGATATGAGTGGATATACGGATAAATTAGCTGGTCAGTCTATTGTGATCAGCGGTGTATTTACGCATCATTCACGGGACGAATATAAAGACCTTATTGAGAAAAATGGCGGTAAGAATGTGGGAAGTATCTCTGCTAAGACCAGTTTTATCCTTGCCGGTGACAATATGGGGCCAGCCAAACTGGAAAAAGCAAAAAAACTTGGAGTAACCATACTAAGCGAGGACGAATTTCTGAAACTTATATCGTAAGATATGAAAAATATTCGTACTTTTGCGCCTAATAAAATTAGAGATTATAATTAAAACTCATGATACAGACTAAATTGAAAGGAATGGGGGTAGCACTGATTACTCCTTTCAAAGAGGATGAAAGCGTTGATTATGATGCGTTGATGCGTTTGGTAGACTATCTATTGCAGAATAATGCGGATTTCTTGTGTGTGCTGGGGACTACAGCCGAAACACCGACTCTTACCGAAGAAGAGAAGAAAACCATCAAAAAGATGGTGATTGACCGCGTTAACGGAAGAATTCCTATTTTGCTGGGTGTAGGCGGTAACAATACACGTGCAATAGTAGAAACATTGAAAAATGACGATTTTACAGGAGTTGACGCTATATTGTCTGTAGTGCCATATTATAATAAGCCATCGCAAGAGGGAATTTATCAGCATTATAAAGCCATATCGGAAGCTACGGAACTTCCTATCGTGTTGTATAATGTGCCGGGGCGTACAGGAGTAAATATGACTGCTGAGACGACCTTGCGCATTGCTCGTAATTTTAGTAATGTAATCGCTATTAAAGAAGCTTCCGGTAATATTACTCAAATGGATGACATTATCAAGAATAAACCAGATAATTTCAATGTTATTTCCGGTGATGACGGTATTACTTTTCCGTTAATAACCTTGGGAGCTGTTGGAGTGATCTCTGTAATCGGCAATGCTTTCCCGCGTGAATTCAGCCGTATGACACGTTTGGCGCTTCAAGGTGATTTTGCTAATGCACTCACTATTCATCATCGATTTACTGAGCTATTTGATCTTTTGTTTGTGGATGGAAATCCGGCAGGAGTAAAATCCATGCTGAATGCAATGGGGATGATTGAAAATAAACTTCGATTGCCGTTGGTTCCGACTCGAATTACGACATTTGAGGCAATACGTAAAGTCTTAAACGAACTGAATATTAAATGTTGATCTGATACTGAGAAGTATCGATTCTCCATACATTTTATAAATAGGTATTCCCCCTTCACCTTTTTGTTATGCCTCCCATGAACAGGCAGATACAAGGTGAAGGGGATTTTTTTTAGTTCTTTCTATTTTTTGCTATTAGCATAATTTGATTAGCTAATAGCAAAATCCGATAAGCTAATAGCATATTTGATAAACTAATGTAGTATAAAAGTGAAATGCTTTCCCTTCATCCTGTATCCGCTTGTTTATAGTGGTTTCGAGCAAAAGGTGAAGATGAAAGTGCATTGTTTGAACATACGTTGCCATGCACTTTTTAAACTTTCCAATGTTTGAAAGTAAACTTCTTGATGTTTGAAAATAACTATTAAAGTGTTTTTGTAAAACATCCTATTGATTGTACATAATCATACGGTCGTTTGATGTGAAATGATCGCTCGATTTAGATAAAATAACCGCTTAATTTTTTTCTCGTGATGCCGAATTTCTTCGATGGAATGGGGTAAAAAACAAAATCCTCCACAAAAAAAATGCAGAGGACTTTGGTGATCGCGACAGGATTCAAACCTGTAACCGGCTGATCCGTAGTCAGCTACTCTA